>Ga0210384_10006317_pt1 | contig 12678 bp, 12 predicted proteins | sample IncBWH2MmetaG_FD_160574 | JGI IMG/M metagenome (GOLD analysis project Ga0210384, IMG submission 160574) | Forest soil microbial communities from Barre Woods Harvard Forest LTER site, Petersham, Massachusetts, United States - Inc-BW-H-2-M | ecosystem: Environmental > Terrestrial > Soil >... | reverse complement strand
CCCATAAATCGCTTCTCCGTTGACTTTCAGCCACGAACCCACATCCCGCAACACCGCCTGCACTTCCTCGGGTATCGTGCCGTCAGACCGCGGTCCAATATTCAAAAGCAAATTCCCATTTTTGCTCACAATATCGATCAGCTGCTGCACCACGAACTGCGCCGTCTTGAACGTATCGTCCTTAATGTATCCCCACGACTTGTTACTCACCGAAGTGTCCGTCTGCCAGTACAGCGGACGTATCTCTGCCAACTGCCCGCGCTCCAAATCGAGCACCGCGCTGTGTTCCTCGATCGCGTAATCCTTGTAGTTGATCACTCCGACGTGGTCGCCGTACTCGAGCGAGGTGTTGTAGTAAAACGCAGCGAATCGCGTCAAATCCGCTCGCACCGCAGCCTGCCCGATCCACCAGTCAAAATACATAATGTCCGGATGATATTTCTCCACGATCTCCGACGAGCGCGCCAGCCAATCCGCAGTCCATGCTGCCGATACAAACGTGAAGTCATTCGTCAGCGGCGTCCCCTGCTTGGCTTCCATCCAGTTATGCGCCGGCCCGTAAAATGCGGCGTACTTCGGATCATTGATGTCCGACGCAATCCGCCGGCCAACGCCCAAAAAGAAATTATGCTCCACGCGATGCGACGACGCGCCAAAATGAAGCCCCGCCGTCCTCACCGCCTTTGCCAGTTCGCCAATCACATCGCGGTGCGGCCCCATCTTCGCTGCCGTCCAGTCACTCAAATCGCTGTCATACATCGCAAATCCGTCATGATGTTCCGCCACCGGCACTACATATTTGGCTCCCGCCTCCTTAAAGAGCCGGGCCCACGCTCCCGGGTCAAACCGTTCCGCCTTGAACAGCGGAACAAAATCCTTGTACCCAAACTTATCCACCGCCCCATACGTAGCGATGTGGTGCTTGTATTCGTCCGATTCCTCTCGATACATATTTCGCGGATACCACTCATTTCCAAAAGCGGGAACCGAATAAACTCCCCAATGTATGAAAATTCCAAACTTCGCGTCCTTATACCACTCCGGCACTTCGTATCTCTCGAGCGATTCCCAATCCGGACGGAACGGCCCCTCCCGACCCTTGCGGTCCACTCCTTCGAGGATTGCCGCTCGTGCCTCATCATATTTTGCGCTGGCGCGCTGCCAAACCTGATCGATGACCATTGGTTCTTCGGAGGCCGTCGCAGCGCTGGCACCAGAAGAATTTCGAGCCTGCGCATCCGTCGCCCTAGGAACAATCGCCAGAACCCCGCAGATTAACGCTGTGACGGCAACCCAACGACCGAAGCATGCCGCCTTCACCGGGAACATGTCTCTCCTGTCCATTCGCGAACGCTCAATCCTGTCTGCCAACTAACCAAAACCGCTGAACGCAATCGTGAACTACATACTCAGAATCTCGATCGCCGTCAACGCATATATCGCAGCGCATTCCACCACTCGTCGCATGTCCACATATTCCTTCGGCCCGTGCGCGACCGAAAGCAACCCCGGCCCATACGCATACGCCGGCGTCCCCCGCGCCGCATAGAATCGCGTCTCCAAAAGTCCCGGGCACATCTCAAACCGCGGCGCCTCACCGGTGACCGCCGTAACGTTTCTAGCGAGCGCCTGCCCCAGCTCCCGATCGCCGTCACAAGCCCCCGACCGCCCTTCCTGCAGTATCTGCCACCCCAAAGGAATGCCATCGCGTTGACATTCTTCGAAAACCCCTATCAGCCGGGCCTTCTCCAGTTCCAGGTCTTCCTCAGGATTAATCCGCCGGTCCACCGTGAACCAGCACTTCTCCGGCACCACGTTGAAGTTCGCCCCGCCTCCGCTTTGCCCACCCACCATCAAGATGGAATTGCGCGCCCGCGAAGCTCCCACCTCGCTCCCGTCCGCCAAATCGGGTTCCGCGCCAATGTTGTGTTCCGTCGACCGCGACTCAACTTCCCGCTTCAACACCAGCAGTCGTTCCACCACGCGATGCATCCGTTCAAACGCGTTTTCTCCCCGGTGCTGCAAACCCACGTGCGCCGCCTTTCCCCGCACCTCCACCCGCAGCGAAATCGCTCCACGATTCGCATTCCAAACCACGCCGCTAGTTGGCTCTGCGGTCAGCATCCCGATCCCCTCGCGCCCCAACAGTCCTTCGCTCACCAACCAGGCCGATCCGCGTTCTCCTCCCATTTCCTCATCCGGAACCAGCACCACTCCAATTTTCCCATCGAGCCTCGCGCCACATTCCTTGAGGGCCCGCATCCCATACAGCATCGCCACAATCCCGCCCTTCATGTCACAAGCCCCGCGCCCAAACAAAAAATGCTTCTTCCGCATCGGCTTGAACTGCTCCACGGACTGCGCGGGCACCACATCGTAATGCCCATGAAAATAAAGCGTCCGCTCCCCCCGGCCATATTCCCCAAGCAGAGAAGCCGGACCGTCTTTCAAATTTCTTGCCTTGGTTTTAGGTTGTAACCGCTCGAAATGAAAGCCAAACCGGCGGATGTACTTCTCAAGGATTGTTGCCACGGCCCGATAATTTGTCCCCGGCGGGTTTTCGGAGGGGATCGCCACCAGCTCCGCGACCGCCCGCGCCATCTCCTCCTCATGCGCCCGCATCCACTTCAAAATCGCGCGGACCCGCCGCGTCTGTTCGCTTTTTCTAACGCTCATAAGCGCTGATGCTATAACGCTGACACTCCAACAGAGAGCTCCATTTTGGTTTTGACGGGACTCGCGCCCACGCAGATGCCCTCTTCCAGGCCCCCCGGTGCGACGGATCCGAGGTTCACACGGCCGCCGGCAGAGCTGGCTACCGATGATGGTGCAAAATTCTTTACGCTACCCGCGATACCGTGGTTCAATCGCCATGCCAGGCCCTTGGCCACCTCTCGGGAGGACGAAGATGGAAAGCATCATCGCTAAACTATTGGACGATTTTGAACATGGCAGAATGACGAGACGCCAGTTGATCAAGAGCATCGCTGTGGTCGCAACAGCCGCCGCCTCGCCGCGCCCCGCTGCGGCAGAAAACTCCAAGGGCTTCAAGGCCGTCGCGGTCAATCACATTTCCTACCAGGTCAACGACTACGCGAAGACCCGCGACTTCTACGCGGATTTGCTGGGAATGAAGGTCGTCGCCGACACAGGCAAGCAGTGCAACCTGGTGCTCGGCGACACCAATACCTTTGTGATTCCCCGCAACGCGCCTCAAGGCAGTGCGCCGCCGCGGATCGATCATATCGCTTATACGATTGAGAATTGGGACAAGAATGCTGTAAAGGCGGAGCTAGATCGCCGCGGCCTTAGTCCCCAGCCTGACACCGACAACAGTTTTCACATTAAGGATCCGAACGGCTTCGATCTTCAGATCAGCGGCAAGGATATGAAGCCGGCCTAGCCGGCCACACATACAGAAGGTTCGCGTCCGTTGCGGTTCGAACGTTTCTGCCCCGGCGGACAGGCACCCCGAACCCTGCGCCACGTGTCCGCTTTTGCGTCTCACGTCCAGTTCCCACAATAGATTGCACTCCGTAGAGTGGAGCATCCACCAGCCCCATGAAAATCTAAACACCGGGGGTGCATCCGTGAAAAAGATGACGACCGTTTTCTTCCTTGCACTTGTGTGTTTCAGTGTTGAACGGTCCCAAGCGAACGAAAAACGAGGAGCGGTACCCGAGAAAGTACTTTCCGCGAAAACAATCTACGTCGATAACCAAACCACCGACGCCGAACTTCAACATGACGCCTACATGGGTCTAAACAAGTGGGGCCGGTATGAAATTGTGGACGCTAGCCAGAAAGCGGAGGTCGTGCTGCGTCTTTCCGGGAGCAGCATCGTGAAATTCGTCTCGGGCGGAGATCCTTCCGCTACCCACAAGCCAAATTCGGTCAGCGAAACGTCCACGGCAGGAGAAGAACTCGCCCCGCCAGGATGCACGCGGCTCACGCTGATCGAGCCGAAGAGCGGAACCACGTTGTGGTCAGAGGTGAGAAAGACGTCCAACTCCCAAGAAAAGAGCAGGCTCCTCGACGGGCTGCACGAAGCCGTCAATCAGCAAGTAAAGGGGCATAGCAAGTAATTGCGTGAAGCTGAATTGAGAGGCGTCTCGGAAGAAAGATGAACCGTGCCAGCGCAGCAAAATCAACCGACGCGGTTTTGCTGCCCCTTGCCGACTTCATCGAGCCAGCGCTCCAAAACCGGCTGGTACTCCGGCTCCGTCTCCAGGAAAACGACCCCCGCACCCATATTTGGCTGGGAGTAAACGATTTTTGATTTGGCCTGGAAGAAAGCGTCCGCGGCGGAAATCTTCACCAGCACGAGGGTCGCCACCGGGAACGGATTCATCATATCCAGATAGCAGCCGTGGAGGCTCAACTCGCTGACGCGCGTGGCAATGCGCACGTCCGAGGACTCCTCTATGAGCTCGGCACTGGCAATAAATGTATATCTAGGTGTACGACGCCGTTCTGATCCCAATGCGTAGCCTCCAAAGGGATGCCCCACTGCCCCTCTCGTATGATGGTACGACGGATTGCGAAAATGTTGTTCGCCATTCGCCCAAATCATAACTAGCGGAACCCCGATTACATATCGATTTTTGGGCCGAGCGTTCTCGCCAACTTCGCTGCGAAAAACAGCTGGCGACGAATCAGAATTCGCGAATCAGTTGGAGATGAAAAAGAGCTCGATGCGTTCGCGACACGCCTTTCTTGGCGCGAGCCGTGTTTCGATGGAAGCGTGGCAGGTTTCACCGACGGTGATAGGATACGGGCCTCCAGAAACGCGCTGCGCGCAGCACTCCTGAAGCTCGGCACGCGTTCTGGCACGGTCTGGTCGAAAACGACTGGGTCGCGGAGAAAATCGCAGAGGAAAGCGGGTGATACTCAAGATGAAAAAACTGATGTTGCTCCTGCTGATTTCACACCCGATAGTTGCTCATCGAGTGTTTGCGCAAGAGGCAGCAGAGAACAAGGTTCAAACGGGGGAGCGCCATGAGTTCACCATTGCGAACTTCCAAACGGAGAGCGGCGTGGTTTTGCCGCACGCGCGCGTGGTGTACGGAACGTATGGGAAGCTGAACGCGGCTAAGGACAACGCGGTTTTGCTGCCGTCGCACTACATGGCGAATTTCCACGGGTATGAGTGGCTGATCGGAGCGGACAAGGCGCTCGACCCCTCGAAGCTGTTTCTTGTGGCCACGGAATTGTTTGGGAATGGAAACTCTTCTTCACCAAGCAACACGCCGGAACCGTTTCACGGGCCGCGCTTTCCTGTGACGAGCATTCGCGACAACGTGGAGGCGGTGCACCGGCTGCTTACCGAGGAACTGAAGATAGCGCATTTGTGCGCGATTGTCGGTTTTTCGATGGGCGCGCAACAGGCGTTTCAGTGGGCCGTGAGCTATCCCACGATTGCGGACCGCGTTGTCGCAACGGCGGGAACGGCGAAATGTTACCCGCACGGCATCGTGCGGCTCGAAGGACAGATCGCCGCGCTCACAACCGATCCGGTGTTCGCGAATGGAGATTACAAGGAGCAGCCTAAGAAGGGGCTCGAGGCGTTTGCGGTGGTCTGGACGGCGTGGCTGTTTTCGCAGGAATGGTGGCGGAAGGAGTTGTGGCGCGAGGGAGCGAAACCAGGGACGACGTTCGAGAGTTTCGTGAATGATTTACGGACGAATTTCATTCCGGGAGCGGATGCAAACAATCTCATTCTGCAGATGCGGACCTGGGAGATTCACGACGTTGGGACTACGCCGGGATTCGGCGGAGCCGTGGAGAAGGCCTTGCGCTCGATCAAGGTTCCATTTTTGTACATGCCGTCGGAAACGGATTTGTATTTTCCGTTGGGGGATGCGAAGTACGAAGCCGGCTTTATGCCGACCGTGACGCTGAAGCCGATTCCATCGCTGTGGGGACACACGGCTGGCGCGGCGAGCAATCCCGCCGATGCCAAATTCTTGAATGAGAACATTGGGAGATTTCTGGCAGCGAGGAACTAACTCATGACCACGAGCAGCGATCGCCGAAGGGCGCGGGAGTTGGCCGCGGAGTATGCGGCAAAGGGTGATCCGACGGGCTGGTTTGAGATGCTTTATCGGGAGGCGGAAGCCGGGAAAAGCATTGTGCCGTGGGCGGATCGCGGAGCAAATTCCAGTCTCATCGAATTCTGGAGCCTCGACCCGCAACCGACACACGGAAAGCAGGCATTGGTGATTGCGTGCGGGCTGGGGGATGACGCGGAGCAATTGGCGGCGTGGGGATTCGAAACAATAGCTTTTGATATTTCCGAGACCGCGATTCGAACCGCACGCAATCGATTTCCAAAGAGCAAGGTGAGGTATTGTGTCGCGGACTTGTTCGAGCCCCCGGCGGAATGGGCAGGGAAGTTTGATTTCGTTTTCGAGGCCAATACGGTGCAGGCGCTGCCTGCAAGCATTCGAACAAAAGCGATCGAGAGAATCGCGGGGTTCGTGAAGCCCGGCGGCAAGTTGTTGGCCATTGTCAGGGGGCGTGAGGAGCACGAACCGGAGGGGGAGTTGCCGTGGCCGCTGACGCGAGCGGAACTAAAGGAGTTTGTGCGTGCCGGGCTCACCGAGCGAAGCTTCGAGGAGTATTTTGATACGGAAGAACCGCCGGCGCGGAGATATCGCGTTTTGTATGCGGGAAAAAAAGAAGACATAAAGTAAGGAAGTAACCAAGAGCAGCAAAGAAAGAAGGCGATGGGAAAGCTGGGAGGGCAAAAGGATATGGTCTTGGGGATGGCTTCAGGGCGAGTTAGGGCTTGGGCGCCGTTTTTGATGGGAATTACGATTCTAACCGTACTTCCCTGCTGTGCAACGGGGCAAGCTGTCAAGACGGAGAGCGACTTTTCGGGAACGTGGAAAGGCGAATTGGGTGCGGGGGCGGCGAAGCTGCGTATTGTGTTGACCATCGCGAAGGTTGCGGGCGGCGAATTCTCCGGGCAACTCGTGAGCGTAGATCAGGGCGCAACTCTTCCGATGGAAAACATATCGGTGCAGGGCGACGCGGTGCGGTTTGAAGTGAAGGCTGTGGGCGGGTTGTACGAGGGGAAGCTGAACGCGGCGCGAACGGAGGTCGAGGGGACGTGGGTACAAGCGGGCGTGGCGAGGCAACCGCTTTCGTTTGCGCGCAGCACGGAGGATTCAGGCGCGAAAGACAGCGCTCCGCAGAAGGCTGCGGAGGGTCCGAAGACAAAACCGATTTCTACGTTTGTGGACGTGGTGGTGCCGATCGCCCCGACGGCGTTCAAGGCCGACGGCAAGTGGCACATCGTATACGAATTGCACTTGAACAACATGGACCGGTGGGATTATCGGCTGACGAAGGTGGAAGCGATCTCCGGGGATTCGGCGGGGCGTTCGCTGGTGGCGTACACGGGAGCGGAACTAGAAGCGGCGATTTCGAGGCCGGGCCAGCCGGGTGCGTCGGAAAAATCGAAGTTGAGTGGCGGGACCATGGCGGTTGTTTATATGTGGGCGACGGCGGATACCGCGGATGCGCTGCCGGCGACGATTCGGCAACGGTTGAACCTGAAGATTGGAACTTATCCGGATGAGATGACGGTTGAAACGGCGCCGATACCTGTGGGGCGTGGAGCGATTGAGATTGGCTCGCCACTGCGCGGAGATCACTGGTTGGCGGGAAACGGGCCTTCGAACAGTTCGGGCCACCGGCGTGCGTTACTCCCGATTGACGGGCATGCGGCGATCGCACAGCGGTTTGCGATTGATTGGGTGAGATTGCGCGACGAGGGGAAGACCTTTCACGACGATGAGAAAGACAACAAGAACTATCTCGCGTACGGAACTGACGCGCTGGCCGTCGCGGACGGTGTGGTTACCGAAGTGAAGGACGGGATTCCTGAGAATGTTCCGGGAATCGATTCGCGAGCTGTGCCGATTACGCTCGAGACCGTGGGCGGAAACCATGTGATTTTAGATATTGGCGGCGGGCATTTTGCGTTTTACGCGCATTTGCAGCCCGGGACGCTGCGCGTGAAGCTGGGGGAGAAGGTACGGCGTGGGCAGGTGCTGGGGTTGGTGGGGAATTCGGGAAATTCTACGGAGCCGCACCTTCATTTTCATATTGAGAATGCAAATTCGCCGTTGGGGGCAGAAGGGCTGCCGTATTCGCTGCCGTCGTTTGAAGTTGTGGGCCACGGTTGGGGATGGACGGCTACGGTCGCAAAGGGACCCGCAGAGGTGCATAAGAATGAGATACCTCTGGAGGACGAAGTGGTGAATCTTGGCGCAAATCCATAACTGCTGAGCGGCTGCTACCGCGGTCAGGGTTTTACGGCCACGCCAAGCTCATGCAAGAGGAAAGCATAAACGTCGGCGGTGAACTCGATCCGTTCATTGAGAGAGCGGTTGATGTGGCCGGAGTTGGAGCTGGTGCGCAATAGGACAGGCAGACCCGAACTTGTGGCGGCCTGAAGGCGAGCGGTCATTTTTCGCGAGTGCATGGGGTTCACACGCGGGTCATTGGCGCCGGTCGAGAAAAGCACTGCCGGATAAGCAGTGCCGTCCACCACGTGGTGGTAAGGAGAGTAGGCGTAAAGCGCGCGGAACTGATCGGGGTCCTTGACGGAGCCGTATTCGGTGACGTTGAAAACGGCATTGGGGCTGAGTTCGTTGCGCAGCATGTCGTAGATGCCAACCGCGGAGGCGACAGCGCGAAAAAGTTTGGGATGCTGGGTGAGTTCAGCACCCATGAGCAGGCCGCCATTGCTGCCGCCCAGGATAGCGAGCCGCGAAGAATTCGTGTAGCCAGCCTGGATGAGGTGCTCGGCGCAGGCGGCGAAATCATCGAAGACGTTTTGCTTTTGGGTAAGCCTGCCGGCGCGATGCCAGTCGTCGCCGTACTCTCCGCCGCCCCGCAGATTGGCCTCCGCGAAGACGCCGCCCTGGTCAAGCCAAACGCGGACGTTGACGTTGTAGGCCGGGCTGACGCTGATCCGGTAGCCGCCGTAGGCGGTGAGAACAGTGGGCATCTGGCCATCGAGCTTGGTGCCTTTCCGGCGAATGATGTTGATCGGGATTTTCGTACCGTCTTTTGAAACACCAAATTCTCGTACGACTTCGGCATCGCTAAAGTCGGCGACCGGCTTCATGAAAAGATTGGTGCGCTCGGCCTTGCCGGAGCCGGAATCGAAGCGGAACCATGCGGAGGGAGTGAGGTAAGACTCGCTGCGGTAGATGACATCGTCCCCTTCGAGCGGGACGAGGCCGCTGACCGCGGCAACCGGAGGAACTGGGATTCTGGACTGCTCGTGGCCTTCGAGGTCGAAGACGCGGACGTCGGAAGGGCCGCCCCAAACATCCAAAACGTAAAGGCGGTGGGCGGTGGGTACGATGTCTTCCACGACGTCGTCAGAGGCAGGGACTATGGTGGGAGCGTTGGCGAGCGAGAGATGATCTAGAGGCATACGGAGAACGGTGCCGCGAGGCGATTTGTTTTCAGAGACAAGGTAGAGGGTTTGGTCCTGACCAAAGACGGCTTGCGTAATGCGGTCGGAAAACTCGGTGAGCTGCGTCCACTTGCCGTCGGGAGAAAGAAGGAAGTGTTCGAACTCACCGCCGTCTCCATTCGCGACCGTCGCCAGGATGTAGTGTCCGTCGGCGGAGGTGCTAAGGCGGATTTCAGCGATGCGGGGCAAATCCTTGCCTAGCACATAGGTGTCTTCGGCGACGGGAGTACCGAGTTTGTGAAAGTAGATTTGCTGAAAAAAACCGAGATCTGCGGCGGGGCGCTCGCCAGGACTGGGATAGCGCGTGTAATAGAAACCGGAGGCGTCTCGGTTCCACGCAAGACTGCCGCCAGCCGTGCCGCCATTGACTCGTGGAATAACGTCTGAGAGAGACTTACCAGACTGGACTTCATAAACGTGAACTGTGCCATCCTCTGTGCCGCCTTGAGACACGGAGACCGCGACGTAGCGCGAGTCTCGAGAGGAAACGAAGAAATCGATGGCGGTGAGGCCTTCCCGGTCGATCACATTCGGATCTACGATGACGCGCTCGGAAGTCGGAGAGAGGCTCGAATCAAGAGCGACCAAAAATGGTTGTTGTTTCGGGGGCTGGGACTTCAAGAAAAACAAGAGCCCCTGACGATGCTGAGGATTGAAGTAAGCGACAGAAGTATCGGAGCCGAAGGCCGCCAGGCGATCGCGGATCTGCTTACGGCCTGGAAGCGCGTCGAGAACGGCACGGGCGTGGGCATTCTGGGCGTCGCTCCAAGCGCGTACCGCCGGGTCGTCCCAATCTTCGAGCCATTGGTAGTTGTCCTGGACCTTTTCGCCGTAGTAGGTTTCCACGGCTGGTTTCTTCGGAGTGTCCGGGATGGCGAAAGGTTTATCGGAAATGGAAAAAAGGGAGTAGCTGGCAGTCAAAAGAACAGGAATCAGGAGAATGGAAGGGAGCAGGGTTTTCGAGTCGGCATTCGAACGCCGGTAATAGAGCGGGTTCAAGAGTTGACCTCCGTGTAGATGGGTGCTCGGAGAAGACCTGCCCGCTCGATACGATACGCCGCAACAACTCGACAAGCAATCCGCTGAGGGAACTCTTCTAGACCCGGGAAATACTGTTTATTATCGTCCCGTTTCCTGTATGGAGCGGCGAAAAGTAAGGGTGGAGCGAAGAGACGCGAGCCAGCCGCACAGATTTCGAAAACCTCACGCCATGGGAGAGATTCTCCCTGGCGTGAGGTTGGTCCAAGCGAAATTACTTTGACGACTCCTTTTTGTGGAGCGTGGAGCAGGCCGATAGCGCGGTGTTGGGGTCGACAGCGCTGTCGCCGGCCTCGATCAGGCGGATGATGCCCTCCTTGTCGATGACAATGTTGGCGCGCTGCGCCCATTGGTAGGTTTCCTTCTGGACGTCATAGCCCTTCAGGATGCCGTAGGAGGTGAGCATCTTGTGGTTCATATCGCTGAGGAGCGGAAAACTGATACTGATTTGCTTGGCGAAGGCAGCATTGGCGGCGGGACTGTCCATGCTAATGCCGAAAACTGCGGTATCGGAGGTGTCGATCTTACCCGAGGCGATTCCAGCCTGGACCGCCTGAAGTTGTTTCGTTCAACCCCCGGTAAAGGCCAGGACGTAGACGGCGAGAAAGACGTTCTTCTTGCCGCGAAAGTCACTGAGCTTTACGTTTTTCCATTCGTCGCTGAGCAGGGTGAAGTCCGGAGCGGTGTCACCCACTTTCAGCGATAATTTTGCCATTTCCGGTTTTTGCACCTCCTGCGCGAGCGGCGGAGCCACCGGCGCAGCAGCTAGCAAAACCATTAGTGCTAAGGCGCGTTTCATTCGCACTCTCCTGTTACAGGTTCAGTCTCGCGAACAGCCAGCGAATACACACTATCAAGAGGTGAGACCGCTGAACAACCCAAAATATTCCCAGGTGGTCGAATGGGATGGCAAGCAAGTTGGAGCTTTTCGAGAAGAAGAGTGGGAACATCAGGGGTGCGCCGTTCGTATCTAAGGAGGAATGGCAAATTCACTGGTGAAGGAGTCGCAGTGGTGTGTGTGGCCCGATAGTATGAGACGTGTATGAGGAGGGTGGGATGAAGAAGCGTGGGTGGGATCGGCTGGACGAACTAGCGGTTGCCGGTGGGCGAACGGCGTTGATGGGCGCGGCTTTGTGCCTAGCGCTGATTTTGGCGGCGGTTGGTGTGGCCGGGCAGGAGAAGGACAAGAGCGGCGTGAATGTGACGGTGACGGGCAAGGACGGAAGTGAAGCGGGATTGATTTTCAGTGCGCAGGCTACGGCAAAGGAGGCAGGGTTGCCGTTGTATCCAGGGGCGCGGCCACATAAAGACGACAAGGACGATTCGTCTGGGGCGAAAATGGGGCTGTGGGGAAGCTCATTTGGGTTCAAGCTGGTGGCTTTGAAGATGGAGTCGGATGATTCGCAGGAAAAAGTGGCGGCGTTTTATCAGAAGGCGCTGGCGAAATATGGGACGGTGTTGAATTGCAACGATTCCTCGAAAGCGCAGAGCGACAAGGACAAGAACGAGTCCTCGAAAAAACTTACCTGCGGAGATGACCATCCGGATCCCGGTGGGATGCTGTTCAAAGTTGGGTCGAAAGAGAAGCAACATCTGGTTAGCGTGAAACCGAATGGGACCGGCTGCATTTTTCACATCGTTTACCTTGAGGCGCGCAGCGAGGATAAGACTCCCGCCTGATGCGGCGCGAAAGTCAAACGAGATGGCCCTCTCGCGCCGGCCTGCTGGTTGCGGGGCTTGGAATATTGACGCTGGGCGCTGCGCCCGGCGGCCGAAGCCAGGAACCGATACGGGTCAAAGTAAATTTCGTGAACGTGGCGTTTGTGGCGCGGGATGCGCGCGGGGCGCTGGTGGATAACCTCACCGAGGACGACGTGGACGTAGTTGAGGATCGCATACCGCAGAAAATAGCGTTCTTCTCGCGCAGCGCGGATGTGCCTTTGACGCTGGGTTTAGTGGTGGATGCGAGCGGAAGCCAGGACCATTTTTCGAAACAGCACAAGAATGATTTAGAGGTTTTTTTCAAGGATGTTCTGGGTCCCCAGGACCGGGTGTTTTTGGTGGGGTTTGGGAACCACATCCGGCTGGTGAGCGATTTCTCGCAGTCCGGCGGAGATTTGCTGGAACAGTGGAAGCAATAC
>Ga0210384_10006315_pt1 | contig 12679 bp, 14 predicted proteins | sample IncBWH2MmetaG_FD_160574 | JGI IMG/M metagenome (GOLD analysis project Ga0210384, IMG submission 160574) | Forest soil microbial communities from Barre Woods Harvard Forest LTER site, Petersham, Massachusetts, United States - Inc-BW-H-2-M | ecosystem: Environmental > Terrestrial > Soil >... | reverse complement strand
TGAATATCGGACTCGTCACCGCCCCACTCCCCGCGTCCGACAGGCACTCTCGCCGATTTTGACCCTGGTTGAAATTCCCGACAGGATGGCTTCGCTGGAAGAGAAACGGCTCCGCTACGTTCCCGCTATTGTCCTTTCCAACTTTGGAGGCGCGCGATGCGCTGCTCTCGATTATGATTCCGTCGGCCAGGATCGCCCGGCCCACTTCATTTGCTGGAGGCGACACATGCAATCCACCCGCTCGTGGCAAGGCTTCTTTCTGATCTTGCTGGCGATAAGTCTGATCTCAGGAACTACCCGCGCGCAGGACGCCAATGATCGCGACCGCAGGGGCGGCGCTTGCTTCTACAAAGACACCGATTTTCGCGGTGATAAATTCTGCGTGAACCCGGGCGACCGCGTCGCCATGGTTCCTCCCGGTTTCAACGATCAGATTTCCTCCATCCGCATTTTCGGACGCACCGAGATCACCGTCTACCAGGGCCGCGATTTCGCCGAGCCCAGCCTGCGTCTCCGCGAGGACGTGGCTAACCTGCAGAAGTATCAGATCAAGCCCGGGCACAGCTGGAACGACCGCATCTCCTCGATCGAAGTGTCCCGCATTCGCGACGCCGGCGATTGGGACCACGACGGCGCCTGCTTCTTCAAAGACGCCGACTTCCGCGGCGACAAGTTCTGCGTGCAGAAAGGCGACCGCATGAACGAAGTCCCGCCCGGCTTCAACGACCGAATCTCGTCCGTGCGCGTCTACGGACGCTCCACCGTCACCATCTACCAGGACACCAATTTCCGCGGACGAAGCCTCGACATCCAGGACGACATCTCCAATTTGCAGAGCACCCAGGTGGAACCGGGCCATAGCTGGAACGACCGCATCTCCTCGATCCGTGTGTACTAGTGACAGGTCTCAGGTCAGAGGTCTCAGGTCAGAGGTCTCAGGTCTCAGGTCACAGGTCTCGGGTCTCGGGTCTCAGGTCACAGGTCTCAGGTCACACGTCTCAGGTGTTGAGAAGCTGTCTCCTAAATCGGTTTTGAAGGGCGTGGCTTCAGCCACGCCGTCCAGAGCCGCATAAAAGTTGGGGCTTTAGCCCTGAGGAGACGGAAGCTTACACGTTTGGCCCAGTATGAGATAGCTCTGAGACCTGAGACCTAAGACCTGAGACCTAAGATCTGCTTCTCGTGTAAATTCAAAGCAGACCAGTCTTCGAATCCGATCCCGTGTCTGCTCCCCAAAATCCGTTCTCTGAAACTCCCGTCGTTGCGGGCGCTCCGGCGCCGCTGTCTTCTCCGCCCGGCCCGGCACTGCCGCGCGAGAATCCTCCGTGGAATCTCTGGGACGTGGCCGGTTTGGCGGTGATCACGTTCGTTCTCGTGATTGCTTCTCTGTTCGGCACCGCCTACCTCGTCCAGCACCGCTTTTTCCCCGGAACCCCGTGGATCGAGTTGCTCAATCGTCCCGACATTGTCGTGGTCGGGCAATTCATCAGCTACCTGATCGTGGTGATCTTGATGTACCGCATGGTCGACGTGCAAAGCGGAGGGAAAGTTCTGGCAGCGCTTCGCTGGAATTGGCCGCAAGGCTGGGGTAGATATCTGCTTGCCGGAGTCGGTCTCGAAATCTGCCTGTTGCCGTTCGTCTATTTGCTGCCCATGCCCAAGAGCGCGCCCATCGACGAATTCTTCCGCACCGCTCGCGATGCTTACATCCTGTCGTCGTTCGGGATTTTCTTCGCCCCCCTGTTTGAGGAGCTGTTCTTCCGCGGCTTTCTCTATCCGGCGCTGGCGCGCCGCTTCGGCATGATCTGGTCGATCCTGCTCACGGCGGTTTTCTTCGCCGGCATCCACATTTCCCAGCTCCGCGCCTGGGGACCGGTGCTGGTGATTTTCCTCGTCGGCCTGGCGCTCACCACGGTGCGCGCCTTACGCAAGTCGGTGGCCGCCACCGTCCTGATGCACATGGCCTACAACGCAACCATCTTCGCCGCCGCCTACATCGCCACCGACGGCTTCCGCCACATGGAAAAATTCAATCAGTAGAAGGTTCGCCAGTTGAAGAATTTGCGACACGAGCATGTCGCTCTGGAGAGGCCGCGTGCGGTTGATAGCTTATGGCGCGTGGCAGGCCCCCGCAAACTGACTACTGACTACTGAGTACCAAGTACCAAGTACCGAGTACCGAGTACTGAGTACTGCCCACTGCCCACTATTCCTACCCCATCGCTAACGCCTGCACAAAAAACTTCGCGGGCCCCAGATTCGTTTTGCTGGCGGGCGCTGCCTCTGGCGGTGCCCCAAAGAAAGTATGTCCGGCGAGCAGATACTCGATGGCGCGTACCAGATCGCGGGCCGCCTGCGACTTCAACACGTACCCGTGGGCGCCGGTTTGTTGTACCTCGGCGCTCAAGCGCTCCGACTCGTGCATCGTGAAAATCAGGATCCGGCATGCGGCTCCGCCCAGGGCAATTTGTTTGGCAGCCTGCAACCCGCTCATCTCTGGCATGGTCACGTCGAGAACCACGATGTCCGGTTTCAATGTTCGCACCATCTCCACCGCCATCCTGCCGTTGCGGGCCTCGCCACAGATTTCCCAATCTCGCCCCGCTCTCCCCAGGATCGTACGAATGCCCTCGAGCACAATTTCATGGTCGTCCGCAATCAGAATCCGAGCCATTCAACCTCCTTCACTTCCACTTCCCGACCTACTCAGGCGGTGCGGTTCAACCTCGGCTGAGCCTTCTCCGCCGGAACCCCGGCCGTCACCACGGTTCCGTTTTCCGTCGACGATACTTCCAGCCGGCCGCCCAACTGGCGCATGCGCTCGTTCATGCCGCGCAGCCCAACTCCTAACGATCCCATCCAGTCCTCGCCCGATTGCTCTAACAACCCCGCCGGAATGCCCTTGCCCTCATCCCTGATTTCCATCGCCGCCCATCCGTTCGCCAGCGACAACTTGATCTTCGCCGTGGCACTGCCCGAGTGCCGGTGAATGTTGGTGAGGCTTTCCTGCAAAATCCGGAACAACGCCAACTCCACCTCGGGCGGAAGCCGGTCGAAGCACGGATCTACTTCGAGCGAGGTCTTGATGTTGCTTCGCTTCGAGAACCCGTCGAGATACCACGGAATCGCCGACTTCAACCCCATCTCCTCCAGCATGGGCGGATACAGCAAGTACGAAATGGTGCGAACTTCGCGCAGAGCTTCCTCGGCAAGATTCACGCAGGAATTCACCGCGCGCGCAGTGCCATTCGGCTCTGCCCCTACTTGCAGATCGAGGGAATCAAGATTCATCTTCAGCACGGCGAGCGATTGTCCCAGGCTGTCATGCAGGTCCCGGCCAATGCGCCTGCGTTCTTCATCCTGGCTGCGCAGCAAATGGCGTGACAACTCGCGTAACGACCTCTCGGAACTGGCCAGTTTTTTCTCCGCCAGCTTCCTCTCCTTCACCTCCGCCAGCAGATTCATATTGGCTTCCTGCAAGGCGGCCTGCGCTCGCATGCGATCGGTAAAGTCGCGCGTGACTTTCGAGAAACCGATAATCTCTCCGGCACTGTCGCGGATGGCGGTGATGATCACGTTCGCCCAGAACCGCGAGCCGTCCTTGCGCAGCCGCCAACCTTCATCCTCAATGCGCCCTTCCTTTTTCGCGACCTCCAGTTCCATCTGCGGTTTCCCGCGCCGGATATCTTCCTGGGGATAAAAGGTCGAAAAGTGACGGCCGACGATTTCGTCCGCCGCGTATCCTTTCAACCGGAACGCGCCTTCATTCCAGCTGCTCACCCGGCCCCTTGGGTCGAGCGTGAAAATCGCGTAATCCTTCACCGCGTCGATGAACAGACGAAACCGTTGTTCCTCCTGCCGTAGCCGGACCTCCTGCTCGTACGCGGCGGTCGAGAGGCGCTCGGCCGCTTCTCGGAGTTGCAGCTCCTGTTGCAGCAGCCGGTAGTAATAAAGCAATAGCAGGATGGCCACCGCAAAACTTCCCACTACCATCGTGCTGGTCAGCAGAAAGCGGCGGTGCGCGGCAGCCATGCGAGACGGCAACAGGCGGTTTTCCTCGTCGCGCAGCTCCCCGGAAGCTCCCGCGCTCCGGGCTGCCAGGTCGAGGTTCTGCGGAATCAGTTGCGACACGTCGAGAGCTTCTCCCCGCTGTTTTTTCGCGATCGCCTCTTCCCAGGTCTGCAGCCGATCGTGAGTCACTTGGGCCAACTGCGACGCGTTCGCGCTCTGCACGGAATTGTCGCGGACCAGATTCTGCAGAACCTGCATGCGCTCATTGGCCTCGGCTACAGCCGCGCGATAGCGACCGAGGGCACTCTCGTCGCCGCGGAGCAGGTAGTTCAACCGCTCCCGCGACGCGTCGTTCACGGCCTGCTCCACGTCGCCAGTAGCCGCGCGCACCTCCTGGGTATGCGAAACCCAGCGTTCACTTGCCCGGAAGTAATAAAACGAAAGGTAGGACGCCGCTGCGCACAAGCACAGCAGCAGAATCGCCGACAAGAAGACAGCTTTGCTTTTGACTGAGACAGTCATCCGAGTTGGCCTGGACTCATTTCTGCAATGTGGGAACTCTTGCCGTGCGGGAAGAAAAGCGACCAACCCGGCCTCAGTTTACCATCGCATTCCGCGCCCATAACCGAATCAAATACCGCATGAATCATAGGCGGCGCCGGTTTTTCCGGTCGTCTCCGAATCGCCACAACCATGGTGCGCTTCCGCCCACAGCGGTCGAAATACCGTTTCTTCGGTATAACTAACTAGTTATGAGCCTATAACTGACTAGTAATCGGTGGGATATGCGCCGTTCGACGGCGTTCGCCTCACATCGGATGGTCGCCGCATCCCCCTTTCGCACATGCTTCGTAGATGCTTTTGCCGTCGTTCCTCAGCCGCTGAATTTCGCCAAGGGGCAACTCCCTGACCCTGCCGGCCATGACTGTAGCGCCGGCGTCCCGCCGGCTGTCGCGAGGCCGGGGTCCCCAGCAAGTGTACTTGGCTTGCTGGGGTGGGAGGGCATCTTGCCCTCGCCTTGCAGGTTGCCTGGCGCGCCTTGAGACGCGCCTTTACGAGTCGAAGAACACAGCGGACTTCAACCGCTGGCCTGCAAAGGCAAGCACCGCATCGCGTGTTATCTTTAACTCTTACATGCCAGCTGCCCGCCAGGAACTTCTTCGCTTGCTTGCCCACAAGTCTTTCAAATTGGGGGAGTTCAAGCTGTCTTCCGGGAGCACCAGCGACTACTACATCGACTGCCGCACCACCACGCTCGACGCCCGCGGCTCCCAGCTCACCGGCCAGGTATTCCTCGACGAGATCCGCCAGCGCGGCTGGAAGCCGCAAGCCATCGGCGGCCTGACCATGGGTGCCGACCCGATCGTGGTCGCCGTATCCGTGACCAGCGGAGAGCTGAGCGGCTTTCTCGTCCGCAAGGCGGAAAAACAGCATGGGACGGGCCAGCGGATCGAGGGCTTCCGGCGTAAAGGCGCCAAAGTGGTTGTAGTCGACGACGTCTGCACCACTGGAGCCTCAACCGTGCAGGCGATCGAAGCCGCGCGGGAATTCGGATTCGATGTGGTGGGCGTAATGTGCCTGGTCGAACGCGAAGAAGCCGGAGGTCGCACCAACATCGAAAAAGCCGCGTCGCCCGCGCCATTTATCGCCATCTTCACCGCCAAGGACGTTCGCAAGGAACACGTCCTGCAAACCGACGAGACCAACGAATACACGGCAGTGAGCACGACCTGCGAACTCTGCGGCCGTCCCGCAGTCACGTACCACCCCCGCAGCCGCTGCGAGGCGCACAAAGCTTAGTTTCGAGTTTAAAGTGAGACCGTCCGCTGCACCTGAGAACTGAGTACAGAGTACCGAGTACCGAGTTACTGACAACTGGCCACTGGCCACTGGCCACTGACAACTGATTTCTATGATCCACACCCTCGAATGGACCGACCACGGCGTCCGCTTCCTCGACCAGACCAAGCTGCCGACAGAGGAGACTTACGTTACCTGCACCAACTACGAGCAGGTGGCCGACGTCATTCGCAACATGGTGGTGCGCGGTGCTCCGGCGATTGGTGTCGCCGCCGGGATGGGAATCGCCCTCGGCGTAAAGCATTCCAAGGCTGAAACCGTCGCCGACCTCAAGAAAGAGCTGGATCACATCTGCAAAGTCATCGGCGCGACCCGTCCGACCGCGGTCAATCTCTTCTGGGCAATCCGCCGCATGCAGGAAAAATTCGAGACGCTGCGCGTACGCCCCTTGGCACAGATCCGCCAGGAAATCATCGAAGAAGCGAAGCGCATGCACGCCGAAGACATTGCCGCCAATCAAGCCATGGGACGACACGGCGCGACCCTGATGCCCTCGAGCGGCGGCGTCCTCACCCACTGCAACGCCGGCGCCCTGGCGACCGCCGGATACGGCACCGCGCTCGGCGTCATCCGTGCCGCTGTTGAACAAGGCAAGAAGCTTCACGTGTACGCCGACGAGACTCGCCCCTTCCTCCAGGGTTCGCGCCTCACCGCATGGGAGCTCATGAAAGACGGAATCCCGACGACGGTCATCTCCGACAACATGGCCGGCGCCATGATGAAGCAGGGAAAGATCGGCGCCATCGTCGTCGGTGCCGACCGTATCGCCGCCAATGGCGATGTCGCCAACAAGATCGGGACGTACACCGTCGCCGTGCTGGCGAAAGAACACGGCATCCCGTTCTACGTTGCCGCGCCCATCTCGACCGTCGATCTCGCGACGCCTGATGGCAGCGGAATCCCCATCGAGCAACGCAACCGCAGGGAAGTCACCCACATCGCAGGGCGCCAGATGGTTCCCGACGGCGTGAGCGTCGAAAACCCAGCCTTCGACGTGACTCCCGCAAAATACGTTGCTGCCATCATCACCGAGCGTGGCATCGCGCGGGCGCCGTACGAGGAATCGCTTCGCAAGCTGGCCGCTCAAGAAAGTGAGTCACTAGTCCGCCACACATGAAAAGAAGGTAGCGCCGGCGTCCCGCCGGCTGTAGCGAGGGCATCTTGCCCTCGCCACCAGCCGCAAGTTCCGCGCCACGTTCTCAAGCGACGAAAGGATTTTTACCAACAACCAACAACCAACGACGAACGACGATCGACCAACGACTCACATGCTGCCCATCACTCAAACCCGTTCCAGTTTCCAATCCGGCGGACAATCCATCGCCTACGATGCCTTTGTTCCCGAGTCAGAAAATGGCCGCCGGTTTCCGGCCGTGATCGGTCTCCACGGCTCCGGAGGCGGACATGCCTCGATGGCCGACCCGGCTGCCGCGCTTGCACGGCACGGCTTTGCCGTATTCGTGCCCCATTACTTCGATCGCACCGGCACCACTGGCCTAGCCGACAAGCAGACCGCGATCCGAAACTTTCCCGCCTGGGGCAAGACCGTCTGGGATGCCATCACTCACGTGGAAGGACGGCCGGAAGTCGACCCGCGCGGCATTGGCCTGCTGGGTTTTTCGCTCGGCGCCTACCTCGCCCTTTCCGTCGCGGCCGTCGATTCCCGCGTACGCGCCGTCGTCGATTTCTTCGGCGGCTTCCCCAAGGAAATGAAATTCTTCATGCGCCGCCTCTGCCCAACCCTGATCCTGCATGGCGAAGCCGACTCCACCGTTCCCGTCGCCGAGGCCTACCACCTGCAGCAGATGCTCGAGAAGAAATCCGTTCCCTACGAAATGCAGATCTACCCAGGCGCCGGTCACGAATTCACCGGCGCCATCTGGGACGACGCGCGCCGCCGCACCCTGGCCTTCCTTCAGAAGTACCTGGCAACCATCACGATGTGATGGCGGAACTTTTCGCCTCCGGCCTGCGTATCCTAGACTAACGACACAACGACCAGCGACACAACGGAGGTGTCCCCCATGTTCGCTTTTCTGGCCTGGTGCCTTCTGTTCGTCATCTGTTGGCCGGTTGCTTTGCTTGCCCTGGTGCTGTACCCGATCGTGTGGCTGCTCCTGCTGCCGTTTCGAATCGTGGGCATCGCGGTGCACGGCGTTCTTGCCCTGATCGCGGCCGTAATTATGTTCCCCGCCCGGCTGCTGAGCGCGCCGTTCCGCCTGTAGCCGGACTTCTTCGCGGACGACTCGTCCGTAGAGCCAGCCTGAAACTACCCACCCCGCGCGCTCTCCGTTTTGTGTTTGACCGAGAGTCGATGCGACACGCCGCGAGTCGAACTGACCCAAAAAACCAGTGCGGACCTCCCGCGCCACGCCAAATTCCGGTATGCTGGTTACAGCTAATTTTCAGGAAATTGCGCGATACTGTTCGCTGCGATCGGAAAATTCTCCGACTGGTACGGCAGTTGCTCCGCTCTTTGCAACTAAGTGCCGATGTGCTGAAAGACTCGATGAAACTCACTCATCCGAATTGCGACCGGCACCCCAACCTGCAGATGGTGCCGTGCCGCTTGAAGCGCGAAAAGACCGTGGTGTCCGGGTACATCTGTCCGGTGCCGGGCTGCGGGCGCTGCCATCTGGACCAGGGTTATCTCCGGCTCGGCGACGTCGAACTCCTCGCCGGCCCCGATCTGATGGTACCCAGGAAAGGCCCCGCCAAGAGCATTTCGAGCGGCCGCCCCCTGAATCGCCACGCCGCTGCTCGTGCCGCCATTTTGCGCGCCATCGAGGAAAAGCAGCGCTCCTGAGTAGTTCCTCCATTGCCTAAAGACGCCCGCTTGCGCGAGACGTCCCTCCGCTTGCTTTCATTGCGAAAGACGCTGGCAGTTTCGCGCCGCCGCGATTGCGACTAAGATGTCCCACGCAACTTAACTTGCATCGGAGGAATCGATTGATGACCAAGGCAGGGTGGATGCTCGCATTCATTCTTGCGGCTACGTTCGCCGTACGCGCGCAGGACGCTCCGAAAAAAGACAGCGCTCCCAAGCCGCCGTTGAGCCCCTCGCAGGCCGTGCTCGACTCGTGGAACGATGTCGCTCGTAAGCTCACCACGATGGCCGAAGATTTTCCCGAAGACAAATACGACTTCAAGCCGTCGCCGGCCGAGCGCAGCTTTGCCGAACAGTTGCTGCACGCCGCAGGCGCGAACTACTTCTTCACCAACCTGGTCAACGGCCAGAAGCCCCCGGCCGAAGAGGATCCCAAACGCTCCGAGTTCAAAACCAAAGCTGACGTGGTCGCCTTCGTGAAAAAGTCGATGGCCGACGGCGCGGCTGCCATCAAGGCCAAGGGCGATGCCGGCATGAACAGTCTGCTCGACGACCCCTTCGTCAAACAGCAGGTGAGAGTGGTCGATTACGCCTACGGCTTCATCGAGCACATGGGCGAGCATTACGGACAGCTGGCGGTCTATTACCGCGTCGCCGGCCTGGTCCCGCCCGAGTCCCGCCCCAAGAAGTAGCCGGCGTCGCCGCTGGCTCTGTTCACGCCGCGGGAGCCGAAGCTTCGCCGCACCCCGTACAGCTTCGGCTCCCTGCCAGGCGAGACATTCCGGTCCAATGCGCTTCGCGAGTTGACAAGTTCCTTCGGCCCGGATTATGTTCAACCGTATGGTTGAATATTCACCGGAGGCGCTCAACCAGGTATTTGCCGCAGTGGCCGATCCCACGCGGCGTGCCATCCTTCAGGCGCTGTCGCGGAAACCGGCCACCGTCACCGAGATTGCCCAGCCCTTCCCGGTCTCCCTGAACGCCGTTTCCAAGCACATTATGGTGCTCGAGCGAGCAGGTTTGCTGCGCCGCGAGATCCGGGGGCGTGAGCATATTTGCACTCTCGAAACCCGCCCCCTGCAGCAAGCCACCGCCTGGCTCGATCACTACCGCAAGTTCTGGGATCTTCGGCTCGATGCTCTGGAACAATACGTTGCGCGAAAAATGAAAGCTCGCAAGAAAGGAGCGGCGGCGCATGCCACAACCAGGTGAGCCCGTCCATCGCATCTCGATTCGCCGCCGTATTCACGCGCCGCGGGAGGTCGTCTACGAGGCCTGGATCGATCCGGAAGGAATCCGGGAGTGGATGTGTCCCGGCGACGCAACCTCCGCGGAAGCGGTTTTGGATGTGCGCGTCGGCGGAAACTACCGCATCGTCGTCAAGGGCAGGGAAGGCGATCACGTGCATTCCGGCGTCTATCAGGTCGTGGAGCCGAACACGAAGCTCGTGTTTACCTGGGCCGAAGAGGGCCGCGCCGGCACCACCCTGGTCACGGTGGAGTTCTTCGCGCGTGGCAACGAAAGCGAGCTGGTGTTAACTCATGAGCGCCTCGCCGACCCAGATGCGGCGAACCGTTACCAGAGCGGCTGGGGCGCGATTGCCGATAAGTTCGCGGCGTATCTTGCCCGGCCGGCCCGAGGCAGGCAGCCGGCCACGCCAAACCGCTAAACGAAGTCACGAAGCACCACAGCGACGAAAAACTTCAGGAGGACGTTCATGCCGATTTACACCATTGCCGAGTATCGGGTGCGCCAATCTGGCGTCGCGAAAGTGAAACGCGCCATCGAGGAATTCGTTCCCTACGTGAAAGCCAACGAACCCGGCACTCGCATGTACCTGGCTTGGCAGCAGGAAGACGACCCCACGCGATTCGTGCACTTCTTTATCTTCGAGAATGAAGCGGCACAAAAGGCGCACAGCCAATCGGACGCTGTGAAGCGCTTCGAACAAGCCTATCGCCCCGAGCTTGACGGCGGCGATGTCGTCTTCACCGACTACCACCTGGTAGCCGCCAAGCTGGGATGACCACAGCGTCAGCGTGCCCTCGCGCAGATGGTAATGTAGAGTCCACGCCGGCAATCCGCCGCGTGCCGAGGGCGCTCTGAACGCTGAATCCATCCGCAAATTGTTTGAAGACGTGCGCCGCGGCAGGCTCGCGCCCGACGACGCCGTCGCCCGCCTGCGCCACATGCCCTTCGAAGACCTGGGGTTCGCCAAAGTCGATCATCACCGCGCCCTGCGTGTCGGCATGCCCGAAGTCATCTTCGGCGAACGCAAGACTCCTGCTCAAGTCGCGGCGATTTTCGCGAAGCTGGCACGCCATGGTGGCAACGTGCTGGCCACGCGTGCCGACGAAAAGCAATTTGCTGCGGTGAAGAAAAAAGTGCGTGCCGCCGAGTATCGCCAACTGGCGCGCGCCATCGTCCTGGAACGCGACCACAAGAAGTACGGGAAGGGAATCGTCACCGTAGTCTCGGCCGGAACCGGCGACATCCCCGTCGCCGAAGAAGCTGTGGTCACTGCCGAGTTGATGGGCAATGAGGTGCAGCACTTGTACGACGTCGGCGTCGCCGGCGTCCACCGTTTGCTGGCCAATCGCGCGGTCTTGGCAAAGGCCCGCGTGCTCATCGTCTGCGCCGGCATGGAAGGCGCCTTGCCCAGCGTTGTGGGTGGTCTGGTAGGTGTGCCCGTCATCGCCGTGCCGACAAGTGTTGGCTACGGCGCCTCCTTCAAAGGCCTCGCCGCCCTGCTCGGCATGATGAACTCCTGCGCCTCGAACGTAACCGTCGTCAATATCGACAACGGCTTCGGCGCCGGCTACGTCGCGTCATTGATAAACCGCCTGTAGTTGGTAGCGCCGGCGTCCCGCCGGCCGAAGTAAGAGCCAACCCTGACCTTGGTAGCGCCGTCTTCCTGGTAGCGCCGGCGTCCCGCCGGCTCTTGTGAGAGCAGCTCTGACCTTGTAGAAGAGGCATCCAGCCCTCCCCTCCAGCAAAAAAGGCACGGCTTGCGCCGTGCCTGTGAGAGAGGAGTGGACCTTTATCGAATTACATCCCCGCCTTCGAATTTATTCTCAACCACCAGGTTGTTCTCGACGCTGAACACGCCGGGAATCTGGCCAACTCGCATGCCCGCGACCTGCTTATCCATCGGGCTGATCACTGTGCCATACAGGCTCACGTGGCCGCCGTCGATGATAATCCGGATCGGACGCGCCGGATCCACCGCATACTTGCTCAGCACCGTGTCGCCATACAGCGCCCGCTCCGTGCGCTTGCGCAGGTTATCGTCAAAAATCGAGACCGGGGAAACCTTGATCTCGTTGACCACGTCCTTCACGCCAGGCATGCGGTAGGCAATCGCCAGCGCCGAGTCGCGTCCCACTTCGTTGTAGGTCTGGCCGCCGATCGTGGCCACGCCGTCCTTCACGCTGAGCGTGTAGTAATTGAATGCGGCGTCATACCAGCCCACCCGGTCGTAGTAAAGCTTCCGCGAAAGCTGCTCGTGCAACTGCGCATCGCTGATGGCCGGTCCGCCAACCTCGATCAGGTTACGGACGCCCTGCACGTTCTTCTGCTTCTTCGCAGCCTTGGCCGCGTCGAGTTTGTCCTGGTACAGATCGACCGTGCCCGTCAGGGTTACGATCCCGTCTTCCACCGAGGACTTCACCTCGTGAAACTTCTGATTGTCGGCCAGTTTCTTGGTCACGCTGGCCTGGATTGAGCCGTCGTAGCGGGTCGCGCTCGACGCCTGCGCGAACATCGTTGCGCTCAGCAAACCCACCCACAGGAAAGAAGAAAGAATGCTTTTCGTTTTGTTCATGATTTTTCTTGTAGTCTCCATCCTCAATTAACTAACTGTTTGGTTAATTATTGGATGAGGGTCAGCCCGTAGAGGATGCCTGCAAGCCGCAGGAATTCCTCGCATGCAGTAAGCCTATATTTATCAATGATTTATGTGTAGCAGGAACGACGGAAAAGTGG
>Ga0210384_10006314_pt1 | contig 12681 bp, 11 predicted proteins | sample IncBWH2MmetaG_FD_160574 | JGI IMG/M metagenome (GOLD analysis project Ga0210384, IMG submission 160574) | Forest soil microbial communities from Barre Woods Harvard Forest LTER site, Petersham, Massachusetts, United States - Inc-BW-H-2-M | ecosystem: Environmental > Terrestrial > Soil >... | reverse complement strand
TACCATCCGCGACTTGGAGAGTGGGATGGCGAAAGGATTGGACCAGGCAAAGGGATGGGCGAGGTCAGGCATCGACAACCGACCCGAAAGCGCCTGCGCGGAGCTGATGAGGAGCGCCAGGCGTCCCCTGGGTGCGACCAGGGACCCCGCGACTGACAGAATCGCGTCGAAGCGTTCGACTGCTCGGAGGGTGACTACGTCGAAGGCCGGCGGCGTGGCGGCGTCTTGTCGGGATTGGGCTAGGTCTTCTGCGCGGGCGGTTTGTACATTGACGTTTGTCAATGTAAGGGCGCGTGCGACTTCGCGGAGGAAGGCTGCCTTCTTGTGATTGGATTCGATCAGGGTCAGGTGGATGTCCGGAGCCCAGAGCTTTATTGGGATGCCGGGGAATCCGGGACCGGAGCCGATGTCGGCGACTTCAACAGCTTTCAACGCGGAGGGCGCAGAGGACGCAGAGGAATTTAGGAACAGGCAGCGGGCGGCGAAGAGGCTTTCGCCGAAGTGGCGGGTGACGATTTCTTGCGGGGTGCGGATGGCGGTGAGGTTGATGCGGGAGTTCCAGCGCTGGAGTAGATCGATGTAGGTCGATATATGGTGGAGGTCGTCGGTCGTCAGTCGTCGGTCGTCGGCCGGGGACGGAACAGCGGGTTCCCTTCGACTCCGCTCAGGGCAAGCCTCACCGGGCCTTTGGCCCGATTCGGAATGACAGTGCGCGGGGGGTGTATCTTCTCGCGAAGTGGGAATTGGTGCCGTGAGGAATGGTTCGAGCAGCGCGGCGATTTGTGCCGTGTCCATGAATTCTCGATTGTAGATGGAGGGTTGGAGATTGGGGAGCCGGCTTCGCGCCCGCTTGCCCACGAACTGTCCTGCTTCGTCGCTACCGCTACTTGCAGGACAGTTCGCCCAGAGCTCAAAATCATGGGCTCTTCTTCATGAATGGGCTGGAAAAGGTTACTGCTTTGTTGCTTTTATTGTTTTCCGACGCCGTCTTTGTGGCGGACGAAGAATTGCCATTTATCCATCGTGGCGGGGATGGCTACGTCGAAGAAGCCGACCATCATTTCGTCGGAGGTTTGGTCGCCCCAGGTCACGGTTTTTTCGGGGTCGGGGTTGTGAGGGTTGTTTTTGGAGTTGTCGTACCAGGCGATGGCGCGGAGGCGCGTGCCAGCTTTGAGCAGGCGCGGTTCGGCGAGCTTGTAGCTGAGCTGCCAATGGAAGTGGTAGTTATTCACGCGGAGCAGGACTTCGACGCTGCCGTCGTCGTGGACGATGTCGTATTCGAAGCGCTTGCCGCGCAGGTGCATGTGGGGGAAGAGGCTGAGGAGCGTCGCGTCGTTGGGCAGGGTGCCTTCGACTTCTACGCGAAAGTCGGGCGCGCCGGGCGGGATGATGAGGGCGTGATTGTTGAGTTGGAGCGTGACCACGCGCTGCTTCGGCGGAGACTTGGAGAAGATGAGGCCGATGCTCGTCTGGTCTTCGTCGAGGGTGCCATTGGTGGTGTAGTGCATCTGGAAGATTAGGTCGGAGCCGGCGGGGACGAACTTGGCCATGCCGTTGGGCCATTGGTCGGGTGAACTGCCGGGGGCGTAGACGAGCAGGAGATCGCTGGTGGTTTCGTGGGCCTGGCGGCGGTCATCGGGATCGGCTAGGGTTGAGGCGGTGAACGGCTCGCCTGTGGGAGCGTGACGAAGCCACGGGGAGTCGGGCGGGCGGATGTAGACGACCGCGTGGTGGACGTGGGCGGGGCTGCCGGGGCGGAATTCGGAGATCTGCACCCAGCGGTCTTCGGCGAAATGTGTAGGGACGATTTCGTACGTATATTCGATCTCGCCTTCGGCGGGAATCTTGATGGGCTTTGGCATCTTGACGATCAGGTCCGGCTGGGGGATGTTCCAGCCGGAGGTCCAATGGCGCGGCGGAGGGGCGTCTTTGGCATCGCCGGCGGGGGCTCCGGCTGCGGCCCAGGCGGTTAGGGCGGCGATCTGCGCTTCAGTTAGGGAGTTGTCGTTGGCGAAGTGGCCGTAGCTGGGATCGGCGAACCAGGGGGGCATCATCTTCATTTCGGCGGAGTGCGCCATGGCGTGTGCCCAGGGGCGGGTCTGCTCGTAGGTCTCGAGGGGCATGGGCGCGACCTCTCCGGCGCGATGGCAGGATTGGCAGTGGGTCTGGAGGATGGGGAGGACGTCTTTGTAGAAGGTGGGAGCGGGGTGTGCGGTTTGGGACGCGGCGGTGCAGAGGAAGGCTAGCAAGAGAGATAAGAACAGGCTGGCCTTGAGGGGCATGAGTTATTTTAGCGGGGATAGAACTTCCCCGCTCAAGGCAAAAGCGGGCTTGGGTGGGCCACCGGCCGTCGGCAGCTTTCAAAACACCAGTGGATCCTCATTTGCTCCAGCGATGTTGGACGATATCAAACGTTGTTGCCGTGCCGACTATGTTCGGGGCGGGAACTGGAATCGCAGCGATAAACTCGTTTTCGAAATCGTCCCGTAAGTAGATATCTAAACTACCCTGACCGTTTGCGTTCTTTATATCATGGAGCAAAATGGCTAAATTGAGGTGCTCGCTCCGCTTTAGGGAAATTGGTTTCTTGTAAGTTCTGGCCGGTTGTCCATCCACTTTGTATCCCCAAATTGTTAGATCGACATTGCCGCGATTGAAAAGGTCTGCTTTGTTCTGCGGAACGTTCATTGCAAAATCTACTGCCAGCTGGGCCATCCGGCCCAGCTGAGTCCCAATCCGGTCGTTCATCGATTGGGTTGTCGATTGCAAAGATTGGAGCGTATCTGCAGTCGCCTTGGAACTTTCCTGAAGACGGGACATCACATCTTGCATCTTTCCAAAAGCCGCGAGTTGTTGATTAGTATCCCGCGTTTGCTGCCGCGCTCCTGCGATCGCAAACACTACCGCGGCCACTAGTTCGAGGCCTATCAGAAAAATGACGATCAGTTCCATTCGGAAGTCCCGCGTAGCGATCTTGGAATCCTCGCGCCGCCCCAGTTCCTGCATGTAGAACTGCGCTTCTAAAAGACACGCGGGCTTGTCTCCCCCGCCAGTAAGAGGGTTGTTGAATCTATCGAAGCACTGTTTCGTCGCGTAAGTTAACTCGACCTCGGTTGCTGTTTGAAAGTAATGCTATTTTGCATTACAATGTAAACTATGAGCACACTGACGGTAACGGCGCGGGGGCAAGTGACATTTCGCAAGAAAGTGATGGAACACCTCGGCGTGAAGCCGGGGGAGAAGATTGAACTGGATTTGCTTCCCGATGGGCGGGGCGTGATTCGGGCGGCCAAGCCTAGAGGGAAGATTCAGGACTTCTTTGGTGTGCTTGCCGGGAAGACGAAGAAAATCGCGACCATCGACGAAATCAATGAGGCGGCGGCGCAGGGCTGGGCGGGCCGGGTCAAAATGGGTAAGAAGTGAAGATTGCGATCGATAGCAACGTTCTGGTGCGTGCGGCCGTACGCGACGATCCCCAACAAACCGATTCCGCGGCCCAAGCGATGGAGAGAGCCGAGATTCTGGCGATTGCAGTGCCTGCGTTGTGCGAATTTGTGTGGGTGCTGCGCACCGTCTATGGATTCAAGGCCGCGGAGATAGGCGTTGCCATGCGTAGGCTGCTGGCGGCGGAAAATGTCGAGACAAACCGGCCTGCGGTGGAGGCGGGGCTATCGCTGCTCGATGCGGGCGGTGATTTTGCTGATGGCGTAATCGCGTATGAAGGGCGATGGCTGGGGGCGGAGACGTTTGTGTCGTTTGATAAGAAGGCAGTGGAGACGCTTAAGGAGCAAGGAGTGGCGGCACGGTTGTTGTGAGGTGGTTCGCAAACCCGTCTCGCAAAATCGGCGAGACGTGCGGCACCCGGCAGAAACGCCATGAATCTTTTTGAGCGCTTCAAAGAGTGGAGGGATCCTTCGACTGCGGTTGATCTCTGCGTTGGAGCGCAGACATCAATCCTCGCTCAGGATGACAAGAGCACAACGTGCTACGCACTTGGGGACGGACGAATGCGTCCGTCCCTACACAACAGTCGTTATTGCATAAATCCGCCGGGGTCTTTTCTGGCGGTGCCGCCTACGGTTAGGCGGTCGACTTTTAGTGTCGGGATGCCTACGCCTACCGGGACTGCCTGGCCGTCTTTGCCGCAGGTGCCTACGCCTTCGTCGAGCTTTAGGTCGTTGCCCACCATCGAGACACGCGTTAGAACGTCAGGGCCGTTGCCGATTAGCGTGGCGCCTTTGATGGGGGCGGTGATGTGGCCGTCTTCGATCATGTAGGCTTCGCTGGCGCTGAAGACGAATTTGCCGTTGGTGATGTCGACCTGGCCTCCGCCGAAGTTGACGGCGTAGACGCCGTGCTTGACGGAGCGAATGATGTCTTCGGGATTGTCTGTACCGGCTAGCATGTACGTGTTTGTCATGCGCGGCATGGGGATGTGCTCGTAGGATTCGCGGCGTCCGTTGCCGGTGTTGGCCACTCCCATGAGACGAGCCGAAAGTTTGTCGCTCAAATAACCTTTGAGAATTCCCTTCTCGATTAGCACCGTCTCCTGGGTGGAGTTGCCTTCGTCGTCGACGTTGAGCGATCCGCGACGCCAGGGCATGGTGCCGTTGTCGACGACCGTGCATTTTTCACTGGCTACGCGCTTGCCGATGAGGCCGGCGAAAGCGGAGGTTTTCTTGCGATTGAAATCGGCTTCGAGGCCGTGGCCTACGGCTTCGTGCAGCAGGACTCCGGGCCATCCGGGGCCGAGGACGACCTCCATTTCGCCGGCGGGGGCTTCGCGGGCGTCGAGTTGGAGGATCGCCTGGCGCGCGGCTTCTTTGGCGAAGAATTCTGGATTCTTTTCGCCGAAGAAGAAGTCGAGGGCGACGCGGCCTCCGCCGCCGGCGGTGCCGCGAGCGGAGTTGCTTTCGGTTTTGGCGATGCAGCTCACGTTCATGCGGGCGAGCGGTTGCGCGTCTTCGGCGAAGGTGCCGTCGGAGGCTACGACGAGAATGTTGCGGAGTTCGTCGGCGTAACTGGCGCGGACTTCTTTAATGCGCGGGTCGTAGGCGCGGGCGGCTTTGTCGGCGCGCATGACGAGCTCGACTTTGGCAGTGATTTCGGCATCGACCGATGGCAGCGTGACCGGGTAGAGGCTGCGGGCCGGCGACTTCTGGAATCCGGCGACCGGAGTTTTGGCCGGAGCGCTCGCGATCAGGGCCGCGGTGCGGGCGGCGTGCAGGATGCGGGCCGAGGAAAGATCGTCGGTGTAGGCGTAGCCGGTGCGCTCGCCAGAGACTACACGGACGCCGCATCCGGCGGAGATGCCCTGGCTCGCGGACTTGACCATGGATTCGTCGACCATGAGCGAGGTCGAGGAGAGATATTCGAAGTAGAGGTCGGCGTAGTCGCCTCCGGCGGAAAGCGCGGCGGCTAGATAGTGCTCCAGGTCGCGCTCGGTGACGCCGTAGTGGTCGAAGAAGAAGCGGGATTTATCGGTTGTTTTATCCACGGTGGTTAGATGTTACCCGTTCGGTAAGGACTCGCCAGCTCCTATATTTGAATTATCCCATAGCAGGAAAGTGGCAATATGCACGTAGGTCACGGCAGGTTGCGGGCGCCGTGGTAAATGCGCAAAATCTCAATGGCATCGGATCGCACGCGGTAAACAACGATGTAAGGCATGGGTGGAAAAAGAAGTTCGCGGGTGCCGGCTTCGCAGCCGGGCCGACCCAGGCTGGGAAATTGTTTCAAGGATTGAATCTGTTTGTAGAGTTTGAGGATCGTTGGCGCCCGGTAGGATGGATGGTGTTGTTGCAAATATCGATTAATTTCTTCCAGGTCGGCGGCGGCGGCGGGCGTCCAGCGCAGGCGCATCTATGAACGCAGCAACTGCGCTATGCGGGCATCCATTTCTTGTTCTTCAATGAATTTGCCCTGATCGGCCTGGGCAATACCTTCGCGCACGGCGGCGCGGAAGCGGGCGTCTTCCTCAAGCAAACGCAATGCGGCTTCTTTGACCAAGCGTTCGGCATCGGTGCCTGCGGTGCTGGCTATCTGGTTGAGCTTTGCTTCTTGATCGGGTGTGAAATGCACTTCCATTGAGTGCAGCTTACGCCCAATCCGGGCCTGCGGGCAATGAGAAATGGAGCCGAAACGCGAGGAGTTCGGGCGGATTTGAGGGCACTGTCAGGGTCTCCCCGTCGTCGAGCTGCGCTCGACTGGACAGCCGAGGGCGGCTGTCCCTACATGATTCTTGCCACGGGCGGACTTTCCACATGCCGAATGGTCATTCGTCACAGACAAGACTTGGCGCGGTGTGGAGAATCGTGCGCATGCATGCGGAAATGCTAACTCGGACATTGCAGGATTTCCTAAGTGAAGCGGCGGGGGCGGTGGTGTTGGAAGATGGCGCTGTGGCGTTTGACTTGGCGCAGGCGAAGTATTCCATCTCTGGCGAGCACAACAAGTGCGTGCTGCATTTGTGGTCGGCGGAGCGGAATACGGTGCGGCGGGTGCTGGATGCGGAGGTGAAGAACGGGGCGCTGCGGCTGGCGGTGCAGCGGATGGGGCAGGCGCGTCCCTCGAAGCTGGAGATTTGCCGGGAGCGGGACCGGCGGTCGCCTTCGGCGAAGCGGGCGGCACGGATGGCCTATGGGCAGAAGCTGCGGCGGGCGCTGGAGCGGACTTTTCCCGGATTTGCGGTTGCGCGGCTGACTTCGGGCGCGGATTTGGAGAAATCGTTTGGGCCAGTTTATGCGCGGGGGGTGATTCGGCGGGGACAGTCGGCGTTCGCGGTTTTGGGGGTGAATGAGAGAGAGACGCAGGCTTCGATCGATGCGGCTTTGACGTTTGGGATTTTGTGGATGGATGGGTGTCGGGGAAATCCCCACTTCTCCCAAAATCGGGGAGAAGTGGGGCACCCTACGCGTCTCGTGGAGGGGTTGATTTTGTTTGTGCCGCGGAGGAGTTCCGCGGTGGTGCGGGAGAGGATGGCTCATCTGAATCGCGGGGCGGCGAAGTGGAGGTTGTTTGAGTTCGACGAGCGGGAGGATGCGGTGGTGGAGGTGGACAGTTCGGATCGCGGGAACATCGCGACTCGGCTGGTGCATGCGGTGAATGAAACGGCGGCGCTGGAGCGGTTTGCGGAATCGATTGGGAAGATCAATGCGATTTTGCCGAATTGCGAAGTGGCGGTGCTGTCGGGGGCGGAGGTTTCGTTTCGCTGGCGGGGGCTGGAGTTTGCGCGGGCGCGACTCGGCGGGGAAAAGCCCCACCCTTCGACTGGCTCAGGGCAGGCTTTCTCCCAAAACCGGGGAGAAATGGGGCACCCTGGTTCGTTCCACTGCCCGCAGGAACTGGAGTCGGGGATGCTGAATCCCCTGCACTGCGGGCAGGAGATTGTGTTTGGGGTGGGAGCGGAGGAGCGGGTGCTGGAGGAGCGCAACTTCGCGTTCTTTGTGCAGTTGCTGACGGCGGTGCGGGAGCGGCGGCATCCGTATGGGCCGAGGCAGGATCGGCTGTTTCGCATGCATGCGGAGCGGTGGCTGGAGTCGCTGGTGGTGACGGATGTGAGCGTGGTGGATGAGCGGCTGGAGACGGCGGTGCGGTATTCGCAGGTGCCGGCGTTCTCGGCGGCGGACCGGGCGATGATCGACGTGTTGACGGTGACGCGCGAAGGGCGGCTGGCCGTGGTGGAGCTGAAGGCGGATGAGGACATTCATTTGCCGCTGCAGGGGCTGGACTATTGGGCGCGGGTGGAATGGCATCACGCGCGCGGGGAGTTTGCGCGGTTTGGATATTTTGAGGGGCGGGAGCTGGCGGGGGAGGCGCCGCTGCTGTTTCTGGTGGCGCCGGCGCTGCACGTGCATCCGGCGACGGATGTGCTGCTGCGATATATTGCGCCGGAGATCGAGTGGGTGTTTGTGGGGATTGACGAGCGGTGGCGGGAGGGGGTGCGGGTGGTGTTTCGGAAGAGGCCGGGCGATCGTGTGCACGGGTTGTTTCGTGTGCCGTTGGCGGGGTGAGGGACGGTGGGAATACTTCTCACCACAGAGTACACGGAAAGCAAAAACAAAAGCCCCACTTCTCCCAAAACCGGGGAGAAATGGGGCACCCACGTCTATGAATCTCGCCCGCTTCTGACTCAGCCCTTCCAGGCGCCTAGCAGGCGGCGGACGTCGATCAACTGTCCTAAGTGGCAGGAGTTGTGGTCGGCTACCAGGAGAGCCTCGCGCAGGATGGTTTGTCCGTCGCCCCAGGGGATGCGCGCGAACAGGTCGGTCTTGGGATTCGCGACCAGATCCTGCATGGCCTGGAGATCGGCGTGGAAGCTGTTGATGCTCTTCTCCCAGGCTGCGGCGGATGGAGGCGCGTCGGTTGCGGGCCAGTATTCTTCGGGCCACTTCAAGTGTTTGCATTTCGGGTTGCGGCTGAATTCCAGGATGTCCCATTGCGCGATGCGGAGGTGCTCGAGGAGCATCCAGAAGGAGTGTGGGTAGTTTGCGGGTTTTGCGCCGCGCAGTTTGGGCGGGAGGTCTTTGATGACGTCGTCGAATTTGGCGTGGGCCCCTCCGTCGGAAAGAAGGTAGAGCAGGTGTTCGCGCAGGGAGTGGTGGGGATCAGCGTGAGTCTTTTTGGGCATGAGGTCCTCCGCGGGATTGGATTCAGGCGAGGGTGAAGAAGATGCGAAAGTCCGAGGCCGAATTGGATTCGGAGGGTGAGGAGTGGGATGCGAAAATCCCCACCCAACGAAAACCGCGTTGGGTTGGGGCACCCTCTGCGAATAGGGTGGAACCGGCGGTCACCGGGCTGCGCCCGGGGACGGACGAATGCGTCCGTCCCTACATGGTTATTGGTGTTGCGGGGTGTAGGAGGCCGGGGTTGGAGTTGGATGCTCGTCGGCGCTGCCGATGGCTTCGCCCGAGAGGATCAGCTCTACGCGGCGGTTTTGCTGGCGGCCTTCGGGGGTGTCGTTCGACGCGATGGGCTGCGTTTTGCCGAAGCCGCGAGATTCTACGGATGCGGACTGGATTCCCTGCTGGATGAAATATTGGCGGACGGATTCGGCGCGCTGCTCGGAGAGGCTCTGGTTGTAGTCGTCGCCGCCTACGCTGTCGGTGTGTCCTTCGATCGCTACGTGCAGGCTGGGATACGCGAGGATGATGCCGGAAACTTTGGCCAGGCGTTCACGCGCTCCGGGGAGAAGCTCGAAACTGCCGCTGCGGAAAAGAACGTCGGACATGTTGGCGATCAGTCCGCGGGCGGAGTCGCGCGTGGCCAGGATCGAGTTGAGCTGCTGCAGTAAGCGCGCGCGGAGCTCGGCTTTTTCCTGCTCGGCCTGCTGGCGCAGATTTTCCGATTGGGCGGCGGCGGCTTTGGCTTTGTCGGTTTCGGCGGCGAGAACTTGTTGCTGGGCGATGGCTTCGGCTTTGGCCTTTTCCGCTTCTTCTTTTTGACGCGCGGCTTCCTGTGCGGCCGCGAGCGCTTCCGCCTTCGCCTTTTCCGCTTCAGCTTTGGCTTGTTCGGCCTGCACGCGTGCAGTTTCTGCATCGACGCGGCGCTTGGCTTCAGCGGCAGCATCGGCACGGGCCTGGGCTTCGCGGGCGGCGGCTGCGGCTTGCGCTTCAGCTTCCGCTTTTTGCTTCACTGCCATCAGGCGCGCTTCTTCGGCGGTTTCGGTGGCTTCTTTGGCGGCAGCCTCGACCGCGGCCCGGTTCTGCTTTTGGCGGTAGACGTCTTCGGCTTGCAGCAGTTGCTGGCCGGCCTTGGAGAGGATGGAACCGGCGTACTTGTCGGCTTCGGCGATGTGCGCGATGCGGACTGCGTTGCGCGCTTCGAAGAGCTCGAGCGGAGTCTTAGTGTCGATGCCGAAGATGGCGTCCTGAATATGTGTGTTAGTGGACGAGTAGGTGCCGCGGGTGACTAGCTCGTACTTGGCGTCGACGTTTTCGCCGGCTGCGCCGGTAGATGCGCTTTCGATCACGACCATGTTGCCGGGCTGCGTCACGGCGAAGTACGGCTCGGCGGTGACGATCAGGCCGAAGGTCTGCAGGTCGGTGAAGGCTTTCACGTGGGCGTTGCCGCTCTTGTCGAGCGTGAGTTCGCCGAGGTTGACGGGGCGTCCCTGCGGCGAGACGGCCCATAGAACGTAGGTCAGGTATTCGAGGCCGAACTTGGTGGCGTCTTCGAGGCCCTGGAACTTGGCGTCGATTTCAAAGTTGGTCTTCTTGGCTTCAACCTTGGCTTCGCCCGAGGCGCGCTGCAGCAGGTCTGTGCCGCGAAAGTCGACTTTGGCCGATCCGCCCTGCAGGCGGTAGTGCATGGCCTTGATGGTGCGCGAGACGGTGGGGGCCGACACCGCCGGCGTTGAGGTTGGGGCCGGGGCGGCCGTTTGGGTTTGCGCCGAAGCGACGGTCGCGGCGAGACAGAGGGCAAGAAACAGGTTTTTCACAGGTTCTCGATCTGGGGGAGATTCAGAGATTTCTAATCGTTTCTATGGTGCGGGATGGCGAGGGGAATGGAAAGGATGGGAAAGGGATGGGACTTTAGTAATGCGGGTGTCGGCGTTGGTCATTTATCAGGTGAGTTCGTGGCACGAGTAGGGATCCTTCGACTCCGCATATCTTCGCGCTGCGCTCAGGATGACAGCGCTAAGAGAGGATCGCGCTAGGGGATGAGGGCAATGGAGCCTTTGGGGCCGACTACCAGCGCTCCGCCTTCGGGGAAGGGGCTGGCGGCGTTGAAGGCCAGGCCTAGCTTTTTGCTTCCGCTGATGCGGCGGGGATTGGAGGGTGGGCGGAAGTCGAAGATGAAGTCGTGTCCGACGAGGAAGATGCGCTGGGGCTGGGCGGGCTTGACGCGGATCCTCTTGCCTGATTTTTCTGCGCTGCGTTCGTCGTATTCCCGGCGGGCGGCAATTTGTTCGACATTTGAGTCATAGGCAGCGGACGAAAAATAAGCCTGGGGATGGATCGGGGAAAGCGTCCAGGTTTTGCCGCCGTCGTCGGTGAAAGCCAGGTTGGGGCCGTCCTGGTTGGGGTGCTTGTAGTCGCCGCCGGCGATGACGCCGTGGAGCGGGTCGCGGAAGGCGATGGAGAAGATGCCGGCGGAGTCGGGGCCGTGCAGGATGGGTGTGTCGAAAACCTGCCAGGTCTGGCCGTGGTCCGCGGAGTGGAAGACGCGGGCGGCGCGGCCTCCGGTGGCGAACCAGAGGTTGGGGTCGGGGGCCTCAGGGGCTGAAGCCCCTTCGTTTTCTCGTGGCTCTCGCGGCGCTGAAGCGCCGCTCTTCCACGGTACTCCCGGCGCCGGAGTGAGCGCGGGAGGAACGCTCTCTGACGACGGCGCCGGTTCTGGCAGGGGTGAGGCATTGGTGGCACCGACAGAAAGCAGGTTCCTCACCGGTCTTTCAGACCGGTTCGGAATGACATCACTGTCTGGGGAGTTTGAGGAGGCGGTTGACTCCGCTGCAATCATGACGCGACGCAGGATGGCTATGCAGGTGTTGCTCGCGGCGAAGGCGCCTTCGCCATCAATTGCGGGCGGAAGTTGCGAAGGAGGGATTGCGTGCCAAGTTTGGCCGTCCTCGGTTAGAAGGAGTTCGAACTTCAGCTTGCCGGAATCGTCGGGGATGGGATCGCCGACAACGATGCCGTGGGTCGGGTCCCAGAAAACCATGGAGTCGAAGAAGGCTTTCGGGTTGGCTGGGGAGAATTGTAGTTGCCAGTGCTGGCCGGCGTCGGCGGTGTGGTAGATGCGCGACTTGTTGCCGGGACCGATGGACATGAGGAAGGCTTCGTCGGCGGAGAAGGCGGCGACGGCGCGGAAGTCGAGCGCTTCGGCGGCGGGGACCTGTGCTGGCGTCCAGGTACGGCCGCCGTCGACGGTGCGGAGGTAGGTACCGTGCGTGCCGCTGGCCCATGCGATCTGGCGAGAGACGGCGCTGACTCCGCGAAGGTCTTCGCTTGTGTGCGAGAGCTGGACGCGCGGGCCGGATTGGGCTAGGGCGGTCGCGGAGAGCAGGAGAACGAACAACGAGCGCATGCGGGAATTGTCGCAGAAAAGCGGGGCGCGATGATCGGGGATTCAGTGGCGGTAGGAGAAAAGCAGGTTCCTCACCGCCGCTTCGCGCGGGTTCGGAATGACAGGGATGTTTGGGCGGGGCTTCGGGATCAGAAGGCAGGCATGGGATCGGGACGAGAAGAGGCCGTCGAGCTTCGCTCGACGTGGACGGACGAATGCGTCCGTCCCTACACGAGCAAGAGACCCTTCGCAAAAAGACGCTCAGGGTGACACCTGCGGGCTCCCGCTTCGCTCACGCCCGCAAAACGGTGTTACTTTGCGGTGAAGTCAGCGAAGGAGGCGGTTTTGCCGATATAGATGCGGATGGTGCAACGTGGGCCGACGTGGGCGAAGGCGACTTCTAGCGTGTCGGTGGGTTGCGCAACTTGCGCGGTCTCCATGGGGGCGCGGGCGATGTCTTGCTTTTCGTCGTAGGCGGCGCCGGGAGTGACGTTCTTGTTGACCACCAAAGTCCAGTGATCGCGAGCTGGGATGGGATAGACGCTGTAGGCGCCGATGGGAATCGATGATGTGCCAAGCGAGAGTGGAGCATCGGTGAACAGAGTCATGGGCGTTCCGCCCGGGGTCCAGGGCTTGCCGTTGGAGATTTTCTCTTTGCTGGTGGAGACTGGCATG
>Ga0210384_10006313_pt1 | contig 12681 bp, 7 predicted proteins | sample IncBWH2MmetaG_FD_160574 | JGI IMG/M metagenome (GOLD analysis project Ga0210384, IMG submission 160574) | Forest soil microbial communities from Barre Woods Harvard Forest LTER site, Petersham, Massachusetts, United States - Inc-BW-H-2-M | ecosystem: Environmental > Terrestrial > Soil >... | reverse complement strand
CGATGCGGGCGCGCACCGCGGGAATGCCCGCACCCGGCTCGCCCGCGTGCACGGTCGTGCGCACGCCCAGGCGGTCGAGCGCGATCCCGCGCTCGCGGGCGACCTCGGCCAGGTGCAGCGCGTAGGACGGCGTGCAGCAGACCGCGGTGGCGCCCAGGCTCTCCATCGCGGCCAGGCGCTGCGCGGTGTCCTGCCCGCCGCCCGGAATGGCAAGGGCCCCGAGGGCGCGCGCGCCCTCGAAGCCCGCCCAGAAGCCCACGAAGAGGCCGAACGAGAACGGGAAGAACACGCGATCGCCCGGGCCGACGCCGGCCGCGCGGAGCACGACCGTCCAGCAGCGGGCCCACCAGTCCCAGGACTCCTGGGTGTCGAGCCAGCGCAGCGGCGTGCCCGTGGTGCCCGAGGTCTGGTGCACGCGCACGTAGCGGTCGAGTGGAAAGCTCAGGTTGGTCCCGAAGGGTGGATGCGCGGCCTGGTCCTCCATCAGCTCGCTCTTGGGTGTGAGCGGCAGTCGCTGGAAGTCGCCCCAGGTCCTCAGGTCGCGAGGGTCGGTCAGCCCGGCCCGTGCCCAGCGGGCGCCGAGGAACCGGTTCGCGGGCAGCGCAGCCCGGACGAGCGTCACGAGGCGCGTCCACTGATGCTGCTTCAGGTGCTCGGGATCGAGCGTTTCCATCCGAAATGTGGGCTTGACCGTAGCACGCAGTACAATTCGGGTACAACCAATCGGACGCTTACCGGAGGAGGGCGTAACCATGGCGTGGATGCGACGGAGTGCGATGGTGCTCCTGCTGGCCGGGCCGTTGCTGAGCGGTTGCAGCACGGCGCCGGTGACGCAGGAAGACCGCAACGAGCTGGTCCAGCAGGCGACTGCCGAGCTGACGCAGATGGGCGCGGCGGACCCCGGAGTGGACTCGCTGATCCGGAGGGGCTACGGCTACGCCATGTTCCCCGAGGTCACGAAGGGCGGGCTGGTCTTCGGCGGTGGATACGGGCGCGGGGTGGTGTACGAGCAAGGGCAGCATGTCGGGTATGCGAGCCTCGCGCAGGCGTCGTTCGGGCTCCAAGCCGGGGGGCACACCTACCGCGAGCTCGTCGTGTTCGAGACCAAGGCGGCGCTCGACCGCTTCCGAGAGAATCGGCTCGATTTCACGGCCGACGCCGAGGCGGTCCTCGCCGACGGCGGGGCGACGGCGAACGCCCAGTTCATCGACGGCATCGTGGTGGTGATCGCGCCGCTGTCCGGCGCGATGGCTCAGGCGGCCATCGGTGGGCAACAGATCACCTACGTGCCGAAGTAGTTGAGTGCAATTAGTGCGCGAGCGAGTCGCGCCACGAGTGGCTCCCGTGCTGCGTTTCCTTGACTTGGCTCGTGGTCAGCGACTAAGCTCCTCTCAGTTCGCGTCGCCGTTATATTCGCGAGCGAATGGAGACGCGGATGCTGTGTGCGGAATGCCAGCAGGAAAACCCCGCTGGCGCGAAGTTCTGTGGAGAGTGCGGAGCGCGGCTCGCTCCCGCATGCTCCGGCTGTGGCGCCACGCACCGCCCTGGGCAGGCCTTCTGCTGGGCATGCGGCACGCGAATCCTACCGCTGACATCGGCCACGACAGCCGGCACCCCGGGTAGCCACATCCCGCGCCACCTGGCCGAGAGAATTCTGACCTCGAAAGCGGCGCTCGAAGGCGAGCGGAAGCAGGTGACGGTGCTCTTCGCGGATCTCAAGGGATCCACGGAGCTCCTCGCCGATCGCGATCCCGAAGACTCACGCAAGCTCCTGGATCCCGTGCTCGACCGGATGATGGAAGCCGTGCACTACTACGAGGGCACGGTGAACCAGGTCCTGGGTGACGGCATCATGGCGCTCTTCGGCGCGCCGCTGGCTCACGAGGACCATGCAACGCGTGGGTGCTATGCGGCCCTGCGGATGCAGGAGTCGGTCAAACGGTATTCCGAGGAAGTCTTTCGGTCGGTCGGGGTGCCGATCCACATCCGGGTCGGGCTCAACTCGGGCGAGGTCGTGGTGCGGTCCATCGGGAACGACTTGCATATGGACTATACCGCGGTGGGCCAGACCACCCATCTCGCGGCACGCATGGAGCAGATGGCCACCTCCGGCTCGATTCTCATCCCCGGAACGATGCTGGGCCTCACCCGCGATGCCATCGCGGCCAATCCTCTGGGCCCGCGGTCGGTCAAGGGCCTGGCGGCCCCGATTGAAATCTTTGAGGTGACGGGGGCGAGCACGTCCGGTTCTAGGCGGCAGGCGGCGGCCCTGCGTGATCTCACCCGATTCGTCGGGCGGCACCGCGAGATGACCTCGTTGCACCAGGCGCTCGAGCACGCGGCGGCGGGGCACGGCCAGCTGGTCGCGATCGCCGCCGAGCCGGGGGTGGGCAAGTCGCGGCTGATCCGCGAATTCCTGCATTCGGACGTGGCACTGGGATGGCGCACCCTGGAAGCGATCGGCGTCTCCTCCGGGAAGACGACCGCGTACCTGCCGCTCCTCGAGCCGCTGAGGACCTACTTCCAGATCGACGCGCAGGACACCCCTCGCGCGATCTTGGACAAGGTCGCCATGCACCTGCATACCCTGCAGGAGGACACCTGGCCCTCGGGGCCCGCCCTCCTGCAGATTCTCGACGTCCCTGCCGACGATGCCGGGTGGCAGACCCTCGATCCGCTCCGCCGCCGCGAGCACATGCTGGACGCGCTCCGGCGGTTGATCCTGCACGAGAGCCGGATCCAGCCGCTGCTCTTGGTCTTCGACAGCCTGCACTGGATGGATTCCCAGACCCAAGCCTTCCTGGACGCCATCGTGCAGAACCTCGCCGGCAGCCGGATCTTGCTCCTGATCACCCATCGCCCGGAGTACCAGCACCCCTGGCCCGAGACCCCTTACTACACCGGAATCCTGTTGAAGCCCCTCCCAGCCGACAGCGCCCAGGAGCTACTGGATCCCCTCCTTGGGAGCGACCCGGGTCTGCAGCCTCTCAAGACCTGGCTGACCGTTCGGACGGAGGGCAATCCCTTTTTCCTCCAGGAGAGCATCCGGGCGCTCGTCGAAACGGGCGTGCTGGCCGGAGAGCATGGGGCGTATCGGCTGGTGAAGCCGATCGAGAGCATCCAGCTTCCCGCGACGATCCACGCGGTCCTCGCCCCGCGCATCGATCGCCTGCCGCCGGAGGCCAAGCGCCTGTTGCAAGCCGCGTCCGTCATCGGCAAGGATGTGCCGCTCGCGCTGCTCCAGGCCATCGCCGACCTTTCCGAGGACGAGACCCGTCGCCACCTGGCCATCCTCCAGACCGCCGACTTGCTCCACGAGCTCCGCCTGTTTCCGAGCATGGAGTATACGTTCCGCCACGTGCTGACCCAGGAAGTCGCCTACGGTACCCTCCTGAGGGAGCGGCGCCGGGCGCTGCACGCCCGAGTCATGGAGGCGCTCGAGCTGCTGCTCGCGGATCGCCCGGGTGAACAGGTGGAATCCCTGGCGCATCACGCGCTGCGGGGCGAGGTGTGGCACAGGGCCGTCGCCTACCTGCGGCAAGCTGGCGCCAAGGCCGCCGCGCGGGGAGTCAATCACGAAGCGGTAGGCTTCCTCGAACAGGCGCTGGGGGCCCTGTCCCATCTCCCGGACAGCCCGGAGCGATCCGAGCAGGCCATCGATCTGCGCCTCGATTTGCGGCCGCCCTTGCTGCAAATGGGGCAGCTCGACCGCGTACTGACCCTCTCGCAGGAAGCCGAAGCGTTGGCGCAGGCGCTCGGGGATGAGCAACGCCTCGCGCGCGTCTACACTTACCTCGTCAACTACTACTACCTCAAGGGCGAGCCCGATCTGGCCATCGAGTACGGCGAGCGTTGCCTGCGTCTCGGCGAGACGGCCCAGGACCGATCGCTCCAGGCCCTGGCCCGCGGTTACCTGGGCTCCAGCTATCATGCCCAGGGCCGATTCCCGGAGGCCGAGCACGTGTTGCGCCAGAATCTCGAGGCGCTCGGCGGCGCGTCGACGGCCGACGCGACCATGCAGAACTACATCTCCTTCGTGACGTCTGCGGCGTGGGTGGCGTTCACCCATGCCGACCTGGGTGATTTCGAGGCCGCATTCGAGGACCTCGACCAGGCGGCCCGGGCCGCCAGGGCCAGCGGTCATCCCTATCCGCAAGCCATCGCGCAGACCCTGGCGGGCCTCGTCCATCTCCGGCGCGGTCAGCTCGAGGAGGCACTCCCGCTCTTGCAGCAGAGCGTGGACGCGTGCCGCGAGAAGGGCATCGATGTTTGGCGCCCGATTCCCTCCTCGCTGCTCGGACTCGCCCGCGTCCGGCTCGGCCAGGTCGACGAAGGGCTCGCGCTACTCGAAGAGAGCGTACACCGGACAGAGGCGCTCGGCGTCCGGGCCTACCTCGCCCTCTGGACGGCGCAGCTCGCGGAAGGCCTGCTGGCCGCCGGACATATCGAACGCGCCCGAGCGGCCGCGCAACGTGCGCTGGAGCTGGCTCTTCTGCACAAGGAGCGAAGCCATCACGCGCGGGCTCTCAAGCTGCTCGGCGATGTCACGGCCGCGGCGAGTCCCGCCGATCCCGGCCGCGCGGAGGAGCAGTACCGCCAGGCCCTCGCGCTGGCCCAAGAGCTCGCGATGCGCCCCCTCGCCGGGCAGGCGCTGCTCGGCCTCGGCCGGCTCTATCAGCGAACGGGCCGTCACGCGGAGGCGGCGGACCGTCTCGCCGATGCTCTCTTGCTGTTGCATGACATGGACATGCGGCCCTGGCTGTCGAGCGCCGCCGACGCGCTCCAGGCGCTCGGCCGTCTGTTCATCGTGGCTCGATCGAAACACGAACTCTACGAGGACCTGCAACGCGAGTTCGATGGTCGACCGGTCACGATCATCCTGGACCGGCGCGAAGGAGAACGCCGGCGCCACACGCAGCCGGACGAGCCGGAGCGACGTGTGCGTGACCGGCGTCGACAGGCCGCGATCGACGCGGCCATGCAGGTGCGCGGCTTTGCCGTCGTAGTGGATGCCGAGCGCGCAGGTTCGGCGTGACGGGGAAGCGGTACGATCGAGAGCGCGTCTACCTCAGAAAAGCTCGGAACATCGTGGATTTCACGCCGGCTTGGCCAAGCAGGGCCCGGATGAGATCCCCGTGCCAGTTGAAGCGAGCGGTATGCCGGATCACGCGCTGCACGTCCTCCGAGGCGAGCGCCTCCAGGAGCGTCTCCAGCTCCTGGTCCGTCAGGCGGGCGAAGAGACCGCGCGCCCAGCTCGAGATCCGCAGGTGGGGGCCGAGCCGGGCCCGCCAGCGGTCCTCGTAGACGCGAAGGTCGCCGGCCGCGAGCCGGTCGCCCCGCAGAGCCCCCGTCAGCGTCTCGGCCGCAAGGAGTCCCGAGAGCAGGCTGTAGAAGATCCCGCCCCCGGTCGTCGGCTTGGTCAGCCCGGCGGCGTCCCCCACCGTGAGGACGCGGTGGCCGTAGCTCCGCCTCGCCGGCGCAAGGGGGAGGAGCCGCCGGACGGGGACGCCGGGAGGCGACGTGACGCGCTCACGCACGCCTGGCGCAGCGAGAATCCGCCCGAGGTGCTGCTCGGCATCGCCACGGGCGACCACGCCCACCTTCATCCGGGGCTGCTCCCCGCGAATGATCGGCACCGTCCAACCGAAGCCTTCCGGGGCAACTCCTCGACCAAGGTAGAGCTCCACCATCGAGGGGGCCTCGCTCGTATTCACCTCGACCTGGGCTGAATGCAGGAGGCGCGGCGGCAGCTCGAGTCCGAGCTGGCGCTGCAGCCCGTACCCGACGCCACACGCGAGCACGCACACCCGCGCACGCAGCGCGCCAGCCGAGCCCACGATCTGGATGCTCGCGGGGTGCGAGTGGAGGCGCTCCGCCCGAAACCCGGTCCTGATCTCGACGCCGGCGCGCTGGGCGGCGACGGCGAGCTCGCGATCGAACTCGCCGCGGTCGATGACCGCGATCCCCTCCCCGCTGGAGCCGAAGGAGAAGACCCGCCGGCTGGGCGAGTGGACCAGGCAGGCCGTCGGACGACTGAGCACCAGGCTCTCCGGAATCTTGAAGAGGTCGGAGACCTCATCCGAGACGACCCCGGTACAGTGAGTGGGCTCCCCGAGCGTGGCGTGCTCCTCGAGGAGGACGACATCGAAGCCCTCCTCGGCCAGGAGCAGAGCGGAGTAGAGGCCAGCCGGGCCGCCGCCCACCACGACGACGTCGAGCATGAGTCCGCATACTATCCGAATCGGCCTCGAGGCCCGAGCGGAATTTGCCGAATCCCCGGCCTGATGGACCCCCCGGGCGGGCCAGCTCCGATCGCGGTCGGGCTGCACGGCAGCGATCGGGCGCATGCGCCTGGATTCCTCGGGCCGCTCCGGGCCGTTTCCCGCCTTCACCGGGCGAGGGCAAGTGCCCGACGAGCCTTGCTCTTCCCGGCCTCCCGTGTAGGGATATGGGCATCCGGGGAACGAAGGCTGATCCTGCTCGCCCGCCGACCACCCCTTCGAGCGACGTCAGTACGCGATCCCATTGGTAAGGCGTACGGCCTCCTCGAGATTGCGGCGAACCCCGTCGAGATATGACGCCTGCGGTTGTCCACCCCCCTCTTGATCCGGCCGGACCGCGGACGCCGACTGGTTGGTCTTCAGCGAATCGGCGGCGATCTGCAGGAGGGCCAGCGCGTTCTGGGCGTTCTTGTTGTTGATGTCGAAGAGTGGATCGACGAACTTCGCTTCCGACGCGTTGAGGGTCATTCCGTTCAGGGCCGCGCGGAGCTCGGTCCAAGCATTGCGGACCAGTCGCTCGGCCTGTCCGGCGTCGGTCAGGCTCTGAAGGGCTTGCCGCTGGAGCTGTACGCTCTTCTGAATCTGCCGCTGAATCTCCGCCGCGTCGTAGGGCGGACGCCGGGACTGGGCGTGAGCGGAAGTCTCCGCCGCGACGGCGCTCAAGAGCAGCGCTAGCGCGAGGCACGTGTAGCGCGAGACGGGACCGGTATCCAGGGACATTGGCACCCTCCCTCGAATCGGACGCTCAACGGTGAGAGCACCCGCGACTTTAGCAAAGTCGCGGTGGGTCTGGTTCACAAGAGTGGGCTGCAAGTTCGAGAAGCTACATCAGTCCCCAGTGCGGGATCGCAGCGTCCTACGGGCGGCGAATCCGGTCGCGACGGCCGGCCGCCGTCTCCCAGATCCCCCAGGCGAAGGCTGGCACCGTGTGCAGGAGGTGCTGGAAGCTCCGCGTGCTCATGAACAGGACCTCCGCGTCGGCGGACACAACGGTGACGCTGGCCTCGCGAGTCCCGCCTTCCAGCAGGCCCAATTCGCCGAAGACGTCGCCCTCGCTCAGCTCGCCGATAAACCGGCCTTCGGTCCCAACCGCGAGGTGGCCCGACAGAAGGATGTAGAATCCGTCCGCCTCGTCTCCCTCGACGAGGATGTGCTGGCCCTGCTTGAACTCCATGATCCGGCTGAAGATTGCGAAGCCGGAGAGCTGACTCGAGGTCATGTGCTCGATCAGGCTCCTGGCCCCCGGCTCCAGCGCCGCCTTGAGTCGGGCGTGCTCCTGGGCGAGCTGCAGCCGTGGGAGCAGGCTCCTGATCTTGCTGACCCGCTCCTGGATCACCGGGTGCTTGCCGACCAGCCAGTGGTATTGCTCCTCGCTGAGCCGGATCGCCTGGGTGGGGCGGTCGGCCACCACGTCGGCCGCGCGGAAGCCGCGCTGGTGGCTGATTCCCCACTCGCCGAAGGTGTCGGCCTTGCCCAGCGTCGTGATGACTCGGCGCCCGTCGCGCACGCTCACCCGCCCGTCGGCGATGATCTGGAAGGGCATGGGCTCCCCGGGGGCAACCGGGCCCTTGCGGATGATGACTTCGTCCGGGACGTGGGTGACGATCTCCGCGCCGTGGAGCAGCGTCTCGAGCGTATCGGACGGCACGTCGTACAGGTAGGCCACGGCCCGCATCATCTCGAGCAGCACGCGCTGCCGCGAGCGCGGCGTCGGCGGCAGGAGGACGTGGGTCGCGAAGAGACGTGGCTTGCCGGGCGCGAAGCCTCTCGGCACGTCCTCGTCCGCGATGTGGACGAGGGACATCCGGCTGGTGATGGCTTCCGGCAGAGCGCGGAGCGCCTCCTTGTCGGTGTGAATCGGCGGGATACCGGCCTCGTGGTAGAGAAAATCGACGGTGGGCTCTCCCTCCGGCGTCCAGAAGAAGTACATCAGGTCTTGGAAGTGCGCCTCCGGCAACTTCCCGCACCGCCGGAGATCCTCCAGCATCGCGGGATCGTACTGCGTGTCGCCCGAGTACCCGAGCGTCCGCCCGCCAAACGTGAGCTTGAAGCCGTTGGTCGGGATCGGATGGAGGTTCCAGCGGGTCTCGAGCTGAGCGAAGCCGCCCGCCACCTCGATCGGCACCCGGCTGCCCGGGTTCGCGGCGATGTGGGTGACGAGGCCCTCTCGCTCGAAGTCGTGCCCGGTCACGAGTCGCGCCTTCTCGACGAAGGCCCGAAAGACGGGGTCGGACGCGATCACCCTCGTCTGGCTGCCGCTCACCAGCTTCTCGACGAGCCCGCCGTCGTGGTCGGCGTGGACGTGGGTCAAGAACACGTAGGGCACATCCAGCGGCGCGACCCCGATCTGGTCGAGGTAGGCGAGCGCTTCGGAGGATGGATCGACGAGGATTCCCTTGCCGTCGACCCAGATGATGAAGCTGGTAAAGTCGCCACTCGCGTCGAAGCCGTGGCTGGTCCCGAGGGGCGTGACACCGAACCGCGGCCGCTCACTCGCAAACTGAATGGGCGCGCGAAGCTCGGTGGGGATGAGCCGGAGCAGCCGCGGCGGCGTCCCCACCTCGAGTTTTTTCTCACTCGACCGGCCGTCGGGCTGCGTGATGCGCACGTCGAAGCCGCGCCCGGAGGGCGCCACGTGCACCTCCGCCGACGGCAGCTGGATGATGGTCGCCTCGCCGTCGAGAGCGAAGAAGTCCACGTAAGCGTCGATCCCGAGGAGCGGGCTCTCCGGGCCGCCATCCTCGCGGGCGCCGTAGAGCTCATGAGCGGTGCGCAGGAAATGGTACGTCTCGCGCGACCCGACGCCGTACGCGTCGGCGAGCGTCTCGAAGCCGGGCGGCTCCGGAGCCGCCGGGTCGAAGAGGCCGAACAACGAGAGGGTGAGCAGCCGATGAAGGACCTGCCATTGCCGGGAGGTGCCGACGATGCGCGTGCGCGTCTTCTGGCGCAGGAAAAAGTTCAGGTAGACGAGGAACTCGATGTCGGCGTAGTTGGTCTTGCCCTCGAACAGGCTCGCCGGCAAGATGAACAGGTGGTCGCCCTGGAGTCCTTCGCGCAGGATGTCCTTGGTCGTGCGCGACAGGCTGCCGAGCTGGACGCGGGTCGCGCCGTCGGGGCTGAAGAGGACGGTGGGGTCGAGTGATCGCACGGCGCGACGCACCGCGATCAACGCTTGCGTGAACCCGGCCTCCCCGACGTTCCCGTCACGCAGGGCGGCCACGATGGCCTCGTGCGGCTCGCCGCGAACGGCCAGCGCGGCGTAGCGCCGGACCAGCTCCTTCTCGGGCTCCGTGAAGGTGTCAAAGACCTCGTGGACGAGCATGAGCGGCCCGGCGTCGGCAGTGTTGATCAGGATCCCGATGGGGCGGTCTCCCTCGGGCAGGACCAGCGCCTCCCGCCACGAGTGGCGCGGGGAGTCGGACGCTACTACCCTGAGAGGGGTCTCGCCGTCTGCATCGACACTGATCGTCCGGAGCCCGAGATACTCGAGCGCGACGTCGGCGAGCTTCGCCCCCCGCCTCAACTCCTCCAGCTCCGCCTCGCGGAGCACGCGGCTCGGCAGGTTGGGAGCCAGCATCTCGATGATGAGCGTCTCGATCGGCCTCTGCACGGACTCCGCTGACAGCCAGATCCCCGTGAGCTGGGCCCGTGCCTCAGGAGATCGTGATGTCATGTGCGCGACAGACTAGACTGGCGGCACTGCCCGCGTCAAGCGCGCCTGGGCCCCATCAAGGACCGACGGCCCGTGTGCTCCCAGACGAAGGACACGATTAATACCTCGCTCGCTCGCGCTCGGCCCCGGCGGCGGCGACAAATGTCGCGCTGCCCCCCCCGGCATCCCGCCACGCGGAAGAACCCGTCCACGCAGTCCTTCTCGAGTCCAGTCCCGGTCGGCGCCAACGTGCGCCACTGGGCAGCGCTCATGCATCGCCGCGTGTCCGCGTGCAGGTGTGGTCTCTCCTCGCGGCTACGAGCCCGGGGCTCGACCCAGGCGGGGCGGGCCAACTTCCGGCGGGCCCGGGCTGATCCGGCACGATCTGGAGCATGCGGAGACGCTCCCGCGCGGCGGCGGCCCGGTCCCCGGCCTTGGCGCCGCCGCGCGCCAGGTCATCCCCGGGCACGACGAGGTCGAACATGCGCCCAGATCCTAGCGGAAGAGCAGGAAACTTTTCGAGAATCGGCGCTGTCCCGTATGATCGCGGAGACATCACCCGCGCGCGGAATGTGGAGGGAAGATGAAGCAAGGGATTGAGACGGCTCCCGACCTCCTCGCGGTACTGCCGAAGCCGGGAGGCTCAACCCCGGAGCTCCGAGTACGCGGCCCAATGCTCCGGGATTCACTGTTCGTGTTCCTGATGGTCGTAGGCTCGGCGGCGCCGTATCTCAGGGGTCTCGGTTTCTACAGTGACGACTGGGCGTTTCTGGCGGACATGACCGGTTCTCGAGAACCGACCATATGGTCGACATTCGCGACGCTCTACCGGGACGACATGCGGATGCGACCCGTCCAGGTCCTCGTCCTGGCGGTGTTATTCCGACTCTTCAAGCTCGATCCGCTCGGATACCACGTCGTGAACACTGCGCTCCTCGGGGTCGGAGCCGTGTTGTGCTACCTGGTCTGCCGACAGCTAGGCATTGGTCGCCACATAGCCCTCGCGATCGCACTCGTCTTCGGCGTGCTGCCGCACTACTCGACGGACCGGTTCTGGGTGGCGACGATACAGGTCACGCTCTCGATGACCCTGTACCTCCTGAGTTTCCACGCCGACCTGCGGGCGACCCGCTCGACCTCGACAGACAGCTGGGGATGGCGGGGGCTGGCCTTGGCAGCCATGATCACCTCGGTGCTCGCGTACGAGGTGTTCCTGCCGTTCTTTCTCCTCAATACGGTGCTGGCGGCCGTTCAGGCTCGTCGCGCGGCCCGGGTCGGGGGGCGCCTGGTACCCACGGCCGTGCGACTGCCTGTCCTCCTCGCCACCACGGCACTCGTGTTGCTACCGGTGCTGCTGTGGAAACTTCACGCTGCTGCGCCTCGGCTCGCGAGCCAGACCATCGGCCAGAAGGTCGCATCCTTCGGCCGGCTGATGAAGGGGGCAGTCGGGGTCAGCTACGGCGAATACGGCATCCGCCTGCCCCTCGTCGTCGTGCGGATTCTACGGCACTATCCGAGTGTCACTGTGTCGGCAACGGCGCTGGCGGCGGCCTCGATTGTCTTCGTCTATGTCTGGTGCGTGACGCGGGAAGCCGGGAACCAGGGACGGAGCGCTGCCGCCGCCGTAGCGCTCGTGGGAGCGGGCTTCGGCATCTTCTTCCTCGGCTATGTCGTCTTCTTCTACACGCAGAACGCCGACTACTCGACGACCGGGATCAGCAACCGCGTCGCCATCGCCGCTGCGCTCGGGATTGCGCTCGGATGGGTCGGCGGCATCGTGGCCATCGTCGCACCGATCACCCGGCAACGGCTGCGCGCTGCAGCCTTCGCCGGCGGTGTCGCCGCCGCGGCCGGCGTGTGCGTTCTGATCGTCGACACAATCGGCATCTTCTGGGTGGAGGCCTATCGGCAGGAGCAGCACGTCCTCCATGAGATCCGCAGCGCTTTCCCGCACTTGCCGCCCGAGACAACCCTGATCCTCGACGGCGTCTGCCCCTACGTCGGGCCGGCCATCGTCTTCGACGCGAGCTGGGACTTGGCGGGCGCCCTCCGCATCATGTACGGTGAGGACACCATCCGCGCTGACATCGTGACGCCCAATCTTCGGATGGAGGAGACCGGCCTCAAGGTGCCGGCCTACGGCGTGGTTACCGAATACCCGTACCGCCGGCTGCTGCTCTACCACGCCGGCCTCCGACGTCACTTCGCGTTCGATGACGCCGACGCAGCCCGCCGGTACTTTCAGACACACAATCCCACGCAGGGCAGCCACTGCCCTGCAGGACGCGAGGGTCATGGCGTGCGCATCTTAGATTAATTGCCGTCTCTTCGGAGGTCCTGACCGTGTGCCGATCGGGCTCCCTTGCCTCCTGCTGATGGAGCATCGCAGCTTGCTCGGCCATCTTGTGTGCGGGAGACGGATCGTCCACCCCCAGCTGCACGTGACGTCTAGGGAGCCGCGGCGCGCCCCAGGCGGGCCAGCTCCCGCCGGGCCTCGGGCTGGTCGGGAGCGATCTGGAGAATGCGCACGTATTCCTGAGCGGCCTCGTGTCGGTCGCCGGCCTTCACGTACGCGCGCGCAAGCCCGAGGCGGGCCTCGATGTTGCCGGGGCTCCGGACCAGCACCGCCCGCCACTCGTTCATCGCCTGGAAGTACTGCTCGGTCTCCCACAGGCGCTGGGCGAGACGGAGCCGAAACGCGCTGTTGGTCCCGTCCAGCGCGACCGCCTGTCGATAGGACTGGAGGCT
>Ga0210384_10006312_pt1 | contig 12683 bp, 12 predicted proteins | sample IncBWH2MmetaG_FD_160574 | JGI IMG/M metagenome (GOLD analysis project Ga0210384, IMG submission 160574) | Forest soil microbial communities from Barre Woods Harvard Forest LTER site, Petersham, Massachusetts, United States - Inc-BW-H-2-M | ecosystem: Environmental > Terrestrial > Soil >... | reverse complement strand
AAGTGGACGTATTGACGCTGACCGCCACTCCCATCCCGCGCACCCTGGGCATGGCGCTGGAAGGCTTGCGCGATTTCTCCATCATTGCCACCGCGCCGCAAAAACGCCTAGCCATCAAGACCTTTGTGCGCAGCGAAGGCGAATCGGTGATACGCGAAGCCTGCCTGCGCGAATTGAAACGCGGCGGCCAGGTGTACTTCCTGCACAACGAGGTAGAGACCATCCAGAACCGCAAGGCGATGCTGGAAGCGCTGTTGCCCGAAGCCCGCGTCGTCGTCGCCCATGGACAGATGAACGAACGCGACCTGGAAAAGGTCATGCGCGATTTCGTCGCGCAGCGCCATAACATCCTGCTGTGCACGACCATCATAGAAACCGGTATCGACGTGCCGACCGCCAATACCATCATCATGCACAGAGCGGACAAGTTCGGCCTGGCGCAGCTGCACCAGTTGCGCGGCCGCGTCGGCCGCTCGCATCACCAGGCCTATGCCTACCTGATGGTGCACGACCTGCAAAGCCTGACCAAGCAAGCCTCGCGCAGGCTGGATGCGATCCAGCAGATGGAAGAACTGGGCAGCGGCTTTTACCTGGCGATGCATGACCTGGAAATCCGCGGCGCCGGCGAAGTGCTGGGCGACAACCAGTCCGGCGAAATGCATGAAATCGGCTTCCAGATGTACTCCGATATGCTCAACGAAGCGGTACGCTCGCTGAAAAACGGCAAAGAACCCGATCTTGCGGCGCCGCTGTCCAGCACGACCGAAATCAACCTGCATATCCCGGCACTGTTGCCGAATGACTTCTGCGGCGACGTGCACGAGCGCCTGTCCATCTACAAGCGCCTGGCAAACTGCAGCAAGCCGGATGCCATCGACGACATGCAGGAAGAATTGATCGACCGCTTCGGCAAACTGCCGGAGCCGGTGAAAGCCCTGCTGGAAACCCATAGGTTGCGCGTCGCGGCCAAGCTCCTGGGCATCATCAAGATCGATGTGCACGGAGAGGCCGCTTCCTTGCAGTTTGAACCCAAGCCGCCTGTCGATGCGATGCGCATCATAGAACTGGTGCAAAAAAACAAGCACATCAAACTGAACGGGCAAGACAAGCTGCGCATCACGGCCAACATGCCCGACCTGGCCTCGCGTGTGGCCCAGGTCAAATCCACGATGCGCGCACTACACTAAAAGATTTTTATATGAACCTGATCCTGCAGGGGCTGAACCCCGCCCCCAACACCCTGAACCGCATCGCAGCGCTGACCCATGCTGCCAGCATCACCCCTATCAACGCCGATGCAGTGCGCTGCGAGGGCTTCAGCTACACCAGCGAGCTCAGGGCGCAGATAGAAGCCGAAGCCTATGCCGCCCAACTGGACGCCACCTTCATCGAAGCGGGCCGCGCGCTGAGCGATTTCAAGCTGGTGGCGATGGACATGGACTCCACGCTGATCACGATAGAATGCATCGACGAAATCGCCGACATGCAGGGCCTGAAACCGCAAGTGGCAGAAATCACCGAAGCGGCGATGCGTGGCGAGATCGAATTCCGCGAGAGCCTGATACGCCGAGTAGCGCTGCTGAAAGGGCTGGAGGCTTCGGCGCTGAAACGGGTCTACGACGAGCGTTTGCAACTGTCGCTGGGCGCGCAAAAGATGCTGTCTGCGATCCAGGCTGCGGGCCTGAAGACCCTGCTGGTGTCGGGCGGCTTCACCTTCTTTACCGACCGCATGAAAACCCGGCTCGGCCTGGACTACACCCACTCCAACGTGCTGGAGATAGAAAACGGCAAACTGACCGGCAAGGTCATCGGCGGCATTGTCGATGCCGACGAAAAGCAGCGCACCGTGGAGCGCGTTTGCATAGAAATGGGCATAGAGCCGAAGCAGGCTATCGTGATGGGCGACGGCGCCAACGATCTGAAAATGATGCATGTCGCCGGCCTGTCGGTCGCCTTCCGCGCCAAACCGGTGGTCAGGGCGCAAGCAAATGTAGCCTTGAATTTTGTCGGATTAGATGGCATCCTGAACCTGTTCGGCTAGCAGGCGGCCAATACCCGATGCGATAACATCGCCCCCGCCTCCCCTCGCAGTTTGTTGTGTAACCTCATGGAGCATCAATGACTCAAGAGCTGGTGTTTGACGATAGACTGAACTCACTGAAAAACCTGGCCTGGTGGCTGTATCTTTTTCATGCGGTGAGCCTGGTATTTTCCCTCGGTGCTTTTTCCTGGATTCCGCTGATCGTCAGCTATCTGAAGCGTGGCGACGCTGCCGGCACTTTCGTCTATAGCCACCACACCTGGCAGATACGCTCCTTCTGGTGGTATCTGGCATGGATCGTCGTAGGCTGTGTTTTATTTCTCACGGTTATCGGCATCCCGCTGGCCTATCTGGTCTGGTTCTGCGCCTGGCTATGGAAAGCGTATCGCCTGCTGAAGGGCCTGATGGACCTGAACGCCAACAAAGCCATGCCGGTATAGCCGCCATGTCAGCAGAACTCAAATCCTCGCGCCGCGACGGCACACTGGTACTGACGCTGTCCAAGCCCGGCGTCAAACATGCGCTGCACCCCGACATGTATGCCGCCGCAATCGAGATGCTGTCCATCGCGGAACGGGACGACTCCATCCATGCGGTGATACTGACCGGCGCTGACAACTTCTTTTGCTCCGGCGGCAACCTGAACCGCTTGCTGGAAAACCGCAGCAAAGACCGGACAGTGCAGGCCGACTCCATCGATAGCCTGAACAGCTGGATAGACGCGCTGCGCAATTGCAGCAAGCCGGTGATTGCCGCAGTGGACGGCGCCGCCGCCGGCGCAGGATTCTCGCTGGCGCTGGCCTGCGACCTGATTGTTGCCGGCGCGTCGGCAAAATTCGTGATGGCCTATGTCAAGGTCGGATTGACGCCGGACGGCGGCGGCTCCTGGCTCTTGTCCCGCGCGTTGCCGCGCCAGTTGGCGACCGAAATCCTGATGGAAGGCAAGCCGGTAACAGCCAGCCGCCTGCATGATTTCGGCGTGGTCAACAAACTGGTGCCGGACGGTACGGCGCTCGGCGCAGCGCTGGATTGGGCGGATCAGCTCGCTGAATTGTCGCCCAATGCAGTGACGCGCATCAAGACGCTGGTGGGCGAAGCCGAAAATCAGTCGCTGTCCCGGCATTTTGAAGCTGAAAAGCACAATTTCGTCGAGAGCCTGCATCACCGGGATGCGCTAGAGGGCATACAAGCCTTCCTGGAAAAACGAAAAGCCAACTACAAGTAAATCGTCCGATGAGCGCTACTACCTCCCTTCGCCGCCGCATCTACCTGATGCGGCATGGCAGCGTCAGCTATTTCGACGATGCCGGCAAACCCTTCCAGCCCGAATCCGTGCCCTTGAACGAACAGGGCCGCCAGCAGGCAAGCGCCGCCGGCAAAACCTTCGCTCAACGGCAAATCCGCTTTGACCGCGTGATCGTCTCCGGCTTGCCGCGCACCGTGGAAACCGCCAAAGGCGTGCTGGCCGAGACGGGGCAGCAAATAGAACTGGAAATCTGGCCCCAATGGGAGGAATTGCGTGGCGGCAAGCTGGCGGCAATCTCCGATGCCGAACTCAAAGACGCCTTTGTCGGCGCATTTGAAGGCGTGGTTGCAGAGGACAAGCAATTTCTTGGCGGCGAAGCGATAGGCCAGTTCATGGACCGCATCCATCCCGGCATCGCGCAATTGCGGGCCGATCCAGACTGGGACTGCGTGCTGCTGGTGTTGCACGGCGGCGTCAATCGCGCCATCCTGTCTTATGCGCTGACCGGGCAAAGGCTGTTCCTGGGCAACCTGGCGCAAACCGCCGGCTGCATCAACGTGCTGGATGTCGGCAGCGAAGCGCACGACTGGGTAGTGCGCGTGGTGAATTACTCGCCTCTATCCGATTTGCAGAATGAATCCCGCAGCACTACGATGGAAACACTGCTGGAGCAATACAAGAAGTCGCGCCTGCGTTAGCGCCGCCCCTGCGCCCCATACCAGCCCAAGAAAAATATCAATAAATAGTACGACCGTACGATTTATTGATATAGAATAGACCGAAATAATATTTTCGAGCCGGGAACGCACTTCTTTTCTTCGATCAGTTCCGGCTTGTGACACGGGTAAAAAACTTAGCCATGCGGGAGACGAAATGTTTGAAGAATTCATGGGAACCATGCCGGTCAGCGAACGCCAGAAATTTGATGTCGGCACCCTGGCAGACTATATGCGCCAGCACGTGGAAGGTTTCGACGCCAAATCGGCGGACAGCCTGATCGTAGAGCAATTCAAGGGCGGCCAGTCCAACCCGACCTTCAAACTGAGCGCAGGCAAGCAGCGTTATGTGATGCGCGCCAAACCCGGCCCGGTGGCCAAGCTGCTGCCGTCGGCCCACGCGATTGAACGCGAATTCAAGGTCATGAATGCCTTGAACAAGGCCGGCTTCCCTGCCGCCAGACAATATGCGATCTGCACCGATGAAGACGTCATCGGCCGCGCCTTTTACATCATGGAATTTGTCGACGGCCGCGTATTATGGGACCAGTCCCTGCCCGGCATGACTCCTGTCCAGCGCGCAGAGATCTACGACGAAATGAACCGCGTCATCGCCCAGTTGCACACTGTCGATTACGCCGCCATCGGCCTGGCCGATTACGGCAAGCCGGGCAATTACTTTGCGCGCCAGATCGACCGCTGGACCAAGCAATACAAGGCGTCCGAAACCGAAAAAATCGAGGCGATGGACAACCTGATCGCCTGGCTGCCGAACAATATCCCGGCCGGTGACGACACCAGCATCGTGCACGGCGACTACCGCCTGGACAATATGATGTTCCACCCTACCGAACCGCGCATCCTGGCGATCCTGGACTGGGAACTGTCCACGCTGGGCCACCCGCTGGCCGACTTCTCTTATCACTGTATGAGCTGGCATATCGCTCCCGGCCAGTTCCGCGGCATCGCCGGCCTGGACTACAAGGCACTCGGCATACCCAGCGAACAGGAATACATCGCCAAATACTGCGAACGCACAGGAAAAACCATACGCCGTGAAGATTTTTCCTTCTATCTGGCCTACAACATGTTCCGCATGGCCGGCATTTTGCAGGGAATCATGAAGCGCTATGTCGACGGCACCGCGTCCAGCGCGCAGGCCAAGAAGTCCGGTGAAGCGGCCAGACCGATGGCAGAGATGGGCTGGAGCTACGCCAATAAGTAGAAGATTTTTCGTTTGAACCAGTCGTTCAGAAAAAAACAAAGCATCGTCCACGAAAAGCACGAAAAACACGAAAAAAATCGCTTTGACCTCTCTTTAATCCAATCAAGCGACCAGGGTTTTATGTTTTTCTTTCGTGTTTTTCGTGCTTTTCGTGGACAAAAAATAATAGGGTGGGCAGAGCTGCCCACCCTACGGAAAGCAAGTCCATTTGAAGTAACAGGTTTCATCACCACAGAACAACACCAGGAGACAACATGGAATTCGAATACTCGGACCGCTGTAAGGAATTGCAAGGCAAGCTGCTGAAGTTCATGGATGAGCACATCTATCCAAATGAAAAGGCCTTCAAGGCAGAAGTCAACAAGAACGGACTGGAAAAAGGCAATCGCTGGATTCCTACCCAGCTGATTGAAGAGCTGAAGCCAAAGGCCAGGGCGCAAGGCCTGTGGAATTTGTTCCTGCCTAAATCGGTGCGCGCGCCGGAAGGCTTGTCCAACCTGGACTACGCGCCGCTGTGCGAAATCATGGGCAGGGTCAGCTGGGCGCCGGAAGTCTTCAACTGCGCCGCGCCGGATACCGGCAATATGGAAACCATAGAACGCTACGGCACCGAAGAGCACAAGCGCACCTGGCTGGAACCGCTGCTGCGCGGCGAAATCCGCTCTGCGTTTGCCATGACGGAACCCGGCGTTGCGTCATCGGATGCGACCAACATCGAAACCCGCATAGAGCGCGACGGCGACGACTATGTGATCAACGGCCACAAATGGTGGATCTCCGGCGCCGGCGACCCGCGCTGCAAGGTGTATATCCTGATGGGCAAGACTGACTTCAGCGCGGCCCGCCATTCGCAACAATCGATGATACTGGTCGACGCCGGCACGCCCGGCATCACCGTCAAGCGCCCTCTTCCCGTCTTTGGCTACGACGATGCGCCGCACGGCCATTGCGAAATCCTGCTGGAAAATGTGCGCGTTCCGGCCTCCAATATCCTGCTGGGCGAAGGCCGCGGCTTCGAGATCGCCCAAGGCCGCCTGGGGCCAGGCCGCATCCACCACTGCATGCGCGCCATCGGCGTTGCAGAGCGCGCACTGGAGCTGATGTGCAAGCGCCTGAACAGCCGCGTCGCCTTCGGCAAGAGGGTGTCGGATCAAAGCATCTGGCGCGAACGCATCGCCGAATCCCGCATCCAGATCGACACTACCCGCCTGCTGACCCTGAAAGCCGCCTACATGATGGACACGGTAGGCAACAAGCAGGCACAGGCCGAGATCGCGATGATCAAGGTGTTGGCGCCGAACGTGACCCAACAAGTGCTGGATTGGGCGATACAGGCGCACGGCGCAGGCGGCGTCTCGGACGATTTCCCTCTGGCCGCGCAATGGGCGGGCAATCGCACCTTGCGCATTGCCGACGGCCCGGACGAAGTGCACCGCAATGCGATTGCCAAGCTGGAATTGGCAAAACATATCAGCCTGCCGGGAGAAGACCTGAGCCCGCCGATTACAAGAGGCTAGTTTTACCCCGTGCCATCGGCGGAGTGAAGTCATGCACTCCGCCGATAGTACTGCGTTGATGAAGCGGCACACCTGTACATCGAATCATTTCTCAATGCTTCATTTAAAGCGCCACCTTGATCAGGGCAGCGGGCAAATAGGCTTCAATACCATCGCCGCCCCCAATCCGGATATTTAATTCAACTTCCAGACGAATTTCACCTTAGTCCAGGCTTGTACGGCTTTACCGTTCTTTTTCCCGGGTACTCCCTTGGCAGTGCAAGCTAGCAAAGCGCTTTTCACCGATTCGTCCAGCAGCAAAACCCCACTGGACTCATCCAGCTTGACATCCTTTATCGTTCCGTCATTTTCCACTAATACCGATATGATGACCGTGCCAGTTTGGTCCTTCGCGAGAGACTCTCTCGGCCACTCCGGGATGCATTTCATAAAATCGAAATAAGGATCGGAGGTAACTTCAGCATCTGGACCGGAGCCAGCCACTGGCACTGGCGGCGTATGTGCGTGAGCATAGGTACCAAGGCAAGCAACGGCCAATCCGACCACTGAAATGAGTGCCTTCCAGTTGATGGGTTTCACTTCGGGACGCAGCAATCGTTTGATACGGGTCATAAGATTTCCTCCATGAGCCGCTTGGGCAAGTTGAGGGATTGAGAGCTGGATGATGTCCAGTTCTTGAAGTGCAAGGGCCAGGCGCCGCGGTTCGCCTAGTATCCTTGCGGCGAGATCATCTGCAATTTGTTCACGCTCTATACGGATGTGTTTCGAAATCCACCACACACCTGGGTGATAAAACAATAAAGTCTCAATACAGCTCTGCATCAGGTTGATCAGGAAGTCAAAACGATGGATGTGCGCCAGTTCGTGTGCCAGCAAAGCTTCCAGCAAATCGGCCGGCATACCTGAAACGAGTGAGGATGGAATCAGAACCAAAGAACGCCAGCAACCCATCGTTACCGGACTGCGCAGGTCATGTACGACTCTGAGGCGAACTTCCCGTTTAATGCCAAATTTCCTGGCAAGATGCGAAAGCCTGTCCTCCCAATGCTCATCTTTGTGCGTACGCGTAATATCCGCATAACCCCGAATCCAAATCAATCCCATTGCCATCCGCAAAATAAGCAGGCTGACGCAGCACAGCCAGGAAAATACAATCCATTGCAAGTTGGACTGCGCCCAATCGGTCAGCAGCAACCAATCAGCGCTACGTAGCTCGACAATGAAGTAAGTCTCCGCCAGCGGCAGTTGTCCGGAATCGATACCCTTCGCGGATAAACGATACGCTGCCTCAAGTACGGGCAAGATCAGACAAACCAGTAATGCCGAGCAAGAGAGTGCATAACGTACTTGTGGCCGGGCGTTACGCAGCAGTATCAGCAAGAAAGCGGTGACGCACGAAATCACCGTCCCTTGCCATAAGAAGTGAATCAGGGACCATCCGATCGCGTTTACCAGCGACGACACAAGATCGATCATTTATCCTCTCCTTTTGTATCGCTACTGGAATCCCCATGAAGAAATTTTTGTATTTCGTCCCGCTCCTCTTGGCTAACGTGGCCGCGCAAGGCAGCCATCACCAGGTCCTTTGCCGAGCCCGAAAATGCCTTGTGGATGAGATCCTTCAATAAATTACTCTGCAGAGAATCCTGGGCTTGGGCCGCCGCATAAATATGAGAACGCTGGCTTTCATCCCTAATCAGCAAGCCCTTCGTATGCATGATCTGCATCAACCGCAATATCGTCGCGTAGGTAATCTCAGGCCGCTCTTCCAAGGCCGCCTGATGGATCTGCTTCGCCGATGCCGGCCCTGATTGCCAAATCAGCCGTAGTAATTCCAGCTCTGCCGCCGTGGGCTTGGACGAGCCTGCTGTTTTTTGGGCTTGCGCCATAAATACTCCATCAGATCAAGACGATGGAAGTAGACTATATTGTCTAGAACATTTTGTCTACAACTGTTTTTAGCGATGTTGAGTAGCCCTCCCGCAAGAGTAGTGCGGTTCAGTTAAAGTAAAAACTAGACGATTCCTGTCGTTCCCGCGCAGGCGGTAAAGCAGGGGAACCTAGCGTCGTTCGACGAAAGTCACTGGATTCCCGCCTGCGCGGGAACGACATTACTCCCGCAAAAGGCTTACCCATAATTTACAAAATGAGGCAGCTCAAGCAAAAAATCCGCAGCGTCTGCATAATGGGATGCAGAATTTTTTATTAACCACAAATGACTAGAGGAAATCGATGATTGATGCTTATTCCTGGCCCACGCCAAATGGTCACAAAGTCCATATCATGCTGGAAGAATGCGAGCTGCCGTATCGCGCCATACCTGTCAATATCGGCGCCGGCGATCAGTTCAAGCCCGACTTCCTGGCGATTTCGCCCAATAACAAGATTCCCGCCATTGTCGACGCCGATGGTCCGGACGGAAAGCCGATTACGCTGTTTGAGTCCGGCGCCATCCTGGTGTATCTGGCAAGCAAGGCAGGCAAGTTCCTGGGTAAAACCGACAGGGAAAAATTCAACGTGCTGCAATGGCTGATGTTCCAAAAAGGCGGCATCGGCCCCATGCTGGGCCAAGCCCATCACTTCCGCCTCTATGCGCCGGAAAAAATTGCCTACGCGATTGATCGCTACACCAATGAAGCCAAGCGGCTGTACGGCGTCATGGACAAGCAATTATCGAAAACCGAATACCTTGCCGGCGATGAATATACGATCGCCGATATCGCCGCTTTTCCATGGACTCGCTCTGCGGCCAACCAGGGCATAGACTGGAATGACTTTCCACACGCCAAACGCTGGTTCGAGCAGATCGATGCGCGCCCCGCCGTGCAGCGCGGCGTGAATGTGCTGGCGGATTTGCGCAAGCCCCTCCAAGACGACAAAGCCAGGGAAGTTTTGTTTGGGAGTACCCAGTACCAAAAAAAGTAACTCCATAAGTCCATGCCGACTGGAAACGGCGACCGCTGTTTCCAGTCGGCTGTGGCCGGCAATTTCGACTTGGCTGTTACGGCTCGCTAATTTCCCTCGCACACACAAAATCTACGCCAGGCTGTCAAATAGTCTTACAATCGTGGTGTTTCCACAGCAGGTTTAATGTATGCGCCGCCCACCCAAGAAAAATAGAATCAAGCTCGCGGCAGACAGTGTGCGTATCGCCAACCTGGCACAGGCAGTAGCGCAATCCGGCAGCAGGCTGGAAGATTTGTCCTGGCAAGAGCAGCTTGATCTACTGGTTTCAAAAACCCTGAAGAGCCATCATCAGGATCTGCTCGATGCTGCGTCCGAGCATTTGTTTGAAATCCACCCGAATTCCTACGAAGTGCTGATGGAAACCATGGAATCCCTCAGCACCTCATGCCGCCTGGAATTCGACGGCAAGTTTTACGACGCGATGCTGATCGCCGCCCCCATCCTCGCCTGGACCCGGTTTGAAATTCCGTCGGGCAGCATCTCCGGTGAAATCATCACCATGGTATCTGCGCACATGGCCACGCACGTTCTGGCCGACCATGCGCAGGTGCAGATACTGCCGACCCTGTATTCAATAGACCAGCTGCCGCGCAGCCATAGCGACACATTTGCACTGACCGAGCAACTGGCGCTGAGCCTGCTAAAGGGCGCGGTCTTGAAGCCGCAGCATGAACTGCCGCAGACCATCCCCTTCCTGGCCGATATCCGCTATCTGCTGGCGGTCGTGGTGACGCCGGTGCTGACGCCCTTCTTCCGCTGGCAACTGATCAAGCCGCCTTTCGACACCACCACCGCCAAGAGCGAGATCCTGGCGCAGTGGCAGGAGAGCGCAACACCCGTCATCAGCCGGCTGCTGCCCGGCTGCGGTACCGAACTACTGATGCCGGAAGCCTATTACACCGTCTGCCGCGAGGCGGATATCAAGATCCGGCCGGTATCGATACGCGCTGCAGTCTTCTACCTGAGCAATGTACTCAGCGTGGAGCCCTCCGAACTGTCGGTCATCATTGCCGCCTTTGGCAATCCCGACAGCAATGGGCAGATCGATGAATACCGCGTCAGCTTCTGCGTCGGCAATGCCCCCGAAGTGGTGTACGGCGTGGTCTGGCCCATCTATCAGCAGGACGATCAACTGACCGCCGTAGAGCCCGATCAGGGACAGCTGGCGCAACTCTCTTCGGCCCTGGCAGAAAGCCTGCTGGGTGAGATACCGACCATACTGGCAGAGTGCGGCGTGCTGCGGGTCAAAAAGCTGGAAGATATCTTTGCAATGGAATTCTGCGACGATTGCGGCGCGCCCTTGTTTGCCGACCAGGATGCAGAACTGGTGCATGCAGAGATGCCGGACGATGCGCCGCCGCAGGGTTCCAGCCACTTCCATTGACTGCGGAATGCAACCTGGATAAGCGCAGCACGATGCGGGTTTCTTGCCTGTCATAGGCAAGAAACGGTTTAGCAAGACCTGCCGCAGCACACTGCGGCGACCTCCCCTGGATCAGCTGCGCTAATCCAGGCTACGGGGGGGTCTAGGGCGTATTGCTCCATAATTTGCTATTTTCATACGATTTCCGCCATAAATCCAAAGCCATTCATTTTGCTTGCCACACGACCCAAAATCCATTGTACAATTGTTCTGAACGGTCGTGCTTTTTTAGAATAAAAGATCATGTGCCGGCTTAGAGTGTGAAATACGGCACAACACAAGGAGACAATAAACATGGATTTGAATTACACGTCGGAAGACCTGGCATTCCGTGACCAGGTGCGCAGCTATCTGGCAGACAACCTGCCCGCAGACCTGAAGCATAAGGTGCTCAACCACAAGCGTATGTCCAAGGAAGATTTCGTGCGCTGGCACAAGATCCTTGCCAAACAAGGCTGGGTAGCGACCGGCTGGCCCAAGGAATATGGCGGCACTGGCTGGACCGCCACCCAAAGGCATATCTTTGAAGAAGAATGCGCGCGCGCAGGCACACCGGGCATCTTGCCGTTTGGCGTGGCGATGGTCGCGCCGGTCATCATGGCCTTCGGCAACCAGGCGCAAAAAGACTACTACCTGCCGCGCATCCTGAACTGCGACGACTGGTGGTGCCAAGGTTATTCAGAGCCGGGCTCAGGCTCCGACCTTGCTTCGCTGAAGACCCGCGCAGAGCGCCAGGGCGACCACTACATCGTCAACGGCCAAAAAACCTGGACCACGCTGGCGCAACACGCCGACATGATCTTCTGCCTGGTGCGCACCGATACCGGCGCGCGCAAACAAGAAGGCATCTCCTTCCTGCTGATCGACATGAAAACGCCGGGCATCACCGTGCGCCCCATCATCATGCTGGACGAAGAGCATGAAGTGAACGAAGTCTTCTTCGACAACGTCAAGGTGCCGGTGCAAAACCTGATCGGCGAAGAAAACAAGGGCTGGACCTACGCCAAATACCTGCTCGGCCATGAGCGCACCAATATTGCCGCCGTGGGCCGCGCCAAGCGCGAACTGCAGTTCCTGAAGCGCGTTGCGACAGAACACCAAAAGAACGGCAAGCCGCTGCTGGATGACCCTGTCTATGCATCCAAGATCGCCAGCCTGGAAGTTGAACTGATGGCGCTGGAAATCACCGTCTTGCGCGTGATCTCGCAAGACAGCGGCCGCCCCGGCCCGGAGGCATCGCTACTGAAGATCAAGGGCACCGAAATCCAGCAAAGGCTGACCGAGTTGATGGTGGAAGCCATCGGCCCTTACAGCCAGCCGTTTGACCCTGCCTACCTGGACGGAGAACAAGACCACAGCATCGTCAACGACGATGATGCGGCGCCGCTGGCCGCCTACTATTTCAACTACCGCAAGACCTCGATCTACGGCGGTTCGAACGAGATACAAAAAAATATCATCACCCAAATGATTCTGGGCCTGTAAAAGATAGAGGGGACAATAATGGATTTCAGCTTAACTCAAGAACAGAAGCAGTTTGCGGAAGCG
>Ga0210384_10006309_pt1 | contig 12688 bp, 11 predicted proteins | sample IncBWH2MmetaG_FD_160574 | JGI IMG/M metagenome (GOLD analysis project Ga0210384, IMG submission 160574) | Forest soil microbial communities from Barre Woods Harvard Forest LTER site, Petersham, Massachusetts, United States - Inc-BW-H-2-M | ecosystem: Environmental > Terrestrial > Soil >... | reverse complement strand
CGCGGACCTCGTCGCGCTCGACCGTGATTATTTTTCCGTGGCGGAGGAAGAGATCAAATCGCTCGCAGCGGTTCTGACGGTCGTCGGAGGACGCGTCGTGCATGGCGATGGGGAATTCAAAGGCCTGGCGCCGCCACTGCCGCCGGCGATGCCCGACTGGTCGCCGGTTCGGGCCTATGGTGGCTACCATCAAACCTCTTCGGCGCGCATACTTTCTGCCAGCTGCGCCATACACCGTCATGCGAACGCTTCTCCCACGCGCGTCCCGATTCGATCCGAAGATGCGGAACGCTTTTGGGGAGCGCTGGGCTGCGGGTGCTTCGCCTTCTAGAGTGACTTCGATGCTTGCTGCCCTCGTCGGCCGCTACGTGCCGCCTCTCCCTGGGCAAGTCTTGATGCTGGTGAGAAGGAGATCGCGATGAATCAACACCCGGAATCAACCATGCTTGCAGTCCCGGTGAGCCACGGGGATCACATACTGGGTCCTGAGACAGCCAGGATCACCCTTGTCGAATACGGAGATTTCGAATGCCCTAACTGCGGTCAGGCTTACCATGCGGTGAAAATTCTGCGCAAACACTTTGGCGAGCGTATGCGCTTCGTGTTCCGGCATTTCCCGCTGCGTGAGGTGCACCCCCACGCTGAACTTGCAGCGGAGGCGGCAGAAACCGCAGGCGCGCAGAACAAGTTCTGGCCCATGCACGATTTACTGTTCGAGAACCAGTCACATCTGAAGGCAAAAAGCCTCAGGCGCTACGCCGAAGAAGCAGGGGTCGATCTGGAGCGCTATGATTACGAAATGGGCGATCACGTTTACCTGCAACGCGTACAAGAGCATATCGACGGCGGGATCAAGAGTAGGGTGCGCTCGACTCCAGGTTTCTTTGTTAACGGCATTGTGCACGACGTGTCATTCGGGCTTGAGCATCTGCAACAGGCTATTGAGACTAAACTTGGGCGTGGATGATACCCACGCTGCCAACGTTGACGACCGAGCCCTTGCCGTTTCATAGGCGATATCGTTTGCTGTTGAGCGCGACCGCTCATGAGCACGTCCGCAGAGGTGCGACAAATATCGGGGACGCGATACTGGGAAGCACCGGTCATTGGACCGGACAACTTCAGTCACCCGAAGGTCCACCATGCACCACTTAGAGGTGGGCGTAGTGTGGCCGGAGATCGTGCTCGGCGCAGGGAGTCCCGTTGCACCTCGATAAGACGTATAGCCCATGTTTCGAACTGATGCCGTTAGAACGAAATCTCGATACGCAGCTGGAACGCCAGTGCGTTGGGTATCGCGGGCGTTGTATTGGGCGTGATAACGTATTGTAGGTCGGGCTGCAGGGCCAGCCACGCGTTGAGCGGGATCAAGTAGCTGAGCTCAATAGTCTTCTCGGATTTCGCCACCGGCGACCCTTGGATGAGCTGCGCGCTCACGTAGTGCGACCCGTTGCGCGCATAGGCGAGGCCGAGTCCGAGCTCGTCGGAGGCGCGGCCCTCGAATAGGCCCACCGCGGTCAATCCGGTTCCAAGGTAGGCGCCAAAGCGGTCGACGCGGTCGTCGCCGAGGCCCGCCTGCACAAAGCCGGTCAGCTTGCGCGCCGATTGATCCGGATCCCGGTAGAGCAACTGATCGGCGAGGACATAGAATCCACCGCTTCCACGATGCCGCACTGCGTGGCCGTTGGGTTGTGTTTCCGAAAGATCGTCGAATGTCGCACTGTAGTACCAGCCGCCGACTGCGACCTTTGCGTCGTACTCGCCGAGCATTGCCTGCCTTCCGAGACGCAACCGCCCGCTCGTCGGGCGTGTCCTGAGCTGCGGGCGATCCAGGAAGGCAACTTCGCTGACGATCAGCGCGCCGTCTCCGCCTTCGAAGACGCCGTGGCTACCGTTGGGTCGGTCGATCGGAACGCCGTCGAGCACAGCCGCGCGAATGACCACGCCTTCGGCGGGTTTGAAGGCGATGCGCATGCCGACTGAGGTGCTAGGAAAGATCGACGGCCCCGCCACGCCACTCTGCGAGAACTCCGGTCCGATGCCAAACGAGCTGTTGAGGAACAATCCGGCTGACTGAAGGCGATAGAACTCGCTGTTTAAGTCATAGAGGCCCGCGAGCAGGGAAACCCGGTTTCCCAGGAAGTTCTTCTGCACCCACGCCTCGTAGACCTTCACAGCATTCGGCGCGGAGATGTTGCTAACTCCCTGGGCATCGCCAATGAAATTGCTCGGTAACCCGCCTTGGAGCCAGAGCGCGTCGAGGTAGGCGATGGCGTCGGGCCAACCGAACAGGGCCGCGGCGTCGATGTTGAGTTGGAGGTTCAGGTTGCTTGTATAGGTGCCGCCCCCATGCACGCCACCACGCAGATTGGCGAACGGCGCGCTGTCGTATACCAGTCCTGGCTTGAGTCCACGAGGCGCGGAAACGGTGTCCGCTGCCGAGGTTTCGTCGGCGATTGCCGGCCCACCGATTACGAATCCGAGCAACGCTACGGTGTAAGGCACTGTAGGTATGCACGAGCGCAGCACCCGGATCCAGCCCCACCGACAGCTCCACGACGTTCGCATATGCCCGACTTTCAGCGATCTCTAGAAGCCAACGATATATCGCACAAGTCACGATCATTGCGCTGCGAGCGGGATAGCCCGCCACCGCGCGGAGAACGTCGGCTCAACCCACGTGGAGCGTCACGCCACCGTGCGCGCCCGGCTCCGCGGCTCAGTCATGGGTTGGAAGCATTGACCGCAGAACGCGATCGCGTAGATAGAAGTGGTGGAATAGGCCGGCCGCGGCGTGTAGCCCTGCGAGCCAGACAATCGCGTCACCGAGATAAGTGTGGATTGTGGCGATCGTCTTCCCGACGTCATGCGCGAGCGGAAGCGACGGCGCAATTTCACCCACGACGAGGAGGGTCACCGGATGCCCTTCGAACCACGCACCGACGATTGCGGTAAGTGGCACCGCGATGAGGAGGAGATAAAGCGCGACGTGAACGATTTTAGCGGCGTAACGCATCACAGCTGGCATCGGCGCATCATCCGGTGTCGCGTCTAACGCCCGCCACGCCAACCGCAGGAGGGTCAGCACTCCTACGGTAAGACCCAGCGTCTCATGAATTTGGCGCGAGAAATCATGGGCCGCGGAATATACCTGCACCTCGGAACCGCCAGGGCTCAGCGTGTACGCGGCGATCACCAGAACCACGGTAAGCCAGTGGAAATACTGTGCCACTGCACCGTAGCGATTACGGTTGCTCGAACCTGGCCTATTCATGGGCACTCACTCAACCAAAGGCTGCATCGTTGATTGCCGGCGACAAGGTTAGCTCATCGCGCGACGTTCCACATCCTTATCCCTGCAGCGATCCGGTCGAATGCGCCTCGTAGAATTGGCGCTGCTTGCTGACCTTCTTTTTGGGGACGCGATCATGCGCACGCCAATAAACCGAGGCGGCCGCAACGCCGCTGCCAGGCGTCACGTCAATGCCGATGTCGAGCATCGCCATCTCGGCTCCGGCGATGGCGCCCATACACATGAGTTCGTTCAAATCGCCCAAGTGTCCGATACGGAAGACCCTGCCTGCGACTTTCGATAAACCTGCGCCCAGCGACAGGTTATAGCGGCGAAACGCGACGTCGATCACGTGCGCAGCGTTGAAACCCTCTGGGACAACGACCGCGCTCACGGTATCGGAGTACCACTTGGGTTCTTTGGCGCATAGGTTGAGCTTCCAGCCCTGCGTGATTGCAGCGCGCACGCCTTCCGCTAAGTAATGATGACGCGAAAAAACGTACTCGAGGCCCTCTTCAAAGATGAGCGATAGTGATTCGCGCATACCGTACAACAAGGGCAGTGGCGGAGTATAGGGAAAGTATCCGGTCGCATTGGCTTTGATCATGTCCGCGAGATCAAAGTAACAGCGGTTCGAACGCGCGGTCGCCATAGCTTTAATAGCTTTCGGGCTGACGCCCAAGATGCCGAGACCAGCAGGCAGCATGAATCCCTTTTGAGAGCCAGCAACAGCGAGATCGACGCGCCACTCGTCCATCCGGAAATCCATGCAGGCAATCGAACTCACGCCATCTACGTAGAGCAGCGCTGGATGGTTGGCGGCATCCATGGCCTTACGCAGCCCACCGATATCGCTCATCACGCCCGTCGCGGTCTCGTTGTGGCAGGCAAGCACGCCTTTTATTTGGTGTCCCGTGTCAGCGCGCAAGGCGTCCTCGACGCGGTCAAGAGGGACACCTTCACCCCACTCTGCATCGAGGACCTCTACCTCGAGGCCAAGGCGCTGTGCCATGTCGATCCACAGATGGCTGAATTGGCCAAAGCGCGAAGCCAGGATCTTATCGCCCGGGGAGAGCGTGTTAGTCAACGCCGCCTCCCAAACACCAGTGCCGGAACAAGGTAGAACGAAGGTCTGTCCCGCAGTGGTCTTCAGAACGCTCTTGAGGTCGGCCAAGACGCTGAGGGTGAGTTCGGGAAACTTGGACGAGCGATGGTCTTCCATCGCGACCATCATCGCCCGTTGTATACGATCGGGAATGTTGGTTGGACCGGGGACGAAGAGAAAATGCCGGCCAGGAACACGGGTACCTGGAATCTTCTTCAAGGGAGGCCCCTTTCTTGTTTGATGTTCTCCTGAATATAACTGCCACCGCACGCAATCAATACCACTACGGCGGGGCCCACCATTGCGCGAAACGCAATGCTCCAGCTGAAGCAGCCAGGTAGAGGATGCGTCTGGATGCCTCGGCAGGTCAACTCATTTTGACACAGACCTCGGCATGCTCCGAATGGCAATCACATAGGTCACGAGCGCGAGGGATCTCGGTGTTAACAACACTATTGTTTTCCGCGCGTAGGCGTTCAGTTTGGTTATTTCGGGATTGGTAGGGACAATCATTGGCCGCATGTGGCAACTAGGCAAAGCCTCCCGGATTAACGTCCCACGGCGCTCCGAGGACGCGGAGGACCTCTACGACGTTTCGCCGACTGCGATAAAAGACAACGTATCTCTGAAAGGGAACGCTACGAACCCCGGTATGCAAGTCATCGCGGTCCAACCCGATCTCGGGATGACCCGGGAGCAGGCCGCACAGGTGCTCGAATCTGTCGGCAAACTTCTCTGCCGCCAATAGATTGTCCGACCCGGCCGAGCCATAGATGTCTCGCGGCATCGCGATTGACTCCCAAATATCGTTGAGATCAGCGCACGATTGGAATGTAAAGGTAATGCTCTTGGACATAGCTATTCGCCGGAGGAATTGGGTTTTTTGTGCAGACTACGAAATACCTCGTTGCTGTCCACCAACTGGCGATTGTCCGCTTGGTTGATGCCTATTGCGATTTCCTCCAGTAGGCGCTCACGTCGCATCGACCTTGCCTGATCACGCTCCTCCAGAAGAAAGAGCGCCTCTTCAATGACTTGTTTGAAGGAATCGTAAATTCCCGACGCTACCTTCTGACGAACCAGTTCTTCCAACTTCGGCGATAGGGAAATGTTCATCGATTTTCCAGATATCCAGGAGACCGCGAAAGTATAGCCGACTGCGTATTCATCGCATTGAGTGCAACGCGCATCCAGCGCAGATTTTGGAATAGCTTCGAAAGGCGCCGAACACGCATCCGCCTCCGCTCGATCAACTGTGCGACTAATCCTCTAGAGCGGCGTGAGGTTTCGCCGAAGCAAGTGTGAGACGATTCGAGTCTCGTCGGTATAGTCCCTTTTCCGTGAGAACGTAATCCACTGGAATATCGTGCCATTGGGGATAGATCGTCTCTAGGCGAGAGAGCTCAAATCCAACGCCAATTGTCGCGGGGCGGGGGCTCATCGCGGCCAACGTTCGATCAAAGAAGCCACCACCGTAACCGAGTCGATAACCTTCCGCGTCAAAACCCACCAACGGAATCAGAATAATGTCGGGGACGATTTGCAAACTATCAATGGGAACCGGGATATCGTAAACACCACGAGCCATTCTTGTTTCCAAGTTCCATTCTCGAAAAATCAGTGGCGTTCGTGGCGCGACGACGACTGGGAGAGCGCCTCGTGCGCCGCGCTCAAGGCAGACCAGCACTTGTGCTCGTGGGTCATATTCGGCCTGATACGGCCAGCAAAATCCAATGGCTTTGCCGGCAACATTCGCTAACAGCGAAGCGACATGGGCGTCGATTTGAAGGCTCCAACGGGCATGGTCTGCGGCACTGGCAGCAGTGCGAAGCGCGATAAGGTCGACTCGGCGCCCTGTGCGCCAATTCTTCAGTGCTTGGGGTTCGTTTGAATTCAATAGCCCGCCGCTTGTGTGGGTGTCCGAGCTAACGATGGTCGCCACCCCCCTGATTGTGCAGTCGCAACAAGGCTCTCACGGCGCGCGGCGAACGGCAGGGCGCGCTGCCATGGTGCGGCTCACAGGCCGTTGCCAAGGGATTGCCATACCGCCACCCTTAATTCCAGTTGCCGTTAGGGCGTTGGACGCTTGGCTAACCTAGCGATCAGGCCTGTTCCCCGGCGCCGAATCGCCGTTCCGCATCGAGAATCAAGCCAGGAAGCCCTTGGATGCCACTACGGCCTAAACGGGAAGCGGCAGCATCACGTTCCAGCGTAGCGAGAAGATTCATCGGGCCTGAGCGGATGGCGCCAGTGGGGCAAATCTCCTCGCACGCGCGCGGCATGTCGAGGGGACGCTCCTTGCCTGGCGTCTGGCAGAAATTGCACTTTTCCATCTTGCCAGACTCAGCCGTCAACTGCGGGGCGCCGAAGGGACAGGCCCACGCGCAGAAACCGCAGCCGATGCACTTATTGGGATCGACGGTGACAATCCCATTCTTCGCACTCTTGCTGATTGCCGACACCGGACATGCGCTCTTGCACGGCGCGTCCCCGCAGTGCATGCATGCCATCGAGACATTCATCGCAGTGACGGCAGGAAACGTCCCAGACTCTATCTTTACAACCTCTCTCCACCGTGGACCGATTTCCACCTCGTTCCAGGTCTTGCATGCGATTTCGCACGCATGACACTTCACGCAGCGCTGATGATCGAAATAAAATCCGTGTTGCACGATGTTCTCCTGTTAGAGGAGCGCGGGCCGTCAGTCTATTTTTCTAGGTCGCCGCGGAACGGACCCGAACCTTGCATTCGTTGTAACAGTTAGCTCCGGTAATCGGATTCGTGTGCGTATCCATTAGGTTGTTAGAGTGCGCTCCCTTTCCTTTGGCAACCGAACCCATCGCCCAATGACCGAAGCCGTGTCCGTGGCGAATGCTGATGCATCCGGGTACCAGCCCTTCGACGACTTTAGCCCTGATGCGGATATGATCCTTGGGCGACTCGACGATCGCGTAGGAGTTATCCTGGATTCCGTATTTCAAGGCGTCGACGCGGTTAATTTCCATCCAGTTTTCGCCGCAGATCTCCATCAAAAACGGATTGTTCTGCGTCAGCACGTTGCAGTGCATGCTTAGCTTGGAATGGGTAAGCTGCAGCGGGAAATCCTTGTCCGGTATGACGCTTCGTTCGGTATACACAGGGTAGGGATCGAAGCCTGCGCTTGCATACGCTTCCGAACGAATTTCTACCTTGCCTGAAGGCGTCGCCAACCCGTCGGGGACCCGGTTGTAGCGAACGGGTCCCGCCCAAAAGCCCGTCCGCTTGAGATCTTCGAGTGACATGGGGATATCCTTCATCACCAGCTCACCCCAGTCTTCCCATTTCTCATAGGGAAAATAAGCGCCCCAACCCATCTTGGTGGCGAGGCCCTTCACAATATCGTACAGCGGCTTTGCCTCGCCCACGGGAGGAACGGCAGGCTGGCACAGAATGACCTCGGGTCCGAGCCACATGCCGTTGCGGATCTCCGCGTGCTCGTAGAAGGAAGTCTCGGGCAGCACAATGTCGCATTCGAGCGCAGTCTCGCTCATGAATATCTCGATGGCGACCCCGAGCTCGAGGTTGCGGAACATCTCCTGAACTCGATCGCGGTTGGGGTCGCTCATGACCGGATTCGTCGACTGCACAAACAGGCCCTTGACCGGGTAGGGTTTGCCATCGATGACTGCGTCGGGAAGGCGCGAATTGGGCAGATCGGGCGCCAATGGATAGCCCATCGCGATATGCAGCGGTGGCTTCTGCGGTTTCGCCTTGGCTTCTTCGGGAATGATGACCGGGGCCGCGAGAGGCGCCCAATCCTTTAGATTGAGATTGCCTGGCTTGTCGACTTCGCCGCAAAGTGCGTTAAGAATGTAGCAGGTGCGCGCGGCATCGGCGCCGTTGGTGTAGTAACCGGATCCCTTGAAGATTGCGGACATTGCCGGTTTAGTCCCGGCGAACTCGCGCGCGAGGCGCGTGATCGTTTCCGCCTTGATGCCACAGATGGGCTCCGCCCATTCGGGCGTATAGCCGTGGCTTAGCAAATGCTGGCGAAAACCGTCAAAACCTTCGCAGTAACGCTTGACGAAGTCGCTGTCGTAAAGACTCTCTTGAATGATTACGCTGCACATGGCGAGTGCCATGGAGCCATCGGTGCCGGGCTTGATGGGGATCCACTCGTTCGCTTTCTGAGCTGTCTCGGTGAAATTAGGATCGACGACGACCAATTTGGCGCCCTTTTTCTTCGCTTCGATCAAGGCGCGGCTTTCCCACAATCCTTGATTGGCGCCCAGGTTGTTCATGCCCCACAGAATGACATAACGCGAGTTCGCGAAATCGTGCATGGGGAACACGTGTCCAAACACCGTCAGGCATGCCGCGCGGCGATCTTGCTCACAACCCGATGTATGAGTGTAGTTGTTGGGCGACCCGTAAAGATCTCCAAGCAGATGCCGAAAAAAAACCGTGTTCGGATCATGATGGCAGGTGTACGCAACGGCCTCGGGACCCCACTTGTCGCGGATCAGTTCAAGTTTCTCGGCGATAAAGCTGAATGCCTCATCCCAGGAAATGCGCTTGAACTGGCCCGGTGAGCCCTTCGGATTGGTACGCAGCATCGGATACTTCAGTCGGTCCGGATCGCGGGTGAGATACACGCTCGCCATCCCTTTCGCACAGCGCGAACCGATATTGTTCGGAGACTCAGGATTGCCCTTGTGGTAGACCACCTGGCCGTCTCGGACGAGTACTTCCGTCGGACACTGCCAGGGGCAGGTGTAGCAAAAGCTCTTGACAAGCTTGGCACCCTTGATCTGTGCAAGCCTCGAACCTAGATCGTCAGGCTGGTCCATCGTTCCGGCTCCTACCAAGACGTTGGGAAGCACCCGCGCGAGCGCATGATGGCTGCCGCCCGCTGGCCCGCGCTCGCTCGAATCCGACACCGCTTAACGTCACTGCATCTGCCGCGACACTATAAATTATGGGCGTATTTCGCTCGCAACAACAGTCGCTCTGCATCTTCCTGTCTTGCCGCACACGCATGGATCCGTGCGCGCGGCGCAGGGCTCGCGGCCGCGCCGGCCGAACTTCAGTCATCGGGCGGCCTTCCGCTTTCAGGATCCGGCGCAAGCAGATATCGGGCAACCAAGCGGTAGGCCCCACCGCCGATAAGCGCGCCGAGGATAGGGGCCAGGATATAAACACTGAACCAGCCACCCCTCGGTCCGGGAATTGCGATTTCGCCCCAGCCCAGAAACCAGGCCACTAGGCGAGGCCCGAAATCGCGCGCTGGATTGAGACCCGCCTGGGTAAGCGGAGCAACGATGGAAATGATCGCGGCGACGCCTAGACCAATCAGGATTGCCTCGGTTCCCGCAATCGGTCGCGCCCGATTGCGCGTATGGGTCGCCGCCGCAATGACCAGGGCAAGCATCGCCGTTCCCACCATTTCCGCCAGGAACGCACCTTGCAAACCAACGATACGCCAAGCATCCTCAGCCGTGCCAAACACTGCCGGATTGGGGAAATATTCACCAAAGACCATCGCGCTCAGTTCGCTTCCCGGGCCGCCGCGAAGCAGTCCATGGCGCCGTTCGAACTCAAGGATGGCCTCGCCAAAGAGCTGGTAGAGCAGTAATGACGCCACGATCGCGCCGAGGAGCTGAGCCGCCACATACACCAGCGCGCGCGTGAGCGGAAAGCGGTCGTAGACGACGGCAACGGCCGTAATGGCCGGGTTGAGGTGGGCCCCCGACAGGGAAGCTGAAATGTAGATGGCAAGGCTCACCCCAACGGCCCACACGACGGCGACCTGCCATAGCCCGACCTGGGCACCGGTCACCACCGCAGCATTGACCACCCCGACGCCGAAGAACACGAGTACAAACGTGCCGATGAACTCCCCGGCGGTGCACGGCCAGAGCCAGGCAAAAGCGGACGATCGGCCGGCCGCACGCGGTGCAACAGGCAGCTCCGCGTCGGCGGGTGAAGGTGCGGCCACGTCGTCGCGATTAGCCGTCTCTTTGGCGGTCGTCATTGAGCCTGCCGCAGGATGTCGGGTGGATTGATGACGCCGTTTGCCAGCACATGCTCTATCTTCGCGTTGCTTACGACCGCGGCCGTCATGGTCGTCTGGTTGAGATTGGTATTGTCCAGCAGGGCGTCGCTGAAATCGGCGCCCGCAAAGTTCGCGCCCTCGCATTGCGTCTGCGTCAGCTGCGCGCCGATGAAGCGCGCTTTCTGGAAGTCGGCCCCATAGAGCTGGCTCCAACTCAGGTTGGCGTGGGATAAATCGGCATGGCGAGCGCGTGCCCAGGACAGATTCGCATGGCCGAGCTGCGCCCCAATCAGGGTCGCGTCTTCGAGGTCCGCCTCGCGCATGTTCACGCTGACGAGGTTGGCACGGGTGAGGTCGGTCTGTCGCAAATCCGCGCCCACAAGGATGGCGGGGGAGGGCCCTTGCTGCCCCAGGGTCGCGGCACCGAGGTCGGCATTGGCCAATACCGCGCGCTGCAACACGGTTTGGGTCAGGTTCGCTCCCGCCAGCATGGCGCCGTCGAGGTGCGCACGCGGCAACTGCGCCCTCATGAGGCTCGCGCCCGGCAGGAAGGCGCTACGCAGGCTTGCATCATCGAGCCTGGCGCTGTCAAGCTTTGCGGCGCTGAGGTCGGCGGAGTCAAGGCGCGACCCGCGCAAGTCGGCGCGGGTCAAGTCCGCGGCGGCAAGCGTTGCGTCAGTAAAATCCGCGCCACGCGCATTGACGTCGCGAAGGTAGGCTTCGCGCAGATCGGCGCCCTTGAAGCTCGCCCCATGCAAATCGGCGCCGGAGAGATTGGCGCCGGTCAGTGCAGCCCGGTCGAAATTCGCACCCGCCAGCGCCTTATTGCGGAGATCGGCGCCGACAAGATTGCGTCCGTCACCCACTCGCGCCGGGTCATCTGCGGCGCGGCCCATTGGCAAATACCCCACCAGGACCCAGATCAAGGGGCCGGCAACGCAGAAAAGCCAAAGCTTGTGGTGGCGCGGCATTTCAGGAGGCGACGTTGGTTGGGGCGAAGCTTACCGCCTTGGCAATCTCGGGGCGCGGGCCGATGCGGCGAATATCGGCCCAGACCCCTTTGTAATACGGGATCGTCGTTGCCGGGTCGACATGGTCGGAGACAAGATTTCCCACCGCGCCTCGGGGTTGTCCGAAGAGCATGAACGTGTGTCCGCGCTTCACGGCATCGCTGGGGTAGGCCATGGCACGCACCGTTCCCATGTCATTGGCGAGTTCCACCAGGTCGCCAGCGGCAATGCCAAGCCGAGCCGCATCTTCGGCATGCATTTCGAGATAAGGCAGCGGGAAACGGCCGAGGTAAAACGGGATGAACTGGTAATGATAGGCCGTCTGCCAGATATGATTCGAGCGGCCGTTGTTAACCCAGAAGTGATAATTCTTGCGTTGGCGCGCGACCTTCGCTGCGTATCCGGGCCACGGCCGCGGCGCCGGAACGAAGCGCGCCTTACCCGACGGCGTGGCAAACCTGCCACCTTCATGCAACCTGACGGTTCCCACCGGTGTCCCATTCACCAACCGCACCGGCGTTTGAATGCCGTTGTTGCCGAGCTTGCGCAGCAGATCATAGGTCACGCCGGCGTAACCTTCCATGGGATCGGTGTCATCTCCCTTGAATTGATAGCGCGCATGAACGAAGACGTCTTCGTCGGTACGCCAGTCGTAATCAAGGAAGCGGTTCGCCATCAGCGGGTTGTTATCGTCGAGATAGAGTTGCCGCATCCGCTTGGCGAACCCCGCGATGATGGCCCAGTCGGGAATCGCTTCCCCGGGCGGGTCCATGAACTTCTCGTAGAGCCGCAGGCGCCGCTCGCCGTTGATGGAGGTAAGGTTCATTTCTCCCCATTGCGCCGCGGGCAACAGCAAATGCGCGTGGGCCGCAGTGGCCGTTCGATAGATATCCTGAACGATGATGAACATGCCGCCATTTTTCATCGCTTCGACGACCGCGGCGACCCGTTCCCCGACGGGGCGACCGACCGTACGTTGCAGTGCTGCACGCGCCGGCGCACCGCGATCGCGCAGCGCCGCTTCGAACGCCTCTGCGCGCAGCGTCGTCAGAACAGGATTGCAGCCGCCAATCCAGAAGCATTTCACTTCGCCACGCCGCGTTGCCTCGTCGACGTTCAGCGCTGGCCGGCCTCCGGGATAGGGAGGGCGAACGTAAGCCTCCTGATGGCCGCCCATTCGGCTTACACCGGTCCCTGGCTTCCCAACATTTCCCGTCAATAGCGCAAGGTCGACGATCGCGGCGAC
>Ga0210384_10006308_pt1 | contig 12688 bp, 9 predicted proteins | sample IncBWH2MmetaG_FD_160574 | JGI IMG/M metagenome (GOLD analysis project Ga0210384, IMG submission 160574) | Forest soil microbial communities from Barre Woods Harvard Forest LTER site, Petersham, Massachusetts, United States - Inc-BW-H-2-M | ecosystem: Environmental > Terrestrial > Soil >... | reverse complement strand
CTTGGTCAAGGCATTGCCATCACGTCGCCGGCTATTCGCCAGCCCTAAAACGGATTTCTTACGATCCAACATTTATTGATTGTATGAATGCAGCAAGACATTGTCATCCTGAGGCGATCTGACGAAGATCGCCGAAGGATCTCAACCCTGAGATCACACACGGCGTTCTGAATTCCGCCAGCTAGCGGCCAAGTTCTTAAGCTGTCGTCCTCCGTGTCGATTGTGTGCCAAATCGCAGCGGTGAAAACCGTTCCCACTCGACGGAGACCCGCTCCTCGCCGATCCATTCTCGAATAAGTTTTGCCGTGACCGGCGCAAGCAAAATCCCGCTCCGAAAATGGCCCGTCGCAATCAGCAAGCCATCCAAGTCGGTCGGGCCGAGAATCGGCAGGTGATCCGGCGAATCCGGCCGCAAACCGGCCCACATTTCTTCGATTCGCGCACCAGCCAGCCCCGGGGCCAGTTCAATCGCAGCCGAGAGGATTTTTTCGATGCTTCCCGCGGTTGTCTCCTTGTCAAATCCTACGTATTCAATCGTGGCGCCTGCGAGAATCCGTCCGTCATTCCGCGGAACAAGATAAATTCTCTCCGACCAGAGTACGCGCTCAATCTTCAGTTCGTCAGCTCGAAGCGCGATCATCTGTCCTTTGGCAGGACTCACAGGCGCATATCGCTCCGCGCCCCTTATTTCTGGAGAGAAACACCCTGCCGCCACAACCGTCCACCGCGCTTCCACGCGTCCATTTTTCAGAAGCAACCCCGCGCAGCGATTTTCTCGCCCCTCCTCCCGGCAAATGGCTTCCACTATGCAGTCCGGAAAAATCTCAGCTCCGCTCCGGCGGGCCGCCTCCAAAACTGCTTTCGTAAGAGCGCGATTATCGACCGACGCTTCGTCGGGCCGCAAAATCCCCGCTTCCATCTCCTCGCTCAGCGCCGGCTCAAGTTCCCGCGCATCTTCCGCGCGAATTGCTTCCGCCTTCAGCCCCAATCCGTGATGCACGGCAATAAGCGTGCTCAGCTCTTCCCGCGCGTTCCGCGAGAACAGCGCTTCGAGCGTTCCCTTGGGTCGGAAGCCCGCGTTCTGCCCTGAAATTTCTTCAACCTCAGCTACAAACTTCGGGTACAACTCCAGACTTGCCTTGCATAATGGCACCGTCGGAATCATCCCCGGGTTCTCCGGAGCGGGCGATAAAATCCCTGCCCCCGCCCACGATGCCTCCTGGCCTGGCTCCTGCCGTTCAAATACGCCCACGTGCAATCCAGAGCGCGCGAGCTCCAACGCGATGGCTCCCCCAATCAAGCCTCCGCCCGCGATGGCCACGTCAAACTTTTTCATGCTGTCATGATAACGCAACTCCGCGCTCGCCTCGGCCAGGCGCCACGCTGCTCCAGTGATGTGCCAGGGAAATGAAGTTCGAGGGAATTCACTCTACAGCGATTTCACCAATTCTTCCGACAAGACCTGCGCCTTTTTCGCCAGATTCCTGGCGCGAATCCAATCGCCGGCTTGGGCGGCATCGCGCGAGTCGGAAAGAAAGCTCCTGACTTTGGAAACGAGGTCCATCTGCGCCGGACCCAAATTCCTTCGCTGCGCGGCGCTCAGATTTTTTTCCGCGATGCTCAAGCTCTGTTCGGTCTGCTGCTTTGCAGCGGCCGCTTCCTCCACTGTAAGCTGCGGCGCGAGCAAAGGCACTTCTGGTTTCCCCGGGCCACTGCCGCCAGCAGATGGAGCCGCCGCTATGCGCGAACGCAACGGCGTAGGCTGTGGCACCCAAACGATGGGAGAGGTAAGCGGTGTAAGCACCAGGTTCAGCTCTGGAACGGAATCCGGCGAATCCACCGTCTTCTCACGTTCCGCCACCGGCAACGGCCGCGTCTGGATCGCTGCTCCCCAAGCTACCGATGGCTTCTTTCTAACGACGCTGCATCCCGCCGTGAAAACTCCCTCGCAGCACAACACGCCGAGACAAAACCACGCCGCAATACGCTTCGGCGCCGTGCTCAACTCTTGCGACTGGGCTGGATTTTCCCTCATCCTTAGGCCGCGAGCGGCAGCTCGATACGAAACGTCGTTCCCCGCCCGACCTCCGAACTAAAGTCTATCGAACCGTTGTGAAGCTGCACAATTCGGAACGTACTGGCGAGTCCGATGCCGCTGCCCCCGGGTCGTGTTGTGAAAAACAACTGAAAGATCTTTTGCTTGTTCTCCGGTGGAATTCCCCGGCCGGTGTCCTCCACCGTGATTTCCGCCATTTCGCCGCGACGGCTCAGCACCACCCGCAATTGCCCGCCGTTCGGCATCGCCTCGCCCGCGTTCAGAACAAGATTCAGCACCGCTTGCTTCAAAAGCGCGCGGTCCACGTAAACTTCCGGAACGTCGATTGGCAAAAGCTGCGCGACTTGCACGTTCGCCTTTTGCAGTTGCGGCTGCGCTACTTGCATCACTTCTTTCAAAAGCTCCGAGAGATGGGTCGCCTCCAGCCGCACTTCCATTGGCCGCGTGAAATCGAGGAATCTCTTCACCACCGCATCCAGCCGGTCGATCTCCTTATCGAGTACCCGTACGGCATCCCGCGCCCCGTTTTCCTCATCCGGTGAGAGCGACTCCTTCAAATTTTCGAGCCATAGCCGCATCGAATTTAGCGGGTTTTTTACCTCGTGCGCCACTCCCGCCGTGATGCGTCCCAGGGCCGCCAATCGTTCGCTCACCTGCAATTGCGTGTTGATGCTTTCGAGCGAATCCAGATCCCGCAGCGTCACCAGCGCGCCCATCCGCTCCCCATCTTCCTGAATCGCCTGCACGCTCACTCCCACGCGCTTTGTGCCTTGCGCCGTTTCCAGCTCCGTCTCGGAAGCCACTTCGCTTAGCTCGTCTCCTTCAATGCGCAGCGCCGCGCGCAACGGATGACCCACGGGGAATATGTCCGTCGCCCGCCGTCCAATAAACTGGCCTGCCGGCGCGCCCAGGAATTTCTCTGCCGCCGGGCTCACCATCACCGCGCGCGCATCGCGGGTAAACAGCAGCAATCCATCCTCGAGCCCCGCCATCACCGAGTCCAGATTCTCCCGCATGGTGCTGAAAATTTCGTGTACGCCCCGCAATTGTTGCCCGACTTGCGTGATCTTCCTGCTGACTTGTCCCAACTCATCCCCGCTTCCCGCAAACCCTTTTACTTCCGGAGGCGCGGCGTCGTATTGCCCGGCGGAGATACGATCCAATTGCGCGGCGATGTCGCTCAAAGGCGCCAGCGCCGCCCGGCTGACCCCAGCGGCCAGCACCGTGGAAATCAACAGCGCCACCAGCACGATGGTTCCGGCTTTCCGCACGCTCGGCGAAATCTCGTTCAGCAGCAATCCCGAAGAAACCACGACGCGCACTTCTCCAAACGGCTGCCCGCCCTTCGTGAAGGGATAATCGTATTCATACACGCGCGGCGGCCCCGCCAGCACCTTTACTTGATGAACGTAGCCTCGCTCCGTCAATTGCGAAAGTGCCGTCCGCCGCGGAACGAATTTTCCTTGCAAGGATTCATCCGTCGACACCAGCGCCATTCCCTCGTAATCCGTGATCGATACTTCGTACACCGCCGGCGTGTCTTTCGCGGCCCTCAGCTGCGCGCGCAGGCTTTCATTGATTTCGAACGCATGACGCACGTAGTCGTGGATGTCCTGGGGGTCGTTCGAAGCCGGCCGCACTCCTTGCTCCGCGGCGTCGGTCAGCGCGCGTTGCGCCTGCTCGAATACCTGGTGGGCGATTTCGTGCGCTCGCTTGTCGGTTTCCTGCAGTACCTGTTCGAGGAGTTGCGCCACAAAGACGCCCGAAAGCACCGCGACCACGAGCAGCACCAGCCCCGTCATCACCAGCGTCAGTTTTGTGCGCAGCCGCAGCTGCATCGCTCTTCCTTACTCCGTCTCGGCCTTTTCAGTGCCGTATTCCTTCAATTTGTTGTGCAGTGTCTTCAAGCTGATTGCCAGCAGTTCCGCCGCTCGCGTCTTGTTATTTCCCGTGGCATTTAGCGTTTGCAATATCAATTCGCGTTCCATCGCATCCACTGTCGTTCCTACCGGAAATCGAATCGCCGTCAAATCGCTCGGCCCCTTCGCCGACGTTTTTCCGAATTCAACTGGCAGGCAGGCGCGCGTGATCAATTCTTTCTCACACATGATCGAGGCTCGCTCCAGCACGTTGCGCAGCTCGCGGATGTTTCCCGGCCAGGTATGGCTCATGAAAATGTCCACCACTTCCGCGCCCACGCCCCGCACGTGCTTGCCGTGCTTGGCATTCACTTCGCGCAAAATATATTCCAACAGCAACGGAATATCCTCTTTGTGGTCCCGCAGCGGCGGCAGATTGATGTGAAACACGTTCAGCCGGAAATAAAGATCCTGCCGCAAGTGTCCGCTGCCCACCGCCTGCTCCGGATCCTTGTTCGTTGCCGCCAGGACGCGCACATCCACCGGTGTTTCGACCTTGCTCCCCAGCCGCCGCACTGTGCGATCTTCCAGCACGCGCAGGAGTTTCGCTTGTGTCGGCGCAGGCATCTCTCCGATTTCGTCCAGCAATAGCGTCCCGCCGTCGGCCAGCTCGAAGCACCCGATGCGCCGTTCCGCGGCTCCGGTAAACGCGCCGCGCTCGTGCCCGAAAATCTCGCTTTCCATCAGCGTCTCGGGTATCGCCGAACAATTGATGGCCACGAACGGTCCTCCCGCCCGCGGCGACAGCTTGTGAATCGTTCGCGCGACAATCTCCTTTCCCGAGCCCGTCTCGCCCGTAATCAGCACGGAAGCCGTGCTCGGCGCCGCCATCTCCACGATCCGCATCACTTCCTGCATCGGTTTCGACGCGCCCACCAGATCGCCCAGCCGCCCCGCCTCCCGCAACTGCCGTTGCAGCACCGCAAGCTGCCGCGCGTCGCGCGCCTTTCCCAACGCGCGGTCCAGCAGCGCGTGCAGCACCGGTGCCTTCAGCGGCTTCTCGATGTACCAGAACGCGCCTGCTTCAATCGCCGCCACCGCGCGCTCCTCGCTCCCTTTTCCCGTGATAACGATCGCCGGCACATCCAGCAATTCCTGCCCCAGTTGCTTCAACAGGTCCAGACCGTTCATTCCCGGCAGCTCGACATCCGCGATCAGCGTGTCCGGCTGGTAGCTTGCGAATTTTGCCAGAGCGTCTTCCGCCGACGCCACTCCCATTACGTCGCAGCCCCATTTCTGCAACAGTTGTTCGTAACCTTTTCGCGCGTTGTCCTCATCTTCGACGATCAGGACGCGGTCTTTCCGCTCACCGGTCTCTACCGCGCGCGCCGCCGCTTTCGTCTCTTCGCCCATTCGGCTCAGCCTCTCTCCGCGAGATCTCCGGCATTCTCGCAATTTCTCAACTTCGCTGGATCCTTCGACTCTAACAAGCCCCTCTTCGCTTGCCAAGCTGGTCCTGTCCCAGTACAAACAGGACCGCCGTCTCGCCATCCTGCTCGTATGAAAGATCAGCGAGTTACTGTGCTTTGGGACTGTTCGCTTGGGGCTGGAATGGGATAACTCTCAGCGTCGATCCTGCCACAAAAGCGATGGTAGGGGGGTCGTCTGGTGAAAAAGACAGCGCGCGCAGATCGGTGCCCATGGGGATTCTTGCCACTGGTTCTGATCTGGAAGCTTGCCAGACGAGAAAAAGGGAATCATCATTCCAAAATGTTATGTCCATGGTCATCACGTCCACCAGCAGATGCGAGATCCATGGCTGATGCCGAAATCCCACCGCAAAGTAACGCCCTCCCACGGATACAGCAACCGGCCCGGTAAGACTGGTGCGATCCGGGAGTTTTGGAATGACCGGAGGACCAAGGATTGTGCCGTCGGATTGCAGCACCACGATGGAGCCTTCGAGTTCTTTTCTTTTTGCATTTACACCTACGACGACGGAGTCGGAAAGAAAAGCGAGTTGCGTGGGGTGTAGGCCTTGCCCAATCCCTCCATGGCTACTCACGTCCAGAGTTGTGTGGAGAGGACGCCAAGGGCCATCAAACGACCGAACGTAAAGGTCGCGCTCCGTGGATGCCGGGACCCGTTTTTCCTGATTTTCGAGGTTGCGGAATCCCAGCAACTCTTTGTCGGAAAGGGCGACAATCCCAGGGGGATCGGAACCTGCTTCACGCGTCCACTCGAGTTTTGTTTCCAACGTGTCCGACTCCAGCAGCCGGTAATGCACCCCATCTTCGAGGATCTGTCCCAACAGCAAGGTGCCCCCGCTAGGAGAGACTAGAAATTCACTCCAACCGGGTTCTGAACCTCTGATCGATGGCAACGAGTCCATTTTCTTCAGTTCTTCACCAGAGGAAGAAAGAAGATAGAGGGTCTCCCCGGGATTCTGCTTCGCGTCATGAAAGTGGCGGAGAAACAGTAGAAAATTTCCATGCGCGGTGGGATACAGCTCAAATGAGAAATCGCTGCTCCACGGGCCGCTCTTCGCCTTCAAATTGCCATTGTTTGCATCAAACAGTAGCAGATTTACTTCCCATGGCCTGCTCCACCAATTGTCCGGCACGCCGGGCTCCGCCGGCTGAGCCAGCGTTCCCCAAGCGACTGCAACCACCGCGTTTGTCGCTGCCACCAGAATTGTCGGCTTGTGATTCCTACTAGCGTTCTCGTGCCCCCCGTTTAGGTTGTACCTACTAAGGTCGACGGACCAGTCTCGCTGGCCAGCCGTTGCGCCAAAAGGGATTGCAGCAAGCGAAATGGCCAGCAACAGTATTTCCAGCCCACCGATTCTCCATGTTTCACGTTTGGTCATAGCGCCGCCTTGGTGTCCTGCGCAACTCAGATCCTCATCGAGCTCGCTTGAATAATGTCATATCGCCACCAAACGCCTCTTGATTTTCTAACGCCATGTGATATACTTTTCTTTAGGTAAACCTGCGTAGCTCCTTTCGGCTTTTCATTTTGCAACCTATTCCCGAACCGTTCTCCCGGCCGAGCTACGCCTGGTTCCATCCGAGTTTTCTGTATTCTCAGTCTCCGTTCTCGCCGCGTGCGAGAAATCGTCGCCGCCGAAGCGTTAGGAACGGGCCAGAAGGAGCCCATCTTGCACAGTTTTGGTGCAACGTAACCACCTTTAGAATCAACACTTCCATGACTCCTCGCAAGTGTTGATTCTAAACCATTTACAGAAACACGAAACTCTTTAGATGCAACACTTACAAAAAAACCGGGGGAAGGGGGTATTATGGGTAACCAGTTTTACGCCGAACAGTAAAGTAGGCGGACTCACCACTGCGGAAGTTCCGCGTCACTCCTTCACCAGATACAGCGCGCGCTCCAACTCCAACTCGAGCTTCGCGCCCTTCGGCAAATCCAGCTCATGGCCGCGCCCCGACTCCATCAAATACGCCGCGATGGCCCCTGCCGCTGCGCCGTCGGCGATCTCTTTCTTGTTTTTATCTTTTACGCCCTTCACCGCGCCGATCGCCGCTCCCGCAGCCGCGGCCTCTCCCGCGGCCTGCTGCGTGCTCGTTCGCGCTTCAATCAAGCCTTCTTGTGACGCCCCTGATTTCACGCTGTGATCGCCCGGAACGCTCGTGACTTCCGCCACAATCGGCAATTTCCCGAACTTCGTATGAATCTCGTCAAACGTCAGCCAGATCTTTGCCCTCCCCACGATTCCCGCGGGCTCGACGCGGCTCACATGCCCGGAAATCTCCGCACCGGGCGGCAAGTAGTTTCCACTCCCCGCCTCCAGCGGCTCCAGCGTTCGCACTTTGAATCGCTGGTTCTCGTGCGTCTCCCTGCTGCTCAACTCATCTTCAAGGCGCACCAAGAACTTCGTTCCCGGTGCCACAGCAAATTCTTCCAGCCGCGCTCCGTGCCGCTCGCCATCCACCTTCTGACGCTGCTGGTCCGGCCCCGGGGCTGTCGCTTCTCGCGGCGGTTCCTGATTCTGATCCTGCGCCTCGCACATGGCCCCCAAACCAAGGGTCCCCGCCAAGATCGCGACGCTGGCAAATGCTCCGCCCAGTTTCTTTCGTTCCATGGTCTCCTCCCGCGAAATCCTGAGCAGACTAGGAATGCACATGACTAGCCACATGCCACTCTATGGACGTGCCACAAAGGATTGAAAAACATGCACTTTGGGGGAGGTGCGGAGCGGCAAAAAGCAAAGGAGAAGAGTCCTGTCGGCGGATCCATCCAACGCTCCGCAAGCTTTTTCCGACACTCATTCCAGATGCGTGCTGCCCCTGGTCATTGCGGACTTGCCGTGTGGGCACAACGGTCGAGCACTTGGCCGTCAGTCCTGTTATGATGTGCGCCGTTGACCCCGACCCGATCGGGGTCGCCTTTAAAATGGCGGATTCCCGTTCGCTCATCGGCCAGAGTGTTTCCCACTACCGCATCCTCGAAAAACTGGGTGGTGGTGGAATGGGCGTCGTCTACAAAGCAGAAGACACCCGGCTCCGTCGATTTGTTGCGCTAAAATTTCTTCCCGACGAAGTCGCAAAAGATGCCCAGGCTCTGGCCCGCTTCCAGCGCGAAGCGCAAGCAGCCTCGGCTCTGAACCATCCAAATATCTGCACGATTTATGATATCGGCGAAGACCAAGGAAATGCCTTCATCGCCATGGAGTTCTTGGACGGTCAGACGCTGAAGCACCTCATCCTGGGCCGCCCGATGGAGCTTGAGCGAATCCTCGAGGTCGCCATCCAGATCGCCGACGCTCTGGATGCCGCCCACGTGCAAGGCATCGTCCACCGCGATATCAAGCCGGCAAACGTTTTTGTCACCAAACGCGGTCACGCCAAAATTCTTGATTTTGGCCTCGCAAAGGTGACATCCTCAGCCCCTGCAACCGGAATGACTGACGTTGCCGCTACACTCGGTGCCGAAGCGGAGCATCTCACCAGTCCGGGCACGGCGCTAGGCACTGTCTCTTACATGTCTCCGGAGCAAGTTCTCGGCAAGGAATTGGATCCGCGAACCGATCTCTTTTCTTTCGGCATCGTGCTTTACGAAATGGCCACCGGGGTTCTCCCGTTCCGCGGCGATACTTCGGGCGCCATCTTCGATGCTGTACTTCACAAAGCTCCCCCGGCGCTACTGCTTCTGAACCGCGACGTTCCGGCGGAGCTCGATCGCATCGTCAACAAAGCCCTTGAAAAGGATTCCAGGCTGCGCTACCAGCACGCCTCCGATATGCGTTCCGATCTGCAGCGTTTGAAGCGCGACACGAATTCGAGCCGCTCGGCAGTACTTTCTGCACCCGCGCCTGACGCCTCTGGAGTCGGCGCGTCTGCTCCTTCGATCACCGTCGGCAGGGATTCACAAGCTTCCTCGGCGTCCAGCACCGACAAGCAAATTGCCGTCAGCTTGCTCACTCGCCACAAGAAAACAGTGTTGACTGCTGCAGCTTTCGTTTTGCTCGCGGTCGCGGGCTTGGCCTACGGCGCTTATCGTTGGATGTCTTCGAGTTCGGGCTCTTCGATTGATTCGCTCGCCGTGCTGCCTTTCGCCAACGTCACGGCAGACCCCAACACCGAATACCTAAGCGACGGTCTTACCGAAAGCCTCATCAGCAGTCTTTCGCAACTCCCTAACCTGGCCGTGCGCCCGCGCAGCTCGGTTTTTCATTACAAGTCCAAGGACGTCGATCCCCAGAAGGCTGCAAATGAACTGAAGGTCACGGCGGTCGTGACCGGGCGTGTCACCCAGCGCGGCGATTCGCTGCTCGTAAGCGCCGAGCTCACCGACGTTCGCACCAACCGCAGCCTGTGGAGCGATCAATATGACCGCAAGCTCTCCGACGCACTCTCCGTACAACGCGAGATCGCGGGAGAAATTTCCGCGCGTCTCCGTGAACGCCTCACCGGGGAGCAGAAGGCGAAACTCAGCAATGGCGGGACCTCCGACCCCGAGGCTTACCAGCTGTACCTCAAGGGCCGCTATTACTGGGACAAGCGCACGCCCGAGACTTTGAACAAAGGGCGGGACTATTTCCAGCAGGCCGTTAAGAGAGACCCCAACTACGCCTTGGCCTACGTGGGACTCGCGGAGTATTACGCTGTTATCTCGGACTACACATACATCCCCTATAGCGAAACCAACCCAAAGGTTAGGACCTACGCCACGCAGGCGCTGGCCATTGATGAAACACAGCCGGAAGCACATACCTTATTGGCGACCTCACATGACACCGATTGGGATTGGGCTGCTGCCGCGCGGGAATTTGAGCGCGCCCTCGAGCTGAATCCAAATCTAAGCCGCACCCATGTCTTGTACGCCTACCATCTCGACTATCTCGGAAATCACGAGCAGGCACTGCTGCACTTCCGCCGAGCTGTCGAGCTTGATCCGCTTAACTTGAACGCACTTGGAAATTTGGCGAGTGGGTATTTTTGGTCCAGACAATACGATCAGGCTATCGAGCAGGACAAAAAGGCTCTCGAAATCGATCCCACCTTTGCCAGTTCTCATCTCGATCTGGCTAACGTCTACCGCTTTACGGGCAAATATGATCTTTGGCTGGAGGAATGGGAAAAGGCAGCCAGGATCAATAACGACTCGGATGACCTCGCACGTGTAGACGCAGCCAGGCGTGAGTATCCTAAGTCCGGATATCGTGGCGCCCTGAGGCGCGTCGTCGCGCTCCAAGAAGAGCAAGCAAAGCGCATTTATATTGACCCGGCGCGGATTGCTGGGAACTATGCCCTTCTGGGAGAAAAAGATAGTGCGTTCAGCTGGCTGGAAAAAGCCTACCGGGAAAAGAGCGGCATTCTGCTGGACATCAAGGGTGCTCCCGTTTTCGATTCTCTGCGTTCCGATCCCCGCTATGCCGACCTCCTAAAACGCATGGGCCTCCCGCAGTAGCTTTGGCATCTGTTCGAGGAAGCGCCGAATCCGGCGGAACACCTGTGCGTACATCGCCGGAGTCACGCGCCCGGTCTGCGTGTTCTGCTGACTCGGATGGTAAACGCCGAACAATCGCGGTTGAGGTGGCGGTAGCTTCGCCATCGCGCCATGCCCGAACTTGTACGCTGCTCGCGAAGGAATGATTCCTCGCTGCTTCAAAATTTCCAGGTAACCGTCCCAGGCAATCTTTCCCAGTGCAAGCACAGCCTTGGGTCGCAAAATCTCTAGTTCCTGCTCGAGATAACCCCGGCAATGCAAAATTTCATCAGGTAGCGGTTTATTTTCCGGCGGGGCGCAGCGGGCTGTCGCGGAGATATATGCATTCTTAAGCTGTAAACCATCGTCGCGGTGCAGGGAAGTAGGCTGGTTCGCGAAGCCCGCCTTGTGCAGCGCCTTATACAAGAAATCGCCCGAGCGATCCCCCGTGAACATGCGCCCTGTCCGGTTCGCGCCGTGCGCCGCCGGCGCCAGACCCAGGATCAGCAGCCGCGCCCCGGAATCGCCAAATCCCGGCACCGGCTTTCCCCAGTACGTCCACTCGCGGAACGCGCGTCGCTTCTCCCCCGCCACTTTTTCCCGGTACGCCACCAGCCGCGGGCACTTCCGGCACACAACAATTTCTTCGTTCAGCACGCGCAGCGACACCGCATTTTCCGCCATCGCGTTAAGACTGTCCTCGCGCCATAATGCGGTTTACTTCCGCGAACGGAATCGCTCCGTCAAACAGTGACGTGTACGTTCCGCTTTCCATTAGTTCCTTGCCGATTCGCCGGACGAGCCCGAGCATCGCCCGCGTCAAGCCCGAGCCCACGCTCGCTCGCGCAACGCCGATCTTCTCGAGCTCCGAAATCGTCGGGCAGCCGGGAGAAACGAGAATGTTGAGGGGCGCCTCGATCGCTTTCACCAGCCTTGCGATGATCTCCCGGTCTCGAATTCCCGGTGCAAACACACAATCCGCACCGGCCTTTCGATAAGCGCGCAAGCGTTCCACGGTCCGTTCAAACCGCGAGGCCTCCGCGCCGATCGGCATCAAATAAATATCCGTGCGCGCGTTGATCACGAGCGGAGCTCCGAGCGATGCGGATACCTCGCGAATCGTGGCGATCTTTTCCATTTGCAGTGACGTGTTCACGTGCGAACTCTCATCATCACCGGTCACATCTTCCAGATTCATTCCGACCGCGCCGGCAGCGAGGACCGCCCTCGCGGTTTCCGCCATGTCTTTGGCTGTCGCGCCGTAACCTGCTTCCATATCCGCGGTCACGGGGACGCGTACCGCACGCGCAATGCGACCCACCACGTCCAGCATTTCTTTCCGAGAGATGCGCTGGCCGTCCGGATAGCCTTGCAGCGCGGCTACTCCCGCACTGGACGTCGCGATCGCCGGATATCCCAACTCTTCCAAGACTCGCGCGCTGGCCACGTCGGATGCATTTGGCAAAACCAGGATTCGCGGTCCTTGGTGCAATTTGCGGAGTTGTTCCGCCTTCGCTGCCTGCGACTTGGTATCCATTAGAAACTCTCCGCCGGGAATGCTTACGCCGTCCCGCGTGGAACAAACTACTTCTTAGCGGTCTTCGAGAAAACGTCCAATTTGGAGAACAACTCTTGCGGCTAATCCCAGTCGCGGAAGCATCGCCGCCCTCACTGCAGCAGCGCCAGCGCCTCTTCGTGCACTTTCCCGTTCGTGCTCAGCAGGCTTCCCTCATAAATCGACCGCTTCCCGCTGATCGTGGTCGAGCGGCCTCCCGCCTCTTCCACGATGATCCCCAGCGGCGCCAAGTCCCACGGTTTCGAG
>Ga0210384_10006305_pt1 | contig 12689 bp, 14 predicted proteins | sample IncBWH2MmetaG_FD_160574 | JGI IMG/M metagenome (GOLD analysis project Ga0210384, IMG submission 160574) | Forest soil microbial communities from Barre Woods Harvard Forest LTER site, Petersham, Massachusetts, United States - Inc-BW-H-2-M | ecosystem: Environmental > Terrestrial > Soil >... | reverse complement strand
AATTGAATGGCTGATCAGATTTTATAGGGTATAAATTTATGGCAATTTAGGAAAGGAGGTGCAACGATGAGCTATAACGAAGGCGGTTTTGGCGAAGGCTCTGATAACCGAGGTTACGGCGGCAATAGAGGCTATGGCGGCGGTCGAAGATTTGGCGGCGGCGGTAGGCGATTTGGCGGCGGCGGTAGGCGATTTGACGACAGGCCAAAACCAGTCGAAACCGGAAAGGAATATGAAGTATCCATAACGGAAATTAGTAGAAAGGGAGACGGTATTGCAAGAGTAGACGGCTTTGTGATATTTGTCAAAGGTGGACAAATAGGGCAAAATGCAAAAATAAAGGTCACTCAAGTGGGTGGACGATTTGCTACTGCTGAGGTAGTAGGGGAAGGTTCTCCACAGCCACAAGCAGAACCAGCAGCTGAATAGGTGCTGTCAAACTGACCAAAAACTAATTTTCTTTCCTTATTTTTATTTTTACAAGTGTGATGTTTTCTTTTTAATTAATTCAACAATTTCGAGTTTTCTCTTAATGTTGAGGTTTGGCTCTATTGTGACATATACTGTTTTTCGTCTTGGATATAGTACTATTTGGGTTACCCTTTCACGCTCAATATGGACATAGTTTACTGGACCGAGGCTTTTATCAAATTGCTTTCGCATCTTTCTCCTGAGTGCAACTTGATGGCAAAAATGCTCTTCTTCTTTTTGGGTTTTAAGCGAGGTTTTTCCTTCCTTCATGATTGATTCAGATATGTTTCCTTTAAGGTCAATTATTGCTGCAAACCTCATCCCAGGATCTATTGATAAGATATCTTCAACTACTGGAATCAGATTTGCTTTGCCGTTTCCGTTTTTCAAGTTGTCATGTCAGGTCAAATGCGGTAAAATATGTCTTGTTTTTTAATTAATGATCGGCTATGGCAAGAAACAAAAAGATTGTTTTACTTGAAGTATGAAAACCAACGTACCTAATCACACATGTTTTTGTTTAATTTTCACGATCTAACATCTCTATTAACTCCATATTGCTCCATGAAGACTAGTTGGCTACCCCAAAGAGCCAGAGTCGTTTGGCGCGTTGGGTTATAATTCCGTATTCGGGGGGTTTGCTAGAACGCCAAACCTCCATTTCTTTTTAATTAAACCACGAAAAAATCCCTTCCCCCCGCTACACAAATTGCTAATTTTTGGTCGTTTCAAGAGGTGAAACACCCGTTCCGCTAGCTGTTCCGCTGTGAGGTTTCATACTGTCCCTCATAAAACATCCATCCTATAGAGAGGGCATGTCAAAACAACAATACAGATCAGAAATGGGCATAATCGCCGATATTTTGGGTGTAACCATGGACGGAGGTACACAAGGCGTAATCGTGTCTGCAATCTCTAGGCGAGCAAATCTTTCACACTATGCAGTGCTCGAAAAGTGTCAAAAACTAATTGACGCTGGTCTAGTAAATTCAATGAAGGACGACAGAAATCGCCTGTTCGTGATTACCGAAAAGGGGATCAGGTTCTTCCATGAATTCCAGAGATTCCAAGACATTGTCCAGACTATGAACCTAAGGTATTAAACTATGGAACAAAGGGGACCAGAGTTAGTCCAACAAGAGTATGCATTACCGGAAGGAATGCTTTTTGTAAGGATCAAATATATCCTGACAACAATGGTAAATGCTCCTGTTGTAGCGGTATGCTTTTTCTTGATATCTATCACATCATTTGCCCAATATTCTTTTAGTTCTAGTTCTACTAAGGTTCTTGATTTTACCATTTATGGAGATGGCACCACTCATGTTTTCTATCAAACCGATGTAGATCCACAATCTCCTGATACCTCAGTAAGTCTATTTGGAAACACGACTGATAACTTTGTAGCTCAGGATGAAAATGGCACTTTACTTTCCAGTAAAATTAACTCAAATTCAGCAATAATTCAAACACTTGGTGCTTCTGCAATTAAAATTGATTATGATACTGCTGATCTTGTTACAAAAAGTGGTAAGACATGGACGTTTCACATTGATTCGCCCACTGATTTTTCCATAGTCTTACCAAAAAATACAGTAATTGTTGGAATGAATGCATATCCGCTTAACATGCAAATTGTTGATAATCAATCCGTTATAACCCTCCCAAGCGGTCCTGCTGACATTAGCTATGTATTTGGAGTTTTAGGTACAAGCCAAACAGCTACCCTTGCAATAGAAAAAGCTCGAGATTTTATTAACAATATTAATTCACAAGGAATCAAGACACCAATGGCTGCTGCAAAACTTGCAGATGCCAATTCTGCATTGAGCCAGGGCAAGTATTCAGACGCAGAAGTTCTTGCTAATGAAGCAAAGAACATTGCTTCTCAAGAACAGGCGACATTTAATTCAAATCCAAAACCAACTGTAGACAATATTCCTATTTTGATTGGGGGTGGGATTGCCGGAGCTGCGGCAACAACGGTCATTTTGATGAAAAGAGCAAAAAATAACAAAACAGTCAAGACGATCGATTCTAAGAATGAAAACTTTGTAGTACCAGATAAGGAAAGAATTTATCGAATCAAACCTGATCTACGCCAAGAGGACAAAGACATAGTGACATTTATTTCTGAAAATGGAGGTCAGGCCTATGAAAGCGAGTTGCGCAAAAAATTCCTCTTACCACGAACAACCACTTGGCGTGCGGTAAAGCGTCTTGAAAGGGAAGGAATTATAGAAATAGAAAAGGTTGACCAACAAAACCTAATTAAATTACGAAAAATGCCGGAGGAAAATCAAGAATGAAGCCATTAGCATTTGTTTTACTTGTTCTAGTGGGAAGCCTGGTATTAGTAAATCTGCCAGCATCTTATGCTGATTCAAATCTTGATACCTTACTTAGAATTGCATCACAAGCTAGGGATAATATCAACATCCAGCTATCTCAACTTCCATCAGTACCTGATGAAATTCGTCAACTCTATACACAAGGTTCGGGAGAAACTGATGCATTAGTGCAATCAGTTTCGCAAGGAGATCAAGCTTCTGCCAAGAATCACTTTCTTTCTGCAATGAGAATTTTCAAATCGGTAAATGATAAGATATCATCTCTTACACCTGCTGCTACAAGTGGAACTTCTCAAATCGATACCTCGCAATTGAAAGACAACATCACTAGAATACAAATTCTTGGAGACAGACTACGAACAATCGCTACAAATAACAACGTGCAAATCGATTTCACTAAATTTGATACACTAATGCAAGATGCAAGACAAAACGCTGATGCTGGCAACGTAGATCAAGTAAATAAAGATCTTGGGGATGCAAATCAATTTCTTCTAGACGCTCACCACGCTCTTGCAGATGCAGCAACAAAGAAAACATCAGACCGAGCTAAAGACTTTACAGTAAAGGAAATTCAAAAACTCAGTCAACAATCGAATTCAGTACAAAATGTAACAAACTCACCTCCACCATCACCGCCTTCTGAAACCAATAACGCAACTCAGACAGGAAACATAAATGATATGATCGTTAAACTAAGACAGCTTGTCGTAGAAGGTAAAATTGATGAAGCGCTAAAATTGATAAAATTAATTGATGCCATACAAAACCAAAATACAAGTACACCAATACCTACAACTGAATCATCAAATGTACAGCCAACTAATGTAAATAATGTTAATACTACGGAGAATGCAAATCCAGTTAACAACTCGACTACACCCGCAAGCATAGCATCTCCGCCATCTAACTCTACTATACTCACAAACACAACATCTCAAACTCCACTAACTATACCAACAAACACAACATCTCATACATCACCATCTAATACTCCACCACCTAAGCACAAAAACATAGCATCTCCGCCATCTAACTCTACTATACTCACAAACACAACATCTCATACATCACCATCTAATACTACATCAACTACACCCACAAACACAACATCTCATACATCACCATCTAATACCCCACCTAAGCACAAAAACGCAACATCTCCAACATCTAACATTCCAGCCAAAACTAATTCCATTACTAATTCCGTAAAAGCTCCGATTGCTTCGAGAATATTCTTAACTGTAAATATAGTTGATTTATCAGGAAACCCAGTTACTGGTATATGGAATGAACTATATTCCCCAGATGGTAGTACTATAGCTGTTGGCAATTCTCCAAACTCTTATTCCGTAACACCTGGAAATCAGTATGGAGTTTATGTAGCAAACTGGCATAACACTGTCTTTAATCATTGGGATGATGGAAGTACCAATCCAGATAGAACAATCACACCAACACAAAATACAACCTTAACAGCGTTCTACTCGACGAATACATCACATGGCGATCATGGGAACCATCAGAGAGGACAAGATTAAGAACATGATCAAAAGACTTCAATTCCTGCGTAATTGATGTCGTGTCAATACGTTTACCATTTCTAAAATTTTTCAAAACACTAAAACTTCGCATGCGTGCCCTGATAAATTATCTAAACGGAAATTTCTGCACAAATGACATCACAAAACTTACATAAACTTCATATACGTTTTTCAAGGCTACTCATCACATGACTTCAAAACAAATTTCGGTTGGTATAGGTATACCGATGATAATAGTTGGAGCTTTGGTAGCAGTTTTACTTGCACCAACACAAATTCAGTTAAAAGACACAGTTGAGTTCATAGGAAGTCTTATTGGGATTCTTGGTGTTTTAATTTTCATAGCGGGACTTTTTGTGAGAACAACTCCCAAAATTGCATCCTAAGTCTTTATAATTCCAACAGAGATAAGATATTGAATTCCATCTCTGAATTCTTTGTCTGAGATTGCTCCATCTGCCCACCATCCCGCATCTGTTTTAACCCATCCTGGAATTTTCACACTAGAATTTGCTTCACTAGAGGTTATAGGGCCATGAATCACTCCTTGTCTTATGAGGTAGTTTATTCCCGATGCAAAGTCAGCATCACCAAAAAGATCTTCAGACCACCATCTGGCATTGTTTTTGATCCAACTTGGTATAGTTATTTCATCTGCAGTGCCAAAGGGGGTAAATTTCTGAACATTATTGTTTACCTGATCTATTACATACACGTTATTTTTTGAATCTATTGCTACTCCAACTGGACCTGCAAACTGTCCTGGACTCGTACCAAAGGAACCCCAACTAACTAGAAATGTTCCATCCGAGTCAAACTTTTCTATTCTGTAATTATTTGTATCTGCAACATAGATGTAACCAGTAGAATCTATTGCTATGGAATTAGGATTGTTAAATCGGCCTTCTTCATCACCGACAGAACCAAAATAATTGATAAAATCTCCAATATTGTTATACTCAAAAATTCTATTCGTATTTGAGGCTATCACATAAAAATTGTTTTGAGAATCAAAAACAATCGAATTGGTTGCAGTAAAATTTCCTACAGTAGAAGAGAAACGAATTTCATCTTTGTACTTTCCAATAGCATCAAATATCTGAATCTTATTTGTTCCAGAATCTGAAACAAATAGATCACCATTTCTATCTTCAGCTAGGGCAACTGGTGTATGAAACAATCCACGTCCATCCCCATATGTTCCCCATGTTAATACAAAGTTTCCATTTTTATCAAATTTTTGTATGCGCGAGTTTCCTGTGTCGACTATGTATACATATTTTTGATCAGTCAAAATTCCAGATGGATTCTTAAATTGCCCATTTCCTGACCCATAAGTTCCCCAAGACAAAAGTAGTTTTCCATCAGGATCAAATTTCTTGATTTGGGAGTTTCCAGAGTCTGCTACAAAGATATCGTCCATAGAATCTACTGCTATGGCCCTTGGATTCTTGAAACTGGCATTATCCCCAAAACCAAGCGTCACAAGTAATTTTGGTTTACTAAATTTAATTAGTGAAACCATGTTGCTGCTTTCTATTGGAACTCCTTGCACATAGAACGTTGTGGTTCTTGTGGCACCGCCATAATCGATATACATTTTCCACATTCCTTGCACATCATTTTTGTCTATTTTATGAGGAATGGTTATGTCTGGTGATTTCATTGACACCGTGGATTTGACACTCTGTTTTCCATTTGGATCTTCAAACCAAAAACTTAGATAATTTGCAATCAAATCCGCGGTGTGAATTTTTGCAATGATAATCTCACTTGGTTTGTATTTTAGTTTGTCAAGAAAAATTTCTAAATCAATGTTTGGCGCTTGAGTAGGAACTGCTGTCACTTGGAATGTTCCTGTCTGCGTTATTCCAGCATACTGTATTTTTAAATTGTATGTTCCAGGTTTGGTTGTAATATTTTCTAGGGGTAAATTTGTGTTAACTGAATTGACTGGAAATGTGCTGGTTGTTGTATTACCTAAAGGATCTGTGATCTTCATTATGCCGCTTGATTCTTTCACTCTAGTAAATAAGATGTGTAAATTAACAGCATCTCCTTGATTATATGATTGCTTGTCAGTCTGCAAAGAAATTGTCATCAAATTTCTGACATCATCTACCAAAAATGGCACTTGAGCGAAGACATTATAATATTGAATTTTTAACTTGTATTCTCCTGGCGGATTATCCCTATCAACAATGTTACTTATTGGAAAATTGTATATTGTATTATTTTGAGACGGCAGAAGGTCGATTTGCCTGAAATTCTTTATGAGATTGCCATCGCCGTCATAAAAATTCAAATGAAAAAATTGAGCATGTGCAGCAACAGGGATGAAATACGAAGTAGTTATGTTTATTTTCATAATATCTGGTTCGTAGTAAAGTTCTCTGTCCGATATTGCAACAAGTTTGACAGGTTCTACTTTAAACGAAGCTGACTGTTTCACACCATTGTATGTGTAATTTATTGACCAATTACCAAAGTAATTATCAAATGCATTTCTTAAAATCTGATGAGTTACCTTGTCTCCTTTGAATTGATCAAGGGAACCGGAGAAAGTTGAGCCATCAGGTCTGTGTGCTACCCACAATATAGGTCCTGCACTATATCCATGTATGGTAAGATCTACAGCGAGGTTGTCATTTGGACCAAAATCCATACTTTCTGGAACAGCATCTATTGTGATGGCATTAACATCTTGGGGAATTAGAAAAATTAGTACTAGTAATAAAATGGCTATACCAAAAATGATTTTCATTACCATCATTTTCTATTTTTAGCAAATAAATCGTTTTAGTTACTCAGGCATAGATCCAATTGAATAAATATTGAAAAATTGAAGATTGTGTGCTTGAAAGTAAGGCTATTTGAAATATTTACTTCACTTGAAGGAGAGGGGATACTATATGGAACCAAGACACTTTTTGTGAGGCTAGCAGGCTGTCCTTTCAAGTGTTTTTACTGTGACACTAAAAACTCCTTGCCGATGGATTCTGGACAGGAATTTACAATTGGCGAAGCTTGCAAACTAATAGAAAAAAACTTGGAAAAAAATACCTACAAAGTCAACTTTACAGGAGGAGATCCCCTAGTGCAATCTGAAGCAGTTTTAGAAATGGCAAAGTTTGTCAGGACAAAAAAAATTCCAACCTATCTTGAATCGTCATGCTATGACTCGAAAAGATTTGCCCAAGTTCTCCCACACGTTGACTATGTTAAAATCGAATTTAAGACACCAGAATCCGAATTTGTTGATCCAAAGCATTATCCCAAACTCTTAGAAAACGAATTGCAATGTCTTGAACTTGCAGCAAATTCAAAAAAAACCACCTACGTCAAAGTCGTAATAAATTCAAAAACTCAACTTGGGCCATTTAAAAAGCTACTAGAAAAGATTTTTACTAATATCTCAAAATCCAAAATTGCAGGATTTATAATACAGCCAAGCTATGGTATTGCAGAGCCAAGTTTGAAACAGCTTATTAGTTTTTATGACGCAGTTTACCCATATTACAATGAAGTGAGGATGGTTCCACAACTTCACAAATTCATAGGTGCGCCATGATGAACAAAGATAGAATAAAACGACTAGTAAGGGAACTCATAGCTGAAATTGGAGAGGATCCAACACGCGAGGGTTTAGCAGACACACCAGCCAGAATTGCAGATATGTATACAGAAATTTTCAATGGTTATGATGCAGAATCAGAACTATCTGTCAAGTTTTCCGAAGATTCGGATGTAATTATTGCAAAGGATATCCAATTTTATTCAATGTGTGAACATCATATGCTGCCTTTCTTTGGAAAGATTGCCATAGCATATTCACCAAGCGGCAAAGTTTTTGGAATCTCAAAATTAGTTAGACTCGTAGAAAAATATACCAAACGGTTGCAGATACAAGAAAGGATAACAAAAAACATTGCAGATGAATTGTATTCAGAAGGGGTAAAGGGAGTTGTAGTGATCACAGAAGGGGAACATCTTTGCATGAAAATGCGTGGTGTTGAAAACGATGCCAAAGTAACAACCGTTGCATACCGAGGAATTTACGACAAAAAAGAAGCTAGGACAGATGTTCTTAGCATGATTTACAATGGTAGCCCTCAAACCAAGCTGGTCTGATTTTTGAAAAAACTAAATAATAACATCTAAACCACAACAATTATGGGCGTACATAATAACGCGCATGTGCCAAAAGAATCATTTCCAACATTCCTATGGTATGCCATTGAATTCTTTATCGTGTTAGGAGCTGCACTTGGAATTTCAATGAATTCTATGGGTTATTTTCAAAAAATAGGAATTACACAAGACATGAGTGATTGGGTATTTTGGGGAATAATTGGTGCTGTCTTTCTTGTTTATTACCTAATTGTACGAACATTTATTTTGAAAAGACCTATTTTATCAAAAATCTAAGTAGATTTTCTATATCTTGTTTTATCGTATACTTTGGCTTTGAGAAATGCGACTTTCCTATTATTACATGATTCACAGCTTCCGCAATGAATTTTGGAATTAGTATAGCAACTCCAAGTCTTGAAGATTCCATCTCCAAGTCTTTTATAACCAATCCTTAGAAGATCACTTTTTGACAAGCCAGCCATAAAAGGGGTCCATACCTTGATCTTCTTTCTGAGATTCTGCCTTATTCCATCAATTTCACCCTCGTTGAGTGCTTGTTCCATCATCCTACTAAAAGATGGTCTGCAATCCGGATATCTATTATCCCCCTTGTGGGCCCCATATGCTACTAATTGTGCATTTTTTGAAAATGCCCACGCCGAAGCAATCGAGAGAAAAACAGCATTTCGTATTGGAACTACAATAGAATAATCAAATTTAGAAGGAATTTTCATTTTTGAGTTTGTAAGTACATTTGTCTTCTCGTAAAGTTCTTTCATAAAATCTATACTTACAATTTTATGCTCTTTTAATTTTAAAATTCCTGCAAAATATTTTGCTATTCTTATTTCCTGATCTGCCTTTTGACCATATGAAAAAGTAATTGCATAAAGTTCAAACTGCGATTGTAAATGTATTGCCGTGCAAACGGAATCTAGTCCCCCACTGAAGATTATTATTGCTTTTTTCAATTTGAAGCCAGTTATTTTATGCCAAATAAATTGCTTGATTATGCAATTGTAAGTAATGCTGCACCACATAATATCAAGGCAGCACCCATTCCAACACGCATGATTAGACGTTTTTGAATTATCTCTTTAAAATACAAAATTCCCCACGATACTGCAAAAAGAGTAGCTACTTGAGAAATTGGATAGGCTGTGGTTATGCCCATCATACCTATGGCAACTAACACTGATAGACTGCCAATATTAAAAAGAGTTCCAGAGATGATTCCGGCAACGGTCTCCTTTTTGATAAATCTCCTTGCAAAGAAGAACAATGGAATCCCAATCATAAAAATGGAAAGACTTGATGAAAAAAATCCTGTTTGCAGAGTATGAGTTGCCTGCATTGGAATTACATAAGAGCCTCCTATCAAACCCCCAGCTGCTGCCATTAAGTATCCTTTTTTTTGTACTGTTGGATTTTTTCCGCCATTGGACACAAGAGGTAATCCACCTAATAGAAATCCTATTGCTATTAATGCAAGAATTAACGAATCAAATTTTTCACCAAAAAATAAAACTCCCCATGTAAACGATGCTATAATGCTAAAACCTGCTAAAAATGGAGATGTTCTTGCAAGTCCTATTAATCTCACTGCATAAAGAGCAAGGATATTTCCCACAGTCCAAATAATGCCCGCTACAAGGCCGCTAAATTGTATTTGAAAACCCCAGAAAAAACCAACTGGTATGGCAAAAAGTAGAACGCCAATCGAAGTAGCTCCCTGTAGTTGCCAGACATTTGTGATACCAACTTTTCTAACCGGTACAAAAAAAGTTCCCCAGCTTATAGCTGCAAAAACAGCAAAAACCAGACCAAGATATATCAAGCTAGTTTCTTTGTAAAAATTGTGTTATAACTCGTTTTCTATTACCAAGTAATTATCTAAAGTTTAATTTCTAGCACATTAATTTTTCTGTCATGACACCAAAATATCTCCAAGTTCAAAAAGAGGATGAAATTGTATTAATCACAATAAACAGACCAGAGAAACTTAATGCATTGAACCTTGAAGTAATGGATGAATTTATCTCGGTATTAGACAATTTAGAAAAAGATTCATCAAAGGTAATTATTATTACCGGTGCTGGCCAAAAAGCCTTCTCGGCAGGAGCTGACATTGAATATATGAGTAAGATAGTATCAGCTGAAGCAGAAAAATATGCGCTGAGAGGACACGAAGTACTCAATAAGATTGAAAAATTGGAAAAACCTGTTATTGCTGCAATAAATGGTTATGCACTTGGTGGTGGTTGTGAACTTGGTCTTGCATGTGACATTAGGTTTGCCTCACCAAATGCTCAACTTGGTCAACCTGAAGTTACAATAGGTATATGTCCTGGCTGGGGTGGCACTCAAAGGCTTTTACGAATTGTAGGACCTGCTAGGGCAAAAGATCTAATATTTACTGGCAGAAAAATTGGTGCAGAGGAAGCTCTTGCCATGGGTTTGATAAATAAAATAATTACAAATGAAAACCTTATTTCAGAATCAAGAACATATGCAAGAAATATAACAAAAAACAGTAGCTTTGCTGTTGGTATTTCAAAGATGCTTGTTAACAGAGGGATGGATACAAATCTAGATACGGGTTTGAAGCTTGAAATCTATTCATGGTCATTATGCTTTTCAAGTAAAGAAAGAGAAGAAAGAATGCGAGCGTTTTTAGAAAAAAAATAATTATAGTATTGTTGCACCTTTGCTTGGTCTGCATACGACTACTTGGCAACTTGTTTTTGCAGACTTGAATCCTTCTTCCATGGCAGCACAGATTTTTTTTATGTTTGAGGTTTTTGAGGCAAAAGCAATAACAGATGGTCCTGCGCCACTTATGGTAAAACCAAGTGCACCTGCTTGTAAGGCACTTTCCTTGACTTGAATAAATCCAGGGATCATATGTTGTCTTGCAGGTTCAACTATAATGTCTCTTACAGAACTTCCAATCATCAAAACATCTTGCTTCATAAAACCAGCTGTCATTACAGCGGCGTTTGAGAGGTTACGAACATGATCTAAAAGCTTGACTTGTTTTGGTAAAACACTCCTAGAAACTAGAGTCTTCTTTGGTGGAATAGTGAGTTTGGGAATTGCAACACAAAGCACCAGATCCTTTGGTGGTTCAATTCTTATGATATCAAGGGGATTTGTTCTTACTATGACAAACCCACCAAGAACCGAGGCTGCAACATTATCATAATGAACAGATCCTGCACTGGCTTTTTCTCCTAATCCAGCAAATTCCACCATACTTTTTGCATCAAGATTGAGATCAAATAATGCATTAAAAGCGACTGCCGCCGCTGCCGCCGATGCTGCACTGCTACCCATTCCAAAGCCTGCTGGTACTCCTTTTTTGATTTTTAAGATAAGGCCAGATTTGATCTTAAATTTTTTTGCCATTTCTTTTACCACTAATCCTGCAGAGTTTTTTTCTGTCTCAAGAGGAATCAAGTCAGAACTTTGGATTGTAATCCCATCACCGCCCTTCTCAAGTTGTATTTTATCAAAAAACGCATCAAGTGCTAGTCCAAAGACATCAAATCCTGGTCCTAGATTTGCAGTAGAAGATGGAGCTTTTACAACAATTTTAGAAGCCACTAATCTCCTACCTCTTCTCCCAAGTTAAGAATTCTGCTCAAAGCAGCCTCAAGGTTAATCATCCCATCACCAGTTGAGTTTGAAACTGGGATTAATCCTTGTGAAAATCCACCATAATTTAAACTTCTTAAAATATTCATTACAAGTGTATAGCTTTCACCATTAGACTGTTTTGCTATTGCATCTTCAAGACTGCGTAGATTTGAAGACCATTTTAGAATATCTTTAATCCTATCTTCTATGAGATCAATTTTTGTCAACGCATTAACCATAGGTAAGTTTAGCCGAAGTTTGATTGATGATGCAAGAAGTGCCATTGAAACAAAATTGGTTGGTGTGGTCACAAGTGAACCATCATGGAGGAATATTGCAGCCTTTTGTTCAACACTAAAATTTTGGACAAAGAAAGGACCACTTGTTCTGTAGGCAAAAAGTTCTATTTGACCAGGCGTATCAATAAGTAAATAATCTGGATTCACATTATCAACGTCTCTTTGCAGATCATCAATTTTTGATGCAATTAGGTCACTTGCCATTATCATTGCACCATTGGGCCCCAAATCGTATTGTCTCATTACTGAGA
>Ga0210384_10006304_pt1 | contig 12689 bp, 11 predicted proteins | sample IncBWH2MmetaG_FD_160574 | JGI IMG/M metagenome (GOLD analysis project Ga0210384, IMG submission 160574) | Forest soil microbial communities from Barre Woods Harvard Forest LTER site, Petersham, Massachusetts, United States - Inc-BW-H-2-M | ecosystem: Environmental > Terrestrial > Soil >... | reverse complement strand
TCCGCCGGGTAGGCCACCAGAGCGAAGCCACCAATCATCTTGCCCTTGACGACATAGTTCAGGGCCCCGCCCTGCGCGTCGGGACCCTGCGCCTTCAGGGTGTGAAAGTAGTAGCCGTGATAGGGAACGGGACGCCGGCCCTCGGCGAACATGCTGGCCGCCGCCTCCGCGAAGGCCTTCGGCACCAGGTTGTCCGGCTCGCCTGCCCAGTAGAGGCCGTCGCGCTTGCCCGGGGAGCTGCTGATCTTCTGGGCGTACTTCAGGACGCCGTCGCCGTCGCGGTCGCGCGCCGCGTATTCCATCTGCGCTTCGACGTAAGCGCGGCAGACGTCGATCGCGGTCAGCTCATGGCGTCCCACGCGGCGAGCCAGGATCTCCACCCGCCCAGCCGCCGCGTCGAAACGCCACTGGCCGTTCTGCCGGATCAGAGGGACCGGCATCGGCCAATTCTGATTCCCGGTCACGATGGTGGCTCGATCGGGATTCGACGGTTCCGGCTCGATCTCCAGCTTCTCGTGCGCCCGCTGGGCGAACTCGGCCCGCAAATTCCTGTCTTCGGTCGGGTCGCCGGATTCGACGATGTCGCGCCCCTGGGGGCCGAAGATCTGTAGGAGGGCAGCCGTGTCGTTCTTTTCCGCGGCGTCGACGAGAGCCTGCGCGGCGTCCTGGGGCGTCGCAAAGGCCCGTGGTCCCGCTTGCGGCGCGGCGTCGAGCACCGTCGCAGCCAGGACGAGCGCGACGGCAGCGAGGATGGTCGGTTTCATCGAAACTCCTATCGCCGCCTGCCACCACCGCCGCCAGGCGCACTTCTGGCCGGGGGTGCGGCGGGTCTAGGGGCCGGTGAGCCGCGCGCCGCCCCCAGGCTGGAATACCCGTGCTGGGAAAAGGTCCGGGCCGCCGCACCGGTCTGTATTCCACTGAACGCACTGCGAGTCTGCGCGGGCGGGGTGCTGCGCGGGATCTCGCGATTGCCGAACCGCTCGGCCGGCGGTGAGACGGGCGCGCGCGCCGGTTCCGGGATCGCGCGCGGCGCCACGTTCTGCCGCACGCTCGCCCGGTACTGCTCGCGCTGCGTTGGAGCCGCGTACGGGACACCCTGCCGGTGCGAGGGGTCGTGCGCCCACGCCGAGGTTCCATGCACGTTGGCGATGTGAGCGGTGTTGAAATTGTATTGGTGGATGAACGCATTGTTCACGGTGACCGTGTGGTTGCCCCAGCCGGGGTGCCAGCCCCATCCCGCCCATCCGTGCCAACCGACACCGAAGAAGGCCCCGATGTTGATCGGGCCGCCAAAGCCGAAGTACAGTCCGCCGGCCAGGATCGTGCGAGAAGGCCAGGACCAGCGCGGGTACGGGTACCAGAGGGCCGGGCCCCAGATCCACGCCGGGTCGTAGACCGGGACATAGATCACGTCGGGATTGGTGGGTTCGATGGCGATGATCGGCTGTCCGGCGTCGGTCGAGTTCACGACGGTTTCTTGCGGCGTCGATTGCAGTCGCCCCGCTTGCGCCGCCTGTAGCCGCATGCGCTGGACCGCATTCATGACGTCTTGCTGCTGGGCGAGAAACGCATTCCCCAGGTTGGTGCTCCACGTCACGTCATCGTTGAGGCGCTTGAGCACGTCGGGGAACACCACCAGGGCCTGAACGCTCGGATCCCAGTTCTGCTGTTGCGCGGCCTGCGTCAGCGCCGGACCCGCCAGCCCGGGATTTCGTAGCAGCCACTGATAGGCCTCGACCACCTCGAGTGGATAGGTGGTGGCGACCAGGATCTGGCTGAGCAACGGATCCGGATAGAGCGCGATCGGCGCGACCAGATTGTCCAGCTGGTCGGGGGTGAGCGGCTGGCCGGGCGCCGGTGGCGCGGGCGGTGGCGGCGGCGGTTGCTGCGACCACAGCGTCGGCGTCCCGAACAGGCAGAAGAGCAGGAGGAAGACGGCCGGTCGAAGACCACGTAGGGAAAGCCGCCTGATCGCGTCCACCGACCGACCCCTAGAAATGCATCACCTCGGCGGCGTGATCCCACACGTCCTGGATCCGCCCGTGTGAGATCGCGGCGGCCTGCACCGCGGCGACCAGGTGGCGCCACCGCAGGGACGGACGGGTGGCGTGGAACTCCTCGTAGGTCGCCTGGTGGTGCTTGAAGGCGTGCAGCTCCGTGAAGTTGTCGCGGCAGGCGATCTTGCCGAGCATGGTGATCAGGGGCTCGGGCGAGTACCCGCGATCGGCATACTGCTGCGCGAGGGCGGCGGCCTGCTTGACCTCGTCGGTCGAGCGCCAGCTCGCCAGGTTGCCGGCGGGAAGCCGTTCGCCGACCGGGAGGCGCTCGATGAGGATCTCGATCTCCCGGAGCAGCTCGTTCTGCGTGCGGAAGGGCAGCGCCGCGACGCGCGCGGGCTCCGGCTGCACCTCCGGCGCGAGCATGCGCTGCGCCATGCGCACCTCCGGGCCCGTGTTCCACACCAGGAGCGCCTGCAGCCGGATGCGGCGCGAGAGCTCCCGCTGCCGCAGCAGGTAGCGCCGCGTGTTGGCGCCGGTATTGATGTGGACGTCCATCGGATTGCCGGTCTGCGAGCGCAGGAAGAGCGTCGAGCCGCCCACCGAGAGGCCCTCCCCCGCTCCCTGCAGGGACAGCCCATCGGAGAGGGCCCGCGCCAGCATCGCCGGGATCTCCGCGAAGTCGTCCACGCGGCCGATCGCGTCGGCCAGCGCGGTGACCGCGGTCGTCTCGTCCTCCCCGGTTTCCGTGCGCAGGTCGCGTTCGAGCAGCTCGTACTTGTCGATCAGCGCGTTGACGTCGTCGAGCGAGGTCGGGGCGGTGGGCCGGGTCACGTAGCGGACGGGCGCCCGCCCGATGTACCGGGCGTACTCCCACCCGAAGTATTCCAGCGCGCGCCAGGTGAAGACCGGGAACAGGAAGTAGTGGTCGTCGAGCTGGTTCTTCGGAATGCCGACCTCGAGCACGTGCTCCAGCATCTGCATGGGCGACAGGCGCTCCTGCAGGTAGAGGAAGTAGTGATCGCAGGCGTTGTAGACGCCCCGGCTCACCGCCTGGCGGAACGCCTTGACGGTGGCCTCCACGCTGTCGTTCTCTGACACGGGCCGCGCGTCGGCCAGGATGAACGGCCCCATGGCCGGCGAGTGGATGTGCTTGTTGGCCACCGCCACGTGCTGGATCACCGGCAGCATCGCGTACTCGCCCGGGAGACGGGCGGCCACGTGGCGCACGGCGTGCAGCCCGGCGAGCGGGTGCAGCGGCCCGCCGTGGTGGCCCGGCGGGAGGTCCGAGGAGCGCACGACCGCGAGGGCGGAGGCCAGCAGCATGTCCCGGAAGCCCGTTCCGCCGACCAGCAGGTCGTGAGCTCGAGCCACGATGCGCTCGGGAGGCGTCTCCTCCACGAGCTGGACGAGGGGCTCGATGTGGTCGGGATAGGCGACTCGTTGCGCCATGATCGTGATCCTCCCAGTCGATCAGCGTCGCTCGATCGGCCCGAGGATCTATCCAAAGGGGCGCGTCGTCAAGTAGAGTGGTGACCTCAAGGAGGGACTGCGATGCCCAAGACGACCCAGCTCACCCTTAGTCTCGTGTCTCGACCCGGGACGCTCGCCGCGCTGGCCCGCACGCTCGCCGACGCCGGCGTCAACATCACCGCCCTGAGCGCCGCGGAGACGTCCGGCCGTGGAAAGATCCGACTGCTGGTCAACGACGGAGTCCGCGCCCGGCGCGCGCTCCGCAAGGCCAAGTACCGGGCCAGCGAGGAGCCGGCGTTCGTGCTGCGGCTCCGGAACAAGCCGGGGGCGCTCGCCCGGGTGGCGGCCCGGCTGGCCAAGGAGCGGATCAACGTCCGGTCGATCTACGCCACCGCGGCCGGTCGTGGGTCCGCCGTGGTCGTCCTGACCGTGGGAGGCAACGCGAGCAAGGCGCGTAGGGTGCTGGGCCGCTGACCCCGTTTCGATTCGGGGTGAACATGTGGGCCGGCGGGTCACGCGCCGAGTGGACGGACAAGGCCCGCAAGCTCGAGGATCTCGGTTACGCGGTCCTGACCGTCCCGGACCACCTCGCCGAGTTCCTGGCGCCGATTCCGGCGCTCGTCGCCGCCGCCCTGGCCACCAAGGCTCTTCGCGTCGGCACGCTGGTGCTCAACAACGACTTCCGTCACCCCGTGCTGATCGCGCGCGAGGCGGCGACCGTGGATCGGCTGAGCGATGGCCGGCTGGAGCTGGGCGTGGGCGCGGGGCACATGCGGTCCGAGTACGATCAGGCCGGATTGAGCTTCGGCTCCGGAGGCACTCGGGTCGACCGCCTGACCGAGGCGGTCGCGATCATCAAGGCTCTGCTCGCGGGCGAGTCGGTCACGTTCTCGGGAACCCACTATCGGGTGACCGAGCACACGGTCCATCCAATCCCGGTCCAACGACCGCATCCGCCGATCCTCATCGGGGGCAATGGCCGACGGCTGCTCGCGCTGGCCGGCCGAGAAGCCGGCATCGTCGGTCTCTCGGGCATCACGTTCCGGCAGGGCGGGATCCAGCCGGACCTCTCCGCTTGGAGAGCGGCCGCCGTCGAGGAGCGCCTCGCGATCGTGCGCGCCGCCGCCGGCGAGCGTTATCGGCGCCTCGAGCTGAACGCGCTCGTACAGCGGGTCGTCGTGACCGATGATCGCCACGGGGCCGCCCGGGAGCTGGCGAGCCGCTGGCCGCAGCTGAGCGTCGACGAGCTGCTCGCGAGTCCCTACCTGCTGGTCGGTACCGTGGACCAGATGGTCGAGGACCTCCGCGCGCGGCGCGAGCGCTGGGGCATCTCCTACTACACCGTCTTCGAGCCGTTCATGAGCGCGTTCGCTCCCGTCGTGAACCGCCTGGCCGGCACGTAGCGAGGACCGATCGGAGGATCCCCCTTGACGCGACCTGGTTTCGGGTTCAGCCTCACTTGCGTCCGAATACCCGGCGGCGCCTGGCGCCGGAGTGGAGGGATTCCATGATGAAACGCCCGAACGGCGGGATGACGGTGATGGTGTGGGCCATGGTCGCGTGCGCGATCGTGCCCGCGGTGGCCCTGGCGCAGCTTCCAAGCGTCGGCTCGATGCTGCCGGACAAGACTCAGCTCCTGGCGCAGTCGCAGAAGCTCGTGACCGAACTCACCTCGATGAAGAGCGGCGGCAAGCTGGGGGCGGCCGACGCCGGGAAGGTCGATACGCTGCTGCCCAAGGCCACCGCGGTCAACACCGAGCTCGCCAAGCCCCAGGTCGAACCGAGTCGCCTGACCCAGCTCGCCGGTCAGCTCGCCGATCTCCAGAAGCAGGCCGCCTCGCTCAAGGGATTGATGAAATAGGAGCGCATCGTATGGTGAGCCTCGAGTTCCACGACCCGTCCGGCGCCATCGAGGTGACGCGGCCGCACGCAGCGCGCATCGCCGCCCTCGCGGGCAAGCGCATCGGCTTCGTGAGCAACGAGCAGTGGCAGGCCTATCGCATGCTGCCGCTCTTGAAGGCGCTGCTCGAGGCGGACTTCCCGGGCATCGAGGTCTTGCCGATCAACGCTTTCCCCCAGGGCAACGGGGTGATCGGCTCCGAGGAGACGGCGGCACTCGTCAAGGCGAGCGGGGTCGACGCCGTCATCATCGGCAACGCGGCCTGAGGGTCCTGCGCAACCGCGTGCGGCCGGGCGGCCGCCAGGCTCGAAGCGCAGGGGATTCCGACGGTCACGCTGACCCGCGCCGATTTCGTGGGGGTCATGACGAATGCGGTGGCCGGCCTCGGGCTGGCGCCGGACGCGGCGATGGTCACCTTCCCCATCGAGATGTTCCTGCCCGGCAGTGACATCTCGCCGGTGGAGGGGCGCAGGCGGGAGTTCTACGACGGGCTGACCCGGTGGAGTTCGAGCTTCGGCGCCGACGGTGCGGGCGAGGCCCCGATGCTGCGCGTGGTGGGCACCAGCGTCGAGGACGCCTTCGCGCGGGCGAATCACCTGATGCTCGCCAATCGCTGGGGCGATGGCCTCCCGCTCTGGCCCCCGACGCGCGAGCGGGTGGACTGGATCCTCGGCGGCATCGCCCAGCCGCGCCGACGCCGCCTCGGCACCTTCCCGCCGCGCGGCGGCGTGACCACGGTCGAGTCGTGCGCCATCGCGCTGGCGATGGCGGGCGGCCGGCCGGAGTACCTGCCGGTGCTCGTGGCTGCCGTGGAGGCCTTCCTCGATCCCGAGTCGGGCAGCGCGCAGCTGCAGGCGGCGTCGGGGAGCGCCTTTCCAGTGGTCATCGTCAACGGGCCGATCGGCGCCCAGATCCGGCTGAATGCCGGCTTCGGCTGCCTGGGCCCGGATCCGCAGCGGCCGGCCGGCGCCAGCATCGGCCGCGCGCTGCGACTCTTGCAGCAGAACCAGGGCGGTGCCCTGCCCGGCATCGGCACCATGGCCAACTACGGCGGCATGCGCTATACGAACGTGGTCTTCGCGGAGGACGAGACGAGCCTGCCTCCGGGCTGGGCGCCGCACGGGACCGAGCGCCACGGCTTCGCTCCGGGCAGCAGCTCGATCTCGCTCGCCTTCGCCAACGGGGCCACGAACATCCGTCGGCGCGGCGCCAAGAAGGAGACGCCTGAGGAAGATGCGCTTCAAGGCATGCACCGCATGGCCGACTTCATGCGCGTGCCCAACATGGCCGGTCTCGCCGGCTACGAGCACGGCACCCCGGGCATCCTGATGATCCCCGGGGTGGTGGCGCAGACCATGGCCGGCCTCGGCTGGACGAAGGCCTCGATCCGCGAGTTCCTCTGGGAGCATTCGAGGATTCCGGCCGAGCAGCTGCGCCGAGCGGGATGCCCCGCGTGGATCGAGATCGACACGAGCAAGGTGGCCCGCGAGAGCCTCGCCCTGGACCCGTGGCCGATCACCGCCAGCCCCGACAACTTCGTGATCGTGGTGGCCGGGGGCGGCCATCCGACCAACAGCTACTGGCTGCAAGGCTACAGCCCCGGTGTCGTCGGCCGCCCGATCGAGCAGCCGGCCCCCTTCGAGCGCTTGCTCGCCGACGCCGAGCGCGACCTCGGGCCTCGGTAGAGGGAGAGAACGCGCCGCGGCCCGTGTTGAGCAGACGCCTTCGCTCGGTCTCCATCTACCAGAGCCTGGTGGGGAACCTTGCCCTGGTGATCGTGCTGCTGAGCGGCGCGATCATGGCCCTGACCTTCATCGGCTCGAAGGCGACCGTCGAGCGGCTCTCCGGAGTGATCCTGCGGGAGACCATCGGCCAGATCGAGATCGAGCTGGGCCATTTCTTCGAGCCGGTGACCCGGGATCTCGGTGTGATCCACGCGTGGGACGAGTCGGGTCTGCTCGACCGCGACGACGCGGCGGCCATGAACCGGCTGCTGGTTCCCCTTCTGCGCGTCAATCCTCAGCTCTCGGCGATCATGGTGGCCGACGAGCGCGGCCGCGAACACATCCTGTTTCACTTCGGCGGTGCGTGGCGGAGCCGACAGACACGGCGAGATGTCTGGGCCGGCCGTTCCGACTGGCTCGAATGGACCGATGCGCGGCCCGACCCGGTCGCGTCGTCGAGAGAGAGCGATTACGACCCGCGGCAGCGTCCCTGGTATCAGGGAGCGGTTGACGCGCACGCGCACACCTCCGCTCAGGCCCCAGCCACCGACCGCGTCTACTGGACGGAGCCCTATACCTTCTACACGGCCAAGGCGCCGGGGATGACGGCGGCGATGGCGTTCAAGGGCCGCGACGGCCGGATGCACGTGGTCGGCGTCGATCTGCTGTTGACCGACATCTCCGCCTTCACCACGCGCTTGCGGGTCGGCGAGCACGGCGCGGTGATGGTCTTGACCGACGGGCGGCGAGTCATCGGCCTGCCTCGCGACCGGCGATACGTGGAGGCCAGCGAGGAATCCAGCGCCCTGCTGAAGCTCCCGGAGGAACTGGGCACGCGGGTGGTGGCCGACGCCACGCGCGCGCTGTCGACCCGGCCACCGGGCGAGCGCGGCCCCATGCGGCTGCTGAGCGGCGGCGACCCCTGGTGGGCGGAGCTGAGCCCCTTTCCCCTCGGCCCGGCGCGCCGGCTGGCGATCGAGGTCATGGTGCCGGAGTCCGACCTGCTGGGCAACCTGGGCCATATCCGGCTGGGCATCGTGCTCGTCATGCTCGTCGGGCTTGCCCTGGCCATGGTCCGTGCCGTGAGCCTGGCGCGACGCTACAGCCGGCCCATCGAAGCCCTCGTGCGAGAGAGCGAGCGAATCAGCCGAGGCGACCTCGACTCCGGGCCGACGGTGGCCTCGTCGATCCGGGAGGTCCACGGCCTGGCCGATGCCCACGGGCGGATGCGGCTGTCGCTCAAGACGCTGCTGAAGCTCGAGGGTGATCTCCAGGTGGCGCGGCGGATCCAGCGAGACACCCTGCCCGAACGGATCCCGATCGTGCCCGGGTTCGACATCGACGCCTGGAGCGAGCCCGCCGATGAGACCGGTGGCGATACGTACGACGTGATCGGCTACCGTCGAGTACCGGGCGAGAGCGGACCGCGCCTGTCGGCGACCGAGGCCGAGCGCGCCGTGCTGCTGCTGGCCGATGCCAGTGGGCATGGCATCGGGCCGGCGCTCTCCGTCACCCAGGTGCGGGCGATGTTGCGGATGGCGATCCGGGTCGGCGAGGACCTCCCGGCGATCATCCGTCATCTGAACGCACAGCTCTGCGCCGACCTGACGGACGGCCGCTTCGTCAGCGCCTGGCTCGGCGAGCTCGACGCGAAGGAGCAGACGCTCACCGGATTCAGCTGCGGCCAGGGGCCGCTGCTCTACTATCGGGCCGCGGAGCGGACCTGCGTGGTGGTCGAGACGGACACCGTCCCCTTCGGATGCGTCGAGGATCTCGAGGTCCGGCTGCGGCCCCCGATCCGCATGGAGCCGGGCGACATCTTCGTGGCGCTGTCGGATGGCGTGGTCGACGCGGAAAGAAGCTCAGAGGGCAAGCGGTTCGGCACCTCGCGCGTGATCGACATCGTCACCCGTCACTGCGAAGGCTCGGCCACGGAGGTGATGACCGCGCTCCGGCAGGCGCTGTCAGACTTCACGGGCGCCACACCGGCCGATGACGACCGCACCGGGGTCATCGTCAAGCGGAGCTGATGGCCTTCCCCGCCGATGCCGAATTGGAGGAGTACAAACCGCGGCCCAGCGTGGATACTGGACGTTGCGCATCATGTCCATGCTCGCCATCGACGTCGGGAGCCGGGTAGACACCGTCTCGCCCGACCCGCCCGAATCCGCCTACGCCTGGACCCGGCTCTTCGCCGCGCTGCTGCTGTCGGGCATCGGTGGTGTCGGCATGTGGTCGGTGATCGTGGCCCTCCCGGCGGTGCAGGCGGAGTTCGGGGTCGCGCGCTCCGCCGCGTCCCTGCCCTACACCGTGACGATGATCAGCTTCGGCTTCGGCGGCATCCTGATGGGGCGCCTCTCGGATCGCTTCGGCATCGTGGCCCCCGTCGTGGGCGGAGCCATCTCGCTGGGGCTCGGTTACGCCGTTGCCAGCCAGTCGACGAGTCTCTGGCAGTTCATCCTGGCCCAGGGCCTGCTGGTGGGCGTCGCCGGCTCGGCCACGTTCGCGCCGATCATCGCCGATACCTCGCTGTGGTTCACCCGGCACCGGGGGATGGCGGTGTCGATCATCGCGAGCGGCAGCTACCTCGCGGGAACGGTCTGGCCGCCGGTCGTCCAGCACTTCATCCAAAGCATGGGCTGGCGCCGCACCTATCTGGGCATCGCCGTCTTCTGCGTGGCGACCATGTTGCCGCTGGCCCTGGTCCTCCGGCGGCGGTCGCCGCTGAACGATCGCACGTCCGTGGCCTCGCACGCCGCGGCCCGGTCGCCGCGGCCTCTCGGGATGTCGCCGGCCGCTCTGCAGGTCGTGCTGGTCATCGCGGGCCTCTCCTGCTGCGTCGCGATGTCGATGCCGCAGGTCCACATCGTCGCGTACGCCGGCGATCTGGGCCACGGCGCGACGCGCGGCGCCCAGATGCTGTCGCTCATGCTGGGCGCGGGCATCCTGAGCCGTCTCGCATCGGGCTGGATCTGCGATCGCATCGGCGGGCGGCGCACGCTGCTGCTGGGATCGAGTCTGCAGACGCTGGCGCTGGTGCTCTTCCTGCCCTTCGACGGGCTCGCCTCGCTCTACGTCCTGTCCGCCCTGTTCGGCCTGTCCCAGGGCGGGATCGTGCCCGCCTACGCCGTCATCATCCGGGAGTTCTACCCTCCCGAGGAGGCCGGGGTGCGCGTCGCCACCGTGCTGATGGCCACCGTGTTCGGCATGGCGCTCGGCGGCTGGATGTCCGGGATGATCTTCGACCTGACCGGCTCCTATCAGGCCGCGTTCTTCAACGGCATCCTGTGGAACCTGCTCAACTTCGGCATCGCGGTGGGGCTGCTGCGGCGACCAGGAAGGCCGGTCGAGCAAGCCTGGCGGTAGGTAGCGGTAGTCGGCCCCGTCGTTCAGTTCGACGGGGCGCACGACGACGTCGTCCCGGGATGTGCGGCCATCGCGTCTCGCGCGGCGGCCGGGACTTCCCGGAGGAACGGCGTCTTCGTGAAGGACTCCTCGATGAGGGCGCGATTGGCGGCCTCGGTGTAGTCGGCAAACGCGGCGGATACGTCACCGGCGCCTCCGGCGGTCACGTCGAGCATCTTCACCGGCGTGCCGCAGGCAAAGTCGAACCCGGACAAGGCGAGACGCCGGATCGCCCGATTGCCCTCGCTTCTGAACTGGACCTCGCCGGCGCTGAGGTTGTAGACGATGCTCCACCGCGTGAAGTCGGGCTGCGCGACCGCGGCCAGGACCTCGAAGCCACGGGCGACCGGGTCTGCGGTGCCGCCGGCGGCCAGCATGGCGGCGCGCACGAAGCGATCGAGCGAAGATCTGGACCCGGGCACCTCGCCTTTGCTCTTGGCCCGTTCGAAGGCCGCGACCGAGTCCGCGTAGGTCGAGTTGGTCAGGGCCCGGACCGGCATGGCCGCGCCCCGATGGACGACGAGCTTGCCGTCGAGGAACTCGAGAGCGGCCGCGTCACCGGTGGCATCCGCGACGAGATAGTGGATCGTCACCCGGCTGGTCGGTCGGACGGCCTCGGCGTTGGCCAGGACCTCCGCCACGGTGGCGTGACGATCGAGGTTGTACTGGATCCACTCGAGGATGCCGATCACCGGGCGCGCGTCGGCGGCCGGGTACTTGGTCTCGTCGAGCCACATCTGGGAGACCATGAGGCCCTTCTCGTTGATCCCGGTCATCGGATTGTCGCGGCCGAACTGATTGAACGTGACGCTGCCGTACGTGGCCGCCCAGGTGGCCCCCTGGGTCCGGAGCACACTCACCTTCCTGGTGCCGCGCTTGTTGACCAGGACCAGCCCGTCGGGCGCGTGGAAGTCGTAGTTGTACGCGACGATCGCGTTGCCCCCTTCGAGGAGGCAGACCGTCGTGCAGGACAGTACCGGCGTGGCGACGAGCGCCGCGACCGCGAGGCCCGCGAGAGCGAAGAAGATGTAGCGCCTGGCCATGATGTTCAGAGCCTCGAGAAGTCGATTTCGTCCGCCCGGGTCCAATCCAGCCCGTCGCCGGCGCCGACCTTGGCGCGAACGTCCCTCAGAAAGTCCCTCCCTTCGGGAGTCAGCCGGAAATGAACCGGAGGAGGCGCCGCCTCGATCAGTCCGACCTTCGAAAGCCTCTTCAGCGACGCGGCTCGGTCGGTGTCTTCCTGGACCGTTCCCGCGAACCAGCCCCGGCTTCGCCCACCCTTTTCGATCTCCAATAGAACTTCGAGCCGATGGAGCTTTTGACGAAGGTCCCGCGCATTACGAAGTAGTTCGCTCATTGCGCCCCCCTAGGCTCACCTGATTCCCCACTTCGGCTTCGACCATGCTACCCCAGGACGTCTCTCTTGAAGCGTTCGAGCGTTTTCACGTGTTCCTCGGGGCCTGGAAGACCGAGCCCCATCGTGTTGACGCACAGGTGCGTGATGCCGCGCATCGCGCGCCATGCGGCCAGCTCCTGCTCCCGCCGCTCCGCGGGGACCTGGGCCAGGGCCAGGCGTCCCTCGATGCCGAACGCGGCGGGATCGCGGCCCGCCTCCCGGACGAGGCCGAGGAGACGGTCCACGGTCTGCTGGGCGGCGGGGCCCGGGCGGAAGGTCTGCAGCGTGATCCAGCCGTCGGCGAGGCGGGCCGCGCGGCGAAGGACCGCCTCGCTCTCGCCCCCCATCCAGACCGGAATCGGCTGCTGGACGGGCAACGGCTTGATGCCGGCGTCGGGCACGCGGTGCCACCGTCCTGCGTAGGTCACTAGCTCCTTGGTCCAGAGGAGCCGCATGACCTCGAGCTGTTCCTCCACCCGCTTGCCGCGATTCTTGAGGTTCTCGCCGAGGGCCTCGAACTCGACGGGGTTCCAGCCGACTCCGATGCCCAGGCGCAGCCGTCCGCCCGAGAGGATGTCCACCTCGGCGGCCTGCTTGGCGACGAGCGTCGTCTGCCGCTGGGGCAGGACGAGGACGCCCGTGACCAGCTCGATGCGCCGCGTGATCGCGGCACAGAACGCCAAGAGGGCGAATGGCTCGTGGAAGGCGTGCTGGTACGTGTACGGGCTGTCCCAGCCTCCCGGCCGGTTGGGGTTGGCGCCGATCACGCTGTCGAAGGCGAGAATGTGCGTATA
>Ga0210384_10006303_pt1 | contig 12690 bp, 12 predicted proteins | sample IncBWH2MmetaG_FD_160574 | JGI IMG/M metagenome (GOLD analysis project Ga0210384, IMG submission 160574) | Forest soil microbial communities from Barre Woods Harvard Forest LTER site, Petersham, Massachusetts, United States - Inc-BW-H-2-M | ecosystem: Environmental > Terrestrial > Soil >... | reverse complement strand
ATGATCAGAAGTGCTACCGCGATGATGTAGATCGAATACTTGTCCCACAGCTTTTTGAGCTGGTCGCGACGTACCTCCTCGTCTACTTCATCAAATAATTCAGACACTTAACGATATCCCATCCCCAAGACCGCAAATTGCGGCAAAACCCCGCTCCCAGCGTGCCGCGGCGTTACCCTATCGATATGGCGACCGCAAGGCAAAGCGAGGCGGATCAACGCGTTAACGGTGGACGGGGCGATCCGCGCGGCCGGCACGGTTCCAAAGCCTATCTCGCCGTCATCGCCTCGCGCAATTGCCGCTTCAGCACCTTGCCGTTGGCGTTGCGCGGCAAAGGCTGCGCCGTCAGGTCGATCGTCTCCGGCACCTTGTAGTCCGACAGCCGCTCGGCGCACCAGCCCCGCAACGTCTCGGCACTGACGCCATCGCGCGTCACCACCACGGCATGCACGCGTTCGCCGAGCACCGGGCACGGCTTGGCGATGATCGCGCTCTCGACCACGCTTGCGTGGCCCGCCAGCACCGATTCAACCTCGGCGGAATAGATCTTCAAGCCCCCGCGGTTGATCATGTCCTTCTGGCGATCGAACACGCGCACGAAATTGTCGGCGTCGATCGAGCCGAGATCGCCGGAATGCCAGAACCCGCCGGTAAAACTTTCAGCCGTCGCCTTCGGGTTGTTCCAATAGCCTTTGATGACCTGTGCGCCGGAAATCCAGATCTCGCCGATCTCGCCGCGCGGCAGCTCGCACCCGTCGGCATCCATCACCACGATCTGCGCGCCCGGACAGGGCAGACCAACGCTATCGATGTGGCTGGCGGTCAATTCGCCCGGCATCAATGTCGATGGCGAGGTGGTCTCGGTCGAGCCATAGGCATTGATCAGCTTCAGGCCGGGAATTTTCATGGCCAGCTTTTCGATGGTGGCGATCGGCATCGGCGCACCGCCATAGCCGCCGATCCGCCAGGAAGAGAGGTCGTGGCGGTCGAAATCCGCCTGGAGCAGGCAAAGATTATACATCGCCGGCACCATCACCGTGTAGGTGATCCGCTCGCGCGCGGCGATGGCAAGATATTCCGCCGCCTTGAATTCCGCGACGATGATCAGAGCACCCGCGCAGCGGGCCATGGTCATGACGTTGGCGACCACGCCCGTGACATGCGCGAGCGGCACTGCGGCGATCGACCGGTCGGCCGGGGTCAGTTCCAGACAGGCCGTAAAGATCATCGCCGAATGGATGACATTGCAATGCGCAAGCATCGCGCCTTTCGGCCGCCCGGTGGTGCCCGACGTATAGAGGATCATCGCGGTATCTTCCTCGCCGACATCGGCGGGCGCGTGCGCGGGCGCATCGTCGCGCAGCGCAGCAAGCGGCGACGCGCCTTCGTCGCTGATGGCGATCCGGTGCGTTAGCTCCGGAACGTCGCGCGCGTCAGGCAGGCGATCGGCCAACGAAGCCTCATGGATCAAGAGCCTTGCGCCGCAGTCGGTCAGGACATAGGCGATCTCCGGCTTTTGCTGCCGCGTCGAGAGCAGCACCGTGACCAGGCCAGCATGGGCGGCGGCAAACATCATCAACGGGAATTCGATGCGGTTGCCGAGCAGGAGCGCGACGCGGTCGCCGCGCTTGAGGCCGAGCTTGCCAAATCCGGCGGCGATCCGCGCCGATTGCGCGACAGCCTCGCCCCAGCTCATGCGGGTGCTGCCGCAGACCAGCGCCTCGCCATCGGAATTGTTCGCGGCCGCTTCCGCGACCATTGCCCAGATACTCCTCGGCCGCTCGCAAAACGCCGGCACCACGCGATCGCCGAAGCGCGCCTCCAGCCGCATGGTGGGGATGGGGTAGTGCGACCAATCCATCCGTGCCTCGCTCAGCTTTTTGTTTTCATGCCGTAGACATGCTCGGGCCCGGGAAACGCGCGCGAGCGTACGTCCTTGGCATAGCCCTCGACCGCCGCTTCGATTGCGGGCCCGAGATCACCATAGCGGCGAACGAATTTCGGCGTCCTCGGCGAAAGCCCCAGCATGTCCTCCAGCACCAGGACCTGGCCGTCGCAGGCGCTGCTTGCGCCGATGCCGATCGTCGGAATGGCGATGCTTTCCGTGATCTTCCGCGCCAGCGGCTCGGCGACCGCCTCGATCACGATCGAAAATGCGCCGGCCTGCGAGATCGCATGGGCATCATTCTCGATCGGCTGCCAACTGCCCTCCTCGCGGCCCTGTGCGCGAAACGAGCCGAGCGCGTTGATCGACTGCGGCGTCAATCCGATGTGGCCCATCACGGGAATGCCGCGCTCGGCAAGGAACGCGACGGTTTCGGCCATCCGCACGCCGCCCTCGAGCTTGACGGCGCCGCACTGCGTCTCCTTCATGATTCGCACCGCGGAATGAAACGCCTGCTCTTTCGACGCCTCGTAGGAGCCGAAGGGCATATCGACCACGACCAGCGCGTGCTGAGAGCCGCGCATCACTGCGCGTCCCTGCAGGATCATCATCTCCAGCGTCACCGGCACGGTGGTTTCGAAACCGTGCATCACATTGCCGAGGGAGTCGCCGACCAGAATGACGTCGCAATGCCGATCGACCAATGCCGCGGTGTGCGCATGATACGAAGTCAGCATCACGATCGGTTCGCCGCCCTTGCGGGCACGGATGTCAGGCGCGGTCTTGCGCCTGATCGCGGGCTGCACCGACATGTCAAACTCCAACCACGGGAACGCCGATCACGACCGGATGGAACGCGAAGGCGAGCGCGAGATAGGCGACAAATCCGACCGCGACCGCGATCAGATCGTTGGCGACGCCGCCGACTGGAATCGGCGGCGCTCCGGGGTCATTGCGGCGCTTCATCGAGATGCGGTCGAATACCGCCCATGCCAGGAACGAGCCGAACAGGATGATCGAGCCGAGATCGCCATTGGCGAGCAAATGCGCCGCCGCCCACAGCTTGATCCCGGCCAGCATCGGATGCTTCAGCGTGGCATAGATGCGGCCGCGGATATAGGACGCCACCACCAGGATCACCGCCGGCAGCATCAGCGCGACCGTGATGTGTTTCAGCAGCGTCGGCGGAGTCCAGACGTTCCACATACCGGCGGCGCGATAATGGGCAAAGCCCCAGACGATCAGCGCAAGGCCCGCGAACGACACCAGAGCGTAGCCGATCTTGTAGCCGCCCTCGCCCATCGAGCCGATCAAATTGGCGCGCAGGTCCCGTTGCATCGTCAGCGTATGGACGCCGAGAAACAGCACCAGACCCAGGATCATCACCAACAGTCCCAAAATGTCCTCCTGTTTTGCGAGCGAGCATCAACCCAGATTCGTCTAATTGGTGAAAGCCTTCTCGGCGGCGGCGAGGATGCTGTCGTTCGGCTGCTTCGAGCAGTATTGGGACAAGGCTTTCGTCTTTTCGCTAAAACCCACGGGGTCCAGCACGGGAGAGTTATTCTTGTGCCCGAAATAGCCGCTCAGCCAAAATAAAAATGGGCCTCTGTCGCTCGGTGTGGTTTTCTCCCAGAATTGTTCGCAAGTCATTGCCGAAAAGTCGACCGGCGGTAGCGTTTTCCCCTGTGCTTTCGCCTCGTGGAATGAGCACACGAATATGACCAAGCACAGTGCCGTGACTGATTTCATGGCTTTCCTCTTGTCCTCTTGGAGTTTGGCCGTTCCCAGCGACGTGAGCGCACGCCTCGGCGCGTAGCCTTACCCATGCCTTGCTTTTTTTACTAGCCTTTTTACTTGCGCGCGCAGCCGGGCGCGGCGTCAACCGCTCTCGGAACTGCATCGTCGAACTCATTTCTCCTTCCGGGATGACCAACGGAGGATCGAATGGCTCACGGCTTGTCGGCTTGCTTGCCCAGCTCGCGATTATCGACATAGCGGATCGCGATCGGCCGACCGGCCAGCGCCCCACCGAGCCCGTTGGTGAACTTCAGCGGCAGGCAGGAATCGAGCGAAGTATTGATCGCCTTGAGATAGGTAGCGCGGGTGTCGGGCGGCACGCCTGCGGTGGCAAACGTCATGCGCGGCGGTCCGATCATCGCGCCGGATTTGTTGAACGAAAAGCGCACCGACATCTGCATGCCCTCGCGGGCGTCGTCGGGCGGTGGCGGCGACCAGCAGGAGCGCAGCTCCGCAAAGAGGTCGCCGATGGTGTCGAGATCGTGGTCGGGCTTTTGATATTTCGGCGCTTCGTTCTGCGCGGGCACGGTTTGTATCGTGAGCTGCAGATTCTCGCCGTAGGGATAATCGATTTCCGGAATGCACGGGCCGTGGTTGAAGACGCTACAGAATGACGGCGTGCAGGGCCTGCCGTCCAGCACGCTACAGGGTTCGTGCGAAAATGGTATGGGATTGATCTGCCGCCGCCGCGCGTCGGCGCTTCCCACGATCGCGACGGCGATGAGGGAAAAGATTGCCATGATAACCATGCGCCGCAGCATGAAATGCGATCTCGGGGGCGATACAACGGGAAAATGATGCGCGCGGCAGGCGCCATCAAGCCCGGCCGCGTTCACATCCCCGCGTTCATGGCCGCAAGTTCCGCAATCAACGCCTTTTCGTTCGGTTGGTCCAGGACGCCTGCGGCATAAAGCGAGATGCCGCCGTAAAGCGTGATGTAGACCTTCATCACCGCGCGCCGCCGTTCCGCCGGGGTCTCGATATCACGACAAAAAATTCGCATCGCCTCGGTGATGACCTTGTGGACCGCGCGCTGCAACGGCGGGTTGTGCTTCATGGTGGCATGCGGCCGGCTGGTCATCAACGCATAGATTTTGGGATGGGCGAGCGCGAAGCGCACATAGATCGCGGTGTAGTCCGCGGGCGTCCTGGCTTTCACCAGCAGCGCGGCGAGCCTCGTATAGGCGTCGGTGGCGACCGCATCCAATAGCGCTTCGCGATGCTCGAAATGATTGTAGAGCGAGCGATGCGCGACGCCGACGGCCTCGGCGACTTCGCGCAAGCTAAGCGATTCATGGCCGTCCTTTGCCACCAGGCGAGAGGCGGCCTTGAGTGCTGCCTCTCTCAGGTTGCCATGGCGATAGGTGGTTCGGCGCGGTTTTGTACTCATGCCGCCTTGATACAAAGGCGCCGGCAAAAACGCCATCGCTCACGCCGACGCCCGGCTGGCGACGCGATCCTCGCCATATTGCGGGGTAATGTCCTCGTCGATCATGCCGCGGATCAGTTTGATCACCGCACCCCGTGCGCGTGCCTTGGTCGCGGCATGAGCGGCCATATTGAGCGTGCTCAGCGCCTGCGCGGCTTGCTCCGCGCTACGCTCGAGCTGATCGGCGGGAACGACGCGGTCGAAGAACCCGGCGGTCACCGCCTCCGCCGGCGCAAACATTTCCGACGTCATCACCACCCGGCTGAAATAGGCCGGCGTCAGCCGCTGCCGCGCGATCTCGATGGCGAAGCGCGGCACCGTCAGCCCGATCGCGACCTCATTCATGCCGATCCGGTAATTGCCTTCGGCGGCAATGCGGTGATCGCAGGACATGATCAGGAACGCGCCCATCGGGAAGGCGTTGCCCTGGCAGGCCGCCACCACCGGCATCGGGAATGACAGGATGCGCAGCGCCAGTTCGGCGCCGGCCTTCACCATCAAATACTGGTCCTCGGCGCCGCCCTTGGCGAAAGCGTTGAGATCGAAGCCGCCGGAAAAGTGCTTTCCGCGCGCTTTAAGGATCGCAACCGTCTTGTCTCTTTCCGCCTGGTCGAACGCGGCATGCAGCGCGTTCAGCATCGCAAGCGACATCACATTGGCCTTGCCGTCGTCCATCACGATGGTGCCGACGGATCCGGAGCGGGAATAGGTCGCGAGTTGGGTCATGGGCTTTCTCCCTGTTCTCCCAAAGCATCCAGTGGATACTTTTTACCGATCGCACCAAACCCGCAAGGGCTTTTTTTGGGGACACCAGTACACGACGGCACCCTCGGGGTGCATGGGTGGCCGAACCCGAGCTGTCATCACCCGCGAAAGCGGATGATCCAGTATTCCAGAGTGCTGGCAATGGAATGGAGAGGCCGCGGCGTACTGGGTCCCCCGCTTTCGCGGGGACGACGATCCGAGCCCAAAGCGGCGCAGCGCTTACGCCTTCTTCTTCACATCCTTGGTGCTGGAAAAGACGATGCCCTCGGCGCGCTCGCGGGTATAGCCGAGATAGAACTCGTTCTTGGCCAGAAACACCGGATCGCCGTCGACGTCGTCGGCGACGCCGGAGCCGTTGGCGGCGATGAAGGCTTCGAGCTTCTTGCGATCGTCGGAGGAAATCCAGCGCGCGAGCTGGAATTCGCTCACCTCAAACTCCACCGGCAGCGAGTATTCGGCGTCGAGCCGCGCCTTCAGCACGTCGAGTTGCAGCGGGCCGACCACGCCGACCAGCGCCGGCGCGCCGTCGCGGGGACGGAACACCTGCACAACGCCCTCCTCCGACATCTGCTGCAACGCCTCTTTCAGCTTCTTTGCCTTCATCGCATCCGTCAGCCGAACCCGGCGAACGATTTCCGGGGCAAAGCTGGGAACGCCGACAAAGGTCAAGTCCTCGCCTTCGGTCAGCGTGTCACCGATCCTTAAAGTGCCGTGATTGGGAATGCCGACGACGTCGCCGGCAAAGGCCTCGTCGGCCAGCGCGCGGTCTTGGGCAAAGAAGAATTGCGGGCTGGACAGCGACATGTTCTTGCCGGTGCGCACCAGCTTCGCCTTCATGCCGCGGGAGAGCTTGCCGGAGCACAGCCGCGCAAACGCGATGCGGTCGCGATGGTTCGGATCCATATTGGCCTGGATCTTGAACACGAACGCGCTCATGCGCGGCTCGGCGGCTTCGACCTTGCGCAGGTCGGAGTCCTGCGCGCGCGGCTCCGGCGCGAACCGGCCGAGACCTTCCAGGAGATCGCCGACGCCGAAATTGCGCAGCGCGCTGCCGAAATAGACCGGGGTCAGATGGCCCTCGCGAAACGCTTCGAGCTCGAACGGCTTGCAGGCTTCCGTCACCAGCGCAAGCTCATCCTTGATCGCGGCGACGTCGAGATTGGGATTGCGCCCTGCGAGATCGGCGATATCGATCTGCTGGGCCGCGCCGGTCTTGGCGCCGCCGCCCTCGAGCAGCCGCACCCCGCCATTGACGACGTCGTAGGTGCCGAGGAAATCGCGGCCGCGGCCGACCGGCCAGGTCACCGGCGTGGTGTCGAGCGCCAGCGTCTTTTCGATTTCATCCAGAAGCTCGAACGTGTCGCGGCTTTCCCGGTCCATCTTGTTGATGAAGGTGATGATGGGAATATCGCGCAGCCGGCACACCTCGAACAGCTTGCGCGTCCGCGCCTCGATGCCCTTGGCGGCGTCGATCACCATGACGGCGGAATCGACCGCGGTCAGCGTGCGATAGGTGTCTTCGGAAAAGTCCTCATGGCCCGGCGTATCCAGAAGGTTGAACACCAGCCCCTCGAACTCGAACGTCATCACCGAAGTGACGACCGAGATGCCGCGCTCGCGCTCGATCTTCATCCAGTCGGAACGGGTATTGCGCCGCTCGCCCTTGGCCTTGACCTGGCCTGCAAGATTGATGGCGCCGCCGAACAGCAAGAGCTTTTCGGTGAGCGTAGTCTTGCCGGCGTCCGGATGCGAGATGATCGCAAAGGTCCGCCGCCGCGCGACCTCCTGGGCGAGCGGCGAGCGGGACGGCGATTCGGCTGAGACGGCAAGGTCGGACATGATGCCTTGGTGTTTGGGCTCGAGCGTTTGGCAGGGAAACTGCATGGAATCAAGCGATTCGCGCGCCCCTTGATATAGGAACTCCGAATGCCAACTCCAATCCGCGCGATTACGTCTATCGAATCAAGGATACCGCCCAATAGGCCAATGCGGCCACGATGGCGGAGGCAGGTATCGTGATCACCCAGGCGTAGACGATCGAGCTTGCGACGTTCCAGCGCACCGCCGAGACCCGCCGCGCCGCGCCGACGCCGACAATGGCACCGGTAATCGTGTGCGTGGTCGAAACGGGAACCCCGAGGAAGGTCGCCATGAACAGCGTCGCGGCACCACCGGTCTCGGCGCAAAAGCCCTGCATCGGCGTCAGCTTGGTGATCCTGAGCCCCATGGTGCGCACGATGCGCCAGCCGCCCATCAACGTGCCCAAGGCCATTGCCGCCTGGCAGGACAAGACCACCCAGAACGGGACGGAAAACTCCGCGCCAAGCTGGCCTTGCGAATAAAGCAGCACCGCGATGATGCCCATGGTCTTCTGCGCGTCATTGCCGCCATGGCCGAGCGAATAGAGCGAGGCTGAGACGAATTGCAGGATGCGGAAGGCGCGGTCGACCGCGTAGGGCGTCGAGCGCACCGATGCCCAGGAGACGATGGCAACCAGCATCATCGCGAGCAAAAATCCGACCAGCGGCGACAGCACGATCGCGGCGAGCGTCTTCGATAACCCGCTCCACACCGCGGCCGAAATTCCGGCTTTCGCCATGCCGCCGCCGACCAGTCCGCCGATCAAAGCGTGCGAACTGGAGGACGGTATCCCCAGCCCCCAGGTGATCAGGTTCCAGACGATGGCGCCGATCAGGGCCGCAAAGATCACCTGCGCATCGACCACCGAGGGTTCGACGATCCCGGTGCCGATGGTATGCGCGACGTTAAGTCCGAACACCAGGAAGGCGACGAAGTTGAAGAATGCCGCCCAGAACACCGCATAATGCGGGCGCAGCACGCGGGTCGAAACGATGGTGGCAATCGAATTGGCAGCGTCATGCAGCCCGTTGAGGAAATCGAACAGCAACGCCACCACGATCAATCCGACCAGAATGGGAAGACCCAGCGTGGCATCCACAATGCGGCCCTGCCCTATACCTGCTCGATCACGATTGAATTGATCTCGTTCGCGACATCGTCGAAGCGATCGGCGACCTTTTCGAGATGGTCGTAAATCTCGGCGCCGACGATGAAATCCATGGTGTTGGCGTTGCGGTGCTTGAGGAACAATTCCTTCAGGCCGATGTCGTGGAGATCGTCGACGCGCCCCTCCAGCTTGGTCAATTCCTCGGTCATCGCGGTGAGCATCGCGACGTTTTGGCCGATCGCTTGCATCAGCGGCAGCGCGCGGACCACAAGATTGGCGCATTCGACCAGCAGCCCGCCGATTTCGCGCATCGGCGGTTCGAACGCACGGACCTCGAACAGCACGACCGCCTTCGCGGTCTGCTGCATCTGGTCGATGGCGTCGTCCATCGCGGTGATGAGGTTCTTGATGTCGCCGCGGTCGAACGGAGTGATGAAGGTGCGGCGGACCGCCGTCAAAACCTCGCGGGTGATATTGTCGGCGTCGTTTTCGAACTGGTTGACGCGTTGGCAGTACACCGGCGTTTCCTCGCCACCGCGCAGCATGTCCTGCAACGCCAGCGCGCCCTGCACCACCGTCTGGGCGTGGCGGGCGAACAGGTCGAAAAACCGCTCCTCCTTGGGGAGGAAGGCGCGAAACCAACGCAGCATGGGCTATTTCCACCGTTTGCGGAGCGGCCGTCTGGCGACCTGTCACAAAACTGTCATAGACCGGTTTTGGGCGAAAGGCCCACTACGTCCGGCGGCGCAGGCCGGATCATCCACCACTTTGTGCCGGGTAAGCGAAGTTCCGGGAGGAAGTTCGGGAAATCAGCAGCTTACAGTGAGATCCGGAAGAAATGGGCGATCTCGCCGATCAGGCCGCGGCGGAACGTCAGCACGCAGGCGACGAAGATTACGCCCTGGATAACGGTGACCCACTGCCCGAAGCTCGCCAGATATTGCTGCATGGCGATGATCACGAAGGCGCCCACCACCGGGCCGAACACGGTGCCGAGACCGCCGACCAGCGTCATCAGCACGATCTCGCCCGACATGCTCCAATGCACGTCGGTGAGAGAAGCGTTCTGCGCGACGAACACCTTTAGCGAGCCGGCAAAACCCGCCAGCGTGCCGGAAAGGATGTAGGCGAGCAGCTTGTACTGATCGGTCTTGTAGCCCAGCGAGATCGCACGCGGCTCGTTCTCTCGGATCGCCTTCAGGACCTCGCCGAAGGGCGAGTTGATGGTACGATAGATCAGCAGAAAGCCGAGCAGGAAGCCGGCCAGCACGACGTAGTAGAGCATGGTCGGCTTCGACAGATCGAAAATTCCGAACAGATGTCCCTGCGGAATGCCTTGAATGCCGTCTTCGCCATGGGTGAATGGCGTCTGCAAATAGATGAAGTAGAGAAGTTGCGACAGGGCCAGCGTGATCATCGAGAAATAGATGCCCTGCCGGCGGATGGAAACGAAGCCGGTGACAACGCCGAGCGCTGCGGCGGCCGCGATACCGGCCAGGATCCCCAGTTCGGGCGGCAATCCCCAAACTTTCAGGGCGTGCGCACTGACATAGCCCGCGGTCCCCAGAAACATGGCGTGGCCGAAGGAGAGCAAGCCGCCATAGCCGATCAAGAGATTGAAGGCGCAAGCAACCAGCGCAAAGCACAGCGCCTGCATCACGAAGAATGGATAGATGCCGGTCCACGGCACGATCGCCAGCAGCACCGCCATGACCGCGAATACGATCATCTCGTCGCGCATCGCGCGTGGGGTTAGAGGTATCGTATCGTCAGTGATCGCTGTCATGTCAGGCCGCCCGTCCAGTCAATCCCGTTGGCTTTATCAGGAGCACCAGCACCATCAGGACGAACACCACGGTGTTGGAGGCCTCGGGATAAAAGTATTTCGTCAGTCCCTCGATTACGCCTAGCGCGAAACCGGTGATGATCGATCCCATGATCGAACCCATGCCGCCGATCACCACCACCGCGAACACCACGATGATCAGATCGGCGCCCATCAGCGGCCGCACCTGATTGATCGGCGCCGACAGCACGCCGGCAAGCGCCGCCAGCCCAACGCCGAGGCCATAGGTCAGCGTGATCATCCTCGGCACGTTGATGCCGAACGCCCGCACCAGCGTCGGGTTTTCGGTCGCCGCGCGCAGATAGGCGCCAAGCCGCGTCTTCTCGATCAGGAACCAGGTGGCGAGGCACACCACGAGCGAGAAGATCACGACCCAGCCGCGATAGACGGGCAAGAACATGAAACCGAGATTCATGCCGCCCTTCAGCTCATCAGGGATCGCATAGGGCAGACCGGAGGAGCCGAAATAATTCTGAAACACGCCCTGAATGATCAGCGCCATGCCAAATGTCAGCAGCAGGCCGTAGAGATGATCGAGCCCGGACAGCCATTGCAGCATGGTCCGCTCCAGGATCATGCCGAAGATGCCGACCGCGATCGGCGCGATGATCAGCGCCGGCCAGTAGCCGAGGCCGGTGACGTTGAGCAGGAAATACGCGCAGAACGCGCCCATCATATAGAGCGCGCCATGCGCGAAATTGATGATGTTGAGCATGCCGAAGATCACGGCGAGCCCGAGACTGAGCAGCGCGTAGAACGAGCCGTTGATCAGTCCCACCAGAAGCTGGGCGTAGAGAGCCTGCATGTTGATCGATCTTTCGCACTCAATCGGGCCGGCGCGAGGCCGGCGGGTTGGTCGACGTTACTTCTTCACCAGCGGACAAGCACTTTCCGAGAGCGGCCGGAAAGCCTGGTCCGCCGGGGTCGTTCCAACCAGCTTATAATAGTCCCACGGTCCCTTGGATTCCTCGGGCTTCTTGACCTCGAACAAATAGGCCGGATGAATCTTGCGGCCGTCGGCGCGGATCGTGCCCTGGCCGAACAACGGATCGTCGGTCGGCATTTCCTTCATCTTCGCCACCACCTTGGCGCCGTCGTGCGGATTGCCGCCCATCGCTTCGAGTGCCTTGAAATAGTGTATCAGGCCGGAATAGACACCGGCTTGCACCATCGACGGCTCCGCCTTGTTCTTCATGCGCTCGGAGAAGCGTTTTGAAAACGCGCGGGTCCCGTCGTTCAAATCCCAATAGAAGGTTTCGGTGAAATTCAGGCCTTGGGCGACCTTCAAACCGAGTGAATGCACATCGGTGATGAACAGCAGGAGGCCTGCGAGTTTCTGGCCGCCCGCGACGATGCCGAATTCCGAGGCCTGTTTGATCGTGTTGGTGGTGTCGCCGCCGGCGTTCGCCATGCCGATGATCTTGGCCTTGGACGCTTGCGCCTGAAGCAGGAAGGACGAGAAGTCCGAGGAGTTCAGGGGATGCTTGACGCCGCCAATGACCTTGCCGCCGGATTTCACCACCACCGCGGTGGTATCGCGCTCCAGCGCGGCGCCGAACGCGTAGTCGGCCGTCAGAAAGAACCAGGTGTCGCCACCCGCCTTCACCAGCGCCTGACCGGTACTGTTGGCGAGCATGTAGGTGTCATAAACCCAGTGAATCGTGTTCGGCGAGCATTGTGCGTTGGTCAGATCCGACGTCGCCGCGCCGGTATCGATCAGGATCGAGTTTTTCTCCCTGACGAGATTGTTGACGGCGAGCGCAACGCCGGAGTTCAGTACATCCATGAAGATGTCGACCTTTTCGACGTCGATCCATTGCCGCGCAATGTTGGTGGCTATGTCGGGCTTGTTCTGGTGGTCGGCGGAAACCAGATCGACCTTCCAGCCTTTCGCCGCAAGCCCGGAATCCTCGATCGCCATCTGGGCCGCCAGCGTCGAGCCTGCGCCACCGAGGTCGGAGTAGAGACCCGAATTGTCGGTCAGTACGCCGACCTTGATG
>Ga0210384_10006302_pt1 | contig 12694 bp, 11 predicted proteins | sample IncBWH2MmetaG_FD_160574 | JGI IMG/M metagenome (GOLD analysis project Ga0210384, IMG submission 160574) | Forest soil microbial communities from Barre Woods Harvard Forest LTER site, Petersham, Massachusetts, United States - Inc-BW-H-2-M | ecosystem: Environmental > Terrestrial > Soil >... | reverse complement strand
GATCGTGAGCGATTCCTTCTTCGGTCTATAGAACCGGCCCACGACCGCACGCCGCCAGCCGTGAATTTCGGGAATATCGCTCAGGTCGATATTGGCGTCAGGCAAGGCCGCTAGCGCCGTTAGCTCCCCTCATCTTGGGTTTCAAAGTAGCCCACTACCCGGAACCAACCATCCTTGACGATTTAAAGGTCAAGTCCCGATAAACGCGCAAACCGGACATGTACGGTACTGGTATTCAAGATGTCCGGTTATCCGACTTACCAGACAAGTGGAATTCAATCGGTAAACACAAGCGCGTTTTACCGATACTAATCCGACCGACGAGCTGATAACTTCCGGGTTCCCCCTGACTCGGGAACAATCACCAAGGTGCCAGAAATGACGGCATGTAGGCTCTTGGCGAATGCCCGTGACAAAGTAAAATTGCCCAAAGGAGAGAGCCCACCACCGCCATGACTAAAGATGACATTCAGCTACTCTACGAGTTCGACCGCTGGGCGAACAACAGGGTTTTGCAAGCGGTCTCCGCTCTCAGCGGTGAGGAGTTCACGCGTGATCTGGGCGGCAGCTTCCGTTCTGTGCGAGACACGCTCGTGCACATCGTCCGCTGTGAAGAGGGTTGGTTAACGTGTTGGAAGAAACCGTCCCCCAGCTCCACCTTCGTCATGGACTTTTGGACGCGGCACCACGCCCTATTTAATCCGAACGAGTTTCCTGACCTCGCTGCGGTCCAGCTAAAGTGGGCGGAAGTCGAGAGCGAACAGGTCGAATTTGTAAATCGCGCAACAAACGAATCCTTGGGAAGGATGCTTCCTGTTCGCACAACGCAAATCAGTTTGGCGCACCTCATGCAACATTTGGCGAACCATTCCACTTACCATCGGGGTCAAGTCGCGCTAATGATGCGGCAGCTTGCCGCTGAGCCGCTCGCCACGGACTTCGCCATGTTTCTAATGGAGGGCGGCGCGCGGGCCGATGCACAGTAGTCTGCTCAAAGAAGATTTGAGAGAGCCGAAAAAACTGGCTGGGTATCTCCGACCTTGCTAATCACCGCACTAGATATTTCAATTCGGGCCGCCATGAGATGAGTCCCGGATGGTCGGCTATCTCGAAGGAATCCAGATTGTGAGCTCCGGATTGGTACCGAGAAGTCGGCTAGTGTTTTACTGACGATTTTCGGGATGAGAGTTTTCCCAAGGTATCGCACTCAAGTCCTGGTAAACGCACTTACCGGAGAAGTGGTTCTCAATGTCCGGTAATCCGACTAATCAGGAGTTGGCAGGATCTTCTTCGCCTGTCGCTTGTGGTGACGAGCAAACCGTTCCAGTTCGGCCAAATGCCGTTCGCTTTGCGCGCAAGCGTCGCCGTCCTGCGTCGGCCAAATACTCAAATACTATGGTTGGTTGAGAGCAGCCCCCGGGATGCCGCCGTAAGAATCAGAAACCATCCAGGCGCCCGCCAAGAGCGCGACATTAAGGATGGTCTCACTCCACTGGAACGGGATTTTGGAGCCTGTAGCCACGATGGGAATCCACACCAAGAACAGAAACAATCCGATTTGAATGGTCGACAGCGCGACTGCCAGCCTTGCCCTGAACCCGACGAGCGTCGCGAGGCCTGCTGCGATGAAGGCACAGCCCGTGAAATATGCCCAGAATAGGTGAACTGGCAGCCAACGGGGGATGAGCGAAACCGTGTCTTCTACGTCGATGAAATGAGCCGCGCCAAAGAAGATTAGGGAGAGGCCGAAAAGGACACGCGCGATGCGCAACCCGTTATTGCTGCTGATAAAGCTGAGGTGTTGATGGTCCCAGGCAGAGGCAAACCACACATACAGTACCCAAGCGCCGGAAATCATGACCATGAGCGGAACCACGGACCAGCAAGCCTCGAAAGCGCCTACAAGGAAAAAGTTTGGTAACCGGAATAGTAGCAACCAAAGTAAGAGAGCAGCCAATAGCAAGCGCGACGCGATGGCCGCCATGCGCGGAACAAGCAGACCTATGCCGGATGCTATCGAGATGAGGGCACCTAGGTAGACGAATAGTTCATGCGCGGGGACACGGGCGGGAACAGGACTCCACAGTGGCACAAAATCAGGATAGAGCAGACCCACGGCGCCGAGTCCGATCATCGTGACCGCGAAGACAGCGAGACCTATGCTCGCGATGCGCATCGGCGTGGGCTCCGGGTGACAATACAGTTTAACGGAAATCTAATGAACGCGTCGAGTTCTCCAAGGTCAGAACATATGGTTTGGCCGATTAGCGAGTCGGTGGCTGCCACGTGCAGCACATCTCAGGGCGCGGCAGGAATCAAGTCAACGAAGAGGGACAGCTTGTAGGTCAAGTCCCGATTAACGCGCTAACCGGACAAGTCAAGTACTGGGACTGAACTTGTTCGGTAATCCGACTTGCCCCGCATGCTTATCCGTATTTCTACGGATATACAATGGCCATCAAAATCTGCTACCGTGTCCTGTTTTACTATGAGGATAAATACCTCACTGACGGTAGCAGTCGCGGGCGCAATGCCCGGATATCGACCGTGGAGTTCCCTTCCCACGCGTGGCTTCGAATCTTATGCAGTGATCGGGCGAATCCTAATAGCGAATCGGCGATTAGAAACACACTTAAATCCTTCCGTATCAACAAATCGATCACCTCTAATAGCGAATTTTCGCGTGTTTTTCGGGCCGCGCGACGCGCGACTAGCTGCGGCGTGTACACGCGCCTCTAAATTGCCTACAATGATGGGCCCTCCAATGAAGCGGCGGGTAAACCTGCGGATGAACGACGCGGACGAACGGACGCTAAGACAACAATGAAACACACCATCACACTGATTCCCGGCGACGGGATTGGGCCGGAAGTCTCGAAGGCCGTGAAGCACATTCTCGCGGCGGCGGGCGTCGAGATCGAGTGGGAGGAGATTCCCGCGCGCTCGGAAGCGGAGCGGCGCGGCGTCGAGTTCATGAAGAGCGGCGTGGTCGAGTCCATCCGCAAGAACCGCGTGGCGCTGAAAGGGCCGATGGAGACGGCGGTGGCGGGCGGCGCGCCGAGCATCAACGTCGGGCTTCGGCAGGCGCTGGAGCTTTATGCGAACCTGCGGCCGGTGAAAAATCTTCAGGGCGTGAAATCGCGATTCAGCGAAGTGGATATCGTCCTGATTCGCGAGAACACCGAAGACCTTTACGCCGGACTCGAGCACACCGTGGTTCCGGGCGTGGTCGAAAGCCTGAAGATCATCACCGAGAAGGCTTCCACGCGCGTGGCGCGGTTTGCGTTTGAATACGCAACGACGCATGGACGCAGGAAAATCCACGCGATTCACAAAGCCAACATCATGAAATTGTCGGACGGGCTTTTCCTCACGTCCGTTCGAGCCGTGGCCAAGGAGTTCCCGAAAATCGAGTACAAGGAACTAATCATCGACAACGCCTGCATGCAAATGGTGCTCGATCCGCACCAGTTCGACATGCTGCTGCTCACCAACCTCTACGGCGACATCATGAGCGACCTCGCCGCGGGGCTTGTAGGCGGGCTGGGCGTCGTTCCCAGCGGCAATATTGGGGTGGAAGCTTCGATCTTCGAGGCCGTTCACGGCACCGCGCCGGACATCGCCGGGAAAGGCGTCGCAAACCCCACCGCGCTGCTGATGAGCGCGATCATGATGCTCGACCATATCGGCGAGATTACGGCCGCGCGGCGCGTCGAAGACGCGCTGCACGACGTCTACCGCGAGGGTAAGACGCTCACGCGCGATGTGGGCGGCACGGCGACGACCACCGAGTTCGCCGACGCCGTCACGCGCGCGCTGAAGATCGAGGTAAAGCCGCGCCACACGGTTCCCAGCGCGTCAAAGGACTCATCGTGGCTCAGGTGACCGTTTTGCGCGCGCCTAGCGCCGCCGTAAACGCAGCGCGGCCTACGCTAGCCCGCGCCGCGATCGGCGCAAATTACGCCGCATCGGCGGTTGACTTCGAGCCTCGCGCTGTGAAGAATGAGGAAATAAGAAGTGAGAACGCAGGAGGAATCGGTGGCTGAGTTCCCGCTCGATATCGCGAAGTTCGTGAACGGCGAAGTGGTGAAAGAGTATCCGATATCGGAAGGCGACAACAAGAAACGAAAGCGCAAGCCGCACATCGTCGCGGTGATCAACGAGATGTGCACCGGCTGCGCGGGTTCGCCCGCGTGCGTGGACTACTGCCCCGTCGCCGAGTGCATGTTCTGGGAAGAAGACCCCGAGCATCCGCCGTTCGGCCACATCCTGGTTGATCCCATGCTGTGCATCGGCTGCAAGCTATGCACCAGCAAAGGCCCCGATGGAACGTTCCTCGAAGGCTGCCCATGGGACGCGATTGACCTGATCCCACTGGCGGAGTTCGAAGCGAAATTCGGCGCGATGCCGTACTGAGGTAATTGGCGCACAATATGGAGTCGAAATTTAAGTTCGGGATTCAGTTGAAATTGCCTTGGCAGCGCTCTGCGTCCTACTTTCCACAATGATTTCCCCTTCGCGATAATTCTCAAACCGTCGCAAGAAAGAAAGTGGAGGAAATAAAAAAGGGCGACGGGGCCCGGCTTGTCGCCCTTTTTCTTATGCGATCATCGGAGTCCGCGGCTCGGACTTGAGGTCCGAGCCGCAGTTCCGAAGGTTTAGAAAGAGAGTTGCGCCTTCAGTTGAATGATGCGGGGTGACGAGTCGCCGCCAAGGCCCGAGCCAAGGATGCTGGTGGGGCCGCTCGCAGTAAGCTGGATGCGCCCGAACTGGCTACTAGACGAACTGTTGACCGGCGTGAAGAAGTTGGGATGATTGAAGACATTGTAGAACTGGAAACCAATGCCCAACGTCCCGCGTTCCCACTTCGGCAGCTTCGTATTCTTCAGCACGGAAAAATCCGCGTCGGAGTAACCGGGTCCGCGGAATGCATTGCGGAGCCCGGACGTGAAGGCGCGCGAGCTGTCTGGAGAAATGAACTGCCCGGCTGCAAAGCAGGGCGCAAAGGCCGCAGCTTCGCCGCAAGACGTAGGACCCGGACCGGTGACCGCCGGATAGATGAACGCACCGTAGTTGTTGCCGCGCAGCAGCCCGGTTTCCCGTCCTTCAAACACGGTGAAAGGAAGACCCGTGTGATAGAAAACGGTTCCGGAAACTTGCCACCCATCTACGAGCGGAGCCCAGCCGTGGCCCAGCAAGGCCCGACGAACCGGGAGCTGCATTACGTAGTTGGCGCTGATATTCTGACGGACGTCGTAATCCGCAGGACCGTACGATCCGCGCGGGTTGTTGGGATCCGTCGGAACGGCGAAGGAGTTTGAGAAAGAGAATGGGATCGCCGTGATTCCGCCGTTGGAAGCGAGGTCTTGCGCGTGACCCCATAGGTAGTTCAGGCTGGCCTGTCCATTCAACACGCCCGTGAAGCGGTGCGTGAAAGTTGTGTTCAAGCCGTTGTAGTTGGAAATGCCACCACTGGAATACTGCGTGACGGTTCCGAAACGCGGATCCGGCGCGGATGTTGGCAGGCCCACAAATGGTACGCCCGGGCAAGCCGACTGCGTCGGATCGCTGCTGACGGCGGGATTGCAGAAGGCATTCAAAGAGTTGTTCTGAATGACTTCGTGAATCCCATGGTTTCCCACATATCCGACAGTAATCGACGTATTGCGACCGAAGCCCTGTTGGATTTCGAGGTTGTACTTCTGATACTGCGGGATATGGCTGTGACGGTCGAAGGTGGCGAGCGCAGGCGGCGAAAAGGCACTGCCTAGCTGATCTATGATACTGCCCACCGTACCGCCAGAGTTGAATGCCTGAATGAAGGCCGCATTGTCCGCTGCGGCTGCTGCGAAGAGGTTGCCTCCGACAGTCTCAGCAGGAGAGATGGGCAAGTTGGAAGTGACGAACGTATTGACGTTCGGGGAATTGCCCGCGATGGTATCGACCAACACGCCCGCGAAAGCGTCATTGAAAAGGCCGACGCCGCCGCGGATCACTGTCTGATGGTTCGTGCCGAACGGCTGCCACGCAAAACCGATGCGGGGCTGCCAGAGTATCGAGTCCAACCCCTGAAGCATCTGGTGACGCCCGGTCTGAATCACCTGATTGTAAGGCACATCGGCGCTGTGATCCGCGCCGATGAACGGTCCAAATGTCGCGAAGCAATTCGTCTGGCAGACAGGATTTGACTGGTGCTCGAGGCGCAGTGAAAGCGTCAGCGAGAAATTGGACTTAATGCGCCACTGATCCTGCCCATAAAATCCGAGGGTGTAGAGTGCGATTGGGTGAACAGGTGCGTTGGGAAACGTAATTCCCAGCGAGTCCGTTCCGCCGCCATTGAAGTAATCAAGCAGCGAACCTTCTCCGATTAGCCCGGTGGCACCAACAGCGAAATCGTGGTCGCTCACGTCGTTGCGGCGAAACTTGACGCCGAAACCGAGTGTGTGGTTTCCGATTGTGTGCGAGACGTCATCGGAAAACTGATATTGAGTGACGTTCCGGCCCTGGGGAAAGTTCGAGTTTCCCAAACCACCGCAGCAAATACCGCCAAGGTTGGTCAGAGAGCCATCGTTGAAACCAATCGTGGTTGGGAATGCCGCCAGGGTGGCCGCCTGATTCAGGTTGCCGAACAGGGCGCTGTACCACAACAACGAAGCGATAAACTGGTTAGACGTGGTGGCGCCAAACGTGTGGGTCTCGTTAAATTGAGCGCTCCACTGAGGTTGGTCGCTTCCAACGTTGAACAGGGGACTAATGGGATCTGTGATGCTGGCCTGGAAACCGTGATCGTACGCCACGCGAACAAAGGCGCGGTCGTTTGCGCCGAAATTATAGTCCACGCGTCCCATATACTGCGCTTCATGGGTCAGGTTGCTGGCTGTTCCCTGGAAACTCTGCGTGCAATTCGCCACTGGAAACGGATTGGAACCATCGCCATTAGCGGGGCACGGAATAGCCGTTAGCGTTTTTCCCGCGGCCGCGGCATTGTAGAGGGTAAACATTTGGTTGTAAAACGGAATCGACTTCGTCAGGCCCAGGTTAGTGAGATTCGCGATCGTCGCAGCTTCGAATTCCTGGCTTGGAACGAAGGTCGTGGGAAACGACGTAGGAAGAAAAACACGCAAGCCTTCCGTATTAAAAAAGAAAAAGGCTTTGTCTTTCTTGATCGGGCCGCCAATCGAACCCGCCCACTGATTGGAATTGCTGAATGGCCTCGGAGCGCCCCCTGCAACGTTGAACCAATCGTTGGCGTTCAGAGCGCGACCGTTCCAATAATAAATCGCGTTGCCGTGAAACTGGTTGCTGCCCGACTTCGTGACGTAATTGATGTTCGCGCCCGCAAGACTGCCGTATTCTGCGGTGTAGCCGTTGGTTACGACAGTGGCTTCCTGAATTTCGTTCGTGCCAAGGGCGAGGTTCGTCGCGCCAGAGTTGTTGAGATTAAGGAAAGGATCGTTGTCGTCCATTCCGTCAAGCGTAAAGAGGTTCGCCGTGGCGGAAATTCCGAAACTCGCAAAGTTCCCCAGGCCTGATGAAGTATTCATGACGCTGCCCGGGGCGAGCTGGGCGATAGCTGTCAAATCGTTTCCGGGATTCGGGACCTCCGAGATTTGCTGTTGGCTGATCGTCGAGGCCTCGTTGCCGTTCTCAGTTTGAAGTAGCGGAACCGCTTCGGTCACGGTGATCGTTGTCGTGGAAGTCGCGACCTGGAGCTGGATGTCCAACGCAATCACCTGGCCGATATTCACATCGACTGCGCGCGACACCGGCTGAAAGCTCGGAACCGAAACCGAAACGGTATAGCTTCCCGGCGGCAGCAGGAAGAAGCGGTACTGGCCATCTTTGTTGGTCTGCGTGTCTTGAGTCGAGCCCTTCGCCGTGTCTTTCAACGTGACTTTTGCTTGAGGCACGATCGCGCCCGACTGGTCGGTGACGATACCGGCGATATCGCCGGTTGTTTGAGTCTGGGCTGGGAGCTGCGGGGCCATGAGGACGGCCGCGAGCAGCAGAGCTAGACTCAGGAAAAACCATTTTTTGAAATTCATTGAGTCGTTTTCCTCCACGAGATTTACAAGTTTTCGTATACCGCGTGCTCCCGTCGCAGGCACGCACCGCAACACTTCAAGAACTTTTGGAACACCCTGGCAGTGCAATGGCACGGCAGTGGCCAAAGTGACGAAGGTGCAAAGTGAAAGACGGTGAGAGACTTAACGCGTGAGGCGCGCGCTCCAAAACCGAGCGATGGAATGATGTTTGGATTGCCGTATATGGAGATTCGGACGTGTAAAACACGATCATGCAGCGAGCGATGAATCGAAGCGCGCTGCTACGAATATTGGAATGGCAGAGCAAAAAGTAACCGGCACGCAAGATTTCTGAAACATGTGAAAAACCCGCGGTCCGATCGTTGAACTATTCCCTACAAGGTGGCCGCGACCTGCACTTTGGCTACCTGTACCTTCGTTCCATGGTGAGTTGAACACCGACGCTTGCGCTCAAGGCGAGGCCTTCTTTCTCTTCCGGCTACAATTTAAGGTGGCAAGGAGGCGCTATGGCCGACGCGGCGCTGTTCAAAAAACTCTATCGAATTTTTTCATGGGTGACGCTGGCGAGCCTGTTGCTGACGATTGGCCTGGTGCTCAGGACGTCGCCGCCGCCGAAAATTCCAAACGATCCCAAAGCCGCGGCCAGAGCCGAGCAAAAGTTCGAAGCGGCCGACGCTACAAGAGCTTCGGGACTGCCCGCGCAGGTGCAGTTGGATCGCACCGAATTGAATTCGTACCTGGCTCAAAACTTGCAGATGCAAAGCCCGGCGCCGGGCGCGCCATCGAGTTCTCCATCTCCAGGGATGAACCGGACGGGAAACGCCGCGCCTGCAAACGATCCGACAGCCGGGATTGGCGGGAGCGATCAGCCAACGCTCGATCAGGTGCAATCGTCGGTGAAGGATTTCAAGATCGACATGGATGGTGACCTGGTGAAGGCATACGTGATATTTGATTTTCATGGCAAAGACATGTCGCTCGAACTGGACGGGCATTTGCGCGCAGACAACGGCTACATGCGATTTGACCCAGTGAGCGGAATGCTCGGTTCCCTTCCCTTACCGCAGTCGACGCTGAATGCAGCCGTAGAGCGGTTGATGTCGTCGCCTGAGAATCGCGAGAAGCTAAGGCTGCCTAACGACATCAGCGATATTCAGATCGTGAATGGTCAGGCGCAGGTTACGTACAAATAAGATAAGTGCGGGAGAAGAGCGGCGGCCTGAAGAATCTGTCTGAGAACTCGAAATTCGCGACCTCAGCGGCTGAAGCCGCACTCATTGAGCTCCGGTTACGGCACGGCTGAAGCCGTGCCCTGACGAAAAGAACTGGTTCCCACACATACTCCTTAACCCGGTGATTTCTGCAGCGCGAAAGCGCACGACCAAAGGTGAAGCTTTTCACGGGGCGCTGAAGCGCTCCTCCCCGCATAAATGCGGGACTCCCACCAAAACGTCAAAAGAGCCGGCGAGACGCCGGCGCTACGAAAGGCGCTCCGCCGTTACAGCTGAGTTTTGCGCGCGTTCCGATGTCGCAAGCCGGATCGCCCCTGCGAATCCAATCTTTGGCTTTAGACGTTCACTCCGGCTAATCAAAATATACTTCCCCGATTGAACATGACCGACCTATGGACGCGGACCTACTGCCTTGAGGTGCGGTCGCGGATGGCGCGGGCGGTGGCTTGGGCTTGCTGCGGGATTTGCGGAGACATTCCGTCGGCGCCGCGAGTGTAGCGGTTTACGTCGGACAGATCCTCGGCGCGTCCGATGATGTGGAGTGCGCGCAGCGCTTCCCAAACCATGTTTTCGCCAGGAGCGAGCGATGCGATGGGCTGGCCCTGCGCGACTTGCCCGCCATTTTGTACCAACCAGCGCTGGAGCGTGCCCGGGACGAGCGCGCGCGCTTCCGTGCTGGCGCGATCGCCGGCGTCTACGTGACCGAGCATTGTGCCGGGATTCACGACTTCGCCGACCTTGAGGCGTTGGCGAAGAATGCCGGTGGAAGGCGCCGGCATCTCGTAAGGGCGCAGCATGGCTACGATTTCGTCGTGGCCGGCGGCATCGTTGAAGCGAACGAGCGAAAGAGCGGCGTTGCGGCGCACCATTGGTTGCGGGTCGGTAAGAAGCTTTTGAAGTGCTGCGTGAAATTCGGGAGAAGTGTTGTCCTGGCCCATGACCCAGGCGTCGGTGAGACGTATTTCGTCGACCGGATTCGCCGAGAGCGCGACCAATTGCGGGTACCATTTCTGGACGGAGAGATCGCGGACTTCGATGCGCGTTTCAATTTGGGTGAGGGCGTGCTGGATTTCGCGGGGGTGGGCGCGGTCAGCCAGGGCTTTGCCGAGTTGCGCATCGGTGAGTGGGCGGCCGAACCATGTGGCGTTCCAGAAAAGGAACGGCATGAGGACGAAAAGGAGCGCGAGGCCCACCACCACGTAGGTCCAGCGGCCGCCGAACGATTTGGGAGCTGCTGTCGCATCGATGGTCATGCGCGAAACAGATTACAGGGGCGAGTGGAGGGTGACAAGCGGTGCTTAGGCGGGCGCGCCGATTGGGTTGTAGGCAATATAGAGGAGCCAATAGATTATTACGCCCGTGACCGAGACGTAGAGCCAGAGGGGGAACGTCCATCGTGCGATGGCGCGATGACGGTCGAATTTTTCGCGCAGGGCTCGGGACAACGTGATGAGGACCAGCGGGACGATGACTACCGCGAGAATCGTGTGCGTGGTCAAGAGAGTGAAATAGACGGGACGAATCCAGCCCTGTCCGCCGAAGCGGATGATTCCGGCGTGAAGATGAAAGTAAACGTAGCACGCGAGAAAAAGCGCGGAGCAGCAAAACGCGGAGAGCATGCAAACTTTGTGCGGGAACATTTTGCCGCGCCGGATGAACGAATAGCCTGCCACGAGAAATATTCCCGAGGTTCCGTTTAACGTGGCGTTTACTGCGGGGAGAGCCGATAGCGGTAGGAGCGGCATTGGTTGAGCGTCGCGCGACCATGCAGCGGCGATTACTTGCCTTGCTCCGTGCGCTGCGGAGCTGCGGGCTTCGGCACAGCAGCAGAAGTGGCCGTTGCTGGAGACGCTGGTGCGACGGAGGCAGGAGCTGCCGGCTTCGTGGCCGCCGGGGGAACGGCGGGAGCGGCTGGCTTCGCTGACGCAGCGGCGACTTCTGCCTTCGGCTTGCCAAATTTAGGAAGCAATCCCGCCTGATGCAGAACCACGAGAAGCATCAGGGCGAAGATACCGGCCGTCATGAGGCAAACGGCGGCGAGCATGATGCCGTCGATGCCGCTGGTGAGGAGGCCGCTGGCGACGTCCCAGATGATGCCGACGAGCGATAGCAGGATGAAGAGCAGGCAAATCCCGGCAACGTCAAGCCAGTTGCGCTTGGACGCCATTCGCAAATCCCTCCCGGCGGCCGCGGTCATCGGCCGACCTTGTCGAAGATCATCAGCAAGAGTAACAGCGGAATGTGGGCGACGGTGGCGTGCATCAGCCACTTGGCGCGGACGTTGGTGCGCGAGCGGCTGGTCCACAGCGAAACCTGCAGCAGGAGCATTCCGAGGATTAACGCGCCGGTGAAGTAGCGCATTCCGGACATGCCGATAACCGAGGGGAGGAGAGCGACAGGAACGAGAATCGCGCTGGTAGCGACGATCTGGCCGAAGGTTGCGTCACCTGTGGGATCAACCACGGGCAACATGCGGATGCCGGCGCGGGCGTAATCTTCGCGGTACATCCAGGCGATGGCGAAGAAGTGCGGGAACTGCCAGAAAAACAAGATGGCGAAGAGAATCCACGCGCCTGCGGAAAGGTGGCCGCACGCGGCTGCCCAGCCGATTAGGGGCGGCAATGCGCCCGGTAAGGCGCCGACGGCCGTGGCCAATGTGGTGCGGGTCTTCAGCGGCGTGTACAGGCCGAGATAGAAGAGGCATGTCGCTAACGCTAGAAGGGCTGAAAGCGCGTTCACTGCGATGGCTAGCCACACGGAGCCGATGATTACCAGCGCTGCGCCGAAGCGGAGAACGTCAGCAGGCTGAAGCGTGCCTAGCGGAAGCGGGCGGGAGGCGGTGCGGCGCATTAGGGCGTCCATGTCGCGCTCGATATATTGATTTAAGGCGGCGGTGCCTGCGCCGACCAGCGTGGTGCCGATAAGAGTATGCGCGAGCAGCGCCCAGTCAAGCGCGGCGCGAGAGCCGAGATAAAATCCGGCTACCGTGGTGATTACGACGAGGAACGTGACGTCGGGCTTAGTGAGAACGACGTAGGCCCAGGGTTTCTCGAAATCGATGGCGTGGGCGCGGAGTGTGGTCATGGCTCGATGTTCATGTTTACGGCACCGGCGAATGCGATTGCGATTGAATCGCGCGCGAGGCGGCGGTTGTTGCGGCCGCGTGCGGGCGAATTAGCCGGAAGCAGCATAGGGTGAGAAGCACGCTGGATGCAAGTACAAGTGCGCCGACGAGAACGTGAGCGACGGTGAGGACGACGTAGGACATGGTCGGCTGGACTTCTTGGATTGCTTTCGCTACGGCCCAATAGGCCGCGATGCCGAGCAAAATTTGAGTGCCGAATGTGGCATGAAGCAGAATGGTGGCGCGACGAACTTGAGGGACCGTGCCGAGGCGTTCCTTGGCGGCCCGGGCCG
>Ga0210384_10006301_pt1 | contig 12694 bp, 11 predicted proteins | sample IncBWH2MmetaG_FD_160574 | JGI IMG/M metagenome (GOLD analysis project Ga0210384, IMG submission 160574) | Forest soil microbial communities from Barre Woods Harvard Forest LTER site, Petersham, Massachusetts, United States - Inc-BW-H-2-M | ecosystem: Environmental > Terrestrial > Soil >... | reverse complement strand
TACCATGACGCGCCCGTGACGGGTGCGCACGGCAACAATGTGGTGCTGCAGACTTTCTTGTTCGCCGACTGGAACGATGCCGACATCTTCAGCGTGCCCATCCAGGACATCCACGCCCTGAGCCATGAAGTTGCCGAGTGGCTGAACGATCCGTTCATCAATAACATCGTGCCCCCATATCAGAACGCCGAGCAGACGGGGTGCGACACCCTCATGGAGACGGGCGATCAGCTTGTCGGCAACACGGTGCCGGTAACGATCAACGGCTTCACCTACCACCCCGCAGACCCAGGACCTGTTGCAGTGGTTCACGCGCGAAACGCCCTCGAGCGCGTTGGGCGGACTTTATCGGTTCCCGGATGATCCGGGTGTGCCGAACACCCCGGCTCCGGCCTGCCAGCGATCGCCAGTGGCGCGACCGATTCTTCGCACCTTAAAGATGAGGTCGCGCCGCGGAATTCGACGATTCTGCCCGCCATTGCCGCAGCCCTGCTCTTTCCCTCCCTTCGTAACGAATGAGTCAACGGTAGAAGCCCACAAATTTCGAACTCTTTTAGCTCAGGAAATTCCCTGTCCCGCTGAGGGCCGTCCGGAATTTGACATACCCTACCCGGGTAGGATATGGTGCCACCTATTTACAAGCGTTTAATGATTGTCAGATTTAATGAATGGCCGGCCCGGTCTCAAGTGAAAGCCAGAGAAAGCTTATGCCGCGACTGCTTCGATCGTCCCCAGTCCTGCTTATTGCAATCCTCGCATCTGTGGGTTGCTCCGACAATCCCAAGAAGGCCTCCGCCGATGACGCCGCCGCGATCCAGCATCAGGGCAATCGCGTCATCGTTCCACCTTCTTCTCCTCTGGCCAATCGTCTGGAGGTTGAACCGGTCCAATTCACCAGCATCACGCGGCAGGTGACCGCGCCCGCCTCGGTTGAGGCTGACCCTGCACGCTATGCCCGAATCCTTCCTCCTTTGAACGGTCGAGTGCTGAAGTTGTTTGTGCATCCGGGCGATTCCGTAATGAAGGGGGACGAGTTGCTTTTATTGGACTCCCCGGATTTCGGAACCGCCCAAGCCGACTACGCCCGTGCTCGCACGGTGTTGACTCAGACGGAGCACTCCCTGGAGCGGCAACAGGATTTGGCAGCGCACGGAATCGTGGGACAACGCGATGTTGAGCAGGCCAAGACCGACCGTGACTCGGCCCAAAGCGACTTTAACCGGACCAAAGATCGCCTGCGACTGCTCGGCATGGACCCGGACAACAGCACCCTCGGTTCTCCGTTGATCGTACGCTCCCCGCTTACCGGCAAAGTGCTCGATATCCTGACTGCCACCGGCGAGTTTCGCAACGATCCCAACGCTCCGCTCATGACCGTGGCGGATCTTTCCGATATCTGGGTAACAGCGAACGTTCAGGAAAAGGATATTCACTTCGTTCATCGAGGCGATCCGGCCGTCGCGACCTTCGCCGCCTACCCGACGGAGACCTTTGGCGGGAGGGTTCTATTCGTTGCTGACGTTCTCGATCCCGACACCCGCACCGCGAAAGTTCGAATCGCGTATCCCAACCGGGATGGCCGTCTGCGTCCTGCCATGTTTGCCACGGTCACTCTGAAAACGTGGGACACCAGGGAAATGACCGTTCCGACCACCGCGCTCGTACTGTCCGGCGACAAGACAACCGTGTTCGTTCAGGCTTCACCAAACACGTATGAGCAGCGGCGAGTAGGCACCGGGGAGCAGATTGGACAGCGCACCGTTATCAAGGACGGCTTGCAGATCGGCGACAAGGTCCTGATTCGCGAAGGGGCGCTCCTGCAATGATCGACCAGTTCGTGACACTGTGCCTGAAACGGCGCCAGGTCGTATGGCTCATCGCGATCCTGATGGCGATCTTCGGCTATTCCTCGTGGAAGATGTTGAAAATCGAGGCCTACCCCGACATCGCCGACGTCTCGTCTCAAGTCATCACGCAGTATCCCGGCCACGCTGCGGAAGAGGTCGAAGAGCAGGTCACGGTGCCGCTGGAGCGGGAATTGAATGGAATCCCCGGTCTGCAGATCATGCGTTCGCACAGCACATTTGGCCTGTCCTTAATCACATTGGTATTCCAGGATGGCGTCGACGACTACTGGGCGAGGCAGAGAATCACCGAGCGCATCGCCGGAGTCAGCCTTCCCCCCAATGCCAATCCCGGCCTCGATCCTCTGACCTCACCCATTGGTGAAATTTACCGGTACACCCTGGAATCGAAATTCCGCGACCAGCGCGAGCTTCGTGAATTGCAGCAGTGGGTGGTCATTCCGCGGCTGAAAGAGGCCGTAGGGGTTGCGGACGTGACCAACTTTGGCGGTGAGACCACACAATTTCAGCTCATCGTGGACCCTGCCAAACTCGCGCAGTACAACGTTTCGCTCCAACAGGTGATTGCGGCGATCCAGGCCAACAATGCCAACGCCGGTGGCAGCATCGTGGTTCGCGGCGAGCAAGGCTACGTGGTACGTGGAATCGGCCTGGTGCGCTCCCTGCAGGACCTGGGCAACATTGTGATCTTGGCGAAGAATGGCACGCCGGTTTTTGTGAAGAACCTCGGCGCGTTGCAACTGGGGGCACTGGAGCGGCGCGGAATTCTGGGAAAGGACTTGAACCCTGACGGCGTCTCCGGAATTGTTCTCCTGCTGCGCGGTATGAATCCATCCCAGGTCCTGGAAGGGCTTCACGCTCAAGTCGACGCGTTGAACAACGGCATTCTGCCGCCAGATGTGAAAGTCGCGCCCTACATCGATCGCACCGATCTGGTTCACACCACGGTTACGCGCGTAGGGCACACCTTACTTGAAGGCATGGGCCTGGTCCTGATTGTTCTGATCCTCTTTCTGGGCAGTGCCCGGGCCGCCGTCATGGTCGCGGTCACGGTGCCGTTTTCACTTCTTTTTGCCTTTATCTGCATGCGCTTCACCAACATTCCGGCGAACCTGTTATCGCTGGGCGCAATTGATTTCGGGATTATTGTGGACGCATCAATCGTTGTGATGGAAAACATTCTTCGTCAACGGGAGGAGAATCCGGACTGGGTCATGAGCGAAGACGACGCTGTGGCCTCGGCCATCCAGGTCGCCCGCCCCATTTTCTTTGCCACGCTCATCATCATTACCGCATACCTGCCGCTCTTCGCCTTTCAACGGGTCGAGAAAAAACTGTTTTCTCCCATGGCGTATGTGGTGGGGTACTCACTGATTGGAGCTTTGCTCATGGCCCTGGGGATTATTCCCGGCCTCGCGCTGGTGACGTATCAGAAGCCCGGCAAAGCGTTTCACAATCCCGTCCTGGCGTTCATATCTCGCCACTATGACCGTGCCATACGCCATCTCACTCACCATCCCATGCATGCCATTGTTCCCGCGGTGATTGCCGGAATCATCGCCGTCGTTTTATCAGTGACGATCGGCAAGGAATTTCTGCCCTATCTCGACGAAGGATCGATCTGGCTCCAGGTGCAACTCCCTCCCGGTCTGTCCCTCACAAAAGCCGCTACCATGGCGGACGAACTTCGGGCCGCAACCCTGGAATTTCCGGAAGTCTCAACCATCGTCAGTCAACTCGGCCGCAATGACGACGGTACCGACCCTTGGACCCCGTCGCACATCGAGTGTTTTGTCGGGCTCAAACCCTACGACACCTGGCCCAACCGCGGCGACAAACTGGACCTGATCAAACGAATGAGCGAACGGTATTCGAGAATTCCAGGCGCAACCGTGGGGTTTTCGCAGCCGATGATCGACGGCGTAAATGACAAGATCTCGGGAGCGCACAGCGATCTGGTGTTGAAGGTTTTCGGCCACGAATTCGGAGAGCTGCGCCGAATCGCGAGCGAGCTTGTCTCTTTACTCGAAACCGTCCCCGGCGCTTCTGATGTCACTATTGACCAGGAGCCTCCGCTTCCACAGATTCAGGTGAGAGTGAATCGGGAAGCCGCCGCTCGGTTCGGCATCAACATTGCAGACATCGCTACCATTATTGAGTCCGGGATTGGCGGAAAAGCGGTCTCCACACTTTTCATCGGCGACCGCGTTTACGATATTGCCGTCCGCTTTCCGGAGTCAGTACGTTCGAGCTCGGACGCGATCGGCAGCCTTACCGTCACTTTACCTAGCGGAGCGCGTATTCCTCTTTCGCAGGTGGCTGAAATCAGCACCGCAACCGGCGAGAGCAGCATCACGCGCGAGATGAATCGCAGACACCTCACTGTCCGGCTCAACCTGCGAGGCCGGGACCTGTCTGGATTCTTCGCGGAAGCCCGGGCGAAGATCGCGCACGACATGAAATTCGACGAAAGTAAGTACCAGATCGAATGGGGCGGGCAGTTCGAAAACCAGCAGCGCGCCCAGCAGCGTCTGGCGTTTATCGTGCCCGGCGTGCTTGCCCTGATTTTCGTATTGCTGTATTCGTCGTTCGGTACTCTGCGCCACGCCGGATTGATTTTGACCATCGTTCCGGTGGCCCTGCTGGGCGGGCTGATTGCCCTGACGTTTCGCGGGATGACCCTGAACGTGTCAAGTGCAGTTGGATTCATCGCGCTCTTCGGCGTCGCGGTGCAGAATGGCGTCATCATGGTCGCAAGCCTCAACCATCAGCGCCATGAACACAAAGACCTGCAGGATGGCGTCGTTCTTGGTGCGTCACAGCGTCTGCGGCCCGTGTTGATGACAGCGACGGTCGCAGCCATCGGTCTGCTTCCAGCAGCGCTTGCCCGCGGAGTTGGAAGCGATGTGCAACGCCCTCTTGCCACCGTAATTGTTGGCGGACTCGTTACAGCGACGCTACTTACTCTTCTGGTGGTCCCGTCGATGTATCTGTTGCTTGAACGCCGATTCGACCGGGCTCATCCCAGGGTTTCGCCTGAGCAGGAGGACGTCTGATGAAGCTGCGAGGCCTGGTTGTTGCGCTTTCTCTTTGCCCGCTCGCGACTCCGATCATCGCTTTGGGACAGACCGGCACGCAAGGAGCGAATCAAACTCTCGATCAGCAGTCGGAGTCGGGGCGTCCGCGTATCACCTTCGAGGACTATGTCACTCAAGTCCTGCGTTCGAACCTCGCGCTGGCCATCGAGAAATCCAACGTCGCTATTTCCAACGCAGCCGTCACCTCCGCCAAGGTAACGCCTGATTGGTCTGTCGATGTCGGTTTGCCCTCGGTTGATATTTCGAATCAGGGACAGCCTACCAACTTCAGCACAGGGCTTAATGTCCCGATCGAACTTGGCGGCAAACGGGGGAAGCGTGTGCACGCCGCCTTGGCCGATGTTTCCACGGCTGGGTTCGACTACGACGACGCGCTACGGCAGCTCCGGGCGACGGCTGCAGAGGCGTTCATTGGGTCTTTGAGCGCTCGCAGCATCCTGCAATCGAGCTACAAAAGCCTTGGGCAGTTCGACCGGATTGTGGAAGTCAACGAACAGCGCGTTCGGGTCGGCGACATCGGTGACATCGAACTGATGCAGTCCCGCGTCGATCGCGACCAATTCAAGGCGGGTGTGATCGGTGCTCAGGCCGACGTTTACAGCGCTGATTTGGCCCTTGCCCAGCAGCTTGGGCAAGCGGACAAGTTATCTGCCCAGATGCCGGTACCGACGGGAAGCCTGGAAGTCCCAGTCCGCACTTTCGATCTTGATGCGCTGGTGGGCGGCGCTCTCCAGAAACGGTCCGACGTTCTTTCGCGGCAACGTGCGGTCCAGGCCGCTGGGTTACGTGTCGAACTGGCGCAAGCGAACCTCATCCCGGACCTCGGAGTGGGTGGATCGTATTCTCATACCGGAACTGGCACCGGAGGATTCGTCCAGCCGCCGGACAATACTCTCGGCGCTTCGCTTTCAATCAATCTTCCGTTCTCACGCTGGCGACATCAGGGAGAGATCGAAACTGCGCGTGCTTCGCGGACCCAGGCTGAACTGCAACTGCGCTCGGCGGAGATCCGGGTAGAATCCGAAGTGCGCGATGCCTACTCTCGCTATCAGGCCAGTGTCTTGCGTCTGAAACTGTATCAAGGAGGTGTGCTGAAGGAGGCGGACCGCGTTCTTGAAGCTCGGCTCTACGCCTACCAACGGGGAGGCGCGACGCTGCTCGAGGTCATCGATGCCCAGAAAACGTCGGCGAACATTTACCTGGCGTATTCGCAGGCGCTGGCCGACCACGCCAACGCGCTCGTGACTCTGGAAGAGGCGGCAGCCATGTGGGACGTTTCTTTTTGAGTTCAGAAGCCGGAACGAATGGCGCGAACTATTTCAGGTAAGTTCGCACAATGGTGATCAGATCGTCTGCCGCTTCTTCCGACGACTTGGAATTCCGGGGCATATGGTTGCGGATGTGGTCTTCCATCAACTCTCCCATCAAGCTGTTGATGGCCCCGCGGGCGGCGGACAGGCGCTGCAACATTTCCGCGCACTGTTCGTCATCATTCAGGGCCCGGAGAACAGCCTCGAGCTGGCCGATGATTTTTTTGGTGCGGTTTACCAGATCAATTTTTTCAGAGGTGGTGTGGGACATCCCGGCACGCCTACCCTATGGGGGTATAGTACACAGCGCGGGATTCCTGTGCAATATTCTTGAGACGCCGGTATTGGTGCTTTTTAATATCCAAGGGATTGTTATTCCGAAGCCTGGCATTGTGGCGCGAGGAATCTGCTGTTTCGCTGCTGGCGGCAAGCCGGTGAAGCTGGCTTCGGAATGACAAGCGGTAGGGCTGTTCTTACGCGAGCTGCACCACGACCGAGATGCCCGCTGTGCCAGAGGGAGAGCGTTCAGTGAAAAAGGAAGAGGTCCTCGCCAAGATTCAAGAGGTCGGGATCATGCCTGGAATTCGCACATCCTCGGCGGAAGATGGCCGGTTTGCCGCCGAGGCCATCGCCCAGGGTGGAATTCCGATCGTTGAAATCACCATGACCGTGCCCAAGGCAATTGACGTGATATCTGACATGGTGAGAAATTCTCCAAACGTCATTGTGGGCGCTGGAACCGTGTTGGACGTGGAAACCGCGCGCCGCTGCTTGGCTGCTGGAGCCGGGTTTCTCACCAGTCCAGGACTCGATTTGAAGATCGTTGAATTCGCAGTCAAAGAAAATATCCTGGCGATCGCGGGCGCGATGACGCCCACTGAAGTGATGGCCGCGTGGCAGGCGGGCTCCGGCTTGGTGAAGGTATTTCCTTGCACACCAATCGGAGGTCCCGCCTATATAAGGGCGCTAAGAGGCCCCTTTCCACAGGTACCCATGATCGCTGCCGGAGGGGTCAACCAGGAGACCGCCGCCGACTTCATTCTGGCGGGGGCAGCCGCGCTTGGAATTGGTGGACGACTGATACCGAAAGTGGCTCTGGAACAGCGGGAGCCCGAACGAATCAGCGAACTGGCCCGGCGGTTTTTGCGAATCGTAAAGACAGCTCGTAGCAAGATCTCGCACAGGAACTAGCGAGGCCTGCGCTCCCTGGGCTTGGCAGGTTGGTTGAACTTTCCTCGGCGCGGGCGCAGAATCTACCACACTCTGAAGTCGGCCCTCTGACTATGTTTTCGAAAAGGAGGACGCGTGATGAAACAGGGAAGTCTGGAACTCTTGCAAGACCCCGTGTCAAAAGAACTGCTGCAATCGAAGATCCCGGCCAGGCTGGCCTATATTTGGACCGATGGAACTCCCCGGGTGGTTCCCATCTGGTTTCATTGGGACGGCAAGGAGTTCGTGATGGCCACTCCACCGAAAGCACCGAAGCTCAAGGCGCTGGCCAAGAACACGAAAGTGGCGCTCACCATCGATGACGACAACTTCCCCCACAAAGTACTGTTGGTGCGCGGAACGGCGCGTCTGGAAACCGTAAAAGGGATTGTGCCAGAGTACGCGGCCGCCGCGGAGCGCTACTTCGGACGCGAACAGGGGCAGGCCTGGGTTAGCCAGCTTCGCGGTACCACTCCCTCGATGATTCGCATTGCGATAACCCCGGAATGGGTGGGCATCCTGGATTTTCAAACTCGATTTCCCAGTGCTCTCTCGGCATAAGCCCGAATCGAGAGTGACAAGTCGGGGGGAAGCCTATGGCATCGAGCCGAGAGGCGTTCAGCATTGGCGACATCCATGCGTTGCAATCAGTGACGGAACGTTCTCCTACCCGGTGGAGTGGATTTTCTCGAATGCACCGAAAGAACAGCTGGAAGATAGTCTTCGTAATCACGACCTCCCGATGAATCAGGTCGTGACCCCATATACCTGTCTTTTGGTGAAAGCCGGAAAACAGAAAGTCCTCATCGATACCGGCGCAGACGGGCTGGCGCCCACTTCGGGCGACCTGCTGAAACAGTTGCAAGCAGAAGGCATAACTCCCGAAGAGATTACCGCGGTGGTCTTGACCCATGCGCACCCTGACCATATCGGCGGAGTGCTCGACGCAAACAGACACCCGTCTTTCCCCAATGCCCGGTACGTGATGTCAAGAATCGAATGGAATTTCTGGACATCCGATCCCAATCTGAGTGGCACGGGGATGAATGATCATGTCAAAGAACTGATGAGTTCGACCGGTTGTTTGTTTTCCACCACACCGGTCCGGCCAGCGGGGCGGTCGTCACCCTGCGGTATTGCGATTGCCCTTAAGGTCTCAGGGGCGTACTTTCCCGGGAATATTTTCAGGTTGTTCCAGTTATATGCGGTGAAAGGAGCAGCCGAAATGAACAAATTCCTGCTATGGCTTGTAAATCCTCCGACTGACGGTCCCAAATCCGCATTACTCTTGAGACTAATGGCCGGAGGGGTGTTCTTCTGGGAAGGGTTGCTGAAGTTTGTCTATGTAAACCAGGGAGTTGGCCGCTTCACCAAACTGGGGATACCGTCTCCGCAGTTCGCTGCGGCCTTCATCGGGTACCTTGAGATCTTCGGCGGACTGCTGTTGCTTACCGGCCTGATGACGAGGCTGATTGCCGTTCCATTTATCGCCGAGATGATTGTGGCGGTCCTCTCGACCAAGATCTCGCTGTATCTGGGAACTTCGCCCCTTCCTCTACCGCCGGCGCTTCCACAGGTGGGGTTCTGGGCCGTACTGCACGAAATACGGTCCGACTACGCACAGATTCTCACTGTCACCTTCCTGTTGATCAACGGGCCGGGAAAGTGGTCGCTGGATGCCGTCCTCCTGAGCAATTGGAAGCAAGGCGGGGTTTCGGACCGCGTTCCATCGGGCCGGTGGCTGGATTTGTCGGCTGCCGCTCACCGCTGAACCGTCGATGCCTGCAGAAACTGCGGCGGGGAGGAAAGACGAACCTCGCGAGAGGTACACTGTTGGGGCTGTGGCCGATCGTGCTGGCGATTTCGGGTCGTTTGAAGAACTGGCGGTGCCGATTTTCGCCAAGCTTTACAACTTCGCCCACTGGCTCACCCAAGACCGCGCCACTGCGGAGGACCTGGTGCAGGAGACGTACATGAAGGCGCTGCGAGCCTTTTCCTCCTTTCAGCAGGGCACAAACTTCCGCGCCTGGATGTACAGGATCCTGAGGAATACGTTCTTAACGACGCAGACGGGTCTCAAGGCTTGGGCGACCGTTTCTCTCGACAGCGATAGTGACGGCGACACGTCCACAGATCCAGCGGCGTCCGAAACTCCGGAATCTGTCCTGCTCGCAAAAGTGCAGCACGACACTATTCAGAACGCTCTCGAGAAATTGCCGGTAAAGTTTCGTGAAATTGTTCTCTTGTGTGATGTGGAAGAAATGAGCTATCAGGAAATCGGCGAGACGCTGGGGATTCCCATCGGGACCGTAATGTCCCGCCTTGCTCGCGCGCGCAAAGCCATGCGCACGTTGCTCAGGGAGCAATTGCAGGGGGTTTCGCGATGACATGTGACCCGTGGCAGGAGAAGCTGGACGCCTACGTGGATGACGATGGGCCGCAGGCAGACTCTGTGGACCTGGAGGCCCATCTGCGAATGTGTCCGTCCTGTGCCGCGGAGGCGCTCGGGCGCCTCAAGATGAAGCGCATGACGCAAGCAGCTGGGGCCCGGTACTCTCCGTCGCCGCAGTTCCGCCTGCGCATTGAGAAGAGTATCCAGAAAGGTCGCAAACCGATGTGGGCGTTTGGCTGGATGCCCACACTGGCTGTGGTTGCCGTAGCGCTGATGCTGATCGTTGCCTCGGCAGCGCTATGGCTGCGGCATTCCGCTCGCGAGCAGACTCTCGCAGAGTTGGTCGACCTGCATGTGGCGACCATGGCCAGCGCCAATCCGGTTGACGTGATTTCGACCGATCGCCATACGGTGAAACCATGGTTCCAGGGCAAACTCCCATTCACTTTCAATCTTCCCGAATTGCAGAATTCCTCCTTCAAGCTGGTGGGCGGCAGGGTCATGTATTTCGAGCACAGTCCGGGGGCCCAACTGCTGTTCGAACTGCGCAATCACCGGCTATCGGTCTTTATTTTGCAGGACCAGCCGGGAACGATTCCCCTGGCGATGGGCGTGACCGACGCGCGTGAGATGGCCTTTAACGTGGAGACCTGGAGCGAGAGCGGATTGCGCTACGTGGTGATCGGCGATGCCGGTCCAGCCGATATTCACGAACTCGGCGAGTCGCTGAGGGTGGCCGGGCGCTCGTGAAGGGGAGCGGAATCATCCGCACAAATAGGGGAGGTACCCCATAAGCGTTATCTTATGGCAGGATTGCCCTGACGGGCCATCGTCCAACCTGCGGAATTTCTTCCAAGTATGGAGCAACAGTTCAGCTCTTTCTTGAAAGCATTGAAGACTCTTTGGAGCGTTCCTCGGCCTTGAATGATTGTGTTACCCTCACCTGCAATCCTGTTCGCCATAGGCTCAAACCGCGCCTCGCGGTTCCGATGCTACCCTTGCGGGTATGAGCTCATTGTCCTATGGCTTCGAACGGTTTGTTGCCGCCCCGCTCCTACCTCGTAGGCTACATGTGATGGTACGCATGGTCTGATAGTGGTTTTATTCCTCCTTCAGACAATCATTCCAACAGCTTTCAGTTCGCAGGTCGGCAAGCCTTATCTAATCGCGTTACGTCAGAGTTGCCCGTTAGGCATGCGACATAGGTTACTGCTCTGGCGGTTCACATCCGTGTCGGCCTCCCAAGGCTTTTCTTGGAGTTAGCCGTGTTCGGCGCGATCCTTTATATCCGAGTACGCCGCATCGATGAGCCTGCTTAGCGCTACGGCGTGTGTAGCCGTTCCCGGTCTCAGCTTCACATGGCGCATGAACTTGCCGGTGCCTTGCAATAAGCAGGCCGGATCCAGGAGCGCTGCGCCGTGAAAGAACCCCACGTTGACGTGCGAAGTGAATACATTGACGTAGCCGAAGGGCGCATCTCCCAAACATGCAACCGGACAGCCGTCATGCAAAAGCTCCCGGACTTCGTCTCCGCATTTTCGCATCACCTCAAACCACTGACGCGCGATGGCTCCCAGTTCATCTGCATGCGCTTTCATCCACCGATCGATGGCGGGATCGCGTTCGACAGTGCCGTTCAATCGAAACAATTCCGTTCTCATCGTCATGGCGTTTTGAGAGCTACCCGCTGGTCCCAGGGTGCCACACTTTCCTCATACTCCATGGGATCGCCGAAACCTTCGGCTTGGACGCCGAGTTGGCGTAGAGCGTCCAAGGCCATCAATCGGCGATGCGCATTGAATGTCATGATATGGGCGAAGACGCCGCCGAACGTGAAGGTCTCAGCCGGTTCGCACAGAGCGTCGACGAACGTATCATCCCAGGCGGAGCGGTTTCGGATCTCGCCGAAAATACGATGCAGTTCGGCATCCGTCTTTTCGAGCCTTTGCAGGAGCGCTTGCGGGGAGCGCTGCGATTTGGGAGTGCCGTTCATATCCATATCGGCTCCGGACAGCGCGGCGGTCCAGACTTCCTTAGTGAAGATAATGTTTTCTAACAGCTGCCTTAGAGTCTTATTCGCCTCTCGCCAAGGCAGCAACTCTACGACCGTGGGCAGCGGCCGATCCAATTGTTCCTCTGTCAAAGTACCCGCGTATTCCAACAAACGCCGCGTGTGCCAGGAGTCGTTGCCTGCAAAACGATCGAATAAATCCATGTCTCTTCCTCCTTTTGTTAAGGAACCAGGGGCAAAAAAGTGAATTTTGTTGGACACCGGCAAATGAAAGTGCGGATCACGCATGCGCCGGTAGATGCTGGGAGAAGTCCGAAAAGCTTTTCGGAAAGCGCGAGTGAACGCCTCCAACGAACCGTAGTTGGCATCCAGGGCGACGTCCGTGACCGACATTCCGGTATGCCCCAGTTGATATGCTGCTCTTTCCAACAATAGCCGTCGTCGCATGGCTGCCGGAGTTTCTTCGACCACGGTTCGGAACAACCTGTAGAACTGCGTGCGGCTTTGATACGCTTGGCGCGCCAGATCTTGCGTTCTCGCCTGTGTGTCCAGGGAGTTCGCGACAATCGCAGAGAGGCGGTCTGCCGTGTCCTGACCATCCGCTTTATTCATGCGTCCGGTTCCTCAGCTTGAACGAATCATAGACAAAGATGACGCCTCCCGCCTGATCGTACGTACCAATCTTCTACCTTAAAAGCCGGACCGACGCGAATGAACGACCGGATACTCGACATCGCGCTTGCACGATGACTCCCCACAAACCCCGTTGTGTTGAGCCAACCGCCCAACTCCCGGATGGTCGCTAGGCT
>Ga0210384_10006300_pt1 | contig 12694 bp, 5 predicted proteins | sample IncBWH2MmetaG_FD_160574 | JGI IMG/M metagenome (GOLD analysis project Ga0210384, IMG submission 160574) | Forest soil microbial communities from Barre Woods Harvard Forest LTER site, Petersham, Massachusetts, United States - Inc-BW-H-2-M | ecosystem: Environmental > Terrestrial > Soil >... | reverse complement strand
TAGAGTCCCGAGGGGTGGGGCAAGTCACCGCGTGACGACGGCGAAGGAGTAGTCGGCCAGGTCCCTGGTGTCGCCGGCATGCGTGAACCCGCTGAGCAGGAGGGTGTACTCGCCCGCGGGCAGGACTCTAGCAGGGATCTCGACCATCAGGGCGACGCCGGAGTCGGTGGCCTGCATGCGCAGACCTTCCTGGCCCCACACCTGATGGCCTTCGGGCATGCGGATCAGCGCTCGAAACCCGCGATGGGACCGGTAGGCCGACCCACTGGCGACGTCCAGCTGTAGCTGACGACATCGGCGGCGGTCGGGACGACGAGGCTCTCTGATTCGGCTTGCCCCCTGCCGCTCGGCGTCAGGATCAGGGAGACGGGGGTCTGGGTTCCAATCCGTCGGGCCTCGGCGAGCAACTCCTCGAGCTCCGCTAACTGGGCCAAGAGACGGGCGAAGTCGTCGGCCGACCGGTTCGCCCGTCCCCTTTGCATTTGCCGCATGAAGAAGACCCACAAGCCGACGAAGAGGATGAAAGGGGCCCAGGAGAGGAGCACGTTGGGCCAAATTGGGGTTTCCTCAGGTCGATAGCTGACCGCGACCTTTTTAGCGAGCAGGGTGTCGACAAGCTTCTCGTAGCCGATGGGAGCCAGGGTCTTGAAGAGCTGCAGGTTGGTGCTGTGGCCCTTGATCTCGTTGCCCGGTATCGTCACGTCCGCCACTTGGCCGGACTCCACCTGGGCCATGAAATCGCTGAGCTTGACCGCCACCTCACTTTTCTGGGTCTGGGCGAAGTGCCAGGCCAGGAAGACAACGACCAGCAAGGTCATCCAGAGCATCACGGTCCGGAACGTTGGGAGAGGCGGATCCTTGCCCATCGATTGCCGATCCTGCGGAGAGGTCGTCAAGACTCGCCGAACGGGTCAAGGGGAGTCTACTCTTCTCGCGCCGCCCTGCGTAACGTCATGACCGCGGGCTTGAGGCCGCGAGCGCAGACGGAACTCAGCGAATATCAGGGAAGTTCAGGTGAGGGTAAAATGACGCGATTCGTCGGAATGCAAGAAGAACGCCGAGGGCCACCTTTAGGACCATTTCCTCCAAGAAACTTCAAAGAAAGGGGACGGTTGGCCCGCGCGTTCACAGCCCAGACCCGTTTGGTCGGCCCTACCGACGTCCACGGAGGTGACCATGCCACCAGATCCGGGCACTCCCGGGGGCCATGCTCCCGGCGCCGACAGCGTTCTGCGTCGACTCTTGGGAGGACTGTCGGTCTTCACCATGCTCATGACGGTGCCCCAGGTCCTGACCATATGGATCGGCCATCAAGCGGCCGGGGTCTCCATTCTCTCGTGGAGCGCCTACCTGCTCTCGGCGATGTTGTGGTTGTGGTTCGGAGTCCTGAAGCGCGACAGGAACATCTACTTGCCCTGCGTGGGCTGGATCATGCTGGATTGCGCCGTTATAGCTGGAGCCGTCCTCTATGGCTAGAAGGCGCGCCGAGGTGAAGGGGGTTGGGCAGGCGCCGAAGTGCTTCGAGCCGGGGAAGGATCGATCCGGGAGGTTCCGTTGAGCAACCTCGCACCGTCGACCACGGCCGAGTCCCTGGTGTGCGACCCGTCTCCGGGGGCCACGATCGAAGCCTTGCCCGGCAACCTTGCCGACCTCGGTGGAATGGCGATCCGCCGCCTGTTGCCGCGCAGCAAGCGCCGCCTCGTCGGGGCCTGGTGCTTTTGCGACTCCTTCGGCCCGCTAAGCTTCGAACAAGGGAAGGGGATGGACGTTCCGCCCCATCCACACATCGGCATCCAGACCGTCACCTGGCTACTCGCGGGCGAGGTGATGCACAAGGACAGTCTCGGGTCCGAGGGGCTCGCCCGCCCGGGCGTCCTCAACCTGATGACCGCGGGCCGGGGAATCGCCCACGCCGAGGAGACCCCTCCGCAGAACAGCGGTCACCTGCGGGGCGCGCAGCTCTGGGTGGCGCTCCCGGAGCCCAGCCGCAACGCGGCGCCGGCATTCGAGCAACAGGCGACGCTCCCCATCTCCTTGGGCGGGGGCCAGGCGACGCTGATCCTCGGCGAGCTCGCCGGCCTGAGGTCGCCGGCCCGGGTCTTTTCACCCATTGTCGGGGCGGAGCTAGCCGCGGCTATCGACCAAGAGCTCGTGATCCCGCTCGACCGCGAGTTCGAGCATGCCTTGGTACCGCTCGAGGGCGAATGCCAGTTGGAGAGACAGCCCCTTGCGGTCGACACGCTCTACTATCTTGGGACCGGTCGCGGCGAGCTCCGGCTCAAGGCTGGGGCCATGGCGCCCCGCGCGCTCCTCCTGGGCGGCGCACCCTTTGGCGAGACCGTGCTCATGTGGTGGAACTTCGTGGCGCGCACGACGGAGGAAATCATCGAGGCGCGGAGTGATTGGATGGCTGGCCGTCGGTTCGGAGAGGTTCGAGCGTACGCCGGAGAGCGTCTGGCGGCGCCACCATTTGTGGCGCGCCCTATCCCACGCTCCTGATCGGCACGACCTCACTCGCTTTCTCTGGGTAGTGCCACTGAGTTGATTCGGGTCAGAAGAGACAAGGGGAATATCCATATGGAACCACGCTTCTCGTCGAAGATGATCCTGGCAAACGTGCCTCTCTATGCGCTCCTTGCTGTTCCGCTTGCGGCCCAGAGTGCCGATCGACTCATAGGGAAGAACGTATCGATCGCGCCGATGAGCTTCAAAGGCCGGAGTGCGGTCCAGGTGATAGCGAATCCCGAGGCGGCAAACGGCACGTCGTATGCATTAGTCAAGGACGTTTCGTTTCGCGAGGGCGTGATCGAAGTGGAATTGGCTGGCCAAACTGCTGCGGCTGCGTCTGCCACCGCGCGCGGGTTCATTGGCATCGCTTTTCGGATGCAGGGCGACGGACGCTACGAGTACATCTACATTAGACCGACGAACGGTCGGGCCGACGATCAGATCAGGCGGAACCACTCCACCCAATACAGTTCTTACCCGGACTTTGACTTTGCTCGATCGCGGCAGGAGGCTCCCGAAAAATATGAGTCCTACGTCGATTTGGAGCCCGGCGTCTGGACCAAGTACAAGATCGAGGTGGAAGGCCGCAAGGCTCGCCTCTACGTGCACGGAGCTGAGCAGCCCTGCCTGATCGTCAATGATCTCAAGCTCGATCCGCGGGAGGGAGGAGTCGCCCTGTGGGTCGGACCGGGCACGGAGGGCTATTTTTCCGGTCTGAAGATTACGGCCAAGTAGCTATCACTCACTGCACGTCTCTAATCCATGCAGGGTGGCCGTGGTGAGCCAGGAGGCGGAAGTCAGGGGAGCAGCCCCATTGACCGGCACTGGTCATGGATCGCCCCCTTCAGCCGGACCACCTCGCCCTCGTGAGGAACGAAGGAGCGCTCCAAGCCGTTGCAGAGGGCACGGCGGTTCTCTTCGACGGGATCCTTCAGTCCCCGCTCTTGGAGCCCGTGAAGCGCCCAGAGCACACGTCGCTCGTCCACCGGGAGAACTCCACCAGGGCCGGCGGCCGTGAAAGGCAGGGCGTAGGCCTCGATCAGGGAGTCGACGGCCCGGCGTCGCACCCTGGGGTCGGGATCGCCCAATAGGGACACAAGGAGATCCTGGCTTGCCCCGGTGTGGTAGCTCGCCGAGAGGCGCACCTCGGCGGGAAGGTCCCGCGCTCGAACTACCTCGTCGAGGAGCTCACGGGAGCCGGGGCACCAGAGATTGGCGACGAGTTGCTGGGCCGCGAGCGGGTCCTCGCGAGCCAGGCGGCTCACCAGCTCGAGCGCCTGCTTGGTTTGAGTAGCCAGCCCACAGACCTCCTTACGCGTGGTCATCATTTGTCGAGCCGACCTCACCTGGGCCCGCGTCGCCCTCATTCCCTGCGCCGCCTGAGCGACCTCCCTGCAGCCGGGATTCGCGATCACGGCCTCGAGAACGTGGTCATAGCCTGCATCCTCCGAGCCGAAGGCGGGGTCAGGGGCGAAGGCGTGGGTGCAGGTCGAGCCATCGACGACCCGCGCCAGGGAAGCGGCCTCGGCGTAGGCGTTCCCGTCCCCGAGCCGTCCCAGTAGCAGCAAGGCCGGTCCACGGACGACGGGGTCCGGATCCCCGCGCGCTATCTGCAGCGCGACCCCGGCCCCGGCCTCCAAGCGTGGCTCGCCCGGATGGGCAACTCCGATTTCGTCCGAACCTGGTCGCAAGCTCTCGGTCGCCTGCAGCTTTTTCTTGATGAGCTCGACCACGGCCCTCCGAACCTCCGGGGACTCGTCGCGCAGGAAAGTCCTCAGTCGCTCCTCGTCATCCAGGCCGCTCGCTTCCACCGCCACCGCGCGAACCTGGGCCGGCACCTCGCTGGAGGTGGCCATCGCGCTCAGGCCTTCGCGCGCCGCGGGCCTCTCCTTCAGACTAGGGCAGGACAGCGCACCCCACACCTCCGTGGCCCGGCCCGGGTCCTCTCGCAACAGCTTCTCCAGATCAGGCACCACGCCGTCCAGAACCGCGGGCCACCTTGCCACGACCGAACAGGCAGCGCAGACGTGCTGCACCAAATTCGGGTCTTCGCCCCCGCGGTGCAAACGACGAAGGGCGGAGGAAAGGTCGCGCCGGCCCAGTGTCAGCTCGAGAGGCGTGAGCAGCACGACGGCCGTCAGCCCCAACGCGACAAGGCCTGGACCCCAGGGCTGGTTCCCCTTGGGAGCGTCGCGGCTCAAGATGGCCGCGCAGATGACGCTTACGAACGCTGCGGGAACACCAAAGAGGAGCCCCACCCGCAGCTGATACTGAGCGGACGGTCCGGCCGTGTCCGGCGCCGAGGCGGCCAGGCCCATCACGATCCTCCAAAGAAAGAGGGCCACCCACCACGCACCGGTTCCAGCCAAGACCGCACCCATGACCTGAACTGATGCCCTCGGGGCAGTCTCCTCGTGCCGCGAGACCTGATTCCAGACTGCGACAGAGGCGAGCAGAGACAGAACCGGGATCGACCAGAACAGTGCCTCCGACCCCAGGAGGGGATGAAGGTCAGCGTGGGTTCCATAGACGTCCGCGAGCAGGTTGATAGCCCGCAGGCCGATCAGAAATGGAGCTACGAGCAGGACGAACGCCGGTACCCCCTCGACCAGCCGGCGCAAGTCAGGGACCCTTGAATTTCCGCCTTGACAGCAGGCCGGATGGAGCCCCAGCCCGGCGGGGGGAACGCTCCGGGGCGATGGACCCGTTGCCGACCCCGTAGCTCTCCGAGGCCGTCATCTGCCGATCATCGGGCACGAGAGCCCTAGGCTACCCCGGACAGAGCCCTGAACCCAAGGGCTCTCAAGGGCTCAGGAAGAATCGGCGAATGGCCGTGGCCTCGGCCTCGGTCACGCCATCCCAGACCGCGCCATCTCCGGAGGCGGTCGAATACCCGATGGGGCTCAGGCCTTCGAGGTAGGTCACGATGGGCTTGAGTACGTCTGGTAGGGCGTCTCCGCCCGGGTAGCCGAAAGCTACCGGCACCACCGCGTCCGCAAACGTCAGGCTTCCGTGGTTGCCGGGTATTCCTTTGTCGCTGTCGAAATGGAATCCGTCGTGCATGTTGGCGAGCACGACGATGTCGCCGCTGTTGGGCGAGTTGAGCCGGGCCAGACGCTCCGTGGGCAATGCATACTGCCAGCGTGGATCCGGAGGATCCCCGTAGCCCTTGCCCACCAGATAGCCCGGAGGCTGCAGCTGATTGGCCAACCGGCATTCGTCCGTCCCGCTCGCTCCGCAGGCGAAGGTCCCCGAGAGCTTGTAGTCGCGCGGAACCACCATGTAAGAGCTGTCCGAGAAGCCCGCCGTCCCCGGCACCCGCACCAGGATATCGGAGATGGGTCGGTTCGACCAGGACGTGCCCGCGGCAGTGATGTAGCTCTGATAGATCTGGTCCACGAAGGGCTCGAGGACGTCGAGGCTGGGCGGCCGAGTAAAATCCGGGCCCAGGGTTGGAGGGTTGCCGGCCACGGGGGCGTTGCTCGCGACGTAGACGTAGGCCAGGCCATATTGGGCATCGAAGATGACGCTGCTCCGGAAGACGCCCGTCAGGAGGGTGTCCCCGACCAGGGTATCGCCGTTGACCTGGAGGGTTCGCTGCCAGGTCTTGATCCCCTTGTTCTGCAGGAAGCTGCCCTGCTTGCCCAGATACATGAACTTGGACTTGGTCGTGTCGACTAGGCCGTGGTCCCCAAAGACGCCATAGACCGTCGTCTGTCCGAACGACTGCTCGAGGGCCCGGGTGATCCGGTTAAGCCGGCCGTGGAGGGCGGAGAAGAAGAAGTATTGAACCTGGTTCAAGGATCCCGTGCTGGGGCACCCGCTGTCCGTGTTGCCCGGGCTCACCCCGCACCCGTGCAGGTAGTGATCGAGGCCGGGCAGATAAACGACCATCAAGTCGAAGCTGTCGCCGTTCTTCCGGATCTCGCCGATCGCCCGGTTGGTCGAGCCCTCGTCAAGGTCCGTCGCGCCGCCGTAGGGGGAAAGGGGGTTTGCCCAACGCGCGAAGTCCGTCACGCCGAACGGGTCCCAGACATCGTCGCCGTGGGGGCCTGAATTCCCCATGCCCAGGCCCGCCTGCTGGCCGAGGACGATGCTGCGGAACTGCGCGTCTCGAAGATCGTCGTAGACGAAGCGGGTGCCGATGAAGTGGCGGTTGTACGCGTCCGAACTGCCGTTGACCCACTGGGCGAGGAAGAAATCGCCGTCCCCCAGGGCCTGGCTTAAGGCGCCGCCGAGGTTGCCGCCGGGAACGGGGAGACTGGTCCGGTTGAGCCATTCGTTGGCGGGCACCCCGGTCACGGCGGGGAAGCTTCCCGAGAACATGGTCGACCACCGGCTGAAGGTGATGGGCGGGAAGCTGGTAAGGAGCGGCTTCTTCTCGAGCAGGCCCTTCCCGCGGTAGGTGTCCCCGAAGATGCCGGCCAGGGCCGTACCCAGCGCCTTCGGACTCACGGGCGGCGCCGGGTCCTCCTTCACCTGGGTGAAGAAGTCGTACCCAAAACCGTCGATGGCGAAGATGACCATCCTTCCCCGGCTTACTTTGAGTATCTTGGGGAACATCTTGGTCTGACCGTTGTCCAGGGTGAAGGTGAGGTCGCGGACGCCGACGGTGGCCGTGCGGTCCACAGTCATCGAGAAGGTGGTGGTGACGCGGACGACCTCGAGCGAAACCGGCTGCTCCTGGCGCTGAACGAGGGTGGTCGTGACTCCTGTTCCGGAGACGGACATCCCCTTCACTTCCGGCTCCCCTCCCCCGGCCGTGATGTAGGACGTGGTCAGGGTGACCTGACTGCCCCGAACCACGACCGCAGGGGAGAGAACAATGGAGCCGGAGGGCCTCGTGATGCTCACCCCGCCGCTGTTGAAGGTGAAGGTGTAGGGCCGTGACACGGGTGGATTCTGTCCCTGCAGGCCGGTGAGGATGTTGGGGGCCTGCGAGCTTCCCTTGTCCGGCACCACGACCAAGGGCAGCCTCGCCCGAACGCCCGAGAGGGGGCCGCTCGTGGCCGCGGGCGAGGGAGCCAAGGTCAGGTCGAAGGCCTGTCCGTTGATCATCGCTTGGTCGCCCGATTGCAGGGTCGCCAGCCCGCTCGCCACGACCCACGCGGGCTCGAAGGTGCCTCCGTCGAGGGGCGGGTTGTTCTGGACGCTGACGAAAGCGGTCTGGACGGCCGTGTTCGGAGTGAAGACGGTGCTGGTCGGCCCGAACGACTGGCTCTTGAAGCGGTTATTGCCCGGCTGCTCCTCCAGGAGCTCCATGTAGAAGCCCTGGAGACTGAGGTCGGAGCTGTCGAGGAGGAGGCGCAGGCGGCTCGGCTGGCCGGGCTGGCTCAGGATGGAGGCGACCTGGATCGTGGTGGTGCCAAGCCCCGGCACCGGAGTCGACCCCGTGAAGGTCTGTGAGGCGGGCGCGGTCTCGGTCAGGGTCACCGCATCCTGGTCGAGGGCGGAGCGGACATTCACCCGAATGGTGTCGATGACGCTGGGATCGAGGGGACCGGCGAGGAGGACTTCCATCGTGTCGTTGCTCGGGAGCCGCAGCGCCGGATTCCGGAAGAGCCCCGATCCGGGGGCCGTCTCCAGGAATTCATAGGACTGCTTCACGATGGACAGCCCTAGGCTCGAGAGCACCGCGGGGACGACCCGCCGGGCCGAGGTATCGCCCGAGACGGGAGCCTGGAGAGACAGGCTCGCCGTACCCAGGTCGGGGGTGACCCCCGTGAAGGTCAGGGTGCCGACCCCCGTCTCTACGAGCGGGGTCTCGCTCCCGGTCGGACTGGTCGCGCCATGGTAGAGCACGAGGGAGTTGGGCACGGTCGTGCTCATGGCCGAGGCCACGAGGGTGAAGGGGTCCAGGAACTTCGTGTCGTAGGCGCTTCCGGTGGGCGCGGTGGCGGGGAGGGGGCCGGACTGCTGGGCATTGATGGTGAAGGAGCCGTACCCGCGGTTGCCGATGGCGTTCTCCGCCTCCACGGACACCGTGTTGGAACCGTCGCTGATCCCGACGGTAACCGTCGTCTGGAAGGTGGCCCGGAAGGCGAAGGGCCGGGTGACGCTGGCCGGCTCGGGGACGGGGGTCACGGGATAGGTCTGGTCGCCCACGAACACCTGCGTGATGTCCGCGGCGTGGCTGTCCACGATGTCGGCCAGGGCGTCCGTGATCTGTCCAGAGACCCTGACCTGGGCCTGGGTTCCATCCCCGATCAGGGTCACGTCGGAAGCAGCCACAGGGTCGAGCGTGACCACCGGCCGTGGATCGGAGGTGAGGGGAGCAAAGCTCTCCTCCCCGCGCTTGTCCACGAAGACGATCCGCACGAGGGGGATGGTCTTGAAGGCGGACTGGAGGACCTTGTCGGTCTGGGGTTCGACGACGGCCCGGGCCGTGTACACGGCCTTGGGATCCACGACCGCGCCCGCCGGCCAGGTGGCGCTTCCCTTCGACCCCGAGGTGGTGGCGGACAGGGTCTGTATCAACCCCCCGTTTCTGTAGATCTCGACCTGGGCGGTGCCGATTTGGTAGGAGCTGGGGACCACGCCGAAGTTGATCTTGACGTCCTTCTCGGTGACCAGGATGCCCTGGTTCCGGACCATGCCGCTGGGGGTGATCTGGTAGATCACGGCCGTGGTGGCCAGGGCCGCCGTCCTCAACCCGCTCAGGGGGGTGGCGTTCCCGGCCAGGAACGTGCGGTCTGCGGAGAAAAGGATGTTCTTGTCCGTGAGCGCGAGCCGGCTGGCCACCCCGGCTAGGGTTCCCACGAACTCGGGGCTTGCCGGCTGGGTCAGGTCGAAGAGGAGGGCGAGGCCGGAGTTGAGGCCGCCCGAGACCAGGACCGTGTTGTCCTTCACCAGGACGTCCCCCACCGAAGTCAGGCCGCTCAGGGGCAGGATGTTCAGGACCACAGGGACCGTGGGGTTGCTGATGTCGACCACGGCCAGCACAGGGACCGAGCCCGACCCCGTCAGCGTTCCGTAGCCCCCGACGAGAGCCACGTCCTTGTCCGCGAAGTGGCCGAGCGCAATCGCCGTCCCCCAGTTGAGGCTCCCCTGCACGTTCTGGATCTGCTGGCTCAGCAGCACCTGGGCGTTGGTCGGGCTTGCCACCACGAGCCCGATCTGGGGCATGTTGCCCGTGGCGAATACGAGGGGCTGGCTCTGCCCGTTGACCACGAAGTCCATCACCTTGAGGTCGTTGACGTTCAGGATCGCGTTCTTGCTCGGGTCGGGGTCGAGGGGGATCGTCACGACCGCGCTCTGGTTGATCCCGGAGTTGAAGAGGCTCTGGTTGATGGGGACCATCGCGCTCGCCTGGGCGGGGTCGGGATTGGCGGTGCCGAAGCCGGCGTCGGGGAAGCCGGCCCTCGTCCCCGTGAGGTCCACTACCTGGATCCCCTTCCGCGCCGTGGCCACGTAGACGCTGTTCCCACGGAGGACGACGCGGTTTGGATACCCGTCGAGGATGTTGCTCGTGAGGCTGGCGGCCCCCACCCACTGCGGCTGGTCCGTGCTCACGTCGTAAACGAAGAGGTTGGCGGGGGTGCTGACGAGCTCCGTGTAGACCACGATCTCGCCATTCGTCGTGAAATACGTCCGCGGGGAGGCGGCGATGACCACGGTGCGGGTTCCGTTCCCATCGAGGCCCGCGGCTAGATCACGGGGCGGGTAGTTGAACCGGGTGGGGGGATCGAGAACCTCGAGGGGGGCCACGGGGTCCGCGGTGTCGAAGATGTGCAGCTCGCCGGACTGGGCGCCCGTCACCCCTCCCGGATAGAGCGTGCGGGCCACGTAGGCACGGTCCCCCAGCACGGCGAGGCCGGCCACCTGGTAGGCCCCCGAGCCTCCCACCGCCTCCGGGCCGAAGGTGGTGAAGGTGCTCTGATAGGGGGCGGGAGACAGCTTCAAGGGGGCGGGCTGGCCCTGGGCGTCCGTAGCGAGGTCGATGACCCCGTCCGTGACCCGGATCGTGTAGGCGGCGTTGAACTCGAGGCCCGAGAGAGGCTCCAGGGTCACGGAGGTGACCACCACGTCCTGACCCGTCACCAGGACCGGGATGGGGTTCCCGGAAGCGTCGAGCCCGATCCCCGTGAGGTTGCAGGGCACCTCGGTGCCATCGGGGGCGACGAGCTTCACGCTTCCCGGGATGTGCTTCACGGGCTCGGTGAAGAAGACGGCCGGGAAGACCCCCACCGGCACGCCGGCCGCGCCGTTCGCGGGCACGGTCTGGGCGTCGATGACCGCGGGCGGGACGCCCGGGGTTGCTCCGACGCTCCCTCCCGCGGCGATGACGCGGAAGGTGTAGGTGGCGTTCTCGACCCCCCCGAAGGGCGAGATCGCGCTGGCGGCAATGGTGTAGCTTCCGGCCTGGCTGGGCGTGAATCTTCCGTCGCTGCTGGCGTCCTGGACCAGGAAGTTCATGGGCAGCACGGCCGGCGGCACCGACTCCGGCACCACCGTCTTCGTGGCCCCGTTGATGGTGGCGCTGTTGACGATGGCGAGATTGCCCTGGGCGTCCACGCTCCGGAACCCGATGCGCAGCGGCGTGCCCGCCACGATGAGGCTGGTCACGTCGTGGCGGCCGCTCGCGTCCTCGGTCATCACGTGAATGGCGAAGGGAGGCGGGGGCGCCTTGGCCGCAACCGCGGGCAGGAGGATGTCGGCCGTGGCCAGGTTCTTGAAGAGGCCGAACAGCTTCAGGTGGGCGAGCCCGGGGTCGCTGTCGATCTTGGAGTCGGTTGCCTGGACCGCGTACACCGTTCCCATGTGGTCGAGCCCGTCGCTCGGATCGACGGTGTGGACCTCAACTACCCCACCCGTGAAGTGGTCGTCGAACATCGTGTAGCGGCCGTCGCCTTGCGTGACCGCGACCGTTTCCGACTTGGTGGGATCGAAGGAGGTGCCGTTCAGGGTTGTAGCCCGGACGACCAGTCCCGGGACACCCTGATAGGAAGGAGCGGTCGACCCCGGGGGGAAGAAGGGGCGAAGGACGCTCCCCGTGATCACACCGCCCACGGGCGTGCCCGGGAGCAGGCGGTTGACGGTCCACACGCAGATGGCGTAGGCGAGCCCCACCCCCAGGGCCGCCCCCGTCGCGGGCACGTACTGGCCGATGCTGTCGACGTACCCGCTCATGGGGTACGAGGCCATCACCACCTTGGCCGTCGGCCCGCTTCCCTCGACGGTGGCCCAATCCAGGGTCTGGAAGGCGACCTTGCCGTCGGGACGGTCGATCTTGCGATAGACATAGTAGAAGGCGTCCCCGGGCTTTGCCGGCTGCTGGTCCGGGGGCACGGTCGTGAAGTCGGGGACGGGGAAGGCCAGCTTCACCTCTTTCTTGAAGACCGGCTGGTCGGCGGACTCGATCTTGATCCCGCTCCCGAAGTTGGCACCCCCCAGGTCGGGGCGATCGGGGAAGAGGTCGGGACCGAAGGCGGTGATCCGGAGGGTGACAGCCTTGTCCAGGGCTCCCTCGGGGATGCGCAGCTCGACACCACTGCCGTCGGCGGCCTGGACCACGCCACCCCCGGCCCCGATCGCCGTCTTTCCCGTGGCGGGGTCCACGAACTGGCTGCGGTTGAAGGTGGTGACGTTCCCGAAAGGATCCGTGACCGTCACCATCATCGGGTCGTTGATGGAGGCGGGCATCTGGTGGGCCGCGACCTCACCCGAGTTCCCGGCGGTGAGGGAGAGCACGATCCCGTTGCCGGAATCAATGATGAGGATGTTGGTGCCGGGGGGGAAGGTCTGAGCGGGGGCAGAGATGGTCACGAGCCCGTTTGCGTCCGGGAAGGAGAAGGTGAGGGCACCCGTGTTGTAGACGGGAGGCACGTTGTCCTTGGTGCGGAACGAGACCGCGGGCACGGAGACGAGGCCCCCGAAAACATCGGCCAGGCCTGAGGCCTGAAGCGTGTAGGTGGCCGAGAAATCAAGGGCGGCGGCGGGGATGACGGCGAGCGTCTTGCCGCTTCCCGAGAGGACGAGCCTCACGCTCACGGCTTGGGTGCCCTTGAGGAGCAGGATATTGGCCGGGGTGACGGTCGTGGGGTTCAGAGGGGCCGAAGACGTGATCTGGACCTCGACACCGGTGTCCACTCCCGTCGACCCGTCGGCCGGGGACACCGTGGCCGTGGTGACCGTCCCCGCCAGAGCGATGTTCTGGGCGGCGGTCTGCCCGGCCGTGACCACACTC
>Ga0210384_10006299_pt1 | contig 12694 bp, 12 predicted proteins | sample IncBWH2MmetaG_FD_160574 | JGI IMG/M metagenome (GOLD analysis project Ga0210384, IMG submission 160574) | Forest soil microbial communities from Barre Woods Harvard Forest LTER site, Petersham, Massachusetts, United States - Inc-BW-H-2-M | ecosystem: Environmental > Terrestrial > Soil >... | reverse complement strand
CCGCCTTACAGTCGCGCGGCGGCGACGGCTTACTTGCGCAAATCCCGGCCGAGCCGGAACTCGCGCACCGTCTTCCCGTGCACGAAGTCCACAGTGATTGTGGGGGGCGTTGCCGCCCGCTGTGGGTTGCATGGTGCCGCGACATGATTCCGCGGCCGGAGATAAAGCTCGTACGTAACTTCTTAAGTTCCAGACAAAACATTCACTCGAGGGCGTCCCGAAGAGCTGAGATCCACGCTGAGCGATGTCTGGAAAACCTGTTCGAGCAGTTCGCGCTGATAGACGCTTGCGGGCGGCCCGATGCGCAAGCTTTTCCCGCGTTGCAGCAGGATCACTTGGTCGGCGTATTCGGCCGCCAGATTTAATTCGTGCGTCACCACCACGACGGTATAACGATTTGTGGCCGCCAGCCGCCTCAAAGCATCGAGCAAGTCCACCTGCGCGCCAATATCGAGGTGCAGTGTCGGCTCATCGAGCAACAATAGCAGCGGCTGCTGCGCCAACGCCCTTGCCAGGATCACTCGCTGTTTTTCGCCGCCGGATATTTGGTCCATCCAGCGATCGCTCAGATGATCGGCGCCAACTTGTGCGAGGGCGTTACGCGCGATGATTACGTCTTCTTCAGACTCAAAACGCAGCGCCCGCCCATACGGATGTCGCCCCTGCAGAACAAATTCCCAAGCGCGCGATGGAAACAATAGCGGGCTTTCCTGCTGCACCATGGCGATGCGTTGTGCGCGCGTTTTCGGCGAAAGCGTATGCGTTACGAAGCCGTTGAGTAGAACCCGGCCTGATAGCGGCTCGAGCGCGCCCGAAATCAATTTGAGCAAAGTGGATTTGCCACTGGCATTCGGGCCCAGAATCGCCAGAATTTCTCCCGGACGCGCCTGGAAACTTGTGGCCTCCAACGTAAACAACGGTGCTTGGGCGGGATTCGCAGAATACGCATAGCTGACCTGCTCGACGCTTAGCCGCACTTCGCCGCCCATGCGTGAGGCGTCACTCGCGGGGCGAGCAGTCGCCTGCACGCTCATGCCAGCCTCCGGCGCAGCAAATAGATAAACAACGGCGCACCCGCCATGGCCGTCATAACTCCAACCGGGAGCTCGGCCGGCGCCACCACCGTCCGCGCAAGCGTATCGGCGATAACGATAGCGATGGCCCCGCCAAAGGCTGCTGCCGGCAGCAGCATGCGATGGTCGGAGCCAAAAATAAATCGCATCACGTGCGGCACGAGGAGCCCAACGTAACCGATCGCTCCGCTAACCGATACGGCAAGTCCCGTCAGCACCGACGCCGCAATGTAAACCACCAGTTGCACGCGCGGCACATCGACTCCCAGGTGCATCGCTTCCTTCTCACCCGCCAGGAGCATATTCAGGTCCGACGCCGTAGTGTAAATGGCCCCCGCCGCTACGAGAAATCCCACGCCCAGAACCCACCTGAGTTTCTGCTGCATGGCGTTGATAGATCGCCCATCATCCAGAAGGCGATGCCGTGCATATCACGTCCGATCTGCGTCGTCATGAGAAACAGAATGACCGCAGAGAGAAATGAAGCGCTGATGATGCCTGCGAGAAGCAAGGTGCTGCTGTCAATCTGCCCTTCGCGCCGGCCGAGAAAATAAACGGCTCCGATGCTCGCCGTTGCGCCGAGGAACGCACCGAACGGCGTGAGTAGTGCGGCGAACTCCGGTGAGATTGCCAGGTGAGGTTCAGCAATGAGGGCCACGATCGCGCCAAGCGCGGCCCCGCTCGACACACCGAGCACGTAGGGATCCGCCAGCGGATTCCGCAGCAGCGCTTGAAAGCTGGTGCCGGCCACGGCCAGCGAGGCGCCCACGACGATTCCCAGCAAAATGCGCGGCAGCCGGATGTCGATCACGATCATCCCGTAGTCGCTCGATATCCCGCTGCTTTGCCCGAGCAGCGCTCGTATCAAATCACGTCCGAGACCGTAGAGCGAAACCGGCACCGCGCCGAGCTTTAGCGCGATCACCACGACCACGAAAAGCACGGCCGCTAGCGCCAAGCAGCGGAGAAAGAGATTTTGGAACGTCAGAGGGCGCATGAGCAAACCTCTTCGACATCCCTTCCATTGCCATCCGCCTTAAATGGCGTCGCGGCGCCACGATTGTCACTCTTCTGCGGGCTCTCCTTTTCGATCTTTTGCTTCTCTTTCGGCTCCGCGAAGGCTTCCGGGTGCAGTTGCCGCGCGAGTTCTTCAATCGCAGATATGATTCGCGGCGCGGGACGGTTCACTGCATCGCTAATCACTGCGAGCCGCCCGTTGTGCATGGCCTCCAAGAGTCGCCATCCTGGCAGGCTCGAATACGCCTCCATGTCATGCGCTAGGTTTTCCCCGTGCCCCGTAGCAACAACGAGGTAGTCCGGCTGAAGTTTCACGACTTCCTCGAGGTTTACTTCCGGCCAGCCCTGCGCGGAGTCCACGACGGACACCGCCCCGGCCAAGCGAAGCGCATCGGCAATAAAGGTATCCTTCCCGATGGAAATCAGCGGCTCCGGCCAAACGACAAAAAACACGCGCCGTGGCGCAAACGGCGCAAGGCGCTGTTTCAGTGCACTCAACTGGTGCTCCAGATCGAGGCCCAGTGCGGTTCCTGCTTCCGGGGCTCCGAGCACGTCTGCAAGCCGCTTGGTCGAGGAGACTATATCCTCGACACTGTGAGGATCGGTCGCGTAAGTGGGAATTCCCAGGCTATCCAGCGCGTGAACTGTATCGAGGCGGTTCAGACTTTTCGTCATGAGAACGAGATCCGGCCGAAGCGCCGCAATTTCCTCGAGATTCGGATTGATCGCGCCGCCCACTTTGGTTTTTTTCTGCGCGTCCTCCGGATAGTCGCAGTAGTTGGTGTCGCCAACGAGTCGCTCCTGGAGGCCAAGCGCATAAATGGTTTCCGTCAAGCTCGGCGCGAGGGAAACAATGCGCTGCACGGGTTGTGGAATCCTCACCGTGCGCCCAGCTTCATCCACCACCTCGCGGCCTGCGGGAGGAGCATCAACGCTCGTCGCGACCGATTGAGCCCTCGTCGACGCCGCACCCGCAAACCACATCAACACAACGGCGATCGAGCAATGTCGAACCCGGACGCGCGGATTTCCTCTCAAAGCTCCCCTTTGCTGATAGCTCAATCAGACCCAATAAAAAAGCCCCGCGAGACATCCGGGGCTATCGCCGAGCTCTTTCTCGCGAAGAGCACGGCTTCTGCGGCATAGGAGGGTGGCCTGGCTTACGGCTTTTCAGCCGATCACAGTGGCGGGACCGCGGCCGATTTTCACGGCCTTCCCCGCTTCCCTGCCTGCAAATTGAAAGATGAGTGTAAGCCGCGTGCGTGCCAGTGTCAATCGCGCGCGAATCTTCGCGTGTCGGCGTCAGCGGTTCTTCCAGTTCGGCTTGCGCTTTTCGACCATGGCGTGCAAACCTTCTTGCGAGTCTTCGAGCCGGTAGAGTTCGTTGAGGAAAATATTCATGGAGTGCTTTAGGCCATCGCGCAGCGACATGCCCATGCCGCCCAGAATCGCTCTCTTCGCCATCGTCAGCACCGGGCCGGAATGTCCCGAAATGCGGTCGACAAGGTCGCGTACTGTCTTTTCCAGCTGCGCTTCAGGGACCAGCCGATTCACCATACCCAATTCGTGAGCCTGCTCTGCCGTCACCGCATCGCCCGTTAACACGAGTTCCAGCGCCTTTTTCGGTCCCACCAGGTACGGCAGAATCGTGGAGGCCAGCGGCGGAAAAATGCCGATAGTGATTTCCGGTTGGGCAAATTTTGCTTTTGGCGTGGCGATAACCAAATCGCCGAACGCTGCAAGCTCCGCGCCTCCCCCAATCGCGGGGCCGTTCACCACGCAGACCACGGGCTTGCCGATTTCCAGCATGCTGGAAAAAGCCGCGTGAAAGGCGTCGATCATCTGAAAAACCCGCTGCGACGTGTACTCGCCGATGTCGATGCCTCCGCTGAACACCTTGCACGCCGAATCGAGGACAATGAGTTTGATGTCATCGCGATCGCCCGCGAACGAAATGCCGTCGGCAATCTCGCGAAGCATCGCTTCGTTGAGCAGATTGTGCTCGGGGCGATTCAGCGTCATCCGCGCGACGTTGGCGTCCAAGCGCAGCTTGACGAACTCAAAAGTCTCCGGCTTGCGTCTTTGAGGCTGCGTCGAATATTCTTCGGCGTTCACTGGTTCTACCATGTCCGCTCTCCTGGAAATTCCGGCCGGCCTCGTAGCGGGCCTTCGCTTTGGCGTCAAAAATTCATGCTAACACGTCGATCTAGCGCGTTGGGGATATCGATCCGCAGTGGTGCGCAATCAGTTCGCAGCATGCAATCGCATCGCCCGGGTGATACGGGGCGCAGACTCTTTCTCTGTGCCTCACTGGTCATTGGGCTGGCCAATTTTCTTTTCTCGGGAATGACTTGTGTCAACATCGGAAGAGATCACTTCATGTCCACGCCAACCGCAACTGCCGTCCGGCTTCTCGCCACGGTTGACCCACAAGGTTTTCCTCCGGCATCCGCATGGGAAATTGCCCCGCCGATCCGGTTCGACGCCGATTGGCAGGGCAAGAATAGCGACCCGCTTCGCGCGACCGAGGTGCGCCTGCTATGGACACCGGACACGCTCTATGTTCGCTTCCAGGCGCACTATCGAAGCATCACGGTCTTTCCGGACTCCGATCCGAACGGGCGCCGCGACCTGCTTTGGGACCGCGATGTGGCCGAGGCTTTCCTCCAACCTGATCCCTCGGTTCCGCGCTGCTACAAGGAATTCGAAGTCAGCCCCAATGGTTTTTGGATCGACCTGGACATCACGCGGGGCGAGAAGAACGATTTGCACAGCGCGCTTATTCGCCGCGCGAGCATCGATGAAAAAAACAAGCAATGGACCGCTGAATTGTCCATACCCATGAAAAGTCTTGTCGCGCGATTCGATCCCCGCGCCACTTGGCGGGCAAATTTCTATCGCGTCGAGGGCCAGGCCGAACCGCGTTTCTATTCAGCTTGGTCCCCCACAGGCACACCACAACCGAATTTCCACGTTCCAGAAGCCTTCGGGAAGCTCATCTTCGTCGAATCCCCAGGTGCTCACTCGCAAAAGGATTCGCAATGACCGGCGTGGCTTCTCCTCGAAAGCATTCCGTCTTTCGGCCACCAATACGCTTCGTTTCTATCGCTGTCTTATTCACACTGATGACCGCGCCCGCGCTTCTCCATGCCTCTCCGCCGCAGACCTCCGCTGCACCGCAAGTCACGAAAATTGAGCCCCCGAACTGGTGGATCGGTCTTACGTCTGAGACTCTCTTCCTTCTCTCAGGGCATGACCTCGAAGCTACTCATGTCAGTTGCAACTTGCCGACCCTTCGCGTCATGCGCACGCAAGCCACTGCCGGCGGCGACTATCTTTTCGTATGGCTGAAAATTGGCGCCTCGACTCGCTCGGGCACCGCCATTTGCCGTGTCACGACGCCGAACGGGCCAACTTCGTTCGAATTGCCTCTGGCTGCTCGCGCAGCTATTCAGGGAAAAGTTCAAGGGCTCGCAACGGACGAAATTCCTCCCCGCGATGAGAGCGATCTCCGTAGTGTCCGCGAGCGCTTGCCGCAGCTCAAAAAAATGGGCACGACCCTACTCCGCCTCGCTCCCGTCGCCATGCGGGATGCCATCCCAGTTAGCGCGGATCAAGGGGTTGTCGATTTTTATTCGGTCGATCCGCGTCGCGGCTCGTTGAAGGACTTGGCTGATGTCGTTACCTCTGCGCATGAACAGCAAATGAAGGTCGCTCTCAATCTAGAGTTAATTCACATCAGTTCCCATCATCCGTGGGTAACGAAACCTCCTCTTGCGGAATGGCTCGGCGCTCCATCGGGTGGCCTCGGAGCTCATTCGCAGCATTTGCCTCCCGTCCCTAGTTCGGGTCGCATCCTGGATACGGAAAATCCCTTGGTCGCTCTCTATTTGCTGCAAAACGCTATCTGGTGGACGGAATCGTCAGGTGTTGACCAAATCGGCGTCACTTCGGATCCAAATACAACCAGCGAGTTTTGGGCCTCCTGGTGTGCGGAGCTAAAAAGAGTCTATCCCCATCTCACGATCATCCGTGAGCCGCCGCGCCTTCAATGAAGCGTTTTTTTCTGGAGTTCTTACTTGCACCGATCGCAGGGCTACATTTCAGTCCAAGAATTTTGCATCACGCCGCGAGCCATTGCTCAAAAAGTGCCGAAGCTTTCGCGCCTTCGACCCGCGCTCGCACCGCATCCATCACTCGGCAGTGCACCCTGCTCCGGCGGTCGTAAAAACCGAGCCAGTACGGCATGTGCAATTTCATCGCATGGCCCACGATCTCCAGATACGGCTTCCGCAATTCAAAAAAGCCTCGTTGAAACAGTACTCGCAGAACTTTTTCTCGCAGCAAACTTTCCGCGCGCTCTTCCGTCAGTCGGGACGCCAAATCATTCCGCGTCTCTATGGCGATAAGGTCATGCACGCCTGGCAGTTTGGGAAATTCGAAGAGATCGAGTGAGCCATCGACGGCGTCCAAGGCAAATAGGCGCGTCGCCTCTCCTTTCCTCAGTACGTACCGCACGCGGTAAATCCAGTAAGGGACGTAGGCATCGGCGATCCGCAGCAGCGATCCGTTTTGGATGCGCAAGAAAAATCCGGCAACACCACAAGCCGAAAACAGTGCAACTGCTTCTTGGCGCGAAACAGTAGGCCGAAGACTGTGTATCGTTGATGTCACAATCGCCCGCTTTTCAACATGTCGCCCTATCGGAAGTGAATCCACAGACCGATTACGGTCACCAGCAACACCACCGTAAACGCCAGGTTCACAAAATGCTCGCGCCGGGTTTCTCTTTCCATGTGTTGATTCTTCACGCTCATCGTATCGAGCTTTTCATCCACGGTCGCAAAGGTGAGCCCCGCTATCTTTTTTCGCTCCGGAGCCGGATACAGCATGCTCACAGCGATCAGCACAAATGTACACACCACAAACATCAGAACGGCGTAGTGCAAAAAGTTCATGTCGACTAATCGGCGCAACGCTCTGGATTGATAGTGCCGCGATTTATCCAGCACCTCGAAAATGAATCGCACTGCGCCCAGCACAAAACCCACGAGGAGCGAACTGATCGCCCCTTGCCCGTTCAGCCGCGGCCAGAGAATCCCGAAGATGAAACACACCGCGATCGGCGGGCTGATGTACGCCTGCACGCTCTGCAAATAAATCCAAAGCTGTGAGCTTAGCTTGTCGATGAACGGAACCCACAGCACTCCCAGGACAACCATCACGCCCGTCGCGATCTTTCCAAACGAAACGAGCTGCCGTTCGGTAGCGTTCGGCCGCAGTTTCTTGTAAAAATCGAGTGTTACCATCGTCGAAGTCGAATTAAACACCGAACTCATCGCCCCCATCAGCGCCGCAAGGAGTGCGGCAATCATCAAACCCACAAGCCCGGTGGGAAGTAAATTGACAATCATCGCCGGGTACGCAAAATTGCCGTTCGTCACTTTACCGTCGACCAGAGGGAATAGCTGCGGATACAGCGCGAACGCAATCAAGCCGGGAATTACCAGCACGAACACCGGCAGCAGTTTCAGAAAACCTGCAAATATCGTTCCGGCTTTGGCGTGGCCTTCATCTCTTGCCGAAAGCACCCGCTGCACAATCACTTGGTCCGTGCACCAGTACCAGATGCCCAAAATCGGGGCTCCGAAGAAAATCCCCGTCCAAGGGAATTCACCGTCCGAGGCAGGCCGCATCATGTGGAAGTAGCTGGCCGGTAGTGCCGCGCGTAATCCTGTGAATCCGCCCACCCTCTCCAAACCAATCCAGGTCAGCGCCACCGCCCCCGCTAAAAGGATTAGCGTCTGCACCAGATCGGTGTAAATCACAGCCGAAAGTCCTCCGGCGATAGTGTAGATTCCCGTCGCTACGATCAGGATGACGGCCGCAGTCATCGTGTTCCAACCTAGAACGCCCTTGAGCACAATCGCCGCAGCATATAGATGCACGGAGATTTTCGTGAAGATGTAAGCGATGATCGAGATGCTCGCGAGGTACGTCGCGCAACTGCGGTTGAAGCGGCGCTCCAGGAACTCCGGCATCGTGAAAACATTCGAACGTAGATAAAACGGAACGAACACCCAGCCGAGCAGCAACAAAATCAGCGATGCGAGCCATTCGAAGTGTCCTACTGCCAGTCCCGACGATGCGCCCGATCCCGCCAGCCCGATGAAATGTTCCGTCGAAATATTGGAAACGAAAAGCGATGCGCCGATCGCGAACCAGCCGATGTTGCGGCTTGCCAGAAAATAATCCTCGGAAGTCCGCTCCCTCCTAGCAAAATAAAAACCGATGCCGAACACCAGCGCGAAGTAGATCCCGATGATCGCGAGGTCCACGGGGGCCAGCGTCCGGTGAGTGACTGCAAGCCCCGATGCAACTAGCATCTGTGTCTCCTTCCCGTGTCGAGCCCGCGCCGGCGCAGTCTATAACAGCGTGCGAGTAGTCTCAATCAAGCGCTGAAACAAATCGGAAGCGCCAGCCGCTTGCGATTTTCGGCATCGGATCCGCTCGTCGCCCGCTCGCATAGCCAAATTTTTCTTTTATTTCCTGCACCCGGGGAATAATCCTCGTGCGTCTGAGGTCTTGGAGGGTGTGCCGGTGAAGTGTGCCTCGCCATTACTAGCCCGGCTGCGTTACTGTATTTGATTGGACAAGACCATCAACCTGGAGGGAATATGACCAAAGTTCTTACACAAGGACTGCTTTGCCTGCTATTCTGCGCGGCCGCAGTGATGGCCGCCAACAAGAACGTTTTCGACTTCACGCTAAACAGCATTGACGGCTCCCCCACTCCGCTCGGCTCCTTCAAGGGAAAAGTGGTGATGCTTGTGAACGTGGCCAGCCGCTGCGGCTTCACGCCCCAGTATTCCGCGCTCGAAGCCATCTATGAAAAATACAAGGACCGCGGCTTCGTGATTGTGGGCATCCCGGCAAACAACTTTGGCGCCCAGGAACCCGGCACCAACCAGGAGATCAAGACTTTCTGCACGACGAAATACAAAGTATCTTTCCCCATGATGTCGAAAGTGTCCGTCAAGGGTGATGACATATCGCCGCTGTACCAGTTTTTGACCGACAAGTCGGCCAGCCCGAAAACGGGCGGCGAGATTCAGTGGAACTTCACGAAGTTCCTGGTCGGCCCGGACGGCCGCATTATTACCCGTTTTGAGCCCGAGGTGACGCCCGACTCTCCTCAGGTTGTCGCGGCGATCGAAAAAGCTCTCAGCGACCTCAAGCGGTAAGCCCTCCGTGCAAGTGTGGGATACTGTGCGTTGCAGCATGTGACGCTGGCGCGTGCAGTATCCCGTCTTCGTCCGCTAGTGTCTGCTCGCGATCCGGCTCGCTCCTTCAGCGTGCCGTCATTTTGTTAGAGCGCTATGGCCATTGTTTCTCTCCAGAACGTCGTCAAGGACTACCTCACCGACGGGCAGCGCGTGCGCGCGCTTGATGGCCTTTCACTCGAAGTCTCCCGCGGTGAATTCGTCGCTCTGGTCGGCCGCAGCGGCTGCGGCAAATCGACGCTCTTGAATTTGGCGGGCGCGATGGACTTTCCCACCTCGGGACAGGTTTTGCTCGACGGAATTTCCACATCCGCTCTCAAAGACGCCGCGCTCACCCAGCTTCGCCGCGAAAAAGTCGGCTTCATCTTTCAATCTTTTCAATTGCTCAATACGCTGACGGCGCTAGAAAACATCGAATTGCCGCTTCTTCTTGCCGGCAAGCCCAACGCTCGCGCCGCTGCTCGCGAACGTCTTGCCTGGGTGGAGCTCGACGGGCTCGGCGACCGTTATCCGCATCAATTATCTGGCGGTCAAATGCAGCGTGTCGCCATCGCGCGCGCCCTGGTCCATTCTGCGAGCGTAATTCTGGCTGATGAACCGACCGGCAATCTCGATACGATCACCGGCAATTCCATCCTCGAACTTTTGCGCCGCCTCACTCGCGAGCAAAAAACCGCCACCCTGCTGGCCACGCACAGCCCCGAAGCCGCTTCGCTCGCCGACGCGGCCGTCCACCTCCGTGACGGAAAAATCGAAGAAATCCTCCGGCGTTGATATGGCACGCTTGCTTCTTTTCTACCGTTTGCTGGTTCGCCCGCTTTTCCACGAACCCGTTCGCGCCGCGCTGACTGTTTTCGCGGTGGCTCTCGGCGTGGCCGTGGTCCTGGCCATCGATCTCGCCGGCAACGCTGCCACAGGTTCTTTCCGCTCCTCCATGGAGACGCTCGCTGGTGACAACGACCTCGAAATCACCGCCCCAGGCGGCATTCCGGAATCGGTCATGGGAACGCTCGCGGCGTTGCCTTACCCGCTCCGCTTTTCGCCGCGCATCGAGGACTACGCCTCCATCACTGAAACGAAACAGTCTTTTCCTTTGATCGGTCTCGATTTGGTTGCCGAAGCCAGCGCTCATGCCAACAGTCTCTCCAGCTTCTCAAACATCTCAGATTCCGGCAACTTCGTGAAGCACCTGGGCGAAAACGACGCCATCCTGATCAGCGCGAGTCTCCGCCGCAAGCCCGGCGATCAAATCTCATTACTGATCAACGACCAGGTCGTGGTCTGCACGGTTCGTGGTATTTTCCCGGACGCTAGCGGCAACGAATCCGCCATCGTCATGGATATCGCCTCGGCTCAGCGCGCACTAAATCGTTTCGGCAGGCTCGACCGTATCCTTGTCAAAATTCCGCCGGCCTCAGCGCTCGAAGAATGGCAGCAACGCCTCCGCAACGTGCTTCCTCCAGGTGTGGACGTGCAACCGCAAGGCACAGGCACAATCGAGAATCGCCGGATGCTCGCGGCATTTCGCTGGAATCTTCGCTTGCTCAGTTACATCGCCATCGTCGTCGGCGCTTTTCTCATCTACAACACGATTTCCGTCTCGGTCGTTCGCCGCCGCGCGGATATTGGCGTGGTTCGTGCTCTCGGCGCCGGCCGCGCCACAATCCTCGCCGCCTTTGTAGGTGAAGCTGCCTGCTTCGGATTAGCCGGGGCCGCGCTCGGCATTCCCCTCGGCCGCTTCTTGGCCACCGGCGCGGTAAGACTGATGTCCGCCACCGTCCAGGCTCTCTACGTCAGTAGCCGCCCCGGTCCTCTTGCATTGGACCTTTCGTCGGTTTTGTATGCTTTCTTCATCGGAGTCGGCGTCTCCGTGGCATCTGCATACTCGCCCGCGCGTGAGGCCTCGCAAGCATCTCCCGTCGAGGCCATGGCCCGCGGCCGCCGCGAATACACCGCCCGGGTTCACATGACCCGCGATCTTTGTCTCGCACTCGCTCTGGGCGTCGCTGCTGCGCTCGCTTCTCGCGCTCCCGCCGTTGGCGGGAAGCCGGTCTTCGGATATTTCGCGGCGCTCTTTCTTGTTATTTCTTCCGCGCTCGCTATTCCCGCGTTCGTCGATTGGTCGGCTTCCTTTTTATCCTCCGGCCTGCGCCGCGTTCTCGGCGTCGAGGCCCTGCTCGCGTCGCGAAGTCTCGCCGCTTCGCTCCGCCGCACATCGGTTCTGGTGGGTGCCCTTTCTACTGCCGTAGCAATGATGACCGCTGTCGGCATCATGGTCGGCAGCTTCCGTGAAACCGTGGTTCTCTGGATGAACGGACGTTTGCCCGCGGATCTCTACATCCGCCCCGCCGGTCCGGAAGCCGCCGACCGGCATCCCGTACTTTCACTTGGACTCGCGGAGAAAATCGCCGCGCTTCCCGGCGTCGCCGAGGTCGATCGTTTGCGTGCTTACGAAATCACCTATGAAGCTCTTCCCGTGGAGTTAGCCGCCGTCGATCTGGGCCCCCTCCGTTCCCACGGCAACGCGGAATTCTTTTCCGGCAGGTCCGCCGACAAAGTTCTGGCCGAGCTTCGCAATGCAAACGCTATACTTGTCAGCGAGCCCTTCACTTCCAAGCATCATGCGCGCCCCGGCGATTCCATTACTCTCTCGCTGGGCGCGGCCCGCGAAACTTTCCGAATTGAGGACGTCTACTATGAATACGGCAACGAGCGCGGCACCATTCTCATGGATCGCGCCGTCCTGATGCGCTATCTTCCCGACCCCGCGCCTTCCAATCTTGCGGTCTACGTTTCACCTAGCTTCTCTCCCGAATCCGTTCGCGCGGAAATCGAGCAAGCCGCCGCGGGCCGTCGCATCCTCATCTTTTCCAATCGCGACCTGCGCTCCGAAGCCGTTCGTATCTTCGACCGTACCTTCGCGATTACCTACGCTCTCGAAGCTGTCGCCATCATCGTCGCCGTCATGGGCATCGCGGGCGCGCTGCTTGCCCTTGTGATCGATCGCCGCCGCGAATTGAGCTTGCTGCGCTTCCTCGGCGCCGCAGCCCAACAGGTTCGTAAGCTTATCCTTGTCGAAGCCGGCCTTCTGGGTCTCTTCGCCAATTTCGCAGGTGTCGGGTTGGGCTTTGCGCTTTCTCTCGTTCTCATTTACGTCATCAACAAGCAGTCCTTTGGCTGGACAATTCGTTTTCACTGGCCCGTCGCCGTGCTGCTCTCCGGTCTTTCCTTTGTTTATGCCGCAACTCTTCTCGCGGGTCTTTATCCGGCGCGTGTCGCCGTGCAGTTCAATCCCATCGAGGTCATTCATGAGGAGTAGCC
>Ga0210384_10006297_pt1 | contig 12697 bp, 7 predicted proteins | sample IncBWH2MmetaG_FD_160574 | JGI IMG/M metagenome (GOLD analysis project Ga0210384, IMG submission 160574) | Forest soil microbial communities from Barre Woods Harvard Forest LTER site, Petersham, Massachusetts, United States - Inc-BW-H-2-M | ecosystem: Environmental > Terrestrial > Soil >... | reverse complement strand
CCGCTCGGAAGACGCAGCGATGATCGCATCGGCCTGAGCTGCGATTTCCCTTGGCGAGCACTCCGGTTCGATGCGTTGCAGCACTCGCAATCCAGCTTCGCGGTCGCCTTTTCGGCTCAACAACCAGCGCGGACTTTCCGGAAGCCCGAAGCAGAATACGGCATAGAGCAGTGAGGGAAACGCGGCCACTCCGAGCATCCAGCGCCACGCGTTAGGGCCAATACCCGCCAGCAGAGCATTCGACACAAACGCGATCAGGATGCCGAAAACAATATTGAACTGGAACATTCCGGCAAGGCGTCCGCGATGTTTGGCCGGAGCGATCTCCGAAATGTACATGGGCGCGACTACGGTAGAGATGCCAATGCCCAGTCCGCCGATCACGCGGGCTGCGATGAAAGTTACAACGTTGGGCGCCAAGGCCGAGCCCACCGCGCCCACAAGGTAGAGAATGCCGATCCAAAGCAGCGTAGCCTTGCGTCCGAACTTGTCCGCAGGCCAACCGCCCAGCAGAGAACCGACGACGGTGCCGTAAAGCGCAGAGGCCATGGCAATGCCGTGCAGTTCCGGACTGAGCCCCCACAGCGCCTGAATTGTTTTTTCGGCGCCGGAAATTACGACCGTATCAAAGCCGAAGAGAAATCCGGCGAGCGCTGAAGTTAGCGACCAGAAAAAGATGCGAGCATTCATGGTTGAAGAAGTACCTAGCACCTAGTACCCAGAACCGAGAAGCGTATTACGAACCCAAGAGATTACTAGGTACTGGGTACTAGGTACTAGGCACTGCCTTTCGTCAGCGGATATCCCTTCTCCCGCCAGTCGCGAATGCCACCGTCCATCGAGATCACGTTGGTATATCCCATCTTCTGTAGATTGTCAGCAGCCAGCGCCGAGCGGAACCCGCCGCCGCAGTAGAGAATAAGCTCGGCGTTCAGATCGGACACGCGCGCTTCAATGTCGCGCTCGATGACGCCTTTGCCCAGATGAATTGCGCCCGGCAGATGATCCTTGGCGAATTCACTTTCCTCGCGAACGTCTACCAGCGTGAACTTGCTTCCGGTGTCCATCTTCTTCTTTACGTCCGCGACGTTGGTTTCGCGCACGCGGGTCTTCGCGTCGTCCACAATCTTCAAAAAGCGCGGAGGATGTTGTTGAGCCATGGAGGATGCTCCCGTGACAGCTGAATTCGGTGATGCCTTTTCTTCGGAGCACTACTATATCAAGAGCGAAGGACCGCGAACATTATGGGTGGAAAACACGGGTGGAGAGACATGGATGGCAAGACAAAGAGAAGTCAGGGGAGGTCCGGATAAGATCGCTTGGGCTGGGTTCGCTCTCGATCGAGACGCAGTCGCAGCTAGCCGGTGGCTGCCTTGCGCATCTCCTCGTTGGGTTCGTAGATTTGTGTGACCACCTGCGGACAGCGCTGGCACGCCGCGTTGCCTTCTTGCTGGTACCAGCGACATTCCGGCCGGATCAGGCACGCGGGAAGAGCTTCGGTAACCGCAGGCAGAATTTGAACGATGCGGGTCGCGAGTTGGCAACGCGACCCGTCATAGTGCCGGCAGGCGCGCTCTTCGCACGGCGCACTAAAGCGGAAGACCTCCGTGGGCTTCACCGTTCCTGCCATCGCCAGCACTTCGTTCGTGACCGGCAAAACTTCGTTCAGATATGAGACTAGAGGAGCTCCTGCGCTGCCACCCACAACTCCCAGCACTCGGCTTCCAGCCATATCAGGCTGGGCGCTGGGGCAGAGCAACGACCGGTCGAGTAGCGCAGCATTTCCGCAGGCAGGTTTTTCTTGAGTCATCGAAATGTTACCGCGTCCGGTCCGCGCAAGAGGCCAGGCCGGACGCCTGTGCTTTCACTCAACTACCGAAGATGTGCTATTCCCTGACACTCCACTCCGGTCCAGGCCAGAAGCCACAAATGACATGTCCGCCGATCCCCAGAACTACCGGCCGGAATGGCGAAGCCGCCCGGGCATCGGCCGCAGCGGCGCCTGCGCCGGCAAACCCTGCCGTGGCACTCTGCGCTATTTCTCCTGCGATCTGTTCCGCTTGCGATACTTTAATATCCTCCAGCAGCCAGCGCCCCATGATGAGTCCCGGATTGATCGTCAACTCCGGTGCAAACTTTACTTTGTGTTTTTCGCTTGCAACTTTCACGGCCTTGTCGACCGCGCTCGAGATTTCCTTAATCGAAATAGTTGGTGGACGGTTGTTCATTCTTCCCTCCCGTGCAACGTTGCACTCTGTCCACCCCTGCAATCGGCTGACCAACCGACTCTTGTGCAACAGGACTGTTGGCCTCATCACTAAGTACAATCCCACGAACTGGTTACTCAGCCTGAGAGACTTCCGTGGCTTTGTTGACTGCTATCCATTTGGATAGTCCCGATACATTTAGGATAGTTCTCTGATTGGGATGAAGCCTATGGTTGGGAATCGGAAGCGCAGAGGCATCGCAAGGAAAACTGCCCTGGCCCGCGCCTTGTCGAAGCTGGGTTACTGCTCGCGGTCGCGCGCGGCAGAGTTGATCCGTGCCGGCCGCGTGAGCCTGAACGGAAAGCTGCGGCGTGATCCCGAGACGCCGGTTGTCGGAACGCCGAGTCAGATTGCGGTCGATGGCAAATTGGTTGGGGCGCAGGAGAAAATCTATTGGATGATGAACAAACCTCGAGGCGTGGTTACGACCGCGGCAGATGAGAAGGGCCGGAAGACGGTATACACTCTGCTCCCCGCGGGAAAAAATGTGCCGCAAGAAAATGCTCCTTGGGTCGCGCCGGTGGGCCGTCTCGACAAGGCGAGTGAGGGATTGCTCTTGCTGACCAACGATTCGGCTTGGGGCGCGCGCATCGCCGCTCCGGAAACGCATCTGGACAAGACCTACCATGTGCAAGTGGACGCCATTGCGGATGACGAATTCGTGCAGACGCTGACTCGCGGAGTGGACACGAAAGACGGCGAAGTGTTGTGCGCGAAGCAAGCTCGTCTTCTGCGTGCGGGCGAGAAAAACTGCTGGCTCGAAATCGTTCTCGACCAAGGCAAGAACCGCCAGATCAGGCGAATGATGGAAGGCATGGGCGTCGAAGTGTTGCGGTTGCTGCGCGTGGCCATCGGACCGCTCCAGTTGGGCGATCTGCCGAAAGGTGAACATCGCGCGCTGACCGCGGACGAGAAGCGCAGCCTCAACCGCGCCCTCCAGGGGAGAGCATGAGCGATCAGAACTTTCTCTCTGCCACTGCCATGGCGCAACAAGTTCGGCAGAAGAAGATCTCTCCGGTCGAACTTGTCGAAGCGCATCTGGCTCAGATAGAAAAACTAAATCCAAAGTTAAACGCATTCGTGCAACTCGACGCAAAGCGTGCCCATCAATCCGCTCATGACGCAGAAACCGCCGTCGCTCGGCGAAAGCCTCTCGGCCCGTTGCACGGCGTTCCCATCAGCATCAAGAGTTCGATCAGTGTTGCCGGTCTGCGCTGCGAATCAGGCACGCGTCTACGCGCCGGACTCGTCGCCGAGAAAGACGCGCCACTTGTAACGCGCCTTAAGCAAGCAGGAGCCATAGTTCTCGGCGTCACGAATACTCCCGAGCTTCTAATGGCATGGGAGACCGACAATCTTCTCTATGGCCGCACCAACAGTCCGTGGGATTTGCAGCGAACGCCGGGAGGCTCCAGCGGCGGCGAAGCGGCTGCGATCGCCGCAGGAATGTCGGCCGGTGGCGTGGGCAGCGACGGTGGCGGCTCTATCCGCGTCCCCGCGCACTTCAGCGGCATCTGCGGCCTGAAGCCAACGCCGGGACGAATTCCCTCCACCGGACATTTTCCCGTTTCCGCCGGGCCATTCGCTTTGATCGGCGTCGTCGGTCCCATGGCGCGCAACGTTACCGACTTAAAAGTTCTTTTCGAAGTAATGCAAGGCCCCGACATTGGCGACACGTGTGCTGCTCCGGTCCCGCTGCGCTCGCCCACTGAAGAGGAAGTAAAAAACCTGAAGATCGGATATTTCGAAGACGATGGCCGGACTCCGGTCACGCCGGAAACCCGCCTCGCGGTCCGCAAAGCCGCGGAAGCCCTGCGCAGCGCGGGTTTCCAAGTGGAGCCCTTCCGGCCACAAGGCCTTGAAGAAGCCCGCCAACTCTGGCACAAGTTTTTCGTCGTAGCTGGAGCCATGCTGCTCAAGCCCATGTTCAAAGAAGGCGATGCCGACCTCAGCCCGATTCTGAAGCAGTTTCTGCAAGAGGCCGCAGCCCAACCCACGCACAGCGGACGCTCGCTGCTGGACGCCTGGATTCAGCGCGATCTGCTGCGCGCGCGCTTCTTCGCTCAAATGCAGCAGTATCCCATCCTGCTCTGCCCAGCAGCGGCGGTTCCCGCCTTTCGGCACGGAGAGCGCAGTTGGCAGGTAGAAGGGAAGACGGTTTACTACCTCGATGCCTGGAGCTACACAGAATTTTTCAACCTGTTGGGCAATCCCGCCGCAGTGGTTCCGGTCACACACTCGCTCGAAGGCCTTCGCATCGGCGTGCAAATAGTGGGGCGTCCTTGGCAAGAGGAGCAAGTGCTGGCAGTGGCCGCAGCCCTTGAAAAGCAATGTGGAGCGTGGAAGGTTCCCCCGATCTCGTGAGCGCTCGCCCGATAGTACTTTCATACTATTTCGCGGCGCGCCGCGGCTCAGTATCGTGGTTCGCACGCGATTTCAGCCACTGTGGGGCTGGAACGCGGTGTGCTTCGTCTGACTGCTTCCCATGAGCGAAAATTCAGCTTCTCGGAATTTCGCGGGCCGCGCCTTGTCCTGGCTGGCGCCGTTTTTGGCGATCTCCGCCGCTTATCTTTATACCTTCCCGCAAGCCAACATTTTTTACGCCGGTGTTGTGCTGCTGCATGCGCTGGCCGGCGTAGTTGCGTCCATTCTGCTGGTTCCATTTCTCTTCCGTGCTCTGCGGCAGGAAAATTTCCTTGCCCGCGCCGGGTGGTTGCTGCTCACGGTCAGCGCAGTTCTCGGAATCATTCTCATCAAGACCGGCACCCCGCGCCCGGAATGGAAGCTGCTCTATGCCCACATCCTGATCTCGCTGCTCGCGGTTGGACTCCTGATCGCCGGTAAATTTGGAAGCCGCGGACGGCTCGTCGGGAACTTCGGCGTCGCTCTTCTGCGTACCGCAATCTGCCTGCTTGCACTGGTTGGTCTCGGTTTCGGCGCGCGCTACATCCGCGAGAGCTGGCAGACTCGGAGCCGCATTCAAAATCCCGCCATGCCGCCCGACAACATGAACGCCGAAGGCGACGGCCCAGAGGGCGCGTTCTTCCCCAGCTCCGCGCAGGTTTACGGCAAGCAGAAAATTCCCAGCAAGTTTTTCATGGAATCAGATTCCTGCAAGCGCTGCCACGAAGATATCTATAATCAGTGGAACAGTTCGGCGCACCATTTCTCTTCGTTCAACAACCAGTGGTACCGCAAGTCGATCGAGTACATGCAGGATACGGTCGGCACCAGGCCTTCGAAGTGGTGCGGCGGATGCCACGATCCCGCCGTTCTCTACAGCGGCCTGATGGATACGCCGATCAAGCAGATCGTTCACCGTCCCGAATCGCAAGCCGGCCTCGGCTGCATGATGTGCCACTCCATCGCCAACGTTAAAAGCACCATGGGTCAGGGCGATTTTTATCTCGAATATCCCAAGCTGCACGAACTCGCCGCGAATCAGAATCCAGTAGCGCGCGCGCTGCACGATTTCCTGATCCGCCTAAATCCCGAACCGCACCGCCGCGTCTTCCTCAAGCCTTTCATGAAGACGCAGACTGCGGAGTTCTGCTCCACCTGTCACAAAGTGCATCTGGACGTGCCGGTGAACCACTACCGCTGGTTCCGCGGCTTCAACGAATACGACAACTGGCAGGCCAGCGGCGTCTCCGGCCAGGGCGCGCGTTCCTTTTACTATCCGCCCAAGCCCCAGCAGTGCGCCGATTGCCACATGCCCGCCGAGTCTTCTCATGACGCGGGCAACATCAACGGCATCGTGCACTCGCACCGCTTCCCCGGCGCGAACACCGCAGTCCCCACAGCGAATGAAGACGCAGCCCAATTGAAACTCACTGAAGGATTTCTAAAGAGCGGCGCGCTCACCGTGGATATTTTCGCGATCTCTCCCGCGCAAGCGCAGTTGAAGCCGGGCGCGACCACGCAAGCCGACTTAGCCACAACTTTCGCGGTCGGCGAAGAAGCTGAAACCAAAATTACTCCCGGTGCTGAAACCACCGCCGGAGAAGTTCTTCCCATCACCGCCCCGCTGAACCGCGTCCAGCCTCCCCTTCGCCGCGGCGATACCATGCGCGTTGATGTCGTCGTGCGCACCAAAAAAGTCGGCCACTTTTTCCCTGGCGGCACCGTCGACGCCTACGACACCTGGCTCGAACTCAAAGCCACCGACGACACAGGCCAGACCATTTTTTGGAGCGGTATGGTCGAAGACGACGGCAAAGGTCCCGTGGAAAAAGGCGCGCACTTCTACCGCTCGTTGCAGATCGATGCCCACGGCAATCCCATTAACAAGCGCAACGCCTGGTCCACGCGCGCCGTAGTCTACGTTCGTCTCATCCCGCCGGGAGCGGCGGACACGGTTCACTTCCGCGTCGCCATTCCTGAAGACGCCGGCAACAAAATCACTTTTCACGCGCGCCTGCTCTACCGCAAGTTTTCCTGGTACGGCACGAATGAAGCTTTCGCCGGACAACCCGATCCGGCATCGCCGAACTCGGTTACACCTGACTACGACGATCGCCCCACCGTCTTCACTGCGTCGCTTACTGGAGTTTCAGCCAAGCAGGAGAAAATTCCCGACGTCCCCATCGAAACCGTCGCCGAAAACGAAGTCACGCTTTCTGTGATCGCGCACAATGCACCCGCACTCGCGCCACAGACCATCGTGAAAAAAGAAGAATGGCAGCGCTGGAACGACTACGGCATTGGCCTCTTCCTGCAAGGCGATCTAAAAGCTGCCGTCGCGGCATTCCAGAAAGTGACGGAAGCAGATCCCAACAATCCCGACGGCTGGGTGAACATCGGCCGTGCCGCCGTTCAGGAAGGCGACATGGAGCGCGCCCGCACCGTGCTCGACAAGGCGCTCGCCTTGTCTCCGGATCTTGCGCGCGCCAATTATTTTTACGCCCGCGTCCTGCGTGCTGATGGAAACTACGAAGGCTCCGCCGCGCGCCTGCGAAAAGTTTTGTCGCAGTATCCCCGTGATCGCGTCGCCCTGAACGACCTCGGTCGGGTCCTCTTCCTCCAGCGCAAATATCCCGAGGCGGTGAAAATCTTGCAATCGATTTTCGCTATCGATCCCGAAGACTTGCAGGCGCATTACAACCTGATGCTCTGCTACAGCGGCATGGGCAATGAAAAACTCGCGAAAGAGCATCAGGCGCGTTACATGCGCTTCAAAGCCGACGAAAGCTCGCAAGCCATCACCGGCCCCTATCGCCAACTGCATCCCGAAGACAATAACGAACGCCAATCCATCCACGAGCACGTCTCCGTAAAACTGCCCGTAGCCGCCGCAACTCACGTAGGGACAGCCGCCTCGGCTGTCCGATCGGAAAAAACAAAACTGGCTTCAACCTCCACTGCCGGAGGATCAAAATGACCTCCCGCTTAAGATTTCTCTGTGTCTCTGTGTCTCTGTGGTGTGTTCTGGTTTTTCCCACCAAGAGCACAGCCCAGCAACCCCACTTTCGCGACATCACCACCCAATCTGGCATCCACTTCACCCACAACAACGGCGCCTTCGGAAAGAAGTGGCTGCCTGAAACCATGGGCCCCGGCTGCGCCTTCATCGATTACGACAACGACGGCTATCCCGACATTCTTCTCGTCAACGGCACCGACTGGCCCGGCCATCATCACGCCGGCCCGACCACGCCCAAGCTCTATCACAACAACCACGACGGCACTTTCACCGACGTCACTCACAAAGCCGGACTCGATATCCCCATGTTCGGCCTCGGCGTCGCCGTCGGCGACTACGACAACGATGGCTTCGATGATCTCTTTATCACCGCGCTCGGCCAGAGTCATCTCTTCCACAACAACGGCAACGGCACATTCACGGAAGTGACTCGCGACGCGGGGATGTTCGGGCCGAACGAGTTCTCCACCAGCGCTGCCTGGGTCGATTACGACCGCGATGGCAAACTCGATCTCGTCGTCGCCAACTACGTGCAATGGTCCGAGGCCGGAGATCTCTACTGCACGCTCGACGGCGCGCACAAGTCTTATTGCACACCTGAATCGTACAAGGGAACATCGCTGCGCCTCTGGCACAACCTCGGCAATGGAAAATTTGAAGATGCCACGCGGAAGGCCGGCCTCGGCGAGCCAACTTCAAAGAGCCTGGGCATCGCCATTCTCGATTACAACGCCGACGGCTGGCCCGACATTCTGGTGGCCAACGACACTCAGCCCAACAAGCTTTTCCTGAATAAAAAAGATGGTAGCTTTGAAGATCATGCGATTCCATCAGGAATAGCTTTTAGCGAAGATGGAATCGCCCGCGCCGGCATGGGGGTCGATGCCGCCGATTACGACCGCAGCGGCCGTCCCAGCGTCATCATCAGCAACTTCGCCAACCAGATGGTTTCGCTCTATCACAACGAAGGCAACGGACTGTTCGTCGATGAAGCTCCGCAATCCGAAGTCGGCCGCGCCACGCTGGTCACCCTCGGCTTCGGCTGCTTCTTCTTCGATTACGACAACGACGGATGGCCCGACATTTTCGTCGCCGATGGTCACATCGAAGACCAGATTGAGCACGTGCAAAAGCGCGTCAGCTACGCCGAGCCTTCACATCTTTTTCATAACCTGGGCGGCGGCAAGTTTCAGGAAGTAACTTCACAGGTGGGCGCGGCCTTCGCCGCCCCCAGAGTGGCGCGGGGCGCGGCTTACGCCGATATCGATAACGACGGCTTTCTCGATGTTCTGGTCACCACCAACTCCGGCTCGCCTGTCTTATTTCACAACGAAGGCGGAACGAATCACAGCCTGCGCTTGAAGCTGGTGGGAACGAAATCGAATCGCGATGGCATCGGCACCGTCGTTTACGTCACCTCCGCCGGAGGCGCCGACAAACAAATCAAGATGCTCCGCTCCGGCTCCAGCTACCTTTCGCAAAGCGAACTCGTGCTCACCTTCGGCCTGGGCGCGCAATCCAAAGCCGACACCATCGAACTCCGCTGGCCCAGCGGCCAGATCGATAAACTCTCCAACGTCAACGCCGGTCAAACCATCACCGTAGAAGAAGGCAAAGGCATCGTCGCCAACCGTCCGTACGGCAAAGAAATAGAATTGAAGCGCAAATAATGTTCCCTCACAAGAATGTCATCCTGAGCGAAGGAAATGGGTTCGCGATTAGCGAACCCATTTGCGCAGTCGAAGGATCCCTACTGCCGTTCCTGTTGCAGTCATGCTAGGTTTTTCTCGCGTTGCCCACGGAACTCTGTGTTTAAATCGAATCGAATGACTCCCCGACTCTCAGCCGCTCTTACCGGCCTCCTCCTCGCCGCCCTCAGCCTCTTCTTCGCCGACCAAAAACCAAGCCCCATCGAAGCTGCCCGCCTCAACAACTTGGGCGCGGCCTACATGAACCAGCAGCTCTTCGAGAAAGCACTCGCGCAATTCCACCAGGCCGCCGAGCTCGCTCCCAAGCTCGCCATCGCGCGCCTCAACGAAGGCATCGCCTACCTGAACCTGCAAAAAGTCGACGAAGCCAAAGCTACGCTCGAACAAGCTCTCAAGCAGGATCCGAAGAGCCCGAACGCCTGGTACAACCTGGGCCTCTTCGCCAAGAATACCGGAGACGCTCCCGCCGCCATCGACGCCTTCCGCCACGTCACCGAAATCGACGCCACCGACGCCGACACCTGGTATTTCCTCGGCAGCGCCTACGTGCAGGCGAAACAGTTTCCCCAAGCCATGGAAGCCTTCCAGCACGCACTGCAACTCAACCCGCTGCACGCCTCCGCCGAGTTCGGACTCTCGCGGGCCTACCAGCAATCCACCGACGTCGACCACGCCCGCGAGCACCTGAAAAAATTCCAGTACATCACGCAAAACAAACTCGGCGCCCCCATGAGCCTCGCCTACGGCGAACAGGGAAAGTACTCGCGCGCAGTGGAGTCGCCGTCAGCAGTGTTGAAGGCCCCCGCGCAGATCAAGGTGCAGTTTGTGGACGTGACGAAGCAGGCAGGCATCGTGACGCGGGCGGTCGGCCAAATGGAGTTGAGCGGCCATGATATCGCCCTGGGTCCTGGGGCATGTTTCCTCGACTACGACAATGACGGCCGCATTGATCTCTTCCTCCCAGATAACGGTGCCCAAGGTGGGATGTCCCTGTATCACAACGTCGGCAACGGAAAGTTCGAAGACGTTACCGCTAAAGCCGGTCTCGATCCCAAGACACACGGATTCGCCTGTACGACCGGTGACTATGACAACGATGGATTCGCTGACCTGGCAATCACCGCTGGCAGTGGCGTCGTGCTGCTGCAAAACGAGCATAACGGAACATTCAAGGACGCTACTGCCGTGGCGGGGTTGGTCGGCGGCGGCTTCACGTTTGGACTGACCTTTGTAGACTACGACCACGATGGAGATCTTGACCTGTTCGTCGGCGGGTCGACCGCACTTTGGCGCAATAACGGCAATGGCACGTTCACTTCAGTAACCCGAGAAGTACTTTTTTCGAGGGAAGGCGCAGTCATGTGCAGTGGCAACACGCTTGGCTCGGATGTGAACAACGACCGAGCGGTGGATCTAGTTACGATTTGTCCTGCCGACACTCCTGAGATCCTGCTGAATCCACGTGAGGGCAAATTCGTAAGCCTGCCGTGGCAGTCGAGTACACCTAAGTTTGGCCAGGGCCTCGCTGCACTCGACTTCGATCACGATGGCTGGATGGATCTGGCATTCACAAACATGATCGCACCCGGCCTCACCCTCTGGCGCAACAACCACGGCAAGAGTTTCGATCAAGTGAAGCTTCCCGAGACGAACTGGGTCCGCGCCTTCGGCGTAGCCGCCTTCGACTACGACAACGACGGCTGGGTTGATCTCATGGCAGTCGGCGAAACCAAAGACGGCAAGGGCGAAGTGCGGTTGTTCCGCAATCTCGGGGCCGATGGTTTTAAAGACGTCACTGCCGACGTGGGTCTCGACAAAATTCAGCTCAAAGAGCCGCGCGCCATCATCACCGGAGACTACGATGGCGATGGCGCGACCGACTTGCTGATCACGCAGAACCATGGGCCCGCAGTGCTGCTGCGCAATGAAGGCGGCAATCAAAATCACTGGCTGCGTCTTTCGCTCAAGGGACTGGCCGACAACAAGAGCGCCATCGGCACCAAAGTGGAAGTGTTCGCCGGCGGCAACCGGCAGAAGTTTGAGATTGCCGGCTCCAATGGATACCTGGGCCAGAACTCGACCGACATCGTGGTCGGCCTGGGCGATGCGAAAGAAGCCGACATCGTGCGCATGTTGTGGCCGACCGGCGTGTTGCAAGATGAAATCCAGGTCGCAGGCGACAAAGAGCAGAAGTTCCTCGAGATCGACCGCCGCGGCAGTTCCTGTCCTACGCTGTTTGTGTGGAATGGCGAGCGGTACGAATTCGTCGCCGACATGCTGGGCGCGGGCGTGGTTGGGCACTGGGTTGGGCCCGGACAACGCGACGTTCCGCGTCCGGTCGAATACATAAAAATCGATCACAACTCGATTCGCGAAAAAGACGGCAAGCTCAGTTTCCGCTTTATGGAGCCCTTGGAAGAAGCTGTCTACCTCGATCAGGTGCGTATGCTCGCAGTCGATCATCCCGCCGGCCTCGACGTTTATCCGAACGAGTATTTCGCCTCGAACCCGCCGTACCCGGAATTCAAAGTAGTCGTGAGCCGTGATGCCAAGCCGCCCGCGGGCGCTTGGGATGAGCACGGCCACAACGTGTTGCCGGATCTGCTGGCGCATCGTTACTTTGGCGACTTCGCGTTGACGCAGTTCCAGGGCTTCGCCAAACCTCACAGCTTGACGCTCGATCTGGGCGAGGCTTATCGCGGCGGCCCGCTTTGGCTGCTGCTGCACGGCGAAGTCGAATATTTCTCGGCAAACAGCATGTACGCCGCGTCGCAAGCGGGCGTGCAGGCGATCTCTCCTTATGTGGAAGCGTTGGACGGAAACGGCAAGTGGACGCGCGTGATCGACGACATGGGCTTTCCCGCAGGAGGACCGCGCACCATGACCGCCGACCTTACCGGCAAGCTTCCGCCGGGCACCAAGCAGATTCGCATCACCACGAATCTGCAAGTCTACTGGGACAGCATTCTAATTAACCGGACCGAGCAAGTAGCGCCGCCGTCCCGGCGGCAGTCCGGCGGGCGTCTCGCCCGCCGCGCCGAGAGCGAGACGCTCTCGGAACAGCCGGCAAGATGCCGGCGCTACTGTGTCACCTCCGTGCCGCTCGTTCGCGCCGAACTCGCGAACCACGGCTACCCGCTGAAGATCGAAGGCACGCCGCCGGGCAATGTGGAATACATCTACGAAAAAGTTAGTGCGACCGGCCCCTACACGCGTCCCACGGGAACTTACACCCGCTACGGAGATGTATTGCCACTGCTCACGGCGCTCGACGATCAACAGGTCGTATTTGGCTCAGG
>Ga0210384_10006296_pt1 | contig 12697 bp, 10 predicted proteins | sample IncBWH2MmetaG_FD_160574 | JGI IMG/M metagenome (GOLD analysis project Ga0210384, IMG submission 160574) | Forest soil microbial communities from Barre Woods Harvard Forest LTER site, Petersham, Massachusetts, United States - Inc-BW-H-2-M | ecosystem: Environmental > Terrestrial > Soil >... | reverse complement strand
CAGGCCGTGGCGTCGCCCACCTCCAGGCGGGTGACGGAGGCTTGTGGGTAGTCCGTCATCTCGATATAGCTGATGCCGCCGTGGGCCGAGCAGAGCTGGTCCTGGATGCCGCTTTGCCGACCCAGCATGTCCACCTCGATGGAGTGCGCGGCGTAGGCGGCCTGGTGGTGGTCCAGGTCGCCGCCGTTCAGGCGGTCCAGGGCCCCCACGAGGGCAACGGCCACGGCGGCCGAGGTTCCGGTGGAGGCTCCCGGCGGGGCCTCAGAGAAGATGGTGATTTGGACGGCCCGGTCGCGGGCGAGGGCCGCCCGCCGCACGGCGGCCTCCAGCAGGGGATGGCGGTCCCAGCCCTCGCGATCGGGACTCGGCGCGTAGCGGTGCCCGAAGTTCTCGGCATGGATCACGACCGCCGGTTCTCCCTCGGCCCGCTCCCGGGCTTCGATCTGCACCTCCGCGAGGGGAGACACCGCTATGTTGAAGACCTTCCCGTGGCGGGCGAACCAAGTGTCGGTCCAGCCCCCGTTGTCACAGATGCGGATGGGAGCCACGGCGTTGATGACGCGCGGGATAGCGGCACGCACGAAAGGGATGGTACCACCCCGCCCGCGCGGGAGAATCGGCATCGCGGGCGCGAGCCTTCGGGACCCGCGCCTGGATTTCCCCTGCCTGGTGAGCCAGGATCTTAAAGTAGCGCCCGTCAGGGGATACTCCGGCGACGGCCTCGCCACGCGGAGGAGTCTAGATGCGCATCGCGATCTTTGGGGCGGGGGGCGTGGGCGGCTATTTCGGAGGCCGCTTGGCCCAGGCGGGGGAGTCGGTGGTCTTCATCGCCCGCGGCGAGCACCTGAAGGCGATCCGCGCGGAGGGTCTACGGGTGGAGAGCATTGCCGGAGACTTCCTGGTTCGCCCCGCGGAGGTGACCGACGACTGCCGTTCGGTGGGCCAGGCGGATGCCGTGCTGGTGTGCGTCAAGGCGGGGCAGGTGTCGGAAGCCGCCCATCAGATGCCGCCCATGCTCGGGCGGCAGGGCTTCGTGGTTCCCCTCGGAAACGGAGTGGAGGCCGCCCAAGAACTGGGGAGGGTCGTGGGAAAGGACCGCGTCCTGGGCGGGCTCTGCCGGATCTTGAGCTACGTCGTGGCTCCCGGCCGGATCCGCCACGCGGCCATGGACCCGCGCGTCGAGTTCGGTGAGCAGGATGGCGGCCAGAGCGAGCGGGTGGGCGCGCTGCGGGCCGCCTTCGAGAGGGCCCGCGGCCTCTCGGTGCATACGCCCGAGGACATCAACGTCGCGGTCTGGGAGAAGTTTCTCTTCATCGCCCCCTTCAGCGGTCTGGGGGCGGTGACCCGGATGCCGGCGGGCGTCATGCGGGCGGTACCCGAGACCCGCGAGCTCCTGACGGCGGCGATGCAGGAAGTCTGGGACCTGGCCCGAGCGCGGGGGATCGCGGTGGGGGACGAGGCCGTGACACGTACCCTGCGCTTCATCGATGGGATGCCTCCGGAGGCCACCGCTTCCATGCAGCGCGATATCCTCGAAGGGCGCCCCTCGGAGCTCGAGTACCAGAACGGTGCGGTGTTGCGCCTCGGACGGGAGGCCGGGGTGCCGGTCCGGGTGAACGAGTTCATCTACCGGTGCTTGCTCCCCTCCGAGCTGCGGGCCCGAGGCCGCCTGTCCGGAGTCGCCTGAGAGCCAGCCAGGCTCAAGGCCCGCGGCGGCTTGGGGCTCGGTGAGGTCGCATCCGGGCCCGATGCCGCCAGACCCCCGCTGAGCCCCGGCCCCGAGACCAAGAACCGCCCCCACCTCTTAGACCTGTGGTCCGGCCGCGGCCTTCGCCGGAGGAAGGCGAGCGGAGGTCGTCGGCCTCTTGGGCCAAGAGGGGGTGGAGTGCTCGGGCCCGCTACGTCGACCTCGGTCCCCGGCGCTCAGATATCGGAATAGAGGGCGAACTCCCAGGGGTGTGGCCGGAGCCTGATGGCGTCGACTTCGTTGGTCCTCTTGTAGGAGATCCAGGTTTCGATCAGGTCCTTGGTGAAGACGTCTCCCCGGAGGAGGAAGTCGTGGTCCTTCTCGAGGGCGTCCAGGACCTCATCCAGGGAGCCCGGGAGGTGCTTGACCTTGCGCGCCTCCGCCTCGGGCAGCTCGTAGAGGTCCTTGTCGATGGGCTGGCCGGGATCGATCTTGTTGGCCACGCCGTCCAGGCCGGCCATGAGGCAGGCGGCGAAGGACAAATAGGGGTTGCAGGAGGGGTCGGGAGTCCTGAACTCGATCCGCTTCGCCCGCTCGGAAGAGGAGTACATGGGGATCCGGATGCAGGCCGACCGGTTGCGCTGGCTGTAGACCAGGTTGATGGGGGCCTCGTAGCCCGGCACCAGGCGGCGGTAGGAGTTGGTGGTGGGGGCGATGAGGGCGCACAGGGCGGGGGCGTGCTTCAAGATCCCCCCGATGTAGTTAAGGCACATCTTGGAGATGTCGGCGTACCCCCCCCGCTGGTAGAAGAGGTTCTTGCCCTTCTTCCACAGCGACTGGTGGGTGTGCATCCCCGAGCCGTTGTCCTGGAAAAGGGGCTTGGGCATGAAGCACGCGGTCTTGCCGTGCTTAAAGGCCGTGTTCTTGGCGCAGTACTTGTACCAGAGGACGCTGTCCGCCATCTTGGTCAGGGTCCCGAAGCGCATGTCGACCTCGGTCTGCCCGGCGGTGGCCACCTCGTGGTGGTGCACCTCCACCTTTACCCCCACCGCTTCCAGGGCCAGAACCATGTCGGAGCGGATGTCCTGGAACTTGTCCATGGGGGGGACGGGGAAGTAACCCTGCTTGTAGCGGGGCTTGTAGGCCAGGTTGGGCCGCTCCGGGGTCCCCGGCTTGCCCGCATTCCAAAACCCCGCCTCCGAGTCGATGTAGTAGTAACCGGAGTTGTAGGTCTGGTCGAAGCGCATCTCGTCGAAGAAGAAGAACTCGAGCTCGGGGCCGATAAAGACCGTGTCCGCTACCCCCGACTTCTTGACGTAGGCCTCCGCCTTCTGGGCCACGTAGCGGGGGTCGCGCGTGTAAGCCACACCCCGCACCGGGTCCTTGACGTTGCAGATCAAGACCAGGGTGGGAACCTTCGTGAAGGGATCCATGACCGCGGTCGAGGCGTCGGGCATCAGAAGCATGTCCGACTCGTCGATGGTCTGAAAGCCCCGGATCGAAGAGCCATCAAATCCGATCCCCTCCGCGAACAGCTCCTCCGTCAGCTCCGCCACCGGAATCGAGAAGTGTTGCCAAAGCCCAGGCACGTCGATGAAGCGAAGATCCACAAACTTCGCCTTGCTCTCTCTCGCCTTCTTGATGGCGTCCTTCGGTCCCATACACGCTCCTTTCGCCGCGACCCTCTCCCGGGTCCGCCGCCGCCCCCTCACTCTATATCAACTTCCATGCTAGTCCCCGGATCTCCGTCAGGTGCCTGGGGTTGACGTTTGGTGGGCGCCGCCCAGGTGGCGGCGGTGGGCCGCTTGCACCGTCTTGCAAGGTTCGTCCGGGCAGGAGCATTGTGCTAGCCCACCGTGCCGGCCCGTCGTGGTAATTCTCGGTATCTGGTGGTGGTCGTGCCTCTGGGCTCACTCACGCAGCTTCGACTCGATCCGCCGGTCTGGGACAAGCCAAATGAGCGCCACGAAGACGTATATCCCGTCTGCGATCCACTCATGAACAAACGCCAATGGAATCGCAACTGCATAAAGTCCTGCGGAGAGCTTGCCCTTTAGATCTCCACCCACTGCCGCGGCGAGCTTGGACCCCGGCCCATGCGCCCGGATGATTGCCCCTTGCAGGATCGTGTAGGCGACCCCGGCCAAGAGCAGGACGCCACCGTAGACTGCGGTCGGTAAAGAGGCAAAGTGGTTTTCTCCCATCCAGCCGGTGACGAATGGGACGAGCGACAACCAGAACAAAAGGTGCAGATTCGCCCAAAGAATCTTCCCGTTGATCCGCTCTGCAGCGTGGAGCATGTGATGGTGATTGTTCCAGTAGATGCCCAGAAAGACGAAGCTCAGGACGTATGTCAGGAACACCGGTACGAGAGGACGCAGGGCTTGCCAGTCGGTGCCGCGGGGAACTCTCAGCTCCAGGACCATGATGGTGATCAAGATTGCGATCACGCCGTCACTGAATGCCTCGAGGCGTCCTTTGTTCATCAATCTGCTCCTGCGACCGCCGATTCCCTAACTGTACGCCAGGACTTGTGCCCCCAAACAATCGTCAGGGCTTCCGCCTGGGTGCGCAGGAGTGACCTTCCTGAGGTAAGGGCCCCACACCGCTGGCCTTCGTCATTGTCCCGGTGCTCGTGCACGGGAGAGCACTGCAGGCGGCGAACTGGGCGTCACAGTCGTCTTGGAGTGATGCCAACGCCTCAATCGATGCTGCTTCGGGCGGGCTTCATCTCGAGAACGGCCCGCCCGAGAATATCCCCACGGCGGAGCCGGTCAAAGACGTGATTGACCTCCTCGAGGCGCCATGTCTCCAATTCGCAGCGTGCCGCCCCCGACGCTACAAGAGCCAGAAGGTCGCGCATCTCCAGGCGGGTTCCAACCGCCGAGCCCAGAATGCGAAACTCACCTACTACCAGGTCGTCGGCGAAGAAGGTCAGGTCCTCCTTGGGCAATCCCACGACCATCAATGTGCCGCGACGGCGTAACGTCTTTATTGCCAGGTCGTAGGCAGCCTTGGAGGGCGCCGCGACCAACGCCACGTGTGGGCCACCGCCCTCTTTCAGCCGGTGGACCGTCTCCGGATCGAGAGCGTCGAGCGTCTCCGTCACACCCATGGCCCTAGCGAGCTGTAACTTGGCGGGGCTGACGTCCAGCGCCACCACCTCCGCCCCTGATCCAGACGCCAGCTGAATGGCGAGGTGTCCCAGACCCCCCACCCCGAAGATGGCGACACGTTGGCCAGCAGCGACACCCGCGCTCTGCAGGGCATGGTAAACGGTCACACCGGCGCAGAACCACGGGGCAGCCTGGACCGACGACAGACCCTCAGGAAGGGGAACCGCCTGTGAAGCCCTCACCCGCATGAACTCGGCGTAACCCCCCGGGGCGTCGACGCTGGTCACAGTTCGCTCCAGGCACACGTTTTCGGAGCCCGCCCGGCAGTGCTCGCATCGTCCGCACACCGAATGCAGCCAGCCCACTCCGACTCTTGCGCCGATGGGTACGCCGCTCACGGCCGCGCCCTTCGCGACCACCCTCCCCACAGCTTCGTGGCCGAGTGTCGCAGGCAAAGTCATGCGCGCCGCAACATCGGGCCATTCGCCGCCGGCTATGTGAAGGTCTGAGTGACAAACGCCGCACGCCTCGACTTCCAGCAGGATGTCGTCGGGCTCAGGCTCTGGGATTGGGGCTTGCTCCACGACGAGCGGGTGACGGAAGGCCGTAAGTCGCGCCGCCTTCATGCGTTCGCCAGGCATTTGCGCATCCAAGGGCCGTTAGCGAGACAAGATGTTCTTGCTAAGCGAGGGGTCGAGAGTGACCCGGCCACGCAGCTACTGCCAAGCCTGTTAGGCTACTGCGTGACCGCCACTGTCCCCACCATGTCGGGATGGATCTTACAATGGTAGTCCCAATTTCCCGCCACCGTCAGGGTGATTCCCGCGCTCGTCGCCCCTGGCCCGATGGTGCCTGTGTCGAAGGCGCCCGAGGTGGCCGATGCGGTGTGGGTAATGCTGTCACTGTTGTGCCAGGCGACTTTCTGGCCAACTTTCAAACTGGCCGGGTCGGGGGAGAAGGACATGCTGCCATTTTCGCGGACGATCGTGATGGTGAGGTCAGCGGCTCCGGTGCCGGGAGGCTGAGTTGTTGTTGGCGTCGTCGTCGGTGTTGACCCGTATCCGCCACCGCCGCCGCAGCCCGCCGCCAGCACCAAGGCGAAGATAGCCAGGCTACCAAACGTGAGTTTCGAGGATTGCGATAACACGATACCTACCTCCAGGACCCGAGACGGGCCCGGTTTTACTACCGGGGCCACCTGAGCAAGGCGCATGCCTGGATTGAGTCTAAGAAGGCCCGGGTCTTGAGCCGGGAAGGACCAAGGACCGGCGACGAACGCCGTAAAAGGCCTTACGCCATTCGTAAACCGAAGTCTTCGCCCGTCTTGCACATCAACTCCTTGCCTGTCCCATCAGGCACACAGCAGCAACGCCTCGGGACGGTGGCGTGGGCGTTATACGGTCAATACAGGGAGGCGGCACGATTGCCTCAGCCTCGTTCACGCTTCGGCGACCTCAGCCTTTTCAATAGGCGCGCTCTTCGGAGTAACCGCGAAAGCAACCGCCGTCGCCACGAAGAGAAGGAGGGCGGCCACGTACCAGGGAGCACCGGGAAGCTGTTGCGACCGTTCGGGCGCGATGAAGGCCGCAAATGTCATCGAGAATATCCCGGGCCCGACGATCATGGCAATGCTCCGAACGGAGCCCACTGCACCTTGGAGCGCCCCCTGCTCCGAAGGGGAAACACGCTGGGTCATCATCGACTGTGAAGGCGGCCCCGCGAGCGCCCACAGACAGTTGATTGGGATCGCAACCAGGAAGAGCCATCCTGAGGGTGCCCAGCCGAAGAGCGCAAATCCAGCCGCCCCCAAGAGAAGTCCCCCAAACAGCGAACGCCGCTCGCCGAAGCGCGCCACAACGGGGCCAACCACCCCAGCTGAGATCACCATCGTGGAGACTCCGACGAGGGCGAGCACCATCCCAATCGTCCGTTCGTTCCAGTGGTATCGGTAGTCTCCGTAAAGTACGAAGACCGTTGGGTACACTTCATGCGCGAGGTAGCCAAGAAAGTTCACGGTGGCAAGCCCCAAGAGCTCCGGATGTGACTTCAGAAGGACGAGGGCTCCAACGGGATTGGCCAGTCTCCATCTGAGTCGAGTCTGCCGCCGCTCGAGAGGAAGCGATTCTGGCAGTACGAGGAGGCCGTAGAGGGCGTTGAGCAGGCTGAAGGCGGCCGCAAACCAGAAGGGAAGGCGTGGATTCCTGGCGCCCAGCCAGCCTCCTAGGGCAGGCCCCAAGATGAACCCGACGCCGAAGGCAGCGCCGAGGAGGCCAAAAGCGCGAGCGCGTTTTTCGACCGGAGTAACGTCGCTGATGTATGCGTTGGCCGTCGTGATGCTCGCGGACGTGATGCCGGAAAAGAGGCGGCCTACGAACAGCCAACCAATTGTCGGCGCCAGGGCCATAACGATGTAGTCCAGGCCGAGGCCGACGTTCGAGAGCAGGATCACGGGCCGTCGCCCGTAGCGGTCGGAGAGCAGGCCGAGCAGAGGGGAGAAGATGAACTGCATCAACGCCCACATGGTGCTGAACAGCCCTATGTACGCCGCCGCGCGCGCCGTATCGCCGAGTAGAAAGTCGACCACCAGCTTGGGCAGGACGGGAACGATGATCCCGAGGGCCAGCATGTCGAGGAGGACGGTGATGAAGATGAAGTTCAGAGCGGCGCGACGACGACCGGACTCACCGAGCATTGGGGTGCTCCCGACGCGGTATGAACTTCCGGTTCACACTGTCGCAGCCACGCCTTAGTTCTATCGGTGACGCCATGAGTGATCCGAGGGGCGAGGATCTCGCCAAGGGACTTGGCGGGACCGCTGCTCGTTCACGGCCAGAAGCGTGCAGCCATGGTCGCAGAATCAAAACGATAGTCACCAACTATACCTAAACCTTCCTCCAAGCCCGCGAGGGGGGGAGACCAAGGCTCCACCTGAAGACCCGCGCATTAGGCTGTCCCCTTGCAACACCGGAACCAATCTCGGGAAGGGTGTGCGCGTGTCCTCATCTCGCACGGGGTCCATCGTGGCATCAAGTCTACTGCGAGCGAGTCAAGAGGAGGGGCAGGGAAGAGGTGAAATGAAGAAGGAGGCAGGACTAAGCTGGTTCGCGTGAGAGTGTTGCAGGTCAAACGAAGAATGGCCCAGGCGTCCTGGGAGAGCGCCTGGGCCATCCGGGGCCAACCGGTGACGACGCCTATTCGTCCTCGCCTTCCTCCACAACTTGGCCGGTACTGGGGTCGAGGATGAGACGCGGCGCGTGATGCTTGAAGTCGAACATGGAGAGCAGGCTGCCCGCCCTGGCATCGTACGACTGATTGCCCAAGCGCCCCAGGTTCCAGTTATCCTCGATGAAGCGCAGGATGGAGGACTGGTCCGTGAGGGTGCCGTCGACGAAGTTCTGCTTGGCGAAGGGCGAGATCACGATAAGGGGAAGCCGCGGACCATACCCACAGCGGCCCTGGAAGGAGCCCGCCTTGCCGACCCCGCAGGTGCCGGGACCGGTAAGGGCATCCTCGGATGTTGTGGACGGGTTGACGATCGGGCCCATCACATGGTCGTACCAGCCGTCGGAATCGTCGTAGGCGATGACAATCGCGGTCTCCCGCCACTCCGGCGAATTCATCAGGGCATTGATCGTGGACACGAGGAAGCCCTGCTCGGCCACGGGGTCGGAATATCCAGCGTGGCCGTCAAGGTAGCCCGGAGCCTTCAGGTAGCTCACGGAGGGAAGGTGGCCAGCATGGAAGGCGGTCCAGAAGTCGGCTAGGTCGTACTGGTGGTTCGCCTGGTCCGTCTGGCCGATCATGTCGGTGGAGCTGGGCGCCAGGTGATGCGGGTTGCCGGTCTGGGAAAAGTACTGGAAGGGCTCGTGGTGTGGGATGTAGTCGCCCTTGGGCAGCCCGTCGCTTCCGGTGTGGGTCGAGCCGCAAACCGCTTTCCCACCCACGACCTTGGTGGGCCGGAAACCGCCCTGGAACCATCCCCAGGTGATGTTGTTCGCATTGAGCAGATCGCCAACGTTGGTCCCGGTGAGGCTGATCTGCCCCGGCTGACCTCCCCCGCCCGGTGAACAGTCGTCCATGATGGGCCGGGGATCTCCCACCGCGGAACCGTCAACCACGCTTCCCGGGCTGTCCGGCTGGTTCACGCCGTGGGTCTGACCCGCCACCAGGTTGAGGGCGCCCGGCAAAGACGGACCGAACGTGGTCCCGAAGGAGTTCTCACTCATGGCAAAGTGCTGAGCGTAGTTCCAAATTGCGGTGACCGTGTTCCCGTCGAAGTAGCCCATCACGTCCGAGGTCTTGCAGATCAGGTTGCCGTCCGTACCCGGTCCGTTCCCGAGGGTTTCCACGAACTTGTCCATGAGGCCGGAGTCGAAAGCCTTCTGCTCGTCACCGTAGTTGTGGTCCTGGTCGCAGGTCGCCGCTTGCGTGCGGGGGAAGCGGAAGGGATTCGCGGAATTGGGATTGGCGGTCAGGAGGACGCCCGTGAGTCCGTTCACAGTCGGCGTCCCCGGCCGAGCATGGAACTGGGGTTCATTGGGCGAGTTGTTGGCGGCCCGAGGATACGTTGCAAAGTAATGGTCGAAGGAAACGTTCTCTTGGAAGATCACGACCACGTGCTTGATCGGCGTCTTGGTCGGCGAGTCGTGCTCATCCGCGAATGCACGGGTTGAGCTCGGTCCCGGCAGGATGGCCCACGAGGTAACAAGTGCAATAAGGCAGCGGCATCTGGAGCGGACGTTCAATCTTAAGGACATGGTTCCTCCATTCACCTGCTCTATTCGGCAGGAGGAAGGTACGAGGATGCCGTTCGCGCAGTGTTGTGTAGGTGTGAAAACTCAGCGACAGACGCGGGTGTGTGGGGGCGCCCTCAGTCGAGCGGACGACCTCCAGCGCTAGAAGGAGAGCCTTCGGATCCTGCGGGCGCGCGCGCTAGGGGAAATCCCTACTCGACCCTCGACGGGAAGTCCCAGAGGACCGTCACCGGGCTCGTGGTACTGGTCTCCTTCGCTACGGCTTCGCCGCGATAGATGAAGCGAGGCTGCCCTGCGAGTCTCCAGAAGACATGCACCTTGAAGCGACCACTCAAAAGCTGTTGAATCGGGCGCTGCTGCTGAGTAGAACCCGCTTTAGCGCTCCAGCGAAGCCGATTCCCCTCCCAGTGATCTCGGCGATTGGCGTTCGGCCGGCCTGGCTCCCGGATCGTAGCAAACACGTAGAATTCCGCCCCGTATCGGTGGTAGCCCTGAAACCAGCCGCCACCGCCCGCTTCGTCAGGAAGCCCGAGCACAGTGTGCAGATCACGGGAGGAGTACTCGTTGCCGACGTCGAGTGTTGGCATCGCATTTCCCCCCGGAAAAAATGAGGCGGAAGGATAACCCATCTTGGCCCGGCAGCGTCAATAGGGAAATTGCTTCGGGGTTGGGGACGATCCGCTCTGTCCTCGCGCCTTGCCACGCAACCATAACTCTGACGCGAGGATACCCGTCTTTTGAGTTGAGGAAACCCATCGCGTCCTTGAGCGGACGGAGGTGCCCGGTCTCGAGATTTGTCTCGCGCCGGCAAACAAGAGATACGTCCTAGTTCAAGAGGGGGCAGGAGCTTATTCTTGGGAGCCCAGCCCTTGCAGCGAGTTAACACGGCCGGGGACTGGCCAGGCAGCACAGGCTGTCATCGTCGGCCCCGTCTGCTGCCACAGGACTGTCACAGGGCCGGGCTAGTTTCTTGGGTAGCGATGTCCCGAAGACAGCGTCCAGTCAGACGCCTCGCCTCCCTTCGAGCCGCCCGGCGGAGACGTGGTCGACACGTGCCGCCGGCGCGGCCTCCCACCTGTGCAGAGGTCGGACCAAAGGACCGGGATACCTTGCCGAAGACAGCGGCGAACTCGATGCCAACCGGATCGGAGTCGGCGTCCTGAACGTGCCGTTGACGCTTCCCGCGGCGTCCGCCAAAACGTTAGCGGGGGTCCCGACGCTCCACGTGCTTAACTTCCGGCTCTCCTGACCGTGGCGCCCGTCATGTGGGCGACTCAGGATAGCCACGCTATCACGAGCCGACGCCGAGTCAGGTCCAATAGCCCTGGGCAGCCTCTGCTCGGTCGCAACCGGCTGTCGGGTCGCATTAGGTCAAGCGCTCTCAGGATTTCTGGTCCGTCGAGCCCGTGAACGACACTCCGTGCGACGGTGGTGTGACAGACCTGTGAAGAGTCCTTCGCACGGCTGTCACTAAGGATTTCCACGACCTTCACCGCGGCGCAATCTCCAGGCTGCTTAATACCCCTGGACCTGAAGGAATTTCTTAGGTCCGGAGGTGACGGGATGCAAGAGAGCTTGCGCTGATGCGCTGCGACCTCCACGTCCACAGCAAATACTCTGGCGCCTTGACCCTGCCCATTCTGAGCAAGGTCGTCCGAGAGTGCTACTCGGAGCCCGCCGCCGTGTACGAGACGGCACTCGCTCGCGGGATGGATCTCGTCACCCTCACCGACCACGATTCGATCGAGGGGGCCCTTCAGCTGGCGGGGCGACCCGATTTCTTTGTGGGTGAGGAAGTCACTTGCGAGCTGCCGGGTGGGCGAGAGCTGCACCTTGGTGTGTTCGACATCACGGAAGACCTCCATGCGGCGATCCAGAGCCGGCGGCATGATGCTGAGTCGCTCTTCGCGTTCCTCACGGAGGCGCGGATACCGTTCTGCGTCAACCATCTGTTTTCCCCCCTTACCGGCCGCAGGGAGGTGAGCGACTTCCACCTGGCTCTTGCCCATGCTCCTCTAATCGAAGCCCTGAACGGCATGTTGCCCGCGCAAAGCAACGAGTTCTCGCGGCGGGTGGGTCGAGCCTGGGGTCTGGCCCCGGTTGGTGGAAGCGACGCCCACGATCTGGCTGGGGTCGCTCGTTCGTACACGACGGTGCCCAGGGCCAGGAACAAGGAGGAGTTCCTCGCGGGCCTGCGGCAGGGACTCACGGTGCCGGCTGGCAAGGTAGGGAACCATGCCCGTCTCATGGTGGCAGTATTCTCGGTGGCCTTCGGCGCGTTGGTCGAGGGCGCCGCTCACGCGCTGCGCAGCCCAGCCGAGGCCGCCCGCTTCGCGGCAGTGCTGGCGGCGCTGCCAGCCCTCGCCCTCGTCCCTCTGATCAGCCTCGTAAAGTTCACCAAGGAGAAGCTCGGCGCTGCCACCTTCTACCGGCGCTTCCTCGCCTCACAGCCAGCCCTTCCTGTCATCTCTCGGCTCAAGATTCTGGGACGCGGGCTTGCGTTAGGAGGTGGGCGATGAATGCGGTACTTGCCTACTTCGATGCCTCCGATCGCCGGATCTCCTGGCGGCTCAGCGCCTGGGCTCCTCCCAACTGGCTCAGGATCTGGATGAAGTGGGCGACACGGCTCGGCGACGGCTGGCTGTGGCTTGGCGCCGCCGCGCTTCTCGTGGCCGTGGGTGGGCCCTATCGTCACCTTCTCTTGGCCACTGCGGTGTCCGCCGCCGCTTCCAACACCGCGACCGTCGTTCTTAAACGGGGTCTCCGTCGCCGTAGGCCATCCACGTACGGCGGAAACCCGTTCTTTGCGGTGGCCCCGTCCGAGCTGTTCGCCTTCGATCAATTTTCTTTCCCTTCTGGACACACGATGAACGCCTTCGCTCTCGGCTCTGTCCTCGTGCCCGCGCTGCCCGTCATGGCGGTGCCGTTGTTCCTGGTCGCGGGGAGCATCGGGGTCTCGCGCGTGATCCTGGGACTCCATTACTTGAGCGACGTCTTGGTGGGGGCCGTTCTCGGGCTCCTCATTGGCGGGACCGCCTACGCCCTCATCGTGGCGTAGCGATGCCGGGAAGTCACCCCACCGTCATTGACCCGTCACGACCGGCGATGATCCTTGGGCAAGTGAATGCTGCGCTCGGCAA
>Ga0210384_10006295_pt1 | contig 12697 bp, 13 predicted proteins | sample IncBWH2MmetaG_FD_160574 | JGI IMG/M metagenome (GOLD analysis project Ga0210384, IMG submission 160574) | Forest soil microbial communities from Barre Woods Harvard Forest LTER site, Petersham, Massachusetts, United States - Inc-BW-H-2-M | ecosystem: Environmental > Terrestrial > Soil >... | reverse complement strand
CGGTGCGGCAGTTGGAAATGCCGCCAGTGGGTGTGTACACGGTCAGCTTGTCGCCCTCCCAGTTTGCGACGCAGGCGCGCGGCTCCATCTGCGCGTTGTGGACAAACGTGGTTGTGTAGCGGTCTTCGAAAACGTGCTGGGCGCGGCTCAAACCGTCGTCGATGTTGCCGCGGCGCTCGGTGATGGGTTTCGCTTCGTTCTTCACGTCGAGCGACAGATTCCCGTCGGGCCAGATCTGGACCGCCCCCGGCTTCATCGCCTCTTCTTGATCGGTCACGAACGGCAGAGGCTCGTAATCGACCGCGATGCGCAGCAGCGCCTCTTCGGCCACATGCCGGTCAATGGCCGCCACAGCCGCCACGGGCTCACCCACAAAGCGCACCGGATTGTTGAACGCGTACCGCCGTTGCTTGGTGATCTTCTTGACTTCCTCCACGTATTGCCGGCCGCCCGCGACGCCGCCCGCTCCCCACACCACCTTGCAGTTTTCGTTGGTGACCACGGCTTTCACGCCCGGCATCGCCAGCGCCTTCGAAACATCGATGCGCCGGATTCGCGCATGCGGGTGCGGACTGCGCAGCACCCGAGCGTACAACATGCCGGGCAGGTTCACGTCGTCGGTGTAGGTTGCCCTGCCGCTGACTCGCTCGCGCGAATCGATGCGCGGAGTCGCATGGCCCAGCGTCTTCAATGCCGCCAGGGGCGCAGCCGAGCTGTCCTCGAGCATCGCGGCCGCGGGCACAGCCGCGGTTCCGGCGGCGGCCAGCGTCGCCTCGACGTACCGGTTGTAGTTCGAGCAGCGGCACAAATTCCCGGTCATGCCGGCGCGAACTTCATCCCGCGTCGCGTTCGGATATCGGGCCAGGACCGCTTTGGCGCTCATCAACTGGCCCGACGTGCAGAAGCCGCACTGCGGAGCGTCGTGCTCCATGAAGGATGCCTGCAGCGGATCGAGCCGGCCGTTTTGCTCCAGCCCTTCGACAGTCTGAATCGAGCGCCCGTCCATCCATACGGCAAGCTGGCTGCACGAATACATGTTCTTGCCGTCCACCAGCACGGTGCAGCATCCGCACTCGCCGCGGTCGCAGCCGATCTTGGTGCCGGTAAGCATCAGGTGATCGCGCAGCAGCTCCACCAGCGTCCAGTGGTCCGCGACTTCCAAGCGGCGCTCCACCCCGTTGATCGTGAGGCGAATGTTCGAGCGCGAACCACCACCGGGTTCGACCGCGGCCGCTCGAGCGGCGGCACTCTGCGCATCAAGGGCAACAGGCACGGCCGTCGCAGCAACCAGCGCGGCGCCTGTCCCTTCAATAAACTTGCGGCGAGAAATCGGATTCTTGGGCTTGCTCATGGCACCATCCTACGCCAAAGGATCGACAACCGAACACCCTCAATGTTGCCACAGTCTAACGCCGGCCGGAAGCGGGCGGACCTTGCCGCGTTTACTGCTCGCCTTCCAGCCTGCGAAGCCGAACCTCAACCCCCGGAGTATTCTTGAGCGCGTCCGCGAACTCCTGCGTATTCTGGCCGCGGTAATGATATGGATACACGATCTTAGGCCGGAAGGCCTGCACGCATGCGGCGGCCTCGGCAGGCGGCATTGTGCGCGGAGGATTCATCGCGACAAATGCAATCGAAATGTTCTTCAGCGCCTTCATCTCCGGGATACACTCGGTGTCGCCCGAAAAATAAACGCGCGTGTCGCCGAAATTCAGCACGTACCCGTTCCCAATGCCTTTATGATGAAACGGCTTGCCCGGCCCCGCTCCCAGGACCAGGTTATACATCGGCACCGCCTCGATGTCGATCCCCAGAAACGTTTTCTTCTCTCCGTTGCTGATCGTTTCGATCACGCCCACCACGCCGTTGAGCGTATCCGCGACCGCCGGAGACGTCAGAATGATGGTCGAATCCTTCTTCAGCGTCTTCAGGATGGCTGGGTCCATATGATCGGCATGGGTGTGCGAGATCAGGATCAAATCGGCCTGCGGCACGCCCGTGTAATCAGCCTGGCTCCACGGATCAACGTGGATGATCTTGCCGCCGAATTCGAGCATCACGCTGCCGTGATAAAGCGGCGTGAGCTTCAGCGGACCCTGCGAGGTCTGCACCACGTCCGATTGATGATTAGGAGCGACCGCCCCCCAGCCGGCCACTGCGCCCACGCACAAAAAGAGGACCACGCTGATTCGGCCTTCTGACTTCTGTCTTCTGACTTCTGTGTTCTTGTTCCGCATGCCCGGCATTGTATCTCAGATTGCCATCAGCTAGAATCGCCCCATGAATACTCACCGCCTGCTACCCGCCGCGGTACTCGCCGCTTTATTCACCGCTCAGTTGCTAACCGCCGAGGTCCTCGATAAGACCAAGTCCATCGCCGGAACTACCGTTCACTATAAGGTCATCCTTCCGCCCAACTACGACGCCTCCAAAGCCTATCCCGGCATCCTCGCTTTCGGCGGCGGCTCCCAAACCATGCAGACAGTGGACGGCACGATCACACGTTTCTGGCGCGCCCAGGCCGAGCAGCGCGGCTACATCGTCATCCTCCCCGCCGCCCCCGATGGCCGCCTGTTCTTCGAGGGAGGCGAGCGCATTTTCCCCGAATTTCTGGACAAGATACTCGCCGATTACAAGATCCAGGACAACAAATTCCACGCCACCGGGATGTCGAACGGCGGCATCAGCGCCTTCCATGTCGCCGCGTCGAATCCCAAGTACTTCTGGTCGATCACCGTGTTTCCCGGCTACCTTCCGGAAGCAACGCCCGCGCGCGTGAGTGCGATTTCGAAAATGTGCGTGAACATGTACGTGGGCGAACTCGACACCGGATGGCTGGAAGACATGCAGCAACAAGCCTCTCAATTCAAGTCCAAGGGCATGACTGTTCACTACGCCGTAGAAAAGGGACAAGGGCACGTTCCGGCCACCCTAGCCAACGACGGCGCCAAGCGCCTCTTCGATCACTTTGACCAAGCCCGGCAAGGCTGCGCAAAATAGGGGAACTATTTACTTGACAGACTAGGCTAAAAGGCGCATAATCATTACATGGAAGCGCCAAAGACCCTACAAGATGCCATTCTGTACTTCGCTGATTTCGAGAACTGCAAAGCCTTCATGGTTAGCTTACGCTGGCCGAACGGCGTAGTAAAGTGCCCACGTTGCAAGTCAGAGAAAATCTTCTGGATTGAGAAAGAGCGCGTGTGGAAGTGCTACGGCAAGCACGACCATGCGAAGTTCTCACTGAAGACCGGAACAGTGATGGAAGATTCCCCGATCAGCTTGGACAAATGGCTCGCGGCTCTATGGCTCATCGTGAACTGCAAAAACGGTATCAGTTCGTGTGAAGTCGCCCGCGATCTAGGCATCACTCAGAAGTCAGCATGGTTTCTAGATCATCGTATCCGCATGTCGCTGCATAGCGGTTCCATCGAAAAACTCTCCGGTCACGTGGAGGCCGATGAAACCTTTATCGGCGGCAAGGCTCGTAATATGCACGTCGCGGAACGCAAGCGCCGCATCACCGGCACAGGTGGAAAAGACAAGACCGCAGTAATGGGGATCGTCCAGCGCGGCGGCAAGGTTCGCACTTCGGTAGTTCCGAATCGCAAGAAAAGCGCACTTCAGACTGAAGTGAGAAAGCATGTGGAAGCGGGTTCTGCGCTCTATACCGATGCGCTGCTTTCGTACAACGGCCTGGAGGCTGACTACGCGCATCAGGTTATAGATCATGCCGTGGCTTATGTGGACGGGAATGTTCACACTAACACTCTTGAGAACTTCTGCGCCGCTCTACCCAGTTTTTATCGGCTTCTTCCATGTATTCTTCTCACAGATTATACCCACGCTCATTGTCGTTTGCCGCGCTTCTGGCGCTTCGCTTCCTTCTCAGTTAGGGTACGTTTGTAATTCGTGGTTCTTGCCGGTGGCCTCATTCCAGGTTAGGCGCTTGCCTACCATCTGAGACGCGGCCAACTTGAAGCGGTCGAAATCGTTCATGTCGTTGCGGTTGTTGTAGCGAAACGCTTGCTCATCCAAATACCGGAACAAATGGAACGGTTCAACTGAAACGTAGGTGCCGCTGATACCGCGCTTCAGCACGCGCTCGCCGCGAGAAGATCCTGGCAACGCAATCCGAGGAACTGTGGAACACATTTCGCGGAGCCGTTCAGGATGCATGTGCCAGCTTCCAGCGCTTATATCCACAGCCTCACGCTACGTGCGAACTTGAGAACGGGAAACGCATCAGAATCACGCGAACTATTCCATCTGACGGCGTTAGGCGGATCCACCCCTACAATTTGAACGTCCTGATCGGCTTTCATCCAGACAGCGGAACAATATCCGTTACCCGCGACAGCGGCAGTGAATCTTTTTCTATCGGCGTAGACGACAATTATCAACTCTTTATTACAGACCGCGAAAAACGCCACCGGATGTCGGCAACCGAAGCTGACGCGTTTTCGCAAACTATTCTGAAACCATTGTTGTTCCCTGACGGATAGCAAGCCAGGGATTCACTAACGCGCGCATTTAGCGATCACTGCGCGCGGTCGCCTTCTTCTTTTTTCGGCGGCCCTTGCCGAATGGATTCGGCGCGACACTCTTTGGCGCTGAAAGTAGTTTCTTCGCGGCTTCGCGGAATCGCTCGAATGCCTCCGGACCTTCAATCATTTCTGCCGTGCCGGTCTTCATGGCCTCCATCATGGCACATCTACAGCAGTAGTGATCGGCTTGAGATATTTCAGCCAATCGAGTTCTGAAGCGCTTGCGATGTCCCGATGGTTCTTAATCAGCACTACGAACAGCGCGGACAGCCCGTCCCAGTGTTCGGGTTCGCCGTATTTGCCTTTGACGCGGTGACGGCGTCGCTTCTTCTCGAATTCCTCTCGCTTCTGGGCGCTCTTGAGTGCGTTGCACTTGCAACACGCCGTCACGAGGTTATCCAGGTCGCTCTTTCCACTGTCGCGGTGAGCCTTTACGTGATCGATTACCGCGCCCATGTGGTCCAGTAGCGGCGCGTCACGCCGTGTCCAATGCGGGTGATAGTAGGCCAAAGAACCTTTGACGCCTTTCGTGCGGGCGAAGCTCTCCAGTGGTATCCGATCTCATCGGTGAGATCGTCGCCCGCGACTGCATAGGCGATCCCATGCCGCCCGATGTGGTAGATTTTGGGCCCAAGCATCTGATCGTCGAAGTTGCCTTCAGCGTCCGCTGGAAGAACCCGGCTTTGATCCGCTGAGAGTACTATCCCGTCCGAACCGATCATCCCAACCAGTAGCGTCATCCGATTATATTTTCGGGCGAGAACAGATTGCACCGGGACACCCCCATCGGATATCGTTGAAGTGCGGCACTGTCTCGGGAATTGTTGAGGGCGGCCACGAACCGCCCTCTTCGTTTTTTCAGCCTAGCACAATTAGTCGGTCAAGTAAATAGTTACCCAAAATAGGGCGCTAAGAGAGACTGTCAATCACCAATTTCATGGAAGCAACCTGGATGAGCGACGGGTTGGGCACTCTTAGACCGTATGGCCCAGCGTCGTCAGTGGACCAGCGTCAGGCCCCGCTGTACCTAGTCGGAACCGCGCACTGTGAGGGGCAGCACGATCGGTGGAATTGACATCTGACTACTGAGGCTGGACACAAATTGCCTGGCGTATGGAACCAATAGCAGCCTGAGCTCGGAGTTGCAAAATCGTTCGGCATGCTGCTTTGAGACTGGGCTTTGACCGTGGATATGCGTCAGGAACACAAAGTCAATGATTAACGCCGGCTTGGACTTCTGCGACTCTGAAATCGCCAGAGTGAAGTGGCCTTCGGCGTCAAAATAATTTTCAGTCATGTGCCTGAGATGATACTCTTGCGTAAAAACCTTCATGCTTGTTTTCTGCTTCTGGCCAAGCTTGAAAAACGCGCTTCGGTCAATGTGTGAGACGCACTTGGTAAGACCAATACCCACAAGGTCTAGGCCCTGGATGAAAATTGCGTAGTCCTTATTTGTTTGCGTACTCAGCGATTTCTTTTGTGTAGGCATCCGTTAATATGTAACTTTGTTTTTTGGGTCCGACTGCTGCGAGTTTCTCAACTAGATTCAGCGACTCCAATAACGCGGCTCCGGGGCGCGCTTGATAGACACACCAACCTCCGGAAGCAGAACGTGCTAGGTTGTCCCACGGATCTGAGATGCTGGCTTCTGGGTACCACGCTCCGTGCATTGAAGAGCCAAGGTTCTCCTTAAAGATCTCCATGACTGATCGCGTGGCGACGCTCTCTGAAAGCATCGAAGTAACAAGTTGATTCAAACTAACTTCCTCGCGCGCCGCCATTTCAGTCAATCGCTTATGGAGAGTGCGCGGTACGCGCTGTACCCATTTTCCACTCGGCAGTTCTTCATCTTGTTCGGGCTGGGGGATTGGCTTTCCTGTCTCGACGCACTCTCGAATCCACGCTTCTTGAACGACGCGGAGATTCTCAATTGCCTCTCGCTCGTTTGCGCCATGAGCAATGCAGCCAGGAAGTTCCTGGACACTGGCGATGAAGTCACCTTCTTCGTCAGGTCTTAGTATGATTGCATACGGAAGGTTCATGTAGTTGGCAATGTCGATCATGGCTTTCTCATTCATATAGGTCCACTTCAATCATAGCCTTGAGGAAAGCCCTCACGTAACATGGCTTCAACTGCTTGGATCCCCTATTGTGCGTACAAACTGAAAACACTTCGTCTTTCACATGGAAGATCACGGCGTGCTCCCCGGCGGTGCGGGATCGTACAGTGAATCCATTGCGTCCCAAATGTTCAACGATTCTTTCAATCTCTGCCAATGTGACGTTTTTAGGCCGTCCGGCTACATCACGGATTGATTGCCTGATTTCATGGAGGTCCATCGCATATTCTTCTTTCGGGCGCGGCGCATAGGCAAAGTCTCCTTGACCTAGTGATACTACAGATAGTATCATCTTGTCAAGGCCCTGACCGCGATATATCGATACGGAGCGGGGGGCGAGTCGAGCCGCTATCCCTAACAGGATCTGCCGATTACAAGTCGACTCCTGGCACCCGGTAGTCACCTTCCGCATTAAATTGCACCACTAAAACCGAGTGGTACACACGAAGAGCGCCCGATGTCTGATCGGCACGTCGTCCGTGGAGCTTACTCGGCCTGGAAACCGTCAGCCTCACGATGGAGTTCCTTTGAGCGCCCAAACTACAGGGCGCTCAGAGCGAACCCTAAATCACCAATTCGTCGCGGGGGAGTCTCTGATGATGGGTAAACTAGCCCGCACCAGAGCAACGAGATTCAGAACAACTCTACTCCTGTTTGTGACTTGCGGCAACCATACAAATTGATCCGGATATGTTTTACCAAGAGTAGAATCGGCGATCGAAGCTGCCTTATCACGACGCGTTTAAACAGCCTGCCGCCCCGCCGGCATTCACCTCCTCTCCCCAGTCTCTTTCTCCCACGCCTCCCGTCACTTCCCGCTTCAACTCGCCCGGAGTCCGCCACTCCTGCCCCACACTATGATTAAGAGTGCGGGGGCGTCCACCGTCTTCCGTGCCGCTAAAGCCCGGAAGAGTTCTCGAGACTACCCCGGCGCGATGCTACACGGGGCGATCGCCGATATCGTTAAATTGGCCCCTGGTCAGGGTTACAGCCGGTCGGGAAGCTCGTAGCCTTCGGGTTGCAGGCGACTTGGCATGGGGCGCGCCCCAACATAAAAGAAGGAAAGAAAAGAAAGGGACGGCCTGAACCGAAAATAACCGCTCAAATGTCCGGGCCACGGCAAACTCCACCGTCCTTCATGGGGCGTGGCATACTGGGTGCACCCTCCTCTGTTATGAGCGACGTCAAGCAGGCACCGAGCGGCTATCCGGCTCTCCTGGCCGACGGCGGCTTTCAGAGCTTCCTGTGGACGCAATTCCTCGGCGCTTTCAACGACAACGTTTATAAGATGATCGTTTCGGTGGCGGCGGTGGAGATTGCCGCCAGCCAGCAAGTCGGCGCACGATATCTGTCGCTGGCCGGCGCTGTGTTCGTGATTCCGTTCCTCCTTTTTGCCGGATACGCCGGACAACTGGCCGACCGTTTCAGTAAGACACGCGTCCTGCAAGTCACCAAGGCCTTCGAGATCCTCATCATGATCACCGGCTTGGTGGCGCTGGTCGAGAACAGCATGGGCTTGTTGCTCACAGTGCTGTTTCTTCTGGCTGTGCAGGCCAACTTTTTCAGTCCGGCGAAGTACGGCATCCTCCCTGAAGTACTGAGCGAATCTCAACTCACGCGGGCCAATGGCCTGGTGGAACTCTCGACGTTTGCGGCCATCGTGCTGGGCACCAGCGCCGGCGCATTCCTGTTTGCGCGCTGGAAGGCCGAGCCCTCCCGCATGGGCCTGGTGCTGCTTGCCATCGCCGTCGTTGGTTCGCTCACCAGCCTTCGCATTCCGCGCGTGCCGGCTTCCGGATCGCGTGAAACTTTCCACTGGAATCCTTTCGCGGAAATTTGGGCGGGCTCCAAGCGGCTGCTCGAAAGGCAGGACCTGTGGCTGACCGTTGCCGGCATCTCTTATTTCTGGTTTCTGGGCGCTCTGTTCCAGATGACGGTGATCCTGTTCGGGAGCGAATCGCTGCACGCTTCTAATGATCGGGTGGGCCTGCTGGTCACCGCGCTTGCGATCGGAATCGGCGCGGGCAGCGTCGCGGCCGGCTGGTTTTCGTCGACTCGGATCGAGTTGGGACTCGTGCCATGGGGCGCTGTGCTGCTGGGCGGCTGCTCGCTTTTGGTTGGCTCTCTGCATTCCATCCCCTGGATTGGCGCGGCTTTGGTCGGTGTCGGTTTCGGCGGCGGCTTGTTCATCGTTCCGTTGAACGCCTACCTGCAGGACCGCGCCGGCGCTCAGGAAAAGGGCCGCGTACTCGCGACCAACAATTTCTTCAACATGCTCGGAGTGGTGCTCGCCTCCGGCGTTCTCTCGCTGCTGCACGACCGCTTCAACTGGCAGCCCGCCCACATTCTCGAAGCGCTGGGGATCTTCACGCTGGCCTCGACGTGCTGCATCGTGTGGCTGATGCCCGCCGAAACCATTCGCTTCGCGCTGTGGTGCACCACTCACCTCATGTTCCGCGTGCGCGTCATCGGAGGGCACAACATGCCGCTCAAGGGCGGAGCGGTGATCGCCGCCAACCACGTCTCCTATGCGGATGCGGTTCTCATCGGTTGCTCTTCTCCGCGCTTCATCCGGTTTTTGATGTGGCAACCTTACTTCCAGATCTGGTGGTTGAAACCGCTGTGCAGCATGCTGCGCGCCCTGCCGATCCCCACTGGTTCGCCGAAGGAAGTGGTGCGCGCGCTGCACCGTGCGCAGGCCGAGGTCGAGGCGGGCCGGCTGATTTGCATTTTTCCGGAAGGGAATATAACGCGCACCGGCCATGTGATGGCCTTCGAGCGCGGCGTGGAACGGATCGCCAGCGGGGCAGGCGCTCCGATCATACCCATCTATCTGGACGGCTTGTGGGGGCATCGGCTCAGCAGAAAGCCCGGAGCGTCGTTTTGGCCGCTGCGCCGTTCGGTCACCGTGTACGTCGGCGAGCCGATCACGCACAAAATAACGGCGGATGAACTGCGCCAGCGCGTGCTTGAACTGGGCAGCGCGGCCGTCGAGTATCGCAAGTCCGCGGCGCACACCTTATCACTTGGATTCATTCGGGCGGCGCGCCACAACTGGTCCGCGCTCGCGCTGGCCGATTCCACCGGCAGGAAATTCACATTTGGCCGGGCGCTTACCGCTGCACTTCTGTTTAAGCGATGGGTGAATTCGCACTGCGCGGGCGATTCCTCAGTGGGCCTGTTGTTTCCGGCCTCGGCAGGCGGAGCGCTGGCCAACCTGGGCGTCACTCTGGCGGGCAAGACTGCCGTAAATCTCAATTTCACGGCGGGCGACGAAAACATGCGGCACTCGCTCGAACGATGCGAAATCAGAACGGTGATTTCCTCGCGCGCGTTCCTCGAGAAAGCCGGAATAGCCGAGCTCCCTGGCACCGTTTTCGTCGAGGACCTCTTGGGATCTTTCACCCGGCGCGACAAACTCTCCGCGCTGCTGGCCGCGAGATTGGCGCCCGCCCGATCGCTCGCGAGCGCCGCAAAGCCCACCGATATCGCCGCGGTCATCTTCTCCAGCGGCAGCACCGGTACGCCCAAGGGCGTGATGCTCTCTCACTGGAATCTGTACGCCAACGCGGAAGCGGCCGCGGAGGTGTACTCGGTCGGACCCAAGGATTGCATGCTGGGAGTGCTCCCTTTCTTCCACTCCTTCGGCTACACCTACACGCTGTGGTTCCCGATGCTCAACGGATTCGCCGCCGTCTTCCACCCCAACCCAACCGACGCGAAGACCATCGGAGAACTGGCCGCGCAATATCGGCCCACCCTGTTTCTCTCGACGCCCACTTTCTGTCTGAGCTACCTCCGCAAGTGCACGCGCGAACAGTTCTCGACGCTCCGCTACCTCGTGGTGGGCGCCGAGAAACTCCGCCCGGCTCTGGGCCAGATGTTAGAGGAAAAATTTGGCGTGACGCCGCTCGAAGGCTATGGCTGTACGGAAATGGGCCCGGTGGTATCGGTGAACACGCCCGACAAGGAGCACGGCGGCTATCGCGCTGGAAGCGTTGGCCGCCCGATACCGGGCGTGTCGCTGCGAATCGTTGACCCCGAGACGCTCGCTTCCCTGCCCTCCGGACAAACCGGCCTGCTGCTGGGGAAGGGGCCGAGCCGCATGGTGGGCTACCTCGGCGATCCGGAGCGCACCGAGGCGGCGCTGTGCGACGGCTACTACATCACCGGCGATCTCGCGTACCTGGACAAGGACGGCTTTTTGCACATCGTCGACCGCCTCGCCCGCTTCAGCAAAATTGCCGGCGAGATGATTCCTCATCTCAAGATTGAAGAGGCCTTGAGCGAGATTGTCGGCATCGGCCGGTGTATCGTCGTGGGCGTGCCGGACGAGCGGCGCGGCGAGCGCCTCGCGGTTCTCTACACGCGTGATGATGTCACGCCCGCGCGCATGTTCGAGCATCTCACCCAGGCCGGCCTTCCGCCGCTGTGGATTCCCAAGCGCGATCAGTTCTACCTCGTCGAAGCGATCCCGGTGCTCGGCACCGGCAAGGTCGATCTCATGAAGTCGCGCGCGCTGGCGGCGGAGCGGATCGCGGCCGTCGTCGCCAACCCGTGATGGCGGAAATGCGCCCTTATCGAGCCGGGCGTTGGCTTCTCGGATTCCTACTGATCGCGGTGGCCTTCCTCATCTTCGTGCCGCGCATCGCGCAGAGCACCCAATAATAACCAAAGCCACGCGAATTTGTCTGTCTTTTGAGTATTGGATCTCCGCATCGCGGACAACGAAACCGACGGCCAACGATACCTAGTATCACGAGTGCCGCGAACGTGCCAACGAGATACTTGGGATTTTCGAAAGCCTTCCATGAAAATGAAAAGAAAAGAAACACCATGACGACGTTGAAAATCCAGTATTTTGCGATCACACTCATGGCATTGCTTCTCGCGATGGCTCGGTTTCCGCTCCTGTTTTTGTCAGTATTGCAGGGGTGACACTCCATCTTTCAGTGAACCTTCAGGACCGCTTGATATTCTCAAACCAGGAGATTATACAATGCGTTACCTCAGCTTTTTACTTATGATTGCCGTGCTGGTCTCATCCGCCACGGCGCAGGGAAAGAAGGGGAAGGGTCTACAACTAACGGACCTGCCCGCAGCCGTACAGAAGACCGTACAGGCCAATCTCAACGGCGGCGAAATCAAGAACATCGCCAAGGAGAAAGAGGACGGCGTGGAACAGTACGAAGTCGAAACCGTGTTGAATGGAAAAGCGCGGGACTTCGACGTGGATACCAAGGGCGCCCTCCTGGGGATAGAGGAACAAACCACCATTGATGCCGTTCCGCCTGCCGCCAAGGACGGCATTTTGAAAAAGGTTGGCGGCGGCAAGCTCGCAAGGATCGAAAGCGTCAGTAAGCCCGGACAGCCGATGATGTACGAGGCCGCCTACACCGACAAGAATGGCAAGAAGCACGAGGTCCTGGTGAAGGCGGATGGCACCGAAACAAAAGATTAGTAGAACGCGGTGAGGCGTTTCCTCCGCGGAAGCTCAGGCCTATCACTGATTCCAACGCACCCACGGAAACCTAAATAATCATCTATGATCCGTCTACTCGCGTTCGGCCTGGTGACGGCGGCAAGTCTTTACGGCCAGGCTTACGGCCATCCTCGCTTCAACTGGCAGAATTACTGCTTCGACCATCCTGCATCTCCCGTTTGTCCCTCGCATGAATTCTATGACAAGCGCCCCGCGCCCCCCAAAGCTACGCCGTCTCCCAGCGTCGTTACGAACCCATTCCCCTCGCCACGCCGGGAAGCAACGCCATCCCTCATCGTTGTCGGCGGCATCGACTGGCGATTCGCTGACCCCTCAGCGGACGCGCTCGTCGGGTTCAATTTCAGCGCGCTCTCGGCCTCGCCTCTCGCCCGCGGACTGATCGCGCAGTTGGGGGCCAACCAGGGCCTCACCGGAGCGGACATGCAAAAGATTCTCGACGGGCTGTCCGGCGTCGACCAGGTCGCGCTCTCGGTCCGCGACAACCGGATCGTGGTTATGGTCACCACCGGGACAACTTCAACTCTTCC
>Ga0210384_10006294_pt1 | contig 12698 bp, 8 predicted proteins | sample IncBWH2MmetaG_FD_160574 | JGI IMG/M metagenome (GOLD analysis project Ga0210384, IMG submission 160574) | Forest soil microbial communities from Barre Woods Harvard Forest LTER site, Petersham, Massachusetts, United States - Inc-BW-H-2-M | ecosystem: Environmental > Terrestrial > Soil >... | reverse complement strand
ACTACATTCTCATGGCGAATATCGCCAAGGCCGGTCTGGCGGGTTTGGCCCTAGTCCTTCTCGGTGCGCCTATTCGGCAGGCCAAGGGAAAGACAAACGCGTCCCTATGTGGGTCGGTACTAGAAGTGACGGGCCAGGTGAAGCTGCCTCATGCCGAGGCCGCTGATGAGGCTTTGGAGGACGCTAGTGGAGTGGTCGCATGGCTAGTGCCTGCTCAGACCGGCCACAAAGATCGCCCAGCTGCCGAATTCCCCCACTACAGGATAGTGCAGCGCGATAAAACGTTCAGACCCCGGCTTCTGGTAATACCTGCCGGGAGCACCGTCGACTTCCCAAACAACGATCGGTGGTTACACAACGTGTTCTCGATTTCAAGAGTGAGCCAATTCGATTTAGGTCTCTACGAAGCTGGCGTACTGCGATCCGTGAGGTTTAATCGCGCAGGTGTTTCCTATCTGTTTTGCAGTATTCATCCCGAAATGATGGCCGTCGTCGTCACTGTGGACTCGACATACTTCGGAGTGTCCGATAAGGCGGGCCGGATTGCCATCGAGAATGTGCCCCCCGGGCAATACTTTCTTCACGTCTGGCGCGAGAACGCCACGCCGCAGGGACTCAGGGCAACACGCCGCCTGGTCTTCGTCGGAGCCGATCACCACAGTTTGCCGGCGATTTACATACCTCTTTCCAACGCGAAGCCAACGAACGCTAAGAATTGGATGCAGTGATCGATGATCTCCCGAGGCGAGAAATCGGAGGCGACGATGAGGGACAGAGTTGAGCCCGGCAATTTTGAACAAGAGATCCTTCCGCATCTTGACGCGGCTTACAACCTCGCGCGATGGCTAACGCGCAACGAGCAGGACGCGCAAGACGCTGTTCAGGAAGCATACTTGCGTGCTTTCCGTTTTTTCCCGGGGTTCCACGGCGGTAACGCGCGTGCATGGCTCCTGAAAATTGTCCGCAATGCATGCTATTCCTGGCTGCAAGTAAATCGGCCACTGCAAGAGGCCAAGGAATTTGACGAAGTCTGCTTCCCTCCTGACTCTCGCGTTCTCAATCCTGAAGAGGCGGTCCTCCAGAACGATAACGGCATGTTTGTGCGAAAAGCGCTGGCAACGCTCCCATCCAAGTTTCGCGAGGTACTCATTCTTCGCGAGCTGGAGGGAATGTCCTACCGAGAGATTGCGGACGTTACAGGAATGCCGGCCGGCACGGTGATGTCAAGTTTATCGCGCGCGCGAGGCTGTCTTCGTGACACGCTGGCAACTCTTAGCAACTGCGACTCAATGCGCCCTTCACCCGAAACCCCTACGAACGCATAGTTGAAAACGGGAATTCATCGTCATCGCGCACGTAGTGACATGCGCCGCTTGGTCAGCATACTGAGATATCGGAATCGTTGTTGACCAGGCAGATTTGACAAAGGTCGCTATCACTCTTCGTCTTCGCGAGCTGCTCGCTTTTTTTTGTAACTGACCCTCCCAACCTAACTGACGTTTACGAGACGTACTGTTTACGTTGGGGTTCGTTACTTCGCTCCGAAAATCCCCGCCCGATTCTCTGGCACGTGTGCTGGTGACCTCGAAGAGTCGTCGCCGGAATGCGGAATTGAGCTTTTTGGTTGCCCCGAAAGAGCACTCGCTGTTCCTGCCATCGCCTCCTAAATATTTCATGGATGGGGGAATTATTCGGGAGCATCTCCGGTCTTACACGTTGAAGACAACGAAATGTCTGGAAAGCTAAAAATCGCATCGAACGAGGAGATTGAGAATGATTTGGGATCGATTAGTTAAATTAGTTACGAAGGCAGGTATAGCAGCTCTTGCACTGAGTGCTTTGGCGACCGCTGGAAAGACGCAAAATATATACCAAGGCAAATTCACCTTGCCCGCTGAGACGCACTGGGGAGGCGCCACGCTCCCCGCCGGCGACTACACCTTCACTATTGCATCGGCCAGCGCTGAATACAGACTGTATATCCGCGGAGAGCGAACGAACTTCATCATCCGAGCCGCTACGGTCGAAGACGCTACTCCTCAGCACGCGCAGTTAAACCTCGTGGATATCGCAGATGTTCACACCGTGCAGACGTTCGATGCACCGGAGCTCGGTTTAACCTTCACCTACTGGACGCCAGCGCAGAAGCACATGTCATCGAAAGAGGCCGGTCAAAAGACCGCACCGCAGGCGCTGTCTGCAACACAGGCCACCGAAAATAGATCATCCATCGCCGTTTACACCGCCGGCCGTTAAGGAAAACCGTGATGCAAGCAACTGCAAACTCCAGGGGCAGAAGAATTGTGCATAAACCTCTGGCGTGCCACGCAGAAGAGAAGCAGCGCAGCTTGGGCTCGGATGAATGTTCCAGCACGGATTGCATTCCCAGCAAAGCTGCGCTGCCCGTCTCTCCGATCGCGAGCGATAAGCCCAGCGAGGCTGAGGCCATCCGGCGAGCACAAAACGGCGATCGCCTGATGTTCGATTACCTCTACCGTTTGCATAGCCGACGCGTGTATGCGCTGTGTTTGCGCATGGTCGGAAACATCACCGAGGCGGAGGACCTGACCCAAGAAGCCTTCCTGCTCTTGCTCCGAAAGGTCCACACTTTTCGCGGTGAATCGGCCTTCTCAACCTGGCTGCACAGGCTGGTGGCTAATCTCGTACTGATGCACCTGCGCAAAAAATCGCTACCTGTGATCTCGATCGACGCAAATCCTGATTCGGACGAGAACGCCGGCTCGCCCACTGTCGATGTCGGAGGTCCGGATCTGTTGTTGGAGGGATCGATTGACCGAATAAATCTCCAGCGCTGCATCAAGCAGTTGCCGGCGGGCTACCGTACCATGTTCGTCTTGCATGATATCGCGGGATACCGACACAACGAAATTGCCAAGATCGTAGGTCGCTCGATAGGCGCGTCGAAATCGCAGCTCCACAAGGCTCGCATGCGGCTGCGCGAACTGCTCCACGACCGCAGGAAAAGAAGAACCCGCGACGAGCGTATGACGGTAGTCAAGATGTGGTCGCCATCCACAGAACTCTGCTCCTTTAGAGGTCAATCCGTCCGGAAGGACCGGAGACACGCAAGCACCCTGATTTAAAAATTCAAAATCGCTTCTACCCCACGGAGGTCTCTTGAACGGTCTTAAAAAACGATTACTATATTTAACATTCTTGACAATACTGGGCCCGCTGTGCGGGTCGGGGGCGTCAGGTCAAGACACAACCGGACGCATCACCGGAGTTATTTACGATCAGACTGGAGCTGTCGTTGCCGGTGCGCGTCTTACGGTGACCAACGTTGCCACTCAGACCTCCCGCAACACCACTTCGGACTCGGCTGGCTTTTATCAAGTTCTTTTGCTGCCGATCGGCTATTACACGGTATCCGTGGACCATCGGGGATTCAAATCCGTGACCACCGGCCAAAGCAAATTGGAGATCAATCAAACACTGAAAATTGATCTTAAACTGGAGGTTGGCTCAACAACGGATACTGTGACCGTGGAATCCAACACCGGCACAGTGGAGACCATCAATCCCACATTGGGTTCCACCGTTTCAGATCGCGCCGTGCAGGACTTGCCTCTGAACGGCCGTAACGCGCTGGACCTCGTGGCCCTGCAACCGGGCGTTCTTCCAGCAGACAATCCAGGCAATGGGCAAGGCAACCTCGGCACGACTTTGGCCTTTAGCGTCGGAGGAGGCCGCAGCGATTCAAATACGTTCATTCTCGACGGCGGTCTCAATAACGACCTCTTGACCAACGGCGTTGTCTACAACCCGAATCCCGATTCCATTCAGGAATTCAAAGTTCTCACCAGCGACTTCACCGCTGAATATGGGCGAAGCGCTGGTGGAATCATTACCGAGGTCACCAAATCGGGAACCAATGCATTCCATGGCAGCGCCTATGATTTCGTCCGTAATACAGCTTTCGATGCCAATAACTTTTTCAGTAATTTCCAGGGAGATCCCCGGCAAGTTCTTCATAGGAATCAGTATGGCGGAACGGTGGGCGGGCCCATCAAGAAAGACAAGCTGTTCTTTTTTCTCGCTTACCAGAAGCAGCAGCAAAGCGAGCTTCAGGTAGGTCAGGTCGCCACGCTACCCACCCCTGCCGAGCTTCAGGGCAATTTCTCTGGCTCGCCAACTCGGGCAAGCGTTGCCAGTTTTCTGCAAGCCAATCCATTCTTTCAGTCCAATTCTTCTCTCGCCGCGCAAGGAATCATCGACCCCACGAAGATTGATCCCGTTGCACAGGCTTACATCAAAGCAGCTTTGATTCCCACTTCTCCTGCTGGTTCCCAGTCCTTTCAGAACCCCCTCACCGACAATCCTGACGAATTGACCGGAAAGTTTGATTTTGAGGCATCACAGAAAGATCACTTCATCGTGACCTTGGGCCGCAATCTTGAACCACAACTCAATCCTGGGCCGAGCACTCCGGGCACGACGAACTCCATTCCGGGCTTCGGCTCGACCTCGACCTTTTACAACCGGTTTTTTAACCTCGCCTACATTCACACCTTCTCGCCCAACGCTTTGAACGAATTCCGTGTGACCGGCCAACGTAGCGACACGGTACAAGACGTGCCGTCCTCGCAGCAACCGACATCCACCGCGCTGGGAATCAACATAAAATCGGAGAATCCCACGGGTCCGACCCAACTGGAATTTCCTAACGCGGTCGTCGGCTTTAGCATTCAAGGTCCCTCGCGACTCACGGACAACACTTTCGCCTACTCTGACGTGTTTTCTTGGACTCGCCGAAAACACACCTTCAAATTCGGCGGTTCGTTCTCGGCTTATCAAGACAACCAGGTGTTCGATTTTGAAATCAACGGCGTGTTCCAATTCGCCGGTCAAGACGGCAACGGCAATACGCTGGCCGCCGGAGACCCTTTCGCCAACTTTCTCTTAGGCGTTCCTACCGCCTTCTTTCAATCTCCCGCCGCACCTTCCAACATCCGCACGAAAGCCACCTATGCCTTTGCACAGGACGAATGGCATGTCGCCAGCAATCTGACCCTAACGTATGGGCTGCGCTACGAGTACAGCACGCCCAAATCGGACACCGAGGGACGCACCTATTCCGTGATTCCAGGTTCCTCGCAATCCGCGGTCTTTCCTGGCGCGCCGCTGGGATTACTTTTCCCTGGCGACAAGGGCGCACCCACGGGAGTGAACTTCCCCGACAAAACGAACTTCGCACCGCGATTCGGTTTTGCATGGCAGCCGTTCCACGATGGAAAGACCAGCATACGGGGCGGCTGGGGCATCTTTTATGATGTGCTGAAGGCCGAAGACAACTTCCAATTCAATGGCCAGGCTCCATTCAACGCTACCGCCAATATCGGTATTAACGAACAGAATGTGCCTACGGCAACCACCTCTGGATACGCGTTCCTGAGTGATCCATTTGGGTCGACAGGCACCCCCGATCCCTTTGGCCAGCCTCTGAACCACAATGTAAATTTCTTGAATACCTTTGGGACCTTCACGAGCCTCAATACGGCCGCAACGATTGTTGACCCTCATCTGAAAACGCCATACACGTACCAGTACAATTTGAGCATCGAACACCAGCTTTCCAACAAACTGATTGCTCGAGCCGCTTACGTTGGGAGTTCATCGCATGGACTGACCGCCCTGGTGGACATCAATCCTTTTGACCCGGCCACGCTGAACAGCGCAAGCCCACAGCGCTTCTTGAATGAAGTGCCCGGTAATACGTTGCAAAATAACGCCACTGGATTTGGGGGAAGCTTCGGACAGGAAGATGAATTCAAGAACGCCTCCAATGCAAATTACAATTCCCTGCAATTAAGCCTGACGCAGCAAACAACCGTCGTGCCGATCCTCGGCAGTATGTACTACACGCTTGGCTATACTTGGGCGCACAGCATCGACGACGCCTCTGGTTTCCGTCAGGGCAACAGCACGGTTCCGTTTTTCACCCCCAACATTTTCCGCGCATCATCGGATTTCGATGCCCGCCAATATCTGACGTTCTCCGGCGGGTGGGATTTGCCATTCAGCCGCGGTCCCCAACGGCTGGTAAAAGGCTGGAGTCTGTACCCGATCCTGACTTGGCGTACGGGGTTTCCATTCACGGCAATCGACGGCTTGGGGACCTCCAACACGGCGCCCGGGCCCTCAGGTGCTGGAGATGCTGGGCTGGTCAATGCAAATCTAACGGGGCCAATCCAATATCTCAACCCCAAAACGAATGGGTTGCAGTTTTTCAATGCGTCGTCCTTCAGCAATGCGGTTACCGTGGGATACGGTACCGCGCCGCGCAATGTCCTGCGTGGTCCGGGTCGCACTAACCTGGATTTATCTCTGGCGAAGACGACGCCACTCTATCGCGAACGAATTACCCTCGAACTCCGCGTCGATGCGTTCAACGTCCTCAACCATACTGAATTTAATAGCCTTGACAACAATGCCCAGGACATTGGCTCCACGTTTGGCCAAATTACTGGCGCATATGACCCGCGTATTCTTCAATTGGGGGCTCATATCCGCTTCTAATAGAACACAGCCGAACACCGGGATTTCTCAAACAACGTCTGGGAAATCCCTTTATCTCGGTTACGGGATTCAATAGCCGTCTGGAGGAATGCGGCAATCTCGATAACTGGCTAGATATCGTAGCGAGGAATCTCCGCGAAGCTCCACCCCGCAACCGTTGTACAGCAATTGGCCCACGAAACCCAGCGCCGGGTTGTTACACACTTTTAACAAACGAATTAGGAATAAAACGCCAACGCATGCGGTCTCACATTTCGCAAAGCAAGTTTTTTGTCGGCACGGAACGTATTTTCGACGAAACCGCTCTTCAGGAGGCGAAACACGATGATGCATAAAAGCGTGTCGGTCGTAATACTGCTGCTGGGCATAATGGCTGTGGGGTTGTCGGGAATTGCACAGCAACCCGCGACCGAGGCCCCCGCAGGTTTTGACACTCCCACACTCGCTCAGAATCCAGGGTCGCAAAGCAAGAATAATGGCCTAGCGGAGCCAACGGGCGACACCTTTGCTCTCGACCAACAGGTTTACGAACGCGTCCACGATGTAAGCACCGGGCTCGGCCCCATCTACAACGGACGCGCGTGCGCCGAGTGCCACCAAAACCCGGTGAGTGGCGGAGCGAGCCAATTTACCGAGTTGCGTGTGGGTCACACCGACGCAAACGGCAATTTTGTCAATCCCACCGTGCTGATCAACGATGGCGCCAACAGCATCGCCGGCCGCTCCATCATCAACGACCGCGCCGTCATTCCCCAGGCGCAGGAGCACATCCCGGTCACCGAAAATATCCGGGCATTGCGCGCGGCGCTCAATACTCTCGGAGACGGCTTCGTCGAGGCCATCGACGACACCACGCTGCAAGCCATCGCCGCGAAACAGCCCGAACTCAGCGAGGGAAGAATTCGCGGCGAGGCCATTGAAGTCCCCGTATTGGAATCGCCCGGTCAAACCCGCGTGGGCCGTTTCGGTTGGAAGGACCAACACAGCAGCTTGCTTTCGTTTATTGGCGACGCTTATCTAAATGAAATGGGAGTCACCAACCGGCTGCGGCCCAAAGACACCACCACCGTCGGCAAGGTCACGCCGGACCCGGAAGATGTTCCCGACAACCTGGGCTTGGCCGACATCGATCATTTTGCCCAATTCGTGCGCGGCACCAAAGTCCCGCCGCGCGATACCACCCTCGCTGCTACCGCCGACGCCATCGCGGGAGAAGCCCTATTTGCGAAGCTTCGCTGCAATACCTGTCATGTCGAGACGATTATCACCGCCGCCGCGGGAACGGTCATCAACGGCGGACAGTTCAGCGTACCTGAGGCTTTAGGGAACAAGATCATTCATCCCTACGGCGACTTCTTGCTGCATGACGTTGGAACAGGCGACGGTATCGTGCAAAATCCCCCGCAGGATACTGCCAACAAGCTGCGCACCGCTGCGCTTTGGGGCCTCCGTATGCGACCTCGCTACATGCACGACCTGAGATCCCTCACCCTCGCGGATGCCATCGAGCGCCATCAAGGCGAAGCCGCCCACGTGGAAAAGCGCTTCGACGAACTTTCTCCCACGGAGAAGCAGCAACTCTTCACATTCCTAAACTCGCTGTAGATCTGTCGACTGGCGCGCGAGGTACGTTCTTTACGTTGCCTGACTTCCGGCGATTCCCAGAGGCTGTGCTGCAACGGAGTGAGGCGCGGCAAATCCTAATCGACTGCTGGATGGGGCACTCGAATCCAAGCATGGGAGATCTCTACGGCAAGCAGCTTGTGGAAGACGTCGAATACCGTCAAGAACAGGCCAAGAAAGTCGGTCTGGTCTTTTGACCTGCCGCAGTCTTTATTTGGGCTACGTAGGCTTACAACTGTCAGGAACGTCGGAAACAAGGAAGCGGCCTAAGTGGTACAATAAGCGGAGAGTTAAGGCCATTTGGGCGTGTAGCTCAGCTGGGAGAGCACCTGCTTTGCAAGCAGGGGGTCGCAGGTTCGAACCCTGTCACGTCCACCATATTTCTCTTTTGTTTCTATTGAGTTAGCCGTCTTTGTGCGACTGCATTCGGAATCGGCTGATTGTCGTTGTGCCCAATTTTGTGCCCACCTAGCCTCGCCATCGCCGCCAGGACGGCATCTTCCGAAGGGTGAACGTAACGGGATGACATCGACACGTTACTGTGCCCAGCGATCCGCGCTAGCGTCCAGGCGTCACAGCCGGACTCGCCAAGTCGCGTCAGGAACGTGTGACGGAGGTTATACAGTACAAACGGGCGAATCGCTCTTTCGTTGTTCTTCGCGGCTTCTTCTTTCAGCGTCTCAAACGCTCGCGCGTGTTGCTTTTTAAGGCTCGAAGATTCGACATGGCCGCTACGAGTCGGGGCGACCCACACCCATCCCTCCACGGGCTTCCCAGCAGCTTCCCAGCGCGTTTCTACGATGCCCCTGACTCGCGGTGTCATCGGAAGTACCCTCCTCGCTGCGGCAGTCTTTCCGTGAGTGACTAGTAGTGTGCCGTGCCGCCCGTTCGCCCAAGTGATCGCTTCCCAACGTAGCCGGAAGCATTCCTCAGGACGCAGACCTGTATCGCAGAGCACGGCTGCGATGGACGCGACGGGTTCCGGCGCAACGCTCAAATACTTGGCTTCCTCCTCGCGGGCCACTACTCTCTCGCGGTGTCGCTCACCTGGCCAGAGTTTGACCTTGGGCGAAGATTCAGCGGCCCCCCATTCGACGGCCAACCTGAGTACGCGTCGCGCAACGCGAAGCGAGCTATTGACCGTGCTCACTTGTAGTCCCTCGGATTGACGATGTGCCGCAAAATCGGCCAGCGTCTCACCTGTAATTTCGTTCAGCTTCGAGTCGGCCAACGGCTTATATGCTTTGACCGCTCGCAATCCGACCCGGTACCAGTCGAGCCAAGTCTTTGGGGAGGACTTCTCAAAGGTAGCTTTGGCCCACGGCTCAAAACGATTATCGATAAACTCCGCGAGGGTTTGTGAGGGCTTCTTGTCCCTGAGACCCACTTCTCCTTTCGCCAGAGACGTACGGTGCGCAGCCTCCATTTGGCGGCCCACTTTGTCATTACCTTGCTTCGTGGACTCGCGTACCAATTTGCCTTGCCACATGAATTTGTACCAGTAGACTTCGCCGCGTTTGTAGATCATGGCTTACCTTTCTTTCCGCTGCCCATTGGTCTTCCACCCAGCTTTGCCCACTTGCTTAGCGTGGCCTTGTCATACTTCTTAGCCCTCGCCTTGCCGCCTTTGCGTCCGGCCTGCTTCAAGAACTCACGAATGATTTTGTCTTCGCCGTGTTCCATAACTTAGCAGCTAGGTTAATACTTGCCTGCTAGGTTGTCAAGGCGATTCGCACATTGGGCGCTGTGGGGAAGGGGCCGTCTATCCGCTACAGCGCTACTGCCCGCGCTAGCATTGGGGCTGCCACATGCGAGCTAGCCGCTACGTAGCGGTTCCGTAGCGGATGCGCGACCACGGGTTTAGGCAGGATTGATGGGCCTTGTAGCGGTGTAGCGGCTACGGGAGGGGGCTATAGGCAGGCGCGCAGGGGACGCTCGCTCCTGGGTTCTGTGGCTGCGCTCACATGGGCACTCTGAGGGAGGCCGGCAGCTCGACCCGGAATGCCGCCATAGTTAAGAAAAGTGTTATTGTCGGGAATCCGCACGATTACATCTGGGGTAATTGAGTCTTGAGGGCAGAAGATCACATAACCTCGCGATTGAATCTCTATCGAGGTCGTTACTGTATTCTAGGCGGAGCAGGGCTGTCCGTCTGTGCAGGCGTTCCGTTGGCGACGACTGACCTGCCTGGATTGCCGTCGATCGTTTCCTACGTGCGACGAGATTATTACGATTCCCTGCGTTTGGCTTCGGTGAATGAGGTCGAACTGTTGGCATGGTATGCAGACCAGAAGCTTTTACAAAACCCGAGCCTGGTATATTCAGACGCATTGAATCTGGTCGGAGACACACCGCGCTCCCGACAGCAGTATCTCCGCAAATTCTTCGACGGTAAGAACCCTGGTGAGAGCCACCTGATGATAGGTCGACTAGTTCATAGTGGGTTTCTCGATGCTGTATTCACGACAAATTTTGACACGCTGATGGAGGAAGGAATTTACAAGGTCATCGGTAGCGCGGTCAAGGTGGCGGCACACGCAGAAACCGTGAGCGACATTCTAGTCACCGAGACGTGCCCGAAAGTGATTAAGCTTCATGGTGATTATCTGTTTTCCGACATCCGGAATACCGAAGAAGAGACAAAAACGATCACGAGAAGCATGCATCAAAAGCTGAGGACGTTTCTGAGTGAACGCGGACTAATCGTTTTGGGCTATTCGGGAAACGACAACAGTGTTATGTCGCTCTTCGAGGAAATGGCCTACGAAGGACGGTTTTTCCCCTACGGCCTATACTGGCTGCACCTTGAGACCTCTCCACCGAATGGTCGAGTCATTTCGTTCGTCGAGCAAAGCAAGGGCAAGTTGCTCCCAATCCAAGGCGCAACAACTTTCCTGATAGAGCTTGCGTCCAGGTGCACGGGGCCATAGTCATGCCAACGAAATGTGTTTTCCTTTCTTCCTTTGAAGATGAAAAGCTCCAACTAAAGGACGCTTTACGGGTCTCCTTGTCTCCGTATGACCTGGATTTGATTCATGCAAGCGACCTGTCGACAGCGATTCCTCTGCCCACGCGGATATCAAATGCCATCGAAGGGGCTGACATTGTTATAGCGGACATGTCCAAGTCGAACGTAAACATTCTTTTCGAAGTTGGGTATGCAATCGGCCGCGGTCTACCGGTCGTGCTCCTGGCGCCCGAAGGAGCCTACATTCCTGCTCACTTGGCGTCGAGTAAAGTGATTTTGCTCCGGGAGGAGGATAGGCCATCAGAGGATCTAGTGGAACAGGTGCAGGCTGCGCTGGGAGCTGTTATCGCGCTCAGAAAAAAACGCGACGCTGAACCGCTGCCGCAAAAAGCCCTATCAAACCCTAGCCGTGATCCCTTTGTTGAGCTCAGGGCCGAAGGGCTCGAAAGTGATCGTCTTTCGAGTCTCTTTGTGACGCCCTCACATTTTCACGCTGTTGCAGGGCAGCTAACGGTTGTCATAGAAGGACAGCGAGGAACAGGGAAGACGACATTACTCCGAATGATGGCCGCCCAGAATGCACTTCAGAGACAGAACTCAGTTGTGGCTGGTTTCTATTTGAACTTCAACCAGGTCACCCATTTTTGGGGCTCGCAGCGGTCGGTACTTTCTAGTCCGGATCAGTTCGTGGCCTATATCAATTTGTTGTACCTCGGGGTCGTCGTGGACGATCTCGTGCGCCTAAAGGACTCCGGTGGATTGTCGCGCAATGAAGAAAAGTCGCTCCTTTCAGGGCTAGTCAGCATTTTGCCGCTCTCACCACAGTCACCCTCTTCGGTGGGGAAGTTTTCTGCTGCCCTAACCAATGTGATTTACACAATGCGAAGCACCGCCCTCTTAGAAAACGATGGAAGTCTTCCCGTCGAGACGCTCCGTCGGCTGAGCGCGCCGTCATTTCTCGACGAGCTTGCAGGTGACCTTCAGCGGAAAATAAAGGTCTTTTCGAATGTCTGGCCAACATACCTTCTCGACGACTACGCAACAGATTGGTTGGGGGAGGACATTGTTACCGCGGCAAATCAAGTTTTGTTCCAGAACAGCCGTCATTGCTGTTTCAAAATCGCGACTATTCCCGGGCGGCAGCCATTTGCTCTCAGAACGGAAAGGCCTTCGGAATGTCACGATTATCTTCTGGTTGGCATCGGTTTGGAGGGAGCTGAGATCCACAAATCGGAGACTACCGAGTTTGCTCGAAGTGTCATTGACCTTCGATTGAGAAGCGCAGGCTGGACGATAGATGCCAACTCGATGCTCGATACAGAAATCGGCTTGAGACACAAGGAAAAGGTGCGATACCGTGGTCTTGGATGTCTCGCCTCTCTTTGCGCTAACAACTGCAGGTCACTCCTATATCTATGCGGGCGCATGGTTCAAGAAAACGGAGGCGGAGATAGACCGATACCCGGAGCGGTACAAGACAAAGTGATAAGAGACGAATCGAAGCGGTTCTTGGAATCACTCCACCAAACAACGCCGAATTCGGAGTATGCGATTGCGTTTGTGAATA
>Ga0210384_10006293_pt1 | contig 12699 bp, 9 predicted proteins | sample IncBWH2MmetaG_FD_160574 | JGI IMG/M metagenome (GOLD analysis project Ga0210384, IMG submission 160574) | Forest soil microbial communities from Barre Woods Harvard Forest LTER site, Petersham, Massachusetts, United States - Inc-BW-H-2-M | ecosystem: Environmental > Terrestrial > Soil >... | reverse complement strand
GGTCCTCGGCGCTGCACAACGATCCCAACGTTCTGGGCAAGACGGTGCGGCTGGGCAGCGGGGCCATGGGAACGCGGACGGGCACGGTCATTGGAGTGCTTGAGCCTTCGATTCCGTATCCGGCGGAGACGGAGATCATGGCGAATATAGTGACCAGCCCGCATCATCTTTCGGCGACGATGCAGGATGGGCGCGTACATCGCATGACGGAACTGTTTGGGCGGCTGGCGCCAGGGGCGACGATCGAGCAAGCGCAGGCAGATCTGCGTACGGTATATGGCTCGATGGTGAATCAGCACCCGGAAGCTTACTCGAAGCAAGCGGACTTTCAGATCAGCGCGAGGCTGCTGCGCGATCAAATCACTTCGGGGGCGCGCACCGTGCTTCTGGTGCTCCTGGCGGCTTCCGGGCTGGTCTTTATTATCGCCGTGTCGAACGTGGCGAACCTGATTCTGGCACGGTCGGTGCGGCGCGAAGGCGAACTGGCGATTCGCGCGGCGCTGGGCGCGAGCACCGGAACGCTGCGGCGCACGCTGCTGGCGGAAAGCGTGCTGCTCTGCGGAGCGGGAGCGCTGTTGGGCGTGTTGATCGCGAGCCCGATGGTGGCGATTCTGGCGCGGTACGCGTCGCGCTTCTCCATTCGAGCGCAGGATTTGACGGTGGATACGAGCATGCTGTGGGTCGGCGCGGGTTTGGCCATCGCCGCGGCGGTTCTGCTGGCATTCGTGCCGCGCTTACCTTCGGCGACGTCCTCGCAAGGCTCGGGGCTGGCGAACGGCAGCGTGCGCATCACGGGCGGGACGAACCGGCGGCTGCAGATTTTCGCGATGACGCAGATCGCCGCTTCCTTCGTGCTGCTGGCGGGCGCGAGCATGCTGCTGAAGACGCTGATGGACATGCAGAACGCGCGCACTCCGCTGGACACGCCGCGCGTGCTGGCGGTGGACTTGCCGGTGGATTCCTACGACAAGACGCAGGAACAGATCAACCATTTTTATGAAGACGTAGTGCGGCGCGTGGGGCAGCTGCCGGGAGTGGATGCCTCTTCCGTGGGCAGTTCCGTGCCCTGGCGGGACACGACGTTCGATCTCCAACTGCAGTTCTCCGCGGACGAGAACCTGAAGCAGCCAGGTGAGGGAGACCCGCGCTCGCAGCTACGTTCGATTACTCCGGGCTTTTTCGCTTCGCTGGGCGTGCCGATTCTGGCGGGACGCGACTTCAACGATCTGGACCGCAAGGATAAGGAACCGGTAGTGATCATCAGCCAGAGCGTGGCCAAGAAAATGTTTCCGGGGCGCGACCCGGTGAACCGCCATGTTTGGTGGACCGATCCGGTGCTGAAATTCATCGGCATGGATTCGACGAAGATGCGCGTCGTGGGTGTTGTGGGGGACATCGACGACATGCACGTTATTCAGATGCCTACGCTGACAGTCTACAGCCCGATGGAGCAGCAAGGACTCTTTGCGGCGCGGCTCTTCGTACACACGAAGAGCGATCCGTACGCGCTGGTCACGCCTATCACGCGAATGATTCGCGATATGTCGGCGGACCAGGCCGTGGAGCACCCGGCGACGTTGGCGGACATACGCGCGGCAGTGCTGACGCCAGACCGCTTGAACTCGCTAGTGTTTGGCGGTTTCGCGATTGTGGCGCTGGCGATTGCGGTAGTCGGCGTTTCGGGCGTGCTGGCGTTTTCCGTAAGCGCGCGGACACGCGAGTTCGGCATCCGGCTGGCGGTGGGTTCGCAGCCGAGCCAGTTGCTGGCCAGCGTGATTCGCGAAGGAGCGCTGATGGCAACTCTAGGCGTGCTCGCGGGAGCGGCGGCCGGATACTTGCTGGCGCGGCTTGCGGGGGGCTATCTCCTCGATATGAAGATGCCGAGCCCGCTGCCGGTGGTGGCCTCCGCGCTGATTTTACTGGCGGCGGCGGTGATGGCTTCGGCGTGGCCGGCTGCTCGTGCGGCGCGGGTGGATGTGATTCAAGCGTTGCGCGCGGAGTGAAAATTGCGTGCATTTGGCGTGCGGCTGGGCGGCGCGGAATTCGATGACAGAAATGAAAACCAGTATTTCCATGTGTATTGGACCTGCTTGGACTTCACAACCTAAGGTCTAACCGATGTGCAGAAACATCAAGACTCTTTTCAACTTCGAGCCGCCCGTTACCTCGGACGAGATTCGGGCATCTTCGCTGCAATTCGTACGAAAAATCAGTGGAATCCATAAGCCGTCGAAGGCCAACGAAGTTCGCTTCCAGGCGGCGGTGGATGAAATAGCGGCGGTCTCGACACGTCTGCTGCACTCGCTCGAGACCAGCGCGCCGCCGAGGGATCGGGCAGTAGAGGCGGCAAAGGCGAAGGCTGGCGCTGCGGAGCGGTTCGGCGCTTGAGTTTCGACGAATATACCGCCGCGAAACTCAGCGGTACTTTCTGGTTTTAATTTGCCGATTTTCCAACTGAAAGCTATTTCCATCACAGCTTAGCTGGACCGCTTCTGTGCTACTCTTTGCGCCCGCAAGCATATAGAGACGCGCCCACTGAGGAGATTGTCATGACCCGGCGAATCAGACTGACTGTGCTGATGGGGATGCCGGTAGTACTTACGCTTTCGATTTGTTCTGCGAGTCCCGCGCAGGAAAAAGACAAAGCTGCCGTAAAGAAAATCGCGATTCGCGCGGGACGTTTGATTGACGGCAAGAGCGACACGCCGATTCTCAATGCCCTGATTCTCATTGAAGGCGACAAGATTGTTTCCGTTTCCGCCGGAGGAACGCCACCTGCTGGAGTGGAAATCATCGATCTCTCGAAAGCGACCGTGCTGCCGGGATTCGCCGATGTTCACACACACGTCCTGCTCAATGGCGACATCACGGCGGCAGATTACGACGAGCAAATTCTGAAACAATCCACTCCCTATCGCGCGATTCTCGCCGCGCGGAATGCACGCATTGCGCTCGAAAACGGTTTCACTTCTATTCGCGATGTGGAAACCGAAGGAGCGATGTACGCCGACGTGGATGTGAAAACCGCGATCGCCAGGGGCGAAGTACCCGGCCCGCGGATGCAAGTTGCCACGCGTGCGATGGCTCCGACAGGAATGTATCCGCTGCTTGGGTATTCGTGGGAGTTGAAGGTACCGACGGGAGTACAGACTGTGGATGGCGTCGAGGGCGCGCGCAAGGCCGTGCGCGAACAGGTTATGTATGGCGCGGACTGGATCAAGTATTACTCGGACCGGCGGTATCACTTTGGAGATGACGGTGTACTGTACAGCATGGTGAATTTCACGGACGAGGAAGCAAAGGCAATTGTGGAGGAAACGCATCGGCTCGGGAAGAAAGTCGCCGCGCATTGCATTGGGTCTGACGGAATTGCGGCGGCTTTGCGTGCCGGCGTGGACTCGATTGAGCATGGAGACGGTTTCACCGACGCGCTTCTTGATGAGGCCGCCCGAAAAGGCGTGTATTGGGTTCCGACGATTACGGTGGGCGCGTACGTCGCGCCGGGCCGCGGCGGGAATTGGGTGAGAATGGTGGACCTGGAAAAAACGGCTTTCCAAAAGGCATTGAAGAAAAATGTGAAGATCGCTCTGGGAACCGACGCGGGCGGCTTCGATTGGAAACAGTTGAATGAAGCGGAAGAGTTCGTGTATTACGCGAATTATGGCATGACGCCGATGCAAGCGATTCGCGCTGGCACAGTGGTGCCTGCGGAACTGCTCGGCTGGAGCGACAAAGTGGGCACCATCGAAGCAGGGAAGTGGGCGGACATCGTGGCGGTCAGCGGTGATCCGCTCAAAGACATCACGGAGCTCAAGCGTGTAAAATTCGTGATGAAGGCTGGAACGGTCTACAAGAACGAGGCGCACTAGCCAGGGAAGGGAGGCCACGAGACAATTTGGCCGCCCACCGTTGGACCGCGCTACGCGTCTAGTAATGCTGAAATTCATCGGCAAGAAGCGGAAGACGACAAATGCAAACTCTTTGGCAGGACTTGAAATTTGCATTGCGGATGTTGAGGAAGAATCCGGGATTCACGGCAGTGGCGATTCTTACGCTGGCGCTGGGAATTGGCGCGAACACCGCGATCTTCAGCGTGGTCAACACCGTTCTGCTGGAGCCGCTTCCGTACAAAGATCCTGGGCGGATCATCAACTTGTCTGGAATGGATCTAAAGACGAAAGCCAGCGGCGCATTCCTGTCGTACACGAAATACACGCAAATCCAGGAACAAAACAAAACTCTTGAGAGCATCGCGGGCTTCTATCCGCTCACACTTAGTTTGGTGACGGAGCGCGAACCCGAAGCCGTCAACGGCGCGCGCGCTTCTATCGATTTTTTCCGCGTGTTGGGAATTTCTCCGGCACGAGGGCGAACTTTTCTGCCGGAAGAGGAGCAGGATGGAGGCGCGGATGTCGCGGTCATCTCGGACGGATTCTGGCACAGTCATTTCGCGGGCGATGCGGCGGTGCTTGGCAAGACTTTGGTGCTTGACGGGAAGAACGCGACCATCGTTGGTGTCCTGCCTTCCAGTTTCCATTTTCCCCTGCAGTTTCCGGAGCCGGACGTTTGGCTTCCTCGGCCTTCGGAAACGGTTCTGCTGACTCCCGCGCAGATTCGCAGTGGCGCGAGCTACTTCAACGTGATTGCGCGATTGCGCCAAGGGGAAACTTTGGCGCGCGCGCGGGCGGAACTCGACGCCATCAATGCGAGTTATAAGCAGCAGTTTGGGAGCAACGTGGATGCCACGAAGTTTGGAATTTTTGCGCAGACTCTCGAAGACAATCTCGTGGGTGGTCTCCGGCCTTCGCTTCTCGTGCTACTGGCTGCTGTGGGGTTCGTGCTTTTGATTGCTTGCGCGAATGTCGCCAATCTTTTGCTTGCTCGCGCTACCGCGCGTGAAAGGGAAATCGCCGTGCGAAAGGCGCTCGGGGCTTCCGGCGGACGGTTGGTGCGGCAGCTACTGAGCGAGAGCATTTTGCTTTCGGTGTGCGGAGGCGCGCTTGGAGTTCTGCTTGCCGCCGCGTTGCTGCCTGCGGTGCGTTCGATCAGTCCGGGTACCGTGCCACGCCTTAGCGAAGCGAGAATCGACGGAGTGGTGCTGATTTTTTCGCTGCTTCTTTGCGTCGCCACGGGAATTATTTTCGGACTTGTTCCCGCGCTGCAAACATCGAAGAAGGATCTTCATGAAATTCTAAAGGAAGGCGGCCGCGGTTCGTCGGAAGGTGGAGGACGCGGCCGCTTACGCGGCGCGCTCGTCGTGGCCGAGATCGGGGTCGCGCTTGTGCTGATGACCGGGGCGGGGCTCTTGATGCAGAGTTTTGCGCGGTTGATGCAGGTCAATCCGGGATTCTCGCCGAAAAACCTGACGGCTTTTCCGTTGACGCTTCCGCCTAGCCGGTACTCGAAACCGGAACTTCAGGCGCAGTTCTATCGGCAACTTCTGGAGCACGTGAGAGCGATGCCCGAAGTGCAAGCGGCCGGCATTACGAGCTATCTGCCGCTTGCTGGAGCAGCACGTTTTGTTTTTGTCTGTCCGGAAGGCCGCGTTTGCGAGGGGGTTGGAAAAGATCCGACCAGTGCGGTGCGGCAGGTAAGCGCGGGGTATTTCGAGACGGTTCGAACGCCGCTGCTCAGTGGCCGCACCATTGATGAGCAGGACATTGCAGGTGGAGCGCCCGTCGTCGTCATCAACGAGACTGCGGCCAAACATTTTTTTGCCGCGCAGAACCCCATCGGCAAACATCTCGCCAATTCGCGCGACATGGTGCAACGGGAAATCATCGGCGTTGTCGCCGATGTGAAATTCAACGCTTTGGACGCCGCCAATGTGGAAGAGATGTATTTGCCCATGGCGCAGGTGCCCTGGCCCAATACGACGCTGCTTGTGAGATCGGAAGCCAACTCTCAATCACTTGTCGCTGGAGTGCGCGCGAAGATTGCGGAGGTTGATCCGAATCTTCCTGTCGCTGGAATCTCCAGCATGGAAGAAGTCGTCGGAGCTTCGGTCGCACAGCCAAAATTGACCATGCAATTTGTTGGAGTCTTCGCGGGATTCGCATTGTTGCTGGCGGCGATCGGAATTTATGGAGTGATGGCTTATACCGTGACCGCGCGCGCCCAAGAGATGGGCATCCGCGCCGCGCTTGGCGCGCGGCCTGCCGATATTCTGCGACTTGTGGTAGGGCAGGGAATGCGTATGACGCTGATCGGTGTCGCGGTCGGAGTTGTCGTCTCGCTGGCGCTCACGCGTTTACTGGCCAGCCTGCTCTTTGGCGTGAAGGCAACCGATCCGCTTGTGTTCAGTGCCTCAGCGCTCGTTCTGGTGGGCGCCGCATTCGTGGCCTGCTATCTTCCGGCTCGCCGGGCCACCCGAGTTGATCCGGTTGTCGTTTTGCGATACGAGTAGGATTTTCCGACAGCACTTCGCAAGCGGGCATGAAGGGCAAGGCCCTCGATGCGCAGCGTAAACAAGCCCCTCCCCTACAAGGGTTGCGATGGGCGCATGCGCAGCGTCAGTACCAACACAATTGCCGTGAGCAGACTAAAGATGACGTACAGAAATCCTGGCGTGAACGAGTGGGTGCGGTCGAGGAAATAGCCGATCACGGACGGAGTAACAAAACTTCCAAGATTGCCAATCGAATTGATGAGGCCGATGGATGCCGCTGCGGCCGATTCGCCGAGGAATACTGAGGGGATGGGCCAGAAGGACGGAAGAAAAGCGTTGGCGGTTGAAGCGACGGTCAGACACGCGAATGCAAACCAAAAATGGGAACCGGAAAGAATCGTCAGAGCGAACGCTACGACGCCGAACATGAGCGGAATCGCGGTGTGCCAGCGGCGCTCGTTAGTGCTGTCGGAGTGCCAGCCGTTGAAGAGCATGGCGAGGAGCACGGCGACGTAGGGAATCATCGATAGCATGGTTACGGCCAGATTCGACATGCCGGACGAGCGTTTGAGAAAAGTGGGAAGCCAGATCGTCAGCGAGTAGATGCTGCTGACAGCGAAAAAATAGATGAGCGTCAATTGAATGACCGTCGGCTGAAGCAGCGCTTCCCAGATTTTGTACGGGCGCGCCGCTTTTTTCGCAAGGGCTTCCCGTTCGAGTTCAGCGGTGATCCATTCGCGTTCCTCCGGCGCGAGCCAGCGCGCTTCGCGAGGCCAGTCGGTCAGATAAAAAACCGTGGTGACGCCGAAAACGATCGCGGGAATTCCTTCCACGATAAAAAGCCAGCGCCAGCCCTGCAAACCGAACCAGTGGACGCCGAGCAGCCAGCCTCCGAGCGGTGAGCCGATGATGTTGGCAATGGGGATGGCGATCATGAACGTCGCGCAAGCCTTTGCGCGGTCTTCGGAGCGGAACCAGTGCGTTAGATAGACGAGGATTCCGGGGAAGAAGCCGGCTTCGGCGACGCCTAGGAGGATTCGAACGACGTAGAAATGCATGGGCGTTCGAATGAACGCCATCAGAACGGTGATTAAGCCCCAGGTGACCATGATGCGTGCGAACCATTTGCGAGCGCTCCAGCGTTCGACGATGAGGCAGCCGGGAATTTCGAAGAGCAGATACCCGACGAAGAATATTCCCGAGCCAAAACCGAAGACGCGATTGCTGAAGTTCAGATCGTGCGTCATTTCGAGAGCGGCGTAGCTGACGTTGACGCGGTCGAGAAACGCAATGACGAAAAGAGTGAAGAGGAACGGCAGGAGGCGGCGCGCAATGCGGCGGCGCGAGGTCAAGCCAATTTCATTTGTGGAAGAAGGCAAATTCATGCCGCTTGGCTTCTAACATAACGAAGCGTGGATTGCACGTGAACGAAAGACTTGGTGGTGGATAAGTTTCCGGAAACGCATTAATCGGGTATGTGGATTACTTCCGAGGTTCCCCGTTATTCGGGAGCACTTGCAGAATACTTTCCGATGTCCGAAGTTCGACCACATCATCACGGGATGCCGTCGTTCTTGTTAACCAAGGAGATTCCGTGCATCGACCGTGCATGATTGATTTATCGGTCACAGCCATCAATCACATTCGGGCTCGCATTATCGAAGCGGCTCAGCCAGGGCGAGCGTGGCCTAGGCCGCGACCCCGGCCATTTTGCGAAGACGATCATTCGCGAAATACTGGGCCTGGCCTTCTTCGACAGCCTGCAGAACGAGGCCGGCGACGAATTCGGGCTTGTCACCATCGGCGTAATGAGCCGAGGGTCCGCCACCTGCTGGATTGCCCATCCTGTTTTTGCCGAAGTTCGTCGCCGTGATGAATGGGTAGATTTCGCTGACGACGATGCCGTCCTTTTCCAACTCGGCGCGTGCGGTAAGACTAAAGCCAAGAAGCGCACGCTTCGACGACGAGTAAACACTATATTGAGGAAGAGTCATGAAAGCAGTTCCCGAATTGATGTTTACAATGCTTCCGCCGCCTTGCGCCCGCATCACCGGAATCACAGCCTGCATTGCGACGATTGGTCCCAGGACATTGAGATGGAAGATTTCGTCAAAAAGCGAAGGTTCGATCTCCTCTATTGCGGCCGCATAGCTACGCCCTGCATTGTTTACGAGACCGTCGATCCGGCCGTAATGCTGGTGAACAGCGCCTACGGCTTCCCGCACTCGATCAAACTGCGTCATATCTACCGTGAACGGCAAGCTGCCCGGAAGCTTGTGCGCTAATTCTTTCAGCGCATCGGTGCTGCGAGCGAGAAGGGCGACTTTCGCGCCGCGATCAGACAGAGCGATCGCCGTCGACAGCCCTATCCCCGACGAAGCTCCGGTCACAATGAATACGCGATCTTTGATTTCCATCGTTTAATCCTCCCAATTCCAGCGTTTAGGTGCGTCGCGCTGCAGACGCGGTAACTGTATCAGTTTCGAGATAGTTCATTTGTTCAAGATCGGCAATCAATCCAGGGCCCGTGGGGTACCATCCCAGCTGTGCCTGTGTTTTGGCGCCTGAAGCCGCCAAGTTGAGCCCCACGAATGCAGCCAGCCAGCCGAAATGCTGCGCGGCCTCCTCGGGCGACTTGCTGACTACCGGAACTTTCAGTCGACGGCCGACTGCTTCGGCGATGTCTCGAGTCGGCACGCCCTCCTCCGCAACGGCATGATATCTGCCTCCCATGGAACCGTTCTCAAGTACCAGCCGGTAGAGACGGGCAGCATCAAGCCGATGTACTGCCGCCCATCGATTCATGCCATCACCGAAGTACGCCGACACGCCCTTCTCGCGAGCCACAGCAATGGTGTAGGTGACGAGCCCCTGCTTCTCCGGATCGTGAACCTGGGGAAGTCGAACCACCGACACGCGCACGCCACGCGTCTGCAGCGAAGCGGCCGTCGCTTCCGAAGCGCGAGGATACGAATCTGACACAGGAGCAGGCGGATCGTCCTCAGTCGCCAGCCGACCATTCGCCAGAAGCGCAAGCCCGGAGGTGACGATCAATGGCCGCTCAGAACCGACAAGGGCGGCGCCAAGCGCTTCAATCGCACGTCTGTCGATCTCACAGTTCTCTTTGAATTTCGAGAAGTCGTGGATGAAAGCGGTGTGAATCACGCCGTCAGCGGCGGCCGCTCCCCTTCGCAAGCTCTCCAGGTCCTCGACATCACCTCGATGCACCTGCGCGCCAGCGGCGATCAGAGACTTGGCCCCCGCTTCTGAACGAGCGAGGCCGAGCACCTGATGCCCCGCGCCGATCAACTCCTTCACGACGGTCGAACCGATAAATCCCGTAGCTCCTGTCACAAATATCTTCATTGTTCGTTCCTCCTGATCCTTCGTGATCCTTAAAACCTCTCTCCGACCATTTCTTCGCTTTTCTTCCACAGCGCTTCCGCATTGTTTGGATCGAGCGCATAACTGCGCACGCCTTCGCTGACGCCGCTGATCGCCGCGGAGTCCGCCACGACCTCTCCGACATGGCAGTTCTCGCAATATTTGCAGCTGATCTCTTCTGCCGGAGCGACGACTGCCGCCCACACCGATGTTGCGGCACCTTGTGGAACCGTCTTCCATTGGAAGGGATCCTTACCCTCCGCCGCCCGTTCTTTGCTGATTTGGTCGATCAGTGCCTGAATGCGGGCCGGATCTACATGGCGCGCAAGCTCGGTTTCAATGACTCCCGGATGCACAGCGGCGGCACGCACGCCGCGTCCACGGTGGCGCCGGTCAAACGCGACGGCGAAAAGAATGTTCGCGGTCTTCGAGCGGCCGTAGGCGACGAACGGTTCGTAAGGCGTTCGCTCAAAATTGGGATCGTCCAGATCTACGTTGGAAAAACGGTGACCTGCGGAAGAGAGGTTGATCAGTCTGCTGCCTTTGCGCAGAAGCGGCGCAATCCGGTTGACCAGGACAAAGTGACCGAGATGGTTGGTGCCAAACTGCGTCTCAAAGCCATCCGCCGTGTGGCCAAAGGGAGTGGCCATCACGCCTGCGTTGGCGATAACTACGTCGAAGAACTGCCCCTTCGCCAGCAGCTCATCCGCACATTCACGCACGCTTTTGAGGCTAGCGAGATCGAGCGCAGCCAGCTCGAAACTTCCGCCGGCAGTCGCAGCATCTCTTCTGACCTGTGCGGTTGCCGCTTCGGCCTTTTTCAAATCGCGCGCGGCACCGACGACGTCTGCACCATGCGCTGCCAGCGATCGTGCCGTCTCAATGCCCAGCCCCGCCGAAACGCCGGTCACGAGGATTCGTTTACCCTGCAGATTCACGGCGGACAGAACCTCGTCCGTTGTCGAAGTCGCTCCAAACACATCCACCATATTCATATTTTTTTCTCCTCGGGCGGCTCGCCCAGATTGGGCCCGGAGATCGGTATTGACAAGCCGCCGCATCTCGAATAAAACGGAGAGTGTCTCCGCAATGCATAAGATACACGGAGACTGTCTCCGGTTACAAGTATTTTTGTCATGCACCAAAAACATCGAAAACCCGTCAAGCGAAAACTCCGCGCGGATGCGCAGCGGAATCGCGAACGGATTCTCGAAGTGGCGAGGGAAGCGTTTGCCCGGCACGGCGCAAACGCCAGTCTTGACGACATCGCCAAGCATGTAGGCGTTGGACCCGGAACGTTGTATCGCCACTTCCCGACGCGCGAAGAACTTCTGCAGGCGGTTTATCGGGCCGAGTTGGAAAAGCTGGCCGCAGCCGAACAGAAATTCGCGCAGACGATGGCTCCGACTGACGCACTGCGAGCTTGGCTGTTGTTATTCGTTGATGCCATCGCAGCGAAGCAGCTCATCGCGCCCGCGCTCAATACGCTTCTCGGTGATCCTAAGAAGGTGTTCGAAGCCTCTTACGCGAAGATGCATCACGCGATTCGCGCGCTGGTGAAGCGCGGCGTCAAGAGCGGCGAGATACGCAGCGACCTCGACCCAGTTGACTTACTTCGCGCTCTAATCGGCGTCTCCAATGTCGCGTCCGGCCCGGACTGGCAGCAAAGCGCCAGAAGATTAGTGGATATCCTCATCGCCGGCTCGCGTCCCGTCAAATAGCCCGAGGATCTGACTCCCGGATTGTGGGCAATGGAGAAATGATCCGTTCCATCAGCCATGCGGCCAGCCAGCGATGATTCCTGCGCTGTTCCCTCGCCACCCTTAACCAGAAGCCCAAGGCGTTCCGTTTACGCCTAAGGTGGAAGTAGCATTCGATCTTTAGGCGGGGCATTGTAGGTTCGCCACCTCCATTGGTCTCAACTTGCGGATGGCCCTGTGATTTTTTGGGCGCTGGCGCGAATCACAGTATGAAGGGCAAACACACAGACGAACGCACACAGGAAAGCAATAAGAACCGATGACCACGCCGAAGCACCAGGAACGCTTCCAGGCCCTGCTGGACGAGCACAAGAGAATTCTGTACAAGGTGTGCCATTCCTATTGCCGAAACCGCGACGATCGGGAAGATCTTGCGCAGGAGATCATCGTGCAGCTCTGGCGGTCGTTCGGACGATTCGACGAGCGTTACCGGTTTTCGACATGGATGTACCGTATCGCGCTGAACGTGGCGATCTCCTTCTATAGGCGCGAGACTACGAGAACGCGGCACGTGATTTCAGACGACGAACAGGTCCTGGATGCGGTCGATGAAACGAGAAACCAGCCAGAGGATATACGGCTGCTCTACGATTTCATCGAGACATTGGACGAGCTGAACAAGGCACTGGCGCTCCTATACCTGGACGGGAACAGTTATGCGGAGATCGCGGGCGTGCTGGAGATCAGCGAAACAAACGTGGCAACGAAAATCAACCGATTGAAGAACTCAATGAAGCAGGAATTCGGCAACCGCAAACAAGCGGGACAAAGGAGCGGACGATGATGGAATTGGATGAACTGAAAGCGAAGTGGGAGGCACATGATCAGCAGCTGGAGAAAAGCCTGCGACTGAACCGCGAGCTATTGAGCGCGACAAAGCTAAAGCGAGCGGAGTCCGAGTTGCGGTGGCTGACGATCTACTCGGGATTAGAGGCGGGAATGTGGCTGGTAATCGTGGTCGCGCTCGGGAATTTTGTCGCTGGTCACATCCATATGCCGGGGCTTGCTTGGTCTGGGATCGCGGTGGACGTCATGTCCATTGGAATGCTCATCGCGCTGATCCAGAGGATGATCGGTACGTTGCACATCGATTATAGCCGTTCGATTGCAGCCATCCAGAAGCAGGTGGAAGCCGTGAGGATGCTGCGAATCAGAACAACCCAGTGG
>Ga0210384_10006290_pt1 | contig 12702 bp, 11 predicted proteins | sample IncBWH2MmetaG_FD_160574 | JGI IMG/M metagenome (GOLD analysis project Ga0210384, IMG submission 160574) | Forest soil microbial communities from Barre Woods Harvard Forest LTER site, Petersham, Massachusetts, United States - Inc-BW-H-2-M | ecosystem: Environmental > Terrestrial > Soil >... | reverse complement strand
CCGAAGTCGAGGATCTTGATGAGGCCGCCGTCGGTGAGCATGACGTTGGCGGGCTTGAGGTCGCGGTGGAAGATGCCGAGATTGTGGGCTGCGGAAAGTCCATCGGAGGTTTGAATGCCGGCGGAGAGAACGAGCTGGAGGCTGGCTGGGCCTTCGGCGATGAGTTTGTCGAGGCTCTTGCCGGGGATGTACTGCATGACGATGTAAGCTTCTTCACCGGCGCCGCTTTCGGCGGGGGCTTCGCCGACTTCATAGATGGCGCAGACGTTGGGGTGGTCGATGGCGGAGGCGAGGCGGGCTTCGCGGAGCTGGGTGGCGCGCATCTGCTCGGTGGTGAGGTTGCCGCGCTTGAGGAGCTTGAGGACGACGGGGCGCTGGAGGAGGGTGTCGTTGGCGAGGTAGACGACGCCGCTGCCGCCGGCGCCGATCTTGCGGACGAACTCGTACTGCTTGATCTCGCGTCGCTTCATACCTTCATTATTGCAAGTGTGGGGATGTGGATGATGAAGGGACGAAGGAAGTCCGATGCGGAAGGGCGTTAAGTTTATTGCCCCAGCCCTTGCATGGTTGTGCAAAGGCTGGAGTGAGTCGTGCAAGAGAACTAGCGTTACCGAAGCAACTGCAATGAGGTTACGCGGACATCCGACGACGAACGAGGCCGGCGATGCCGAGGATGCCGGTGCCGAGGAGCGACAGGGTTCCGGGCTCGGGAACTGCCGGAGGATCAGGCAGACCGACGAGACCCTGCTTGTAATCGGTGTACGAATCCTTACCGCGGCCTACGGTAGTGCTTGGCGGCGTGATCCAATCGAGTTGGCTGATCAGAGACGACGTGACGGTGCCGTGGCTGAGAGCGAGGAGATCGGCTGCCTGGTCGGCAGCGATGGCTCCGCCGGTGAGCAGGGTGAATTCGGTACCGTACTCTGTCTCCCAGATGGCAGCCTGCAGACCTGCAGCCTGGGTTTCGTTGGTTACGGTGGTGTTGAGAATCAGCCATGCAATTTTAGCGGCGTTGTTGACGGTGCTTCCGTTGACGATGCCGTTTTGGGTGAAGGTGGTGTTGTTGTAGAACGAGTCGTCGTTGATGGTGTCAAAGAGATCGACGCAGTAGACTGCGTCGAAGTTAACCGTCTTGCCGCCGATAACGGCAGACGAAGGAGTAAAGTTTCCGCCGGAGGCAGTTACGTGGTCTCCGTCGATGATGAAGGACATGGATTGGCCCGAACTTCCGAGAGAGAGAGAATCGGCATGAGCCGACAGCCCGCTGAATGCGAGTGTTGCCGCTGCCCCAAGCAGAGAGAGTTTCGAAAGACGCATTAGTTCTCCTAGGTGATGCAATTGGCGTTATATGTTGCTGTGCCTTGGTTTATTGCAAGTGTGGGGCCAAATCCGGTTAAGAGAGATTTTGCCCTTTTGGAGGGTTTGGGGACATTGCGGAGGTTGCCTATGACGTTTTTTGCGACTGGAGGGAAAAAGTTTGCATACTGGGAGTAACGGTTTTCCCCTCATCGTGGAAATGAGGGTTGGGCTGCGGATGAAGGCACACGAGCCCTTGACTCCGATTTTCGCGACGACGCGATTGACTGATCGGGCAATTAGTGGCGCGGGGCTCCACCTTCGCGTTCCCAGGGTCGAGGGGTGACTGGGTCGTCCTGCCACTTCTGGCGGCGTCCTACGAGAAACATGATGAGGCCGAAGACGAACATGATGGCTCCCCAGGTGAGATTGAGGTTGATGCCCATTGATTTTTCGTAGATCTCAGCGGTGTTGCGAGTGAAGAGACCATAGAGGCTCATGAGGCCGCCGATGAGCAGGAAGATGAGGCCGAGGGGGATGCGGATGTCTAGTCCCATTGCAGTTGTCCGTTCTTAGTTGTCAGTTCTCAGTTGTCAGTTCTCTGGGCTTGTAGTTGCTGCTTCTTGTCCGAGAACGGAGAACTGATAACTGACAACTGTTGTTACGCGAAGACGAGGTTGAGGACGATGAGGACGGCGAGGACCGCGATGGCCAGGGTCGCGGGTTTCTGGTACCAACTCAGGTGGCCTTCGACGGGTTTGGGGGTTAAGGAGTAGACGAGGCCTACTAGTTCGGGCTCGGGACGTGGGGTGGTGATGAGGCTGATGACGATGGTGACGATCAGGTTGACGGAGAAGGCGAAGATGGCGGTCCAGAAGTTCTGGGCCATGTCGCTGGGGTAGTGATGGAGTACGGTGATCCAACCACCGTGAATGCCGGGGCTGGCGTCGGCGGGGAGGGTGAGGCCATGGTGGAGGAGGGCGGCTGCGGTGCCGGAGAGCAGGCCGGTGAAGGCGGCGTGGCCGGTGGTGCGCTTCCAGAACATGCCGAGCAGGAAGGTGGCGAAGAGGGGGGCGTTGACGATGGAGAAGACGAGTTGGAGCGCGTCCATGATGTTGTTGAAATTGGTGACGAGGTAGGCTGCGCCGATGGAGAGGGCAACGCCTCCTATGGTGGCCATGCGGCCCATCCATAGATAGTGGGCGTCGGTGGCACGTTTGTTGATGTAGGCCTGATAGATGTCGTAGGTCCAGACGGTGTTGAAGGCGGTGACGTTGCCGGCCATGCCGGACATGAAGCTGGCTAGCAGGGCGGTCAGGCCGAGGCCGAGGATTCCTGTGGGGAAGAAGTGGAGGAGCATGACCGGGATGGCGAGGTCGTAGTTATAGACGGGGGTGCCGTTGGCGTTGAGGACGGGTCTGCCGCTGACGGGGTCGGTTTTGACGGGAATGATGCCGTGGGGATGGCTGTCGTCGAGCGGGAGAGCGGCCGCAGACTGGCTTCCGGCTGCGCGTGGGGTCATCGTCAAAGTTTCCCTTATTACCCCGGGCTCCCCAGGGACCTGTGCGGCCCGAGTCATCGTCTGAGTTCCGCCGCTCGTCATGTGGCTCGTCACGCTGACGGCGATGAGGCCGGGCAGGATGACGAGAAAGGGGAAGAACATTTTGGGGATGGCGGCGATGAGGGGGACCTTGCGGGCGGAGACTTCGGAGTCTGCGGCCATAGCTCGCTGGATGACGAGGAAGTCGGTGCACCAGTAGCCGAAGGAGAGGACGAAGCCGAGGCCCATGACGAGTCCGACCACTTCGACGCCGAGGGTGTTGGTGTTGGCGTGGGTCATGCCGTGCCAGGAGTGGGTCATGTTGGCGGTGAGGGTTTGCTTGATTCCCTGCCAGCCGCCTACGTTGCGCAGGCCGATCCAGACGAGAGGAGTGAAGCCGGCGACGATTAAGAAAAATTGCAGGACCTCGTTGTAGATGGCAGAGGTGAGGCCGCCGAGAAAGATGTAGCCGAGGACGATGATGGCGGAGAGGAAGACGGAGACGTGGAAGATCCAGGGGTCGGGGACGATGCCGTGGAGCAGCCCGAGGGTCTGGATGAGAAGGGCCATCGCGTACATGGAGATGCCGGAGCTGAGCACGGTCATCATGGCGAAGGAGAAGGCGTTGACCGCGCGGGTTTTTTCGTCGAAGCGAAGGCGGAGGTATTCGGGCACGGAGCGGGCCTTTGAACCGTAGTAGAAGGGCATCATGAAGATGCCGACGAAGATCATGGCGGGGATGGCGCCGATCCAGTAGAAGTGACTGGTGATGATGCCGTACTTGGCGCCGGAGGCACCCATGCCGATGACTTCCTGGGCGCCGAGGTTGGCGGAGATAAAGGCGAGGCCACAGACCCAGGCTGGGATGGAGCGTCCAGCGAGGAAGAAGTCGTTGCTGGTGCGCATGTAGCGTTTGAGGGCGAAGCCGATACCCAGCACAAAGACAAAGTAGACCAGCATGATGAGCCAGTCGATGATGGAAAGATTCACGGCAACCCTTGTATTCGCTCGGTTTGGAAGTGCGCTAAATCGTTTTGGTGCTGGGGGAAACTGTACCTTCTTTCTGGAGCGGCGTCCAGATTCGGGAATTATTCTAGTGCGGCCCGAGAATTGCAGGAAGAGTTTCGGGAGAACAACGAATGGAGTGTAGGATCGCAGGTGCAATACCGAAAGAATTTCTGATAGATACCAACGCTAACCAAAAATTGCGCATCGCACTAAGAGTCAACGGACAAAACGCCTCTCCACCCGGACCGAATGGAGAAGGATTGAGAGAGGGCCTGCGATGAGCCTTGCCATAACTATTCCCTTGGAGCAGTCGACCTCGCGCATGACCGCCAATCTCCTTCTTATCGACGATAATGCTGTACAGGCGGCCACGCGGCAGACGATTTTGAGGCGTGCCGGCTACTTTGTGATTGCTGCGCTGAACCCGGCGCGGGTATTGGAACAGATACAGAACGGCGATCTGGCGGAGGAGATTGGACTGGTGATAACCGACCACTTGATGCCGGGGATGAACGGCGCGGATTTTGTGCGGGCTCTGCGGAAGACGCATGCTACGCTGCCGGTGCTGGTGATCAGCGGGCTGGAGGAGGCCGAAGCGGAGTATGTGGGCCTGAATGTGACGTTCCGGATGAAGCCGCTGCTGCCGGACAATCTGCTGGAGACGGTGAAACAATTGCTTGGCGACGGTGAGCGTGGCTCGCGATTGCCGGCTGTCTCTTAATTTCTTATCTGGCGCTTCGGGTTTTCTTCTCGACTTTCTGTTTTGTGTTCCGGCGTTTTGCGTGTCCGGTAACCGGCGTTTTCTGTTGTGCATGATTGCTGTTCGGGTCTGCGCTTGAGAGAATGGGTAGAGGATTTCATGCAATTGCACCCGATGCCGGAGTTTGGGAGTTTTACGCTTTTGCTGGCGTTGGCGCTGAGCGTCTATACGCTGGTAATGGGTGGAGTGGCGCTGTGGCGGACGCGCGGTGTGGCCGCGGGAGCTGACCGGCAGGCCGATAAGCTGGGAGAGACGGCGCGAAGGGCAGGGATCTCCAGCTTTATTGCGTTGACGTGCGCGGCGTTTGCACTGGTGTGGGCGTCGTTCACGAACGACTACTCGGTCTCGTACATTCTTCATCACACGAATAGAGATTTGAGTACGGCTTATAAGTTTTCTGCGCTGTGGTCTGGGCAGGAGGGGTCGCTTCTGCTGTGGGCATGGCTGCTGAGCGCGTATGGATTTGTGCTGCGGATGCGGCATAAAGTGGATGTTCGTCTGACGGCGTTTGCTTCGACGATTCTTGCCGGGATACAGGTTTTCTTTTTGATGCTGCTGACCTTTGCGGCTCCGCCGTTTGCGATACAGCCGGGACCCGTGGCGACGGATGGATTTGGGTTGAATCCGCTGCTCCAGTATCCGGAGATGGTGATTCATCCGCCGATGCTTTATTTAGGCTACGTTGGATTTTCTGTTCCGTTTGCGTTTGCGCTGGGCGCACTGATGATGCGATATCCGGGAGAGAAGTGGATCCACATCACTCGGCGATGGACGATGGTGACGTGGCTGTTTTTAACGTGCGGGATTTTTCTTGGAGCGCACTGGGCTTATAGCGTGCTGGGATGGGGCGGGTACTGGGGGTGGGACCCCGTGGAGAATGCGAGCCTAATGCCTTGGCTGACGGGAACAGCATTTCTGCACTCGGTGATGATGCAAGAGAAGCGCGGGATGATGAAGAGCTGGAATGTGTGGCTGATCTTCTCGACATTTATGCTGACAATTCTGGGCACGCTGCTGACGCGGTCGGGGATTGTGAGTTCGGTGCATGCGTTTGCTCAGAGCTCGATCGGTAGCTGGTTCTATGGGTTCATCCTGATTGTGTTTGCAGTTTGCCTGTTTACTTTCTTCAAGCAGAAGGATCATTTGACGTCGGAGAACCGGCTGGAGTCGCTGGTTAGCCGCGAGTCCAGTTTTCTGTTCAATAATCTGATTCTGCTGGCGGCTTGCTTTACGGTTTTGTGGGGAACGCTGTTTCCAGTTCTGAGTGAGTATGTGCAGGGCACAAAGGTTACGATGGGTGCGCCGTTTTATAACCGCGTTAATCTGCCGATTGGATTGTTTCTGCTGTTCCTGACGGGGATCGGGCCGCTGCTGGCGTGGCGGTCGACTTCGCTGCGGTCGATACGGCGGAATTTTATTTTGCCGAGTATTGCGATGGGGGTGGCGCTGGTGGTTTTGCTCGCGGTTGGCGTGCGGCCCTGGGCGGCGGGTGATGATTGGCAGAGCACATTGTTTTCGCTGGTGACGTTTACGCTGGCGGCGGGTGTGATTACGGCGATTGGGGCGGAGTTTCTGCGTGGGGCTTCTGTGGTTGCGACGCAGACGGGGAAGAATCTGCTGGCTTCGACCGTGTTGCTGGTGCGGCGGAATACGCGGCGGTATGGCGGGTATATCGTTCACTTCGGCATTGTGGTGATGTTTATTGGTATTGCCGGTGGGGCGTTCAATCAGTCGCACGAGCAGGAGATGGGATCGGGCGATGCGTTGACGCTGGGGCCTTACAGGGTGGTTTGCGAGACCTACACGCAGGACAGCAATAAGAACTTCGACACGGAGTATGCGCTGCTGAATGTGTTCAGGGGCGGAAAGAAGATTACGCAGCTTGCACCGGAGCGGCGGTTCTATCAGGCGAGCCAGACATCGTCGACGATGGTGGCCCTACACTCCACACTGGCGAGCGATCTGTATGTGATCTATGAGGGGCGGAATCCGGATACGGATAAGCCGATCATCAAGGTGTTTTTGAATCCGCTGATGAACTGGATATGGATCGGGGTTTTGATTGTGGTAGCGGGGACGTTCCTGGCGCTGGTGCCGAATTTGACGCGGGCGACGGTGCGGGTTGCGGTGCCGGAGCCGGTGTTGGCGGCGGCCGGGGTTCATCATGTTTAGGCGCTGGATGTCTGCGGTGGTGGTTTGCGTGCTCGCGGTGGTGATGCTGGGGGCCGATCCTGCGTCGCGGTTCAACAAGATGGGGCACGAGATGATCTGCACGTGCGGGTGCGGGCAGGTGCTGTTGGAGTGCAACCATGTTGGATGTCCGGTGTCGCCGGTGATGATTAATGAACTGCATGCGCAGATCGATGGAGACGGGTCGGATACTTTGATCCTGAACTGGTTTGCGGCGAAGTATGGAGCGACGGTGCTGGCTGCGCCGATTCGCGGGGGCTTTGACAATGTTGCGTGGATTGCTCCGATGGCGGCGTTTCTTCTTGCGACTGTGGGACTTGGATTTCTGATTCGGCTGTGGACGGTGCGGTCGGGGCGGCGTGTCACGATGAATGCTGCGGAGCCTGCTGTTGGCGGCGATGCGCTGCGCGAGCGGATTCGCCGGGAGACGGAGTACTGACATGGGCATGATTGCGGGTATGGCGCTGACGTTTGCGGTTTTCGTTTATATGTTCTGGCCGGAGAAGAATCCGTTCGTGCAGGCGGATAAGACGCGGGTGGATTATTTGCGGGAGCGGAAGGATGCCATTTACGAGAATCTGCGGGATTTGAACTTTGAGTTTCAGGCTGGAAAGTATCCGGAACAGGACTATTTGGAACAGCGGTCCGGGCTAGAGGATGAGGCGGCGCGGGTGATTGCGGAGATGGAGGCGCTTGAGGCTCGGGGTGTGTTCGGTCGGCGAAGTAGAGCGTAAGACTAGTGCAACGCGGGGGTCTCTCCACTGCGCGTCCTCCAGGACGAGACAGAGCGCGCGGCTTTAATTGAGATGAGAATGTTTTGGGTGGGGCGAAGAGAAGAGCAGCCCTTGGTGGATAACGTTGGTAACGGCGGGTTTGACGTAAACTTTACCTGTGATCTTTTTGACTTCTTCTCTTCGACGTGTTGTTTTGGGTGCCGCGGTGATGGCGGCTTTTTCCAGCTTTGCGGTCGCTGATTCGATTACGGGTATTGTGACGAATAAGACGACGGATAAGCCCTCTGCTGGAGATGATGTGGTGCTGATTCGGCTGGCGCAGGGGATGCAAGAGGCGAGCCGCACGAAGACGGATGCTAAGGGGCGCTTCACGCTGGAGATTCCCAATGGCGATAACGGACTCCACCTGGTGCGGGTAACGCATGACAAGGCAAATTATTTTCGGCCGGCGCCTCCAGGGACGCAGTCGGTTGAGGTTGAGGTCTTCAACGCCGCGGCGAAGGTGAAGGGTGTGAGCAGCGAGGCCGATGTGATGCGCATCCAGACGGATGAGAGCGGGAAGGCGCTGCGCGTTGTTGAGAATTTTTTTGTTAAGAATGAATCGAGCCCGCCGCTGACCCAGTTCAGCGACAGGCCGTTTGAGTTTTATTTGCCGGAGGGCGCTGTGGTGGAGGGGTCGGCAGCGCTGGCGCCAGGTGGGATGCCGGTGCAGGCTTCGCCGGTGCCGTTGGGTGAGGCGAATCACTATGCGTTTATCTTTCCGATCCGGCCGGGAGAGACGCGGTTTCAGATTTCGTACCGGCTGCCGTATGGGGGGAGTCTGAAGTTTGCTCCGCGGGTGATGATGCCGACCGACACGATTGCGGTGATGATGCCGAAGAGCATGACGTTCAAGCCGGGGCCGGGGGCGCCATATACGCCGGTGACGGAGGAGACGACGGCGCAGACTTATGTGGCGCGGGGTGTGCAGCCTTCGCAGGCGCTCGACTTTATGGTTTCGGGGACGGGGCAGATGCCTCGGGATACGGGTGGGGCGGCGGGAGCTTCGGCGGGGGCGGATGGTTCGGGACAGGCCGGAGCTGGCGGCTCGGCTGCAGCCGCTGCGGATACGCGACCGGGTGGCGGGCTGGGGACACCGCTTGACCCTGAGGGAAATAACGATCCATGGGCGAAGTATAAGTGGTGGATCCTGGGGGGGCTGGGATTGGCGATGGCGGTCGGTGCTGGAATCATGCTCAAGAACGGCCCGGCGCAGACGATGGCCGCTTCAGGTGGAGGAGGGTTTGCGGGTGGACCGGGCGGAACTGGACTAGGCGGGGCTGGATCGATTGGGGCAGCGCCGGTTGGGGCGGGGGGCGATTCCCTGCTGGCCGCGATGAAAGAAGAGCTGTTTGCGTTGGAGACGGATAAGCTGCAGGGGCGGTTGAGCGAGACTGAGTATCTGGAGCAGAAGGCAGCGCTTGAGGTTGTGCTACGGCGTGCGCTTCTCCGCGCCGAAGGTGCGGCGGACGCGTCTAATGTAGCGAAGCCGGTCGTTTGAGAGGCTGAGCGATGAATACGTTCAAATCGACGCTGCTGCTTGTGGTGCTGACGCTGTTTCTGATCCTGATTGGGGATTATTTTGGCGGGCAGAACGGGATGGTGTTGGCGTTTCTGCTGTCGGTCTTGTTTAACTTCGGGACCTACTTCTTCTCCGACAAGATTGCGCTGAGGATGTACAACGCGCAGCCAGTGACACGGGAGGAGTTGCCGCGGGCGTATGCGGCAGTGGAGAGGCTTACGGCGAAGCAGGGGCTGCCGATGCCGAAGATGTATGTGCTGCCGACTGAGTCGCCGAATGCGTTTGCTACCGGGCGGAATCCGCAGCATGCTTCTGTTGCGATGACGCGTGGGATTCTGCAACTGCTCGATGATGAGGAGTTGGAAGGTGTGCTGGCACATGAGCTGGGGCATGTGAAGAATCGCGACATTCTGACCAGTTCGATTGCGGCTACGCTGGCTGGAGCGATTACGATGGTTGCGCGGATGGGGTATTGGGCTTCGCTGTTTGGCGGTTATGGCGGCGGAGACCGACGGGAGCGGAGCGGCGGTGGATTGAGCGGGTTGCTGATGATTATTGTGGCGCCGCTTGCGGCCTCGCTGATTCAGCTTGCGATCTCGCGATCACGGGAGTATGAGGCCGACGCTACGGGTGCGGCGACGACGGGGAATCCGTACGCGCTGGCTCGGGCGCTGCAGAAGCTGGATGCTTACTCGAAGAGGATTCCGATGGAGGCTTCGCCTTCGAATGCGCACCTGTTTATTGTTGCTCCGCTGCTGGGAAGCGGAGGGATTGCAAGTTTGTTTTCGACGCATCCTCCGATGAAGGAGAGGATCAAGCGGCTGATCGGGAGGGATTTCATTTAGGATGCAGACTTTTTTGCGGGCCCTGCGGTTGTATGCGATGGTGGCGTGGGTTGGTGGGTTGGCGTTCTTCGCTTTTGTAGTTGCTCCGGTGGCGTTCGGTAGCTTGCCGAGCGCTCATGAGGCGGGGGTTGTGGTGGGTGGAACGCTGCGGGTGCTGCACTGGATTGGGTTGATTGGTGGCGGCGTTTTTTGCCTCGCGACGGGCTGGTTGTGGCTGGAGGCAGAGGTGCCGGCGCGGATTGGGTTTATGCGGCAACTGGCGCTTACCGCGGTGATGCTGCTGGTGACGGCTTATTCGCAGTTCAGGATGCTGCCGGCGATGGAGGTGGATCGGGCGCTTGCCGGGGGTGAGGTGGAGACGGCATCGTTGGACAATCCTGGACGGGTGGACTTCGAGCGGCTGCATACGTTGTCGGAGCGGCTGGAGGGCTTGGTGTTGTTGTGCGGGCTGGGCGTGGTGTTTGTGTTGTCGCGTGAGTCGCAGTGGCCGGAGACGGGCAAACCGAAGATGGATAGAATCGTTAGACCATGAAGATTGAAGAGAATGGGTTAGGGCAGCGCGGTGCAGGTCCTCCCTGGGAAACAATCGTTGCCCAACCGGCCATTTATCCAACGACTAAGGGCGATGGGTTGAAGCCTCGCCCGACCGATTAGCTGTGTCCGCGCTTTGGTTGAGCCTGATGCTTGGGCTTGTGGCTGGACTGGCGGACTTTCTGGGTGGGTTCCTGCTGGTGCGGAGGTCGCCTTCGGCGAAGGCTCTGCGCTACTTTGTCGCGCTGGGCGCGGGGTTCATGCTGGCTGCAGCCGTGCTGGAGATGATCCCGGAGGGACTGCATTTGAATCCGCAGTGGACTCCGCTGCTGATCCTGGCGGGGTACTGCGGAGTGCATCTGCTGGAACATACGCTGGTGCCGCACTTTCACTTTGGCGAAGAGACGCATCCTCATGAGTTTCTTTCGGCGAGGAAGAGTTACTCGGTCTTGTTCGGTTTGGCGATGCATACTTTCTTCGATGGGGTGGCGATCGGGTCGGGGTTTGTGGTGTCGCATTGGCTGGGGTGGGTTCTGTTCTTTGCGGTCTTTCTGCATAAGCTACCCGAGGGTTTTACGATGGCGAGCGTGATGCTCGCAGGCGGGCGGGGCCCGGCGATGGCGTTGAACTCGTCGCTGTTTCTGGGGGCGATGACGGTGCTTGGGGTGATGGTGATCAATTTTGAGCCGAGTTGGGTACGGCTGGGATTGCCGCTTTCGGCTGGAGTGACGATTTATGTGGCAGCGACGGATCTGGTGCCGGAGGTGAATCGAGAGCCGGGGATGAAGATGGCGTTGGTGTTTTTTGCGGGTGTGGTGGTGTTTTTTCTGCTTCGATTGTTGGGGCCGGGATAGGTTGGCACCGGTTGGTGAAAACGGCTAGAGTTGTGTCGCTTCCAACGAATTGCGTGGGTTCTTCCCCATTCGACTTCGCTCAGGGTCAGAAGGACAAGGGTTTTGGGAAGTCCTGAAGGCAATTACTGAGGTTGCTCGAGGAGTAGGGTTACGGTGGTGGAGTGCTGGAGGACGCTGCCGGTGGGAGTGGTCGCTGTGCCGGTGACAGTGATGGTGTAGGGCTTGGCGGAGAGGGCGAGGGAGTCGGCGGTGCTGATGCGGTCACCGCAGCCGGTAGCGAGAAGTGACGTGAGGCTGAGAAGTGTGAGGAGGAACAGTCTCAATGCCTTGCGGCTATTGCACGAGCGAAGGGTGAAGACAGCGATGGGAAATGATAGAAACGTCCATTTGACGGGCGACGCGAGGGATCTGGTGTTTGAGGCGGTCGTGTTTGGGGTGGCGATGGTTAGAGTGAAGGAGTTCGAGGTGGAACCAGGAGGAACGATGGGCGGGTTGAAGGAAGCTTTCGCGAGGTTTGGAAGCCCGGTGGCTGCGAGGGTGATGGGACTGGACATATTGCCTTGAAGCTGGACGGTGAAGGTGTAGTCGGCGGAGCTGCCCGAGGGAATGGTTTGGGTTGTGGTGCCGTTGGGCGTGAGGGCGAAGTAAGAGGTGTCCGGCGAGCCTGTGCCGCCGGTGATCAGTTGCGGGGCGGAGACGCTGGGGGTGAAGTTGGTGGATCCCGCGTAGAGCGCGGTGAAAGAGTGTTGGCCCTGGGTGATGGAGGGGATGGTGAAGACCGCGTCTCCTGTGGCGGAGAGCGGTGTGGTGAAGAGAGTGACGGAGCCGTCGAGGAGGGTGACAGAGCCGGTTGGCGTGCCGCTGGTGCTGGAGGCAACGTGAGCAGTCAGGGTGATGGAAGAGCCGGTAGTGACGTTGGCGATGAGGTTGCTGAGGGTGATGCTGGTGGTGGCGGGATTGATGGTGAGGGTCGCTGCGGGTGAGGGTATGGCGTAGTTCCTTGCTGCGGAGCCGGTGAGAGTCCCGGTGATGGGATAAGTTCCGGCTGGAGAGAACACTATGGCATCGGTGGCGAAGGCGGCAGAGAGGTTGGACGCATCCTGTGGGAGGACGCCAATGATGGTGCCGCTGATGCCGGGGATGGGTTGGCCGTAGAGGAGAGTCGTAGGTGTGATGGTTATGTTGAGTTGCCGCGGAGTGATGGTGAGGGCGAGTGCGGAGCTTTGCGCGGAGGAGTGGGTCTGGTCGCCAGCGTACGTGGCGGTGAGGTTGTGGTGGCCCGCAGGCAGGGTGGTGGTGGGAAGGGTGGCGATGTTGGAGGCGAGGGTTGCTGTGCCAAGGGTGGAGGTAGAGGTTGTGGCGTCGCCGGGGGTGTCGTTTGTT
>Ga0210384_10006289_pt1 | contig 12702 bp, 9 predicted proteins | sample IncBWH2MmetaG_FD_160574 | JGI IMG/M metagenome (GOLD analysis project Ga0210384, IMG submission 160574) | Forest soil microbial communities from Barre Woods Harvard Forest LTER site, Petersham, Massachusetts, United States - Inc-BW-H-2-M | ecosystem: Environmental > Terrestrial > Soil >... | reverse complement strand
TCTGCCAGCCACTCGCAATCCTCCAACCTCGAAGCCCTCGACTTCCTCAAGACCCGCGCCCTGCGCCAGTCCATCCACCTCCGCGAACGCGGCCATTGTTTTTATTGTCTGCGCCGCACCGACGCCCGCGTCCAGTGCCTCGACCACGTCGTACCCCGCGTCAAGTCCGGCCACAATTCCTATCGCAACCTGGTTTCCTCCTGCCTCGAATGCAATTCGCTCAAGGGTGAGCGCCCCGCCGCCGACTTTCTCCGCTGGCTCTACCGCCAGCGCCGCTTGACCTCCTCCGAACTCAACGCCCGCCTCCGCACCCTCGACGCTCTCGCCTCCGGCAAGCTCCCCCCTCCCGTCCAACACCCCGACACTCCTCTTGGCAAACCCGCCCATCGCCCAAAATCCGTCATTCCGAGCACAGCGAGGAATCCGCTTTTTCCTCGCCACTCGCCACCCGTCACTCGGCACTTCTGTGTAGCCCCTCGTGGCCGTCCACCCGGCTCTAAACGTCGCCCATTCATCTCCTTGTAGGGCCCGCCTTCTGAGGCGGGCCTTCTTCGCCTTTGGAGTGCGGCGGCTCGCCGCCGCTTTCTCTCCGCCGAAGCTCGCTTCGGCTCCCCATCCCCGCTTTTGCGCGTCTTCTTCCCTTGTAGGGGCACGATTAAATCGTGCCCTTCTTTCTCCGGCCGCGGGATCCGCTTCTGCCCTGACCTGCGGGCCGGTGCCCGCGTCTAAATTCCGAAAAACGCCTTTGGGTGGCCTCATCGGCCCTCCCAACCTTCTAACCTGCTAACCTTCCAACTCTTTTTCTCGCCGAGCCAAACGATCGCTATCACAGGAACATCAGAAATCGTCCCTCACCAACCGATGGAAAGACATTCGATCGAAGTTGCGTACTCCTAACGCCACGGAAGCGGTCTTAGCAGACCCAGGAATATCAACATTCCCCACGCAGTCCAAGCCGTGCCCGCCACGATGTAGATGCCGAGATAGAAGTAGAATCCGCGAGGATTGTCTTGTCGGTTAGGCCGGTACCCCCGAAATCCTCCCGCAACGAGTTCGCCCGAGACATGGCCCCGCCAAGCTGCAAAAAGAGTAAGAATGCCTAACGCCAGGAGAACGATTATGCTCGGCATGCGCTCCATCAAGAGTCTCTCTCTTGTCCCTTTCTAGTTTCAGTCTTCTACCTTCTAGTTTGTCCCTGTTCTCTTCTCCAATTTCTAGTTTCTGCCTTCTAGTTTCTAGTTTTCCCCTCCTCCTCCCCTTCTAGTTTCTGCCTTCTAGTTTCTAATTTTCCTTCTCGTTTCTCGCCGAGCCAAACGATCGATAAGGCCGCGGAACACGGAGTTGCCCTGTGCTAAAATCCCAGTCCGATGCCCAGCGCAGCGTACATCCATTTCGATGACGTTCACAAAAGTGGGCTGACAGGTATGGCGCACGCAACAAGCTTCATAATGATAGCTGTTTTGTTTTTCTGCTCCGGAAGCGCATTTGCGCAGACCGACAAGGAAGAGAAAGAAGTTGCGGTGATCGAACTTGGAGCAGCAGCTAGCTGGAATTTCAAAGGCGGCGGGTCGTCTTTCGGACCCACTGTCGCCGTCGAAGTCACGCCCCTCGAGAAGTGGCTCGAACTGGAAGCGGGTGTGACACCACTCATCAGTCGGCATTCTACGGAGTGGGGCATCGATCTTCTTTTCAAGAAACCATGGACACTGTCTAGGAAAGTGGAATTAATGGTTGGGATAGGCCCGGAGTGGATTCACACCAACGAAACAGGCAAATCACCGAACTCCGTGAGCGGGGAAGCCGTCATCGACGTTATGTTTTGGCCTTCAAAAAAGCACAGATTCGGTTGGTATGTGGAACCGGGCTACGAGCGTAATTTTGGCCGTGGTCATGAACAATCGCTTGGAGTAAGCGGCGGCCTGTTAATTTCGATCCGGTAAGGATGCCGGCCGACAGACGGAAGTTTCCCCTACTCTGAGAGTCTCCAATCCTTACGAGCCAAACGATCGATATCACACGAGCATCAGAAATCGTCCCGTCTGTCCCAGTTTCCCAAGGAACAGAACGAGTTCTTACGGTCCTATATCCATTGTGTTAATTTAGTCGGAATAAACTTTTGAACGGGTCTAGTTCTCTAGGCTCCCGAGGGAAGCTCTTGCGGCTCATAGGGATAGAAATCGAAAAATACGCGTGCCTCGAACGATGCTTGGTTCCCATGGATAGCGGAATTAGGCTGCTCGTTGGCAAGAATAATTCCGGTAAGACCGCCTTACTACGCGCACTAGAAGCGTTGCGATTACTACCGTTTGTGGGCAGGGGCAGCGTCGAGGGAGTTACCCTTGGGCGATATTGTCAAGTGCGAGAACCCTACCCGCGTTACCAACTAAGTTTTGACTTCGAATACGATGCTGAGGACGAGGGACTCCTCCCGGCAGGAGTCATCGCGTGGCCGTCGTTCAAAGCGGCGAAGAGTCGACATTGGAGATTCTTGTTTACGGTCGTACCTCAATACGGGTCGATGCTATTAGGAGGAGTCAGTCTACTAATTGATAGCGAACGGGTTGTCGTGCTTGAATCACGCAAAGGAGATGTTCTTCAGCCCGTCTACAACGCTTCTGGCCAAACTGTTCAAAACCAGCAGATATTTACCAAATCCGGTTCAGGCACAGCGGATGGCCATATCCTCCATGATTACTCGTTCTCAGGAATCTTTTCCGCATTCGAGCCGTTGAGAAACACGCGCATGGTGAGCGCTCACCGCGTTGTGCGATCGAACCTACAACTCCAGGCGCTTGACACTTTGTCCGAGAGCGCGGAGTCACTCGCACCATTCTTAGATACAATTCTCAGCAACGAACGAGACAAATTCGACGAGATTCAATCGGTCGTGGTTGGGATTTTCCCCGAATTCAAGCTCGTAAACCCAGAAAAGCATGCTCAGCAAGGAGTCTCGATATCTCTAACGAACCGTATTACAGGTGAGCGAATACCGCTAACCCACTGCGGCACCGGCGTAGAACAGGTGCTAGCAATTGCTGCGTTTGTACTGACGGCCCGTCCAGGGACCACGATTCTTCTCGATGAGCCACACTCGTATCTACACCCGATTGCCGAGCGTCAACTGGTCCGTTTTTTGAATTCGCATAGTGAACACAGATACTTTATCGCGACTCACTCAGCCGTCTTCATAGATGCCGTCACTCCGGACAGAATCCTCGCTCTCGGAGAATCAATCAACCCCGGGCGTGATCTCTCGAATCCGTCACCGGTTGCTGGCTTATTGCATTCACTTGGATACCGTAATTCCGATCTCCTCTTCAATGACCGTCTGATTTTGATCGAAGGCGAAAGCGACCAGGAGATCCTCCCGCTTCTTCTCGCATTGAACCCCTTGTTATTGAGGGGTGCCTTAGATCGCACAGGATTCCCCGTGATGGAGGGTGAAGGTAGGCTGCGAAGCCAGCAACGCTCGCTGCTTTATTGGGAGCGCTTTCTTTCCCAACTTGGGAAGGGAACCGTGCCTCGAGTATATCTGTTTGACGGCGGCTCGGTCGACGAAGACCGGAAATTACTACACAAAAGCTCGGTTTTCTCGACGGAGACTCCGGCGCTGTTGCGTTTTTTGGCGATGAATGAAATTGAGAACTATCTCTTGGTTCCGGAAGCTATTCTCGCGGCTATGAAGGAAATGACTGCTTTTCAGGGCGAGGGAACTCCTACTCCGGAGGTTGACGACCTACGAAAAAAAATAGGAGATATCCTTGGGCAAGAGCAAAACCAAAAGCTGTATCCCAACGGCCCGGGAGATGAACCGTTCCGTATGGTTAAAGGCTCGGTGCTGCTTGAGTTGCTTTTCGACGAATACGGCCTGCGATACGAGAAGAGAAAAGTTGGTCGACTAATAGCCACGAAGCTGTCAGCCGAAAGCCAACCAAGACTGAAGGAAATATGGGACTTGTTCCCGTTGGATTTCTTGCCACATTCGTAATGCCGAATGCCACCGCTGGGTGCCCCCTCGATAAGAGCAAAGGCGTTGTCAGGTGCCGGGGCGCTGGGGGACAGACAGGAAGTTCCCCTTATTCTGAGAGTCTCCAATCATTACGAACCAAACGACCGATACCACAGGAACATCACAAATCGTCCGGTCTGTCCCCGATTTTCCAAGGGAGAAACAGTTGAGTCGAAAGCCCTGGCCCAAGGATGTTGAAGGAACAATACTGATTGCAAGCCGGCGCGTCTGCGCCTTTTGCCACTATTTTGCGAACGACACGCGCGTAAAATTACGTGGTCAAATTGCCCACGTGGACCGTGATCCCAGCAACGTCGACCCGGAAAACGGGGCGTATCTCTGTAAAGAACATCACGACGAATATGATGCTAAATCAACACAATCAAAGCGCCTTACCCCGGCTGAGTTGAAGGAAGCTCGGCAAATTCTTCGTGAATTCTTCGAATCCGGAGGGTTACCCTCGAGTCCGGTCAAATTAATTCGACGTCACAAGCAAGCAAACCGGCGTGGAGTTTCCCTCGCTATTTACGAGCGACGCTTGCCTATCTACAAGGCAACTATCGAATTTATCCGCTATGTTGTGCGAGACCTGAAACCAGAGTATCCCCAAATCATAAAGTTCGGCCATGATACGGAGGAAGCTCTGTTTCTTTTCGGCGAACCAATTGCCCAGTATCTAGCAGAACTCTCGAAGCGGGCGGTTCGCCTCCATGGGGTAGTGAAAATGCGGGAGGCTGCAACGTATAACCGGCAGGTTGGAAACTTTGAGGATCTGATCAACGAGGAAACGTCACTCGCGGGCTGGTTCACGGATCAATACGACGCGACCAGACGCCAGCTCGCACCGTTTCTGCGTCTCGAATAGGCTTTGTAAATCTTGTATATTGTCTAAGGTTTTTCCGACACTTCTTTCCTGGCCGCCTACTCTTTGTGCCCATGAAGAGCTGAACATATGAACGAAAACATACCGCTGGATCAAGACCAAGCCCGGCTGTTCATTGCTGTCCAATATCTGAACGCGAGCAATCTGATTTTTGAGGGATTGAAACGGCAGCATAAGGACAATATGTTCCACTTTGTTATCTCGCTGCGCAGTTTCATTGAGTATACTCGGCGCGGAATATGGTTCTTGTGTTGGGCTAATCCAGAGAAGGTCAAAGAGGCTCGCAATCTCACCTTTGAAAGACCGGGCAGCCCGAGTCTAGTGAAGATGGACGAGATGATTAGCGAGGCCCTTGGCAAGGGGAAGGTTTCACCCCTTACAATGATTTTGCCCGGAATAAATGAGCCGTTTATCGATGGGCTGCACGCGCTTACGCATGGCAATCCAATCTCGGCGCGGATGATCGCATTCGGCTTGGAGAAAATCTTTAACACGGAAATGTTGTTACTACGGGCGCAGACTGATTTGGGGCTCTTTCGAATACTGTTGTATCGCAAGATGGTCGGCGAGAAGCAGAGAGATATCTGGAAAATGCTCGGCACGATACACAATCGACCGAGTGACGTGCTGGCGAACGAGAAGATCGCGGCACACCTGCTCAAACAATCGGGCATGGTAGAGCAAGTGTTCAAGCCGAAAAGCCCGACTAAATAGCGCTGTGCTGATAAATTCTCGCTGGGTGCCGACCCTACGGTTACCAGGGCGCGGATTTTGATTTTCTCTTGGCTCGACTTTTGGTCTTCGATCCCTCGCTGCTGTTTCTTGGCTCTTCCGCACCCCACCAGTTACAATAGATTGTTTGCAAGTGAGGTAAGAAAGCCGCCCTCGCGGACGTAGTCTTCATGTAGGGGCGCTTGGTTCCTTTTCTTTCGACTGTTAACTGTCAACTGTTGACTGTCGACTTTTTTCGGAGACGGCGAAACCATCCATGGAAGCAGCACAGATACTCGACCGCGTTGTCGCTCGGTTTATCGGCACCAAGCATGAGCGCGACGTCAAAAAATTGCAGCCCGTCATCGCGGCCATCAATGCGCGCGAAAATGGCGGAGGCAGCGGTGTTGGTGGCGGAGTAGGTGGTCCGGGCGACGGTGGCGTAAGGTCGCTCTCGGACGCAGAGCTGAAGTCGCGCTTTATGGAACTGCGCGCCCAGGTGCAGGAGCAGCTCAAGGATGCCGACGCGGGCGAACCCACTTTTCGCGAGCTGATGCAGCAAGCCCTCGAGCCGGCCATCGTTCCGGCGTTTGCGCTGGTGCGCGAAGCGGGGCGCCGCTTCTTGAACATGCGGCACTTCGACGTGCAGCTCATTGGCGGCATGGTCCTGCACGAAGGCAAAATCGCCGAAATGAAAACGGGCGAAGGCAAAACGCTCGTGGCCACGCTGCCGGCAGTGCTCAATGCGCTCGCCGGGCGCGGCGTGCACATCGTTACCGTAAACGACTATCTCGCCCGCCGCGACGCGGAGTGGATGAGCCCGCTCTATCGCGCGCTGGGATTGAGCGTCGGCGTGATCGTCCACGATCTCGATGACGATCAGCGCCGCGCCGCCTATGGCGCGGACATCACCTACGGCACCAACAACGAATTCGGCTTCGACTATCTGCGCGACAATATGAAGTACGACCTGGCGCACTGCGTCCAGCGCGGCCATCACTTCGCCATCGTCGACGAAGTCGATTCCATTCTCATCGACGAAGCGCGCACTCCGCTGATTATTTCCGGGCCGTCGGAAGAGTCCACCGACAAGTACGCGCGCATCGACAAAATTATCCCCAAGCTGATTCAGGACATCGACTACACCGTCGACGAAAAGCACCGCACCGCCACGCTGACGGAAGAAGGCTTCAGCAAATGCGAGCGCCTGCTGGGCCTCGCCAATCTTTCCGATCCCGGCAACATCGCCTACCTCCACCACGTGAGCCAGGCGCTGCGCGCGCATGCGCTTTACAAAATCGACGTCGACTACGTCAACAAAGACGGCGAAATTATCATCGTCGATGAATTTACCGGGCGCCAGATGCCCGGCCGCCGCTGGTCCGACGGACTGCACCAGGCCGTGGAAGCCAAGGAAGGCGTGAAAATCGAGCGCGAAAATCAGACACTCGCCACGATTACCTTTCAGAATTATTTTCGCATGTACAAAAAACTTTCCGGTATGACCGGAACGGCGTCCACGGAAGCGGCGGAGTTCAGCAAAATTTACAACCTGGAAGTTACGATTATTCCGACGAACCGCGAATTGATTCGCAAGGAATATTCCGACGTTGTTTACCGCACCGAAAAAGAAAAATTTGAAGCCGTCGTCAACGGCATCATGCAGGAAGACAATTCGTTGGCCAACGGAATTCGCCAGCTGAACGAACGCGGGCAACCCGTGCTGGTCGGCACAATCTCCATTGAAAAATCCGAAGCCATCGCGGAATTGCTGAAAAAAAATCGCATCCCGCACGAAGTTTTGAACGCCAAACAGCACGAGCGCGAATCGCGCATCGTCGCGCAAGCCGGACGCAAAGGCGCCGTCACTGTCGCCACCAACATGGCCGGCCGCGGCACGGACATTTTGCTCGGAGGAAATCCCGAGCAAATGACGCGCGATCATTTTTTGAAAAATAAATTGGCCATGCCGTACGCCGCCGCGCCCGCGGTGATTCCCGCGGAACCAACTCCCGGCGAAACGGCGCAACCCGCAGTGCCGATGGTTCTTTTCCAAAACGAAGGCAAAATTTTTCAAGTGCCCGCCGACCAGTGGAAACCGGTGTTCGAAAATTTCGCCGAGCAATGCAAATCCGAACACGACGAAGTTGTTGCGCTCGGCGGTTTGCACATTCTCGGAACCGAACGCCACGAAGCGCGGCGCATCGACAATCAGTTGCGCGGACGCGCGGGACGCCAGGGCGATCCAGGCTCTTCGCGATTTTTTCTTTCGCTCGAAGACGATTTGATGCGCATTTTTGGCGGCGAACGCGTGAAAGCGCTGATGTTCCGACTCGGAATGACCGAAGGCGTTCCCATCGAATCGAAAATGATTTCGAATCGCATCGAAAATGCGCAAAAATCCGTGGAAGCACAAAATTTCGACGCCCGCAAACATCTTTTAGAGTACGACGATGTGATGAACAAACAGCGCGAAACAATTTATTCGATTCGACGGTCCGCGCTGGAAGGAAAAGATCAGCGCGACTACATTCTGGGAATTGCGGAAGACGTTGTGCGCGAACTGGTTGAAACTTTCTGCCCACGCGAGCAGCATCCCGACCAGTGGAACACCACACAATTTCTTGCGGAGGCCAACGCGCAATTTGGCGTGGACATGAAAGCGGCCGGGGCCGATCCCGCGGCGCTGAGCCACGAGCAGCTTGCGGACTCGGCTGTCGAAGCCGTTCGAACGCGCTACGAAGAAAAAGAAACGCAGTTTGGCGCGGACCTCATGCGCTGGCTGGAGCGGCGCATCATTCTCGACGTCGTCGATTCACAGTGGAAAGACCATCTGCTCTCGCTCGACCATTTGAAAGAAGGCATCGGGCTGCGCGGCTACGGGCAGAAAGATCCGCTGGTCGAATTCAAGAAGGAAGCATTCATTCTTTTTGAAGACATGATGACGCGGATTGACAATGAAACGGTGCGCTACCTTTTTCACATTCAAGTGCAGCAAGGCGAGCAGCCGGGTTCGGGCGGAGCGCCGCAAACGCCGTCTCCGCAACAGCCGCCGCGGCCACGTGCCGCCGCGGCCAGCGCCGCTGCACGCGCCGGTGAACCTGAGCATCTGCCCGCGGTGGCGCGTGAAATCGAACGCCGGCAGCAGCGGCAGCAAAAAGATTTGCAGTATCAGACCGGCCCGGCGCAGGCCGAAGCGCCGAAGCCCGTGCGCGCCGGCGCAAAAGTCGGCCGCAACGATCCTTGCCCCTGCGGCTCCGGAAAAAAGTACAAGAAATGCCACGGCGCGAATGCTTGATTGATTTCGTTTGATCGAAGAAAAGGAAACGAATGCCTCCAGCACCTCAGCAGCAGCCCGAACGCCATCCGATTCCGGGCGTGAAAAATCTCGTCGCGGTAGCCAGCGGCAAAGGCGGCGTGGGCAAAACCACCGTCGCCGTGAATCTTGCGCTGGCACTGGCGAAGCTCGGGCACAAGGTCGGATTGCTCGACGCCGATGTCTACGGGCCGAACGTGCCGATCATGTTGGGCACGTCGCAGCAGCCCGAAGCCACCGCTGATAAGCACATCATTCCCGTACAATCGCAGGGCGTGAAAATGATTTCCATGGGCCTGCTGAATCCGGGCGACAAGCCGATGATCTGGCGCGGACCGATGTTGCACAGCGTGATCACGCAATTTCTGCGCAGCGTGGAATGGGGCGAGCTGGATTATCTGATCATTGATCTTCCGCCGGGTACCGGCGACGTGCAGTTGACGCTGATTCAAACCGTTGCCGTTACTGGCGCGGTGGTCGTCACGACACCATCGACCGTCGCACTTGCCGACGTGCGCAAAGCCATCGAAATGTTCCGCCAGGTGAATGTGGAAGTGCTCGGCGTGGTGGAAAACATGAGCACGTTCTCCTGCCCGCACTGTGGCAAAGCGATTGATATTTTTGGACACGGCGAAGGCGCGAAGACTGCACTGGCCTACGGCGTGCCCGTCCTAGGTGAAATTGAGATTGATCCGCGCATTCGAATCGGCGGTGACACGGGCAAGCCCGTGGCCGCACTGGGCGAAACGGGTGACGGGGCAAAGAGCCTCTACGCCGTCGCGCGCGCCGTCACCGCGCGTCTTGCTGAAATCGCCGGCACCACTGGCGGCCCTGCCATCCAAATCGATTAAGAGATCACGGATCTTTTTTTTCGGCGGACTTGTGAAGCGCTGCGATCCTGGCACGCAGGCAGTTGGAGCAGAGGCATGCTTTCGCGCCGGCGGGGATCGGGACGCGCGGCAGTTCCGAGCACCAGCAACCGCCTTCCGGCTGGCAAATCATGGCCGCCCCGCACTGTGGGCATTTTGTTTGCACAGGGCGATAATGGCCCAGATAGCACCAGCCGTCCAGCATTGCATTTGAGGCGGTCAACTTGACCGGGAGTGGCGGTACCCCTACAATTGAAGATTCACCGTGATGCATTTTTTCGATTTGATGAATTTTTCTTCCAGCCCGGCGGGAACCTGCCGGGCTGCGCTGTTTTATGGCGCTCATTTTCAGGCGCCCATCCTTCTGACGCGAGGCTGGAATGAATGCAGGTGCGATTTCCGAGGGTCTTACTTTTGACGACGTGTTGCTGCTGCCGGGCAAGTCGTCAGTGCTGCCGACCGAGGTCGATACGCGCACGAACTTCACGCGCAAGCTGCCGCTGAACATTCCGCTGGCTTCCTCGGCGATGGACACAGTGACGGAGTCGCGTCTGGCCATCGCCATCTCGCGGCAGGGCGGAATCGGAATCGTGCACCGCAACATGCCCATCGACCGGCAAGGCGAAGAGGTGGACCGGGTAAAGCGTTCGGAAAGCGGCATGATCGTGGACCCGGTGACGATTTCGCCGGACATCACATTGCGGCAGGCGCTGGAGATCATGACCAAGTACCGCATCTCGGGACTGCCGGTGACACGCGGCTCTCGGCTGACGGGCATCCTGACCAACCGCGACTTGCGTTTTGAGAAGAATCATACGCAGCTAGTCAGCTCGGTGATGACGAAAGAAAACCTGGTGACGGTTCCGGTGGGCACGACGCTGGAAGAAGCCGAGCGCATCCTGCAGAAGCACCGCATCGAGAAACTCCTGGTGGTGGACAAAGATTTCAATCTGAAGGGGCTGATCACCGTCAAAGACATTCAGAAAAAACTGGAATATCCGCGGGCGGCGAAAGACGAGCAGGGACGGCTGCGCGTCGGCGCAGCGGTCGGCGCCACGGGAGATTTTCTGGAGCGCGCGGTGGAAATGTCGAAGGCCAAGGCCGACGTGCTGGCGATCGATACGGCGCACGGGCATTCGGAGCGGGTGATGGAAGCGATCAAGGCGATTCGCCAGCGCTTGCCGGAGATGCAGCTGGTTGCAGGCAACGTAGCTACTTATGAGGGCGCGAAGGATTTGATTTCGCTGGGCATTGATGGGCTGAAAGTGGGGATTGGGCCCGGATCGATCTGCACCACGCGCGTGGTGACCGGCGCGGGTGTGCCGCAACTGACGGCGATTCTGGAAGCGTCGCGCGCGGCGGAAGGCACCGGCGTGCCGGTAATTGCCGATGGCGGCATCAAGTATTCCGGGGACATCACCAAAGCGATGGCGGCGGGCGCGTCCTGCGTGATGATCGGCAGCCTGTTTGCAGGGACGGAAGAAGCTCCGGGCGAAACGATTCTCTACCAGGGCCGTACGTTCAAATCGTATCGCGGCATGGGGTCGACGGGCGCGATGGATGCAGGCTCAGACCGCTATGCCACGGTTCAAGAAACCGGCGACCGCACGAAATCTGTTCCGGAAGGTGTTGAGGGACGTGTGGCCTACAAAGGCTCGCTGGGCGCGCTGACGGACCAGCTCGTCGGCGGATTGAAGAGCGGCATGGGCTACGCGGGAGCGAGCACGCTGAAAGAGCTCACGGAAAAGAGCCGCTTCGTGCGCATCACCGCCGCGGGATTGCGCGAGAGCCATGTGCATGACGTCATCATCACCAAGGAAGCGCCGAACTATCAGATGGAATAGAGTTGTTCGAATGGCCACAATGAAAATGAAAAAGGGAGCCAATCCTTAGTGCCGGATTCCCAGCCTTGGCGCAATCCGCGCCCCGCTCCACAATTGGCTGAAATTCAGGCTCGCCTGCACCCGCCTCGCGACTGGGGGTGGCTGCGCGCGTGGTGGCCGGCAATCGTATGGGCGTGCGTGATTTTCTCGATGTCCACGGATTCGTTTTCCGCGGAACATACAGCTTCCCTATTCGAACCTGTCCTGCGTTGGCTGATCCCTTCTCTGACAGAGAATCAGTTCCTCTCGATCCACTATTTCATTCGAAAGAGCGCGCACTTCAATGAGTATTTTGTGTTTTGCCTGCTGCTGTATCGCAGCGTGCGCGCCGGACGCAAAGGTTGGCGGTGGACGTGGGGCATTGCGGCGCTTTCAGTTGCCGCGGGCTACTCCATCCTGGACGAAATCCACCAGGCGTTCGTGGCCAGCCGCACGGCTTCGCCTTACGATTCCCTGCTGGACTCCGTCGGCGCGTTCGTGGCGTTTGCAGCATTGTGGTTGTGGTTCCGCCTCAGGCGCCCGGCTAGTCCTTCTGTCCCCTCTCCCGATCCTACCGACTAGAATCGTTTTCGAACCTCCGAACTGTGTGGAATCGCGTTGCACGGGTGGTGCCAAAGACGCATAGTTCAGTTGCATTCACCCTTAGAACCACTCAGGTTTCTGTTAGCGATGTGTCTCGTGCCTGTTATAGTATCGCCGTGCTGGCCATACAAACAGAGGGCCTTACCAAACGATTTGGCCGTGTTCACGCGCTTGACGGACTGAGTTTTACTGTTCCCCAGGGTGCGGTCCTCGCCCTTGTTGGCCCCAACGGGGCTGGAAAAACAACACTCATCAAAATTCTGATGAACATTTTCCGCGCGTCGCAGGGCAGCGCCTCCGTACTCGGACTAGACTCAAGAAAACTTTACGGGAGAGCGTTTGAATCGGTCGGGTATGTTTCCGAAAATCAGCAGTTGCCGGACTGGATGCGCGTCGAAGCATTTCTGAAATATCTGCGGCCGTTCTATCCACATGGGACACGCAGCTCG
>Ga0210384_10006288_pt1 | contig 12704 bp, 13 predicted proteins | sample IncBWH2MmetaG_FD_160574 | JGI IMG/M metagenome (GOLD analysis project Ga0210384, IMG submission 160574) | Forest soil microbial communities from Barre Woods Harvard Forest LTER site, Petersham, Massachusetts, United States - Inc-BW-H-2-M | ecosystem: Environmental > Terrestrial > Soil >... | reverse complement strand
CTCTCACGACGACACCCGCGTCCTCCAGACCGTCAGCAACGCTCCGCCCATCGAGCAACCTCCGAACCACCTGCTTCGCCGCCCTGTAAACTCCGGCAACCTCTGGCTCAACGCCAACTATCGCCGCCTCAACTTCAACCTCGCCGCCTACATCACCGGAGTCCGCACCGACAGCGATTTTGACAGCACCATAATCGGGAACGTCTGTACTGGCCCTTGCCTCACCAGCAATCCCGGCTACACGCGCTTCGATCTCGCCACCAGCTACAATTTTGGGCGCGGCATCTCTTTCTACGGCCGCGTCACCAATCTCCTGAACAAGCAGTATCAGGACGCCATCGGCTTTCCCGCACTAGGCCGCGACTTTCGTCTTGGCCTCAACTACCACTTCGGGGGCCACAACTGATGCCACACTCTAGCTCTAACCACGTCGTAGTGGCGGGTCTTTAGCCCCGTGCATTTTTTTGTCTTAGCAGCGGCTTTCCACCGCCATTCTTCTCCCTGTAGGGACGTTTCCGATCTGGCCCCCAAAACGAAGGACTAACAAAGGTACGCATCTCATGACCACCCTCGAACCGATCCTCTTCTGCTGGAGCAGCGGCAAAGACAGCGCCATGGCCCTGCATACCCTGCTTCAGCAGGAACAATTCCGAGTCATCTCTCTGCTCACCACCGTCACCGAAGGCTACGACCGCGTCGCCATGCACGGCGTTCGCCGCGAACTTCTCCACCGCCAGGCTGAATCACTCCGTCTGCCGCTGCATGAAGTCCGCATCCCGCCGCAATGTATCAATCCCATCTACGAAGCGCGCATGGAAGAAGCCCTCAGCCACTTCTATGACCAGGGCGTTCGAAAGGTCGCCTTCGGTGACATTTTCCTCGAAGACCTCCGCGCCTACCGCGAGAAAAATCTCGCCCGCATCAACATGACCGCACTCTTCCCCATGTGGAAGCGTGACACACGCGAACTAATCCAGTCTTTCCACCATCAAGGCTTTCGCGCCATCGCCGCTTGCATCGATTCGAAAGCTCTCGATCCCAGCTTCGCCGGCCGCGAACTCGACGACTCTTTCTTCCGCGATCTCCCCTCAACCGCCGATCCCTGCGGCGAAAACGGCGAATTTCACACTTTCGTCTTTGACGGCCCCATTTTTCATTTACCCATTCCCGTTCGAACGGGAGAAGTCCTCAACCGCGATGGCTTTGTCTTTTGCGATCTCTTGCCCCAATTCTGTAGCTCACCCCTTAAGGGGTGAGGCTTTGCTCTGACTTTTTTTGCGATCTGCTGCCACAACGGAGGAACAAAAAAAATGAACCATGAACTCTCTCCAAAAGAAAACCTGTTCTATCGCACCCTGCTCGCTCTCGTCCTGATTGTTTTAGCCGCCGCCCTGCGCATCGCCCCGCATCCCTGGAATTTCACTCCCGTCGGCGGGATGGCGCTTTTCTCCGGCGCCGTCCTCCGCGACCGCCGCCTCGCCTTCTTGTTCCCGCTCCTCGCGCTCTTCCTCGGCGACCTCTTCATCGGCTTCCACAAACTCATTCCCCTCGTCTACGCCAGCTTCCTTATCAACGTCGCCATTGGCCTCTGGCTCCGCGATCGCCGCACCGTCGTTCGAATCAGCCTCGCCACACTCCTCGGCGCTATCCAGTTTTTCCTTGTCACCAATTTCGCCGTCTGGCAATTCCTGGGCACCTTCCCGCACACCGCCTCCGGCCTGCTCGTCTGCTACGTCGCCGGCATCCCCTTCTTCTGGAACACCCTCGCCGGTGACGCCCTCTACGCCACCCTCCTCTTTGGCAGCTTCGCCCTCGCCGAGCGTTTCGTTCCAGCTCTGCGCAGGTCAGGCCAGCACGCTTCCAGCTGATCAATTCCTTGATCTGCTTGTAGGGGCGCAGCACACCTGCGCCCTCTTCGATGGATAACCGCCAACCCCGCCGATGCTATAATCTTCGTTCCCTTATGCCGAAATCCACTCCAGAGGAAACCTCCTTGCCGCCCGACGTCCTCGCCAAATACGAGCCCGTCATCGGCCTGGAAGTCCACGTCCAGCTCCTCACTCGCACAAAAATTTTCTGCGGCTGCTCCACGCGCTTCGGCGATCCTCCCAATACCAACGTCTGCCCCGTCTGCCTCGGCCTCCCCGGCACGCTCCCCGTTCTCAACAAGCGCGCCGTCGAAATGGCCATGCGCGCCTCGCTCGCCCTGAACTGCACCGTCCACGACCATTCCCGCTTCGCCCGCAAAAACTATTTCTATCCCGACCTCCCCAAGGGCTACCAAATCTCCCAATACGAATTGCCGCTCGCCACCGGCGGCCATCTCGAAAACGAAGTGGCCGGCCAGAAAAAGCGCGTCGGCATCACCCGTCTCCATCTCGAAGAAGACGCCGCCAAAAATCTTCACGAGGGCTTCTCGCAATCCGCGCGCAAGGCTTACATCGACTACAACCGCTGCGGCACCCCGCTCAGCGAAATCGTCTCCGAGCCGGACATGCGCACGCCCGAAGAGGCCTACGCTTACCTCACCACCCTCCGCCAAATCCTCCTCTACACCGGCGTCAGCGACGTCAACATGGAAGAAGGCTCGCTCCGCTGCGACGCCAACGTCAGCGTCCGCCTTCGCGGCGCAAAAGAATTCGGGACCAAAGTCGAAGTCAAAAATCTCAACTCTTTCCGCTTCCTCCAAAAAGCCCTCGAATTCGAAATCGAGCGCCACATCTCCGTCCTCGAGTCCGGCGGCCGCCTTTCTCAAGAAACCCGCCTCTGGAATCAAGCCGAAGGCCGCACCGTCTCCATGCGCTCCAAAGAAAAAGCCCACGACTACCGCTACTTCCCCGAGCCCGATCTCCTCCCCGTGCACATCAGCGACGCCTGGCGCAGCGAAGTCTTGCGGACCCTCCCCGAACTCCCCGAAGCCAAGCGCGTCCGCTTCGTCACCGCCTACGGCATCACTCCGTACGACGCCGAACTGCTCACGACCTCGCAAACCTTTGGCGATTATTTTGAAGCTGTGGTCCAAGCGGGAGGTCCCGGTAAAGCCACAGCTAACTGGATGCAAACCGAACTCATTCGCTGGCTGAATGACACGAAGACGCCGTTCCATGCCAACCCAATCTCACCGGCCGCATTTGCAGAGTTGATGAAGCTCGTCGAAACCAATCAAATCACCGGCGCCATCGGCAAAAAAGTTTTCGCCACTATGTTCGAAACAGGCCGCCACGCTCCGGAAATCATCGCCTCCGAAGGCCTAGCCGCCCAAGTCAGCGACGTCGCCATCGAGCAAACCGCCCGCGAAGTCATCGCCAAATATCCCGATAACGTTGCCAAATTCAAATCCGGCAACGACGGCGTCTTCAAATTCTTCGTCGGCCAAGTCATGAAAGCCACCCGCGGCCAGGCCAACCCCCAGTCCGTCAACGACATCCTGCGCAAACTGCTATCTTGACGCTACGCCACTGTATCTCGGGGCCAGTTCTCCCCCGGTCCACTGCCGGCGCAGCCCGCAGCGGTCCGACAGAAGGAGCTGCAAAGTGGATCGTTGGGGATGGCTGGTAACGATCGCTTTCATAATCGTCCTTCTTATAGGAATAGTTGGGACTGGATAGATAACAAGCGCAAATGAGCAGTTTGGCCCGCTCTTTACCGTAGGGGCACAATACATCGTGCCCCGCGGGCGCCAGCCCGCGTTTCTGGGTCTCCGATGGGGGTCGGCGCTTTATAATAGCTCCGACATTCAGCGTGACTCTCTTGTCCGGCTTTAGCCGCTGAGGGAATGTTTTCTCCTCCAAATGAGCTCATATCGCTCACGTCCCTGCAATCCCGTCCTTCCGCCGCTCCATCTTCTGCTAAACTCCCACCATCCGACGCGAGGGGAAATCCTCCATGCTCAAACCAGGCGCTAAAGCCCCCAACTTTTCTCTGAAGTCCGACGATGGCACAGTCCTCTCACTCGCCGACTTCACCGGTCAGCGCGTCCTCCTCTTCCTCTACCCCAAAGCCAACACCTCCGGTTGAACCATCGAAGCGTCCGAGTTTCGTGACGCAAAGGAAGACTTCGACAAGCTCAACGTGGCCATCCTCGGCCTCAGCGCCGATCTCGTCAAAGCCCAGGCCTCCTTCAAGGCCAAGCAAAATCTGAATTTCCCCCTGCTCAGCGACCCCGACCACAAACTCATCGCCAAGCTCGGCGCCTGGCAGGAAAAAAAGTTCATGGGCCGCGCCTCCATGGGCATCATCCGCAGCTCCTTCCTCATCGGCAAAACCGGCAAAATCGAACATGTCTGGCCCCTCGTCAAAGCCAAAGGTCACCCCGCCGCCGTCCTCGAACACATCTCGCAACAATAATCCGCTGGCGGCTCACGCTAGCCGTGAGAGCTTTCTCTTATAGATGGGAAACAGGTCAGTTTCCGGTTAGCAGGCTTAATCAGGAGCTTGGAAGCTCAGCGAGATTACAACCCAATTTCTTTCATCCTCTCATGGGACATCCCAAGATGGTGTGCCAACTCGTGGAGCACCACGCGACGAATTTCCTGCTCCAATTGATCTTTATTCGAACCGTAACGCAATTCCAGTGCCGGCTGATAGACCACAATGACATGCCTGGAACCACTCGAGGCCGCGAATCCCTTCGTCCGGTCAACCCGAGTAAGTTCCGAATACTAGATGCCCTTCTGGCACTCCTATCCTTTTCTTTTCCGTCTCCGTAGGCCAATCGGTGCTGACGGTGACCGCAACGTTGTTCCACTCCTTGTCAAATTCCTCCGGAACCTCGTCCAGAGCATTCGCTACCATTCCCTGAAACCCTTGCTCTGAATACTTCGGCGTCGTAGGCTTTTGTTGTGTGTCACGCAGTAACCAGGCCAGTGCGCTCGGCCACACTTCCTCCCTGCCGTTTTTCTCAAGCCACTTCTTTGCACTCCTATTCCACCACCAGAAAAGTCCGAAGAGGAAAGCCGCCGCCAGCGCGAATAGCAAGAACCTTTCGTCTTCGGAGATATGGGCGAACACATCGGTTGTTGTTTCTTGGATTGAATCTCCGGAGATCATAATACTGCAACGAGCGCATCTCGCTAGGAAGTGATGAATGCGAAGGGAAGGCTTATGTACTGAGTCCCACTTATCGGGTAAGCGCTGCGGGCGCTGCTACAGAAGGGTGGTGAGGAAGGACTTCATTTCGCGCAGCACGTCGACCTCGTTGGATAAGTACACGAAATGGTCCGCACCAGGCAGCCTGACCACGTGTGCCGTTGGGACGCCGTCTTCAAATGCCTTCGCTTGCCTCGTCGTCAGAACCAAGTCCGCCGCGGAAAAAGCCTTTGCAGCCTCACGCACCTTGGGATCCGTACTGTCATTTACCCATTTCGCTAGACTGTGCGGGATTGCAAAGATCACGAGCGCGGGCACGGGAATATCGGCGTACTTCCTCATGCCTTCTAGCATCATCGCGTCACCAGGAAAGTCGCGTCCCTTTCCAACTCGTCCGTTACAGAAAAACAGGGGGGGGCGCCGCCCAATCGGCAACTCTCAAAACGGTTTTCGCGGATTTACAAGTCGCAAGAATTCAAAACAAGTCGCGCGATAGGTGTGGGAACCGTAGGGACCGCCTTCTAAGGTGGGCCGCTCACTTTGAGTCTGCTAGAACTGAATCTCGAATTCCTCCGAGCCCGACGCTTTCGGCTCGAGGTACAAATTGTCGATCAATCGCGTCTTGCCAACAAAAACAGCCAGCACCACATAGCAAGGCTTGCCGACCCGCATGACCGGCTCAAATGTTTCCGCATCCACGATCTCCGCGTAATCCACATGCGCCAGTTTTTCCGCGCCGAGTACGCGATGCAGCACCGCTTGGAGTTGCAGCGCGTCGCGAACTCCCGCGGCCAGTTCGTTTCGCGCCACCTCCAGCGCCCGATGCAACACCGTTGCCGCCTTGCGCTCCTCCGCATTCAAGTACGCATTGCGCGAAGAAAGCGCCAGCCCATCCGGCTCGCGCACGATCGGGCAAACCACAATCTCCGTATCGAGATTCAAATCGCGCGCCATCTGCGTGATGATCCGCGACTGCTGCGCATCTTTCCGCCCAAAGTACGCAAAATTCGGTTGAACGATCTGCAGCAGCTTCATCACCACCGTGGCCACGCCGCGAAAATGTCCCGGCCGCGAACGCCCCTCCAGCCGTTCGCTCAGTCCCTCCACGTTCACGTACGCCGAAAATCCCGCCGGATAAATTTCCGCCGCTTCCGGCGCAAACAGCGCATCCACTCCCGCTTGCTGCAGCTTCTCGCTGTCGCTCTCAAACGTCCGGGGATATTTTGAAAAATCTTCGTTCGGCCCGAACTGTTTCGGATTCACAAAAATGGAAGCAATCACCGGTGAGCAATCTTGCTTCGCGCGTTCAATGAGCTCCAGATGTCCGCGATGCAGCGCACCCATCGTCGGCACCAGCCCGATGACGTGGTTCTCCGCACGCGCATCCCGCGCCCGCTCCTTCATCCAAGCAATGGTTCGGATTGTTTCCACGGTGAAAGGATGCCGCTAAAAAACTACGCGCCAGCCGCCGTCGCCCGCTCGCGATAAAAGTGCATCAAGTCCGTTGCGATCGGCTGCGCACCGAGTTGCCGCAACAGTGTCGTGACCTGTCCGCGGTGATACGTTCCGTGATTTACCAGATGCTGCATCGATTCCCACAGCGGATTGCGGTACACGCCAAACTTCAGCGTCTTATATTCAAACACGCGCTCGAGATCCGCTTGCGATAACCCGCGCACAAAACTCAGCAAGCGCGCTTCGAGTTCGTCCCAGCGTTCCCGCAAACTCGCCATATCCTGAAATTGCGTTGTGTCAGGAAGCGATGACGGCGAACGCCCCTGGAATCGTTCCAGCCAGATCCATTCCGCGCCCCAAATATGCGCCAGCGTGTCGCGCACGGAACCAAAACTGGATCCCATCGGCTGAACAAATTTCTCCGCCGTCAGAGCCGCCGCCGCTTCAATCGAGCGGCGATTCGCCCAGGCGTTGTAGTCAAAGAGCGTGCGCATTTCTTGCGGCGTCATTTTCCCCTCCACTTGCAGGACTTAGTCTTGTTGCGGCACTTGGTTTCGTTGCAGAGACTTAGTTTTGCTCACAAAACTCGATCTTGATTGTCGTTCCGAGTGAAAGCGAGGAATTCGCTTTTAGGTTTTGCTTCGTGCGCCGCTTTCTACCAATCGCCGTCGCTGTTCACCGGCGCCTCTTTCTGCTCCATGGCCATCTGCGCCGCATGATAGGACTCGCCATCCGACGGAAACATTCCTCCGCGCACATCGTCACAATATTCGCGCACGGCGTTGGAAATCGTTTTGCCGACGTTCGCGTACTGCCGCGCAAACTTCGGCGTTGCGCCAAATGTGAGTCCCAGCAGATCGTTAATCACCAGGATCTGCCCGTCGCAGTCTGGCCCTGCGCCAATCCCGATCGTCGGGATGCGCAACTCCATGGTGATCTGCGCCGCCAGCTCCCGCGGCACCGCTTCCAGCACGACCGCGAACGCTCCCGCCGCTTCCACCGCGCGCGCATCGCGAATCAGCAGCTCCGCGGCATTCGCGGTTTTGCCCTGCACGCGATACCCGCCCAGCGCATTCACCGATTGCGGCGTCAATCCCACATGGCCCATCACCGGAATTTCCGCTTCCGTCAGCCGCGAGATTAATTCCAGCCGCCGCTCGCCGCCTTCCACTTTCACGGCTTCGGCGCCCGCTTCTTTCACAAAGCGCACCGCGTTGCGCAGCGACTCCGCCGTGTCTGTGTGATAGCTCCCGTACGGCATGTCCGCCACGACAAGCGCACGCCGCGTTCCGCGCCGCACCGCGCGCGTATGATGCAGCATTTCGTCGATGGTCACCGCCAGCGTATTTGCGTGGCCCAGCACCACCATGCCAAGCGAATCGCCGACGAGAATCACGTCCACGCCCGCTTCATCCTGCAAGCGCGCCGTCGGATAATCGTACGCCGTCAGGCAGGTAATTTTCTGTGAGTTGGAACGGGAGTCCGCAGCGCGACATTTCCGCTGCAGCAGTTCGGGCACGGTCACTTTGCCGTTCCCGGAATTCGGAACAACGCTCATGCTGGCCTCCGGTGCCGTTCCCTGCCTTTTTTCAAAGGTGGCCGTCGATCGGCCAACGGGATACAGCCCTGCACTTCACCTTTGCAAAGAATAACAAACTCAAATCCGATTCACCACAATTTTCGATTCTCGGCAGTGCGTCACTTTTCGATTGGCCCCTTTGTTGGGAGTAACCGCGTCCGATTCTTTCGACAATCTGTTCAGAGACCCCCGGCAAGACAACAGAATTTGGGCTTCATTTCGGCGGACATCAAGGACATCATGTTTCCGGGTGAAATGAAGAAAGCGTTCGCGCAAGTTGTGAAGGCCCAAAAAGAGGGGCAAGCAGCGCTGGAAAAAGCTCGTGGAGAGACGGCGGCGCTTCGCACTCTGGCGAATGCCGCCAGAATGATGGATGACAATCCCAACCTTCTCCAGCTTCGGGCGTTGCAAGCCTTCGCGGAGTCTGGCGGGAACACGCTCGCTCTGGGATTGCCGAACGGCGCTGTTCCATTGGCGAAGCGAGGTGAAGAGACCTCCGTTCCTCCACGCAAGAGACCTAAAGAAGAAGACTAGAACTCTCGAATCACTTGCGGTCCAGTTCTAACCTTTCTTTGCTTGAGTACGGCCTTTCCATTGGGCGCCGCGGCCGAGCATGTGGCGTGCGGCGGAGAGGCAGGTGGAGTAGCCATAGAAGACGGCAGCGAGGGGCAGAGTGAACGCCCAATATGGCGGGAGGTTGTAAAACAAAACGGTTAGCAGAAACGTTGTGGTCATCAGGGCTACGGCGGTGCTGGCCAGGATCCAGGCGGGATCATTTCCGGTGAAGAAAAGAATCCAGGCCAGCCAAAAAGTTACGAACAAGCCGGCGAGTACAGCCACGAGTTGCACGAAGGAATAGCGGAGCTGGGTGAAGGCGGTGCGCGCGATCATGTCGCGGATTTCCGCGAACGTTTCGTAGCTGCGCAAACTCACGCTGGCGCGGGAGAGGCCCATCCAGATTTTTCCGCCGCTCTTTTTCACGGCGCGGGCTAGGGCGCAGTCGTCAATCACTTCGTTTCGAATGGCGGCGATTCCGCCGATTCGTTCGAGCGCCGTGCGGCGCAGAAGAATGCATCCGCCGGCCGCTCCTGCGGTGCGCGCGTTCGAATCGGCGATCCAGCGCGGCGGATACAGCATCAGGAAAAAATAGAGAAACGGCGGAATCAGCAATCGTTCTGGAAATGTTTTCGCTTGCAGCAGCACCATCAGCGATGCGAGGTCGAGAGCATCTCTTTCCGCGCGGAAAACCAGGCGGCGCAAAGTGTCCCGTGCGTGGACGATGTCAGCATCAGTGAACCAAAAGAACGCAGGAGTGTTTTCCGCCGTCGCAGCAATGCCTTCGTTCAGCGCCCAGAGTTTTCCGGTCCAGCCAGGTGGAAGTGAGTCAACGGAATGAACGGTTACTCGTAGCGACGCGCCGGATTCCTCCTCCGCTTGCCGCGCAAGCTCGGCGGTTCCGTCGTCGCTCTGATCGTCCACAACGACGATTTCGAACTCGCCGGGATAATCCTGGCTTGCCAGGCTGGAGATCGCGCGAGCAATTGTTTCCGCTTCATTGCGCGCTGGAACGACGGCGATAACGCGCGGCCATTTCTTGAGTGATTTCGGTGCGGTGTCGTCTTCGGTGACTTTCCAGAAATTTCCGCGTGCGAGCAGGAGATACACCCAAATGGCCAGCGAGAACAGGGCGAAAAGTATTGCGGCGACATTCCAATGAAGGATCATGATGGCGGTAGAGATGGTCTGGAGAGGATATGCGTTCTCGCTTGCGGAGACAAATTGCGGACAACTGCAAGGAGCCGGCTCTTCGAGGCTCAGGGCGTCGAGGGATGCCGGCGCTACGAGGAGCGCGCGCGATGTATTGTGCGCCTGCGACACAGTTGAGTGGACCGGGGGATGGTGGCGGCCGGAAAAGCGGGAGCAAGGCTCCCGCACTCCATAAAAAACGGGAGGAGGACCGGGCCCTCATCGCGAAGAATGGCGGCCTGGTTAGGCCAGATCTTCGGGGCGGATGGGGAGACGGCGGATGCGTTTTCCGGTGGCGGCGAAAATCGCGTTGCACATCGCGGGAGCAACCACCGGCAACCCGGGCTCGCCGATGCCGGTGGGCTCTTCCTTGCTCATCACCACGTGAACTTCGGTCTTCGGCGCCTCGTTCATTCGCGGCATCTGGTAGTCATGGAAATTCGATTGCTCGACGCGGCCTCCCTTGATGGTGATAGCGTCATGCGATGTAGCCGACAGCGCATAAATGGCCGCACTCTCGACCTGCGCGCGCACGCCTTCGGGATTGATGGGGCGGCCGCAGTCCACGGCGTAAACGATGCGCTGCACTTTCACGCCGCCGTCTTTCACGCTGACTTCGACAACCGCAGCGGTGTAGCTTTCGAACGAAAAGTATCCGGCAATGCCGCGAGAAACCCCCTTCGGCAGCGGCTTGCTCCAATCGGCTTTTTCCGCCGCGAGCCGCAGCACATTTTTGAGGCGCGCGGTGTCGAGCGGCTTGCCTTCTTTCGGATTGGTGAAGTCCGGTATTTTGCGATCGTCGCCAATCAGACGCAGGCGAAATTCCAGCGGGTCCGCGCCGGCAGCGGCGGCGAGCTCATCCACAAACGATTCGACCACAAAGCCGCTCGAAGAGTGCTCGACGGAGCGCCACCAGGCTCGCGGCACGGCCGAGTTTGCGAGCGTGTATTCGAGCCGGAAATTCGGGGTTTGATAGGGAATGAACGCGGCGGTGGCAAATTCGGAATTCTCCGGAGTTTCCTTTCCCTTGGGACTCCACATCGCATCGATGGAGGTGGAAGTCTGAAAATGTTTCCAGGCCGCAAGATTGTTCTTGGTGTCCAGCGCACCCGAAAAATGATGATAGGAAGCGGGCCGGTAGAAGCCATGCTGCATGTCGTCTTCACGGGTCCAAAAAACCATGACCGGCTTGCCGGAAACTTTTGCCACTTGCGCCGCTTCCATGACGAAGTCCGCCTGATAGCGCCTCCCGAATCCGCCGCCCATCAGCGTGGTGCGCACGATGACTTTTTCCGGAGGCAGCTTCGCAACTCCGGCGATTACCTGCTGAGCCCACTGCGGCGCCTGCGTGGGCACCCAAGCTTCCGCGCCGTCGGGCCGGATGTGCACCATGCAATTCATGGGCTCCATGGTGGCGTGACAAGCAAAGGGTAGTTCGTAGATGGCTTCGATTTTTTTGGAAGCACCAGCAAGGGCAGCGCCGGCGTCGCCGTCGTTGCGAACCACTTTGCCGGGCTTAGCGGCGTTGTCCAGAAATTGCTGGTGGAGAGAAGCGGAGGATTCGGCAGCAGCCGGGCCTTCATCCCAGATGATCTGGAGCGCTTTGCGGCCCTGAATCGCGGCCCAGGAATTGTCCGCGAGGACAGCAACGCCGCCGGCGGTGAAAGCACCTTGCCCGACGGGATCGATAACGAAAACGTCGCGGACGCCGGGCACGGCTTTGGTTTTTGCGGCGTCGAAAGTTTTTACTTTTCCGCCGAAGACCGGGCAGCGGGCGATGACCGCGTACTGCATGCCGAGCGCGCGCGAATCCAGGCCGAACTTTGCGGCGCCGGTAGCTTTTTCGCGGCCATCCACGCGCCGCGTGTCGTGGCCAACGATGGTGAAATCGTTCGAATTCTTGAGCGGGACGGTTTTGAAGTCCGGCAGCGGAAGCTTCGCCGCATCCGAAACTAGTTCGCCGTAAGTGAGAAAAGTCTTGCGCGCGCCGTGGAGGACGCCGCCGTCCTGGGCTTTGCAAGTATCGGGACTGACGTTCCAGTGCGCCGCCGCGGCGGAAACGAGCATTTCTCGCGCGGCCGCGCCCGCCTGCCGCAGCGGCAACCACGAGCCGGCAACGCTGCCGCTTCCGCCCGTGCCGTGGTCGTAAATTTTCGGATTCGTCGGGGCTTGCTCGATTTTTACTTTTTTCCAGTCCACGCAAAGTTCTTCCGCGAGAATCATCGGCAACGAAGTCATCACGCTCTGACCCATTTCCGATTTGCCGAGTATGAGGGTGACCTGATTATCGGGTGTGATGCGCACCCAGGCGTCGAGGGGGTTGGCCGGTTTTTTCTCCTGCTCTTCCGCCTGGTCGGCAAAAGCGCGCGGAGCGAGATGGAAGCCGACGACGAGAGCGACACCTCCAGCGGCACCGGTCTTCAGGAAGTCTCGACGGTTTACAGCGGAAACTGTTGCCATAATGCACCTCGGTATGGTTCGCGAGCGTAAGGGCTGAGGAGAAACTCGTTGGTTGGCTAGGCCTTCGACTCCATCGAAGCAGCGCGATGAATGGCTTTGCGGATGCGCTGGTACGTGCCGCAGCGGCAGATGTTGCCGCTCATGGCGTCGTCGATATCGGCGTCGGTGGGCTTGGGTTTTTTGGAAAGCAGGGCTACGGCGGACATGATTTGCCCGGACTGGCAGTAGCCGCATTGGGGAACGTCTTCTTCCATCCAGGCTTGCTGGACGGGATGGCTGCCATCGGCGGAGAGACCTTCGATGGTGGTGACTTTTTTGCCCGCGACGCTGGAGATCGCGGTGATGCAGGAACGCGTGGCTTCGCCGTTGATGTGCA
>Ga0210384_10006285_pt1 | contig 12706 bp, 8 predicted proteins | sample IncBWH2MmetaG_FD_160574 | JGI IMG/M metagenome (GOLD analysis project Ga0210384, IMG submission 160574) | Forest soil microbial communities from Barre Woods Harvard Forest LTER site, Petersham, Massachusetts, United States - Inc-BW-H-2-M | ecosystem: Environmental > Terrestrial > Soil >... | reverse complement strand
CCCTTCTCCCGTCAACGAGCCAGCCCCGTTTTTGCTCGACAATTTCGCAGCCGCAATAAAAATAAAGAGGGTGCCCCACCCTTCGCGGTTTTCGAAGGGTGGGCATTCGTGGGGATGGCAGCGGGAGATTTTCTGAGTCGTGGAAGGTGGCAGGCAGGTCCGAAGGTCAAAGGCTCAAGGTGCCGGCGGCATCGCGCCCACCCTGCGAACATCGCGCAGGGTGGGGCAACCTCAGTTTGGCAGAGGTAGCTTCCTAGTGGACCCGCTGAGGTCTAGAACAGATTCCACAGGAACTGGTTGTAGACCTCGTGGTGGAACTGCACTTCCTGCGCCTTTACAAACGTTCCCAAAGCGCGGGGGCAGCGGTCGGCGGAGGCCTGCTTCAAATCCGCATAGCGGCCTTTGACGTCTTCGCCGAGCAGGTCCGTGGTCCACGCCGCTTTGCGGAAGTTATCCAGTGCATCGTAAATGTTGTCGGGCAAATAGCGCTCGGCCTGGCGCAGATTCTTGATCTTGGCGGTCTCGCCGTCGAGTCCGGTCTTGAAAATGGAGAGCATGACCAGGTAGGGGTTGGCGTCGGGAGCGACCGAGCGAACTTCCACGCGCATGCTCTTCTCGTTGCCGATGGGAATGCGGATCATCGATCCGCGATCGACCGGCGATGCCTTGATCTGATTGGGCGCTTCGAAGTGGGGATCGAGGCGGCGATAGGCGTTCACGCTGGCGTTGAGCAGCAGGCAAATATCGTTGCCGTGGGTGAGAATGCGATCGACAAACGACCACCCCATTTTGCTGAGTTTCTCTTCGCCCTTCGCGTCCCAGAAAAGGTTCTTGCCGTTTTCGCTGATGGAAACGTTGGTGTGCATGCCGCTGCCGTTCACGCCCACCACCGGCTTGGGCAGGAACGACGCGGTCAATCCCATGTTAGTGGCGACCTGGCGGCAAATCAGCTTGTAGAGCTGAATCTGATCGGCGGCGGCCACAACTTCGCCATAACCGTAGTTGATTTCAAACTGCGACGGCGCGACTTCGGGATGGTCTTTTTCGTTCTGGAAGCCCATCGCGCGCTGCACCTCGGCGCAGGTGTCAATGAACGTGCGCAGCGGGTCGCCGGGGAGCGAGTGGTAATATCCGCCGGTGTTGACGTATTCGAACTTGCTGGTTTCGTGGAAATGTCGCTCGGCGTCGGAGCCTTTGAACAGGAACCCTTCAATTTCGTTGGCGGCGTTGAGGGTGTATTTTTTCTTTTTGTAGAGGTCGTCGGCATAGCTCTTCAGCACGCCGCGTATGTCGCCGGCGTAGGGCGTGCCGCCTTTGTCGATAACCTCACCGAACACCAAAACTTTGCCGGGCCCAAAGACGTCGGCCGGCGCCCAATAGAAAGCGGCCCAGTCGATGCCAAGGCGCAAGTCGCTCTCTCTCTGCGCGGTGAAGCCGCGGATCGAAGAGCCGTCGAAGGTCAGGTTGTCATAGCTCTTCAACAGGAACTTCTTGTCGTAGTCGAGCATGTGCAGCCGGCCTTCCAGGTCGCTGAAGAGCACGGTCACAGCCTTAATGCGCTTTTCGTGCAGCAGATATTTGAGCCGGTCTTCCTGCACCTTGGCCGCCGCGACGCGGTTTTTGCGTTCTTCTTTGGCCTTGAGGTTGAGTTCTTCCAGCTCGTCGTAGGGCAATGCCATGAAATTACGCAGTTCTGTGGGCGTGGACATGGGCGCGTTTCAGTCTCCTGTCAAGATGAGTAAGGTGGAGCGCGACGTACAGGGTTTGCGGCGGCTGGTTCTCAACGGGGAAGGATATCGCCCGGGGCCGCTTCGTGCCAATCGAAAAAGGTGATGGAACGGATAAAAGAGATTTATCTGAAGACTGGAGTGGGCGCTTATCGTGGGCCAAAACCCTGGCCCGGCATCAAGCGTAAGACGATGCCCAAGCCGGTCAGCACGACGACGAAATAGATTGTAGTTGAGCGGCTGGGATGAGCCGGAAGATCGCCGGCGAAGAAGACTTGATATCCCGCGCCCACCGCGACCAGGAAGAATAAGTTCTCTCCCAACAGGAGCCAGAGAGCCAGACAGGTAGTCAACAGAATGGCACGTTCCATCTTGCCCAAGGCCAGAGCTGCCTGTCCGCCATCGAGCACCCACACTGGGATCAGATTCAACAGGTTCAGCCACGCGCCAGCACGAGCCAGAGCCGCCCAAAGAGGGTCCGCCGTTTGGTACCAAATCACGGCGCATGCCGCTGCCGAAAGCAATCCCGCGAGTGGACCGGCCAGGCTGACTGCAGCGCGCGTTTCGAGCGAGACCCCCAGTGCCTGCCAGCGCACGAATGCGCCCAGGCCCGGAAGAAAAACCGGCATTTCCGCGGGAAGACCGCGGCGCTTGATGTCGATGAAATGTCCCATCTCGTGAAGCAGAATCAGGGTGGCGAAGCCGAGACCGAATTTCAGGCCAAAGGCAGCCCAATAGAAAGCAAAGAAGGCGGCAAAGCTCAGCAGAAACTTCAGCTTGAATACTGCCGTAAGCAGAACCTTGCTCTTGGCAAGCAGAATGGCAATGGGGCCTACGGGTCCCAGCCGCTGCGCCCATTTGTTTTCTGACGGAGGTGGTGCCTGCAGTTGCAGCCGATCGGCGGCATTATCGAGGGAGCGCGCGTGCATCACGATCCACTCGGCTTGCCGTGATTCCCGCGGAAGCAGGGGCAGACCGCGGAGCCAATATTCTCGTGCCTTCCGCAAATCTCCCTTGGCCTCGAGGGCTTTGGCTTCGGCGGCTAGACGGTCCAGTTGCTCGGAATGCACCAGGGCGTGGCACTTATGGCAGACGAGTGTTCCGGGTGCGAGGTCGTTTGCGCACCGCCGGCAGTTACTAGTCAGTTCAGGAGTGGCGGTCGACATGGCGGGCTAAGCATGCGGACTTAATTCTAGCGCGACCAATCAGGGACGGCGCTGCGAGGTGTTGTCGAACGGTCCGTCGACGGTCAACGGCTTGGCTGCAGTCAACTTCACCGCGATACTGAGTCCGGCAAGCAAAATCACCAGGCCGAGGGCACCCCTGAAAGGATCGTCGGCAAAGCGAGTGAACGGAAAAATCAGTGCTCTCGGTATGATGGTTGCGAGCATCCCGCTGAGTTCGGGACGGTAGTGAATCCAGACGGGAACTCGCGCCAGAGTGGATGCGAGGTAGGTCAGTATGGCTGCGGACGCTTGATATCGTCTGCCGGAGATGCCTCCTGATCCTTTAAGCATAGCCTTGCCCACCATCCAGCCGACGGCAAGAGTTGCATAGCCAATCGAGATGCCAGTCTGGATCATAAAGACAGCATAGAGGATCAATCCCAGGGCGGCAGCACCAAGGCCGAAAAGGAGGCTCTTACCGAAAGGGACGGCGCTATCACGACCGAGTTCCAGCCGTGCTTTCTCTGCGCAGCCGGGGCACGTCATCGCGGCATTGACGCGGTAATAAGTGGTGCCAATGGGCTGGTGGCAGAACTGACAATGGTCGTTGCCCGGTTTGCCGGAATACTCCATCGTCCCGAACTGCGGCGTAGGGTTGTTCAAGGAAACGTCACTCATGGCCGGAAACGATAGCACAGCGCTTGCCGGCGGGAAAGAGGAAACTGAAAATTGCACCCTTCAGCGAAGTATTCACAACGCGATTGCGATAGCTGGCAAGATACCAAGATACAAGGTGAGGTAAAGATAGAAGTTACTGCTGGTAAGTCGAGGCGCCGGCGGCCAACTCGCGCAGGGTGCGCAGGAATCCCGCGGCGGAGCGCGGATCGGAAAGAGCGTCGAGGGCGATGGTGGCCGAGAACTGCGGAGAATCGGGATGGAAGCGGACGCGCAGGACATCCTGCTGGCGCACGGCCATCAGAGCGTTCAGTTCGGGGGTGTGATCCTGTTTGCTTTCGGTGCGAGTGGTCAGGACGACCGGGCCGGGTTCATAGACCTCCCACTCGCGGTCGCTGCGAGGGTTGGTGACGCCGCGGCTGTGCGCGCACCAGCGATGCCGCACCACTTCCAGATGGAAGCGGGGCGAACCGCCCAGGTCGGCTTCGAAAGTCAGCGTTTCTTTTTGCTTATGCCAGCAGCTTGTCAGCCATCGCACCGGCAAGGCGCGCGGACGAAGCTTCACGGTGACGCCGGCATTTTCAAAGCTGCGGGAAGGGAACTGCAATCGTGCGTGCAGGTGGCAACTGTTCAGCCAATGGGAGGCGAGAATGCGTCCCTTGCCGGCGCAGGCCGCTTCGACCCAGCGCAGCGTCTCGGCTCCTTTGCGGCGGTTATAGGCGGCGAACAGGAAATACCACAGGCCTAAAGCCGCGGCCGCACCCACCACATCGATGACAAACAGGTGCCCCACAGTTCCTCTGCGATTCTTGTGCTTCGTTGATCGTACTTCCGAGGCTGCTCCGCCTGCAAGGGGGTGCGAGTAAGGTGCGGAAACTAAAGTTGTGGAAAACCAGTACGAAAGGACGGATCTGCGCTGTTTGCATCCGTCGGTGCCGCGCACCGCTACAATGTGCCGTGGCTTTCACCATCCGCGATTCCACGCCGGAGGACTTCGAAACTCTTTGGCGGATCGATCAGGAATGCTTCCCGCCGGGCATCGCTTATTCGCAGCGGGAGCTCAAACTCTACATGCGGCGGCGAGGCGCATTTGCACTGGTGGCAAACGATAGCGACGGAAAAATCGCAGGATTCATTGTGGCCCAGGGCGGCCCGACTGGCCACATCGTCACTATCGACGTGATTCCAGAGGCGCGGCGGGCGCGCGTGGGATCGCTTCTTATGAAGGCTGCGGAGGATCGACTGTGTGCCGCTGGCTCGCAGGCGGTTGGCCTGGAAACCGCGGTGGACAATGCGGCCGCGCTCGCCTTCTACAAGCGGCACGGATATAGCGTCATCCGCACCTGGCCGCGTTACTACCCGAACGGCGTCGACGCTCTGGTGATGCAGAAAGAGCTCAGATGAGCCCCGGTAGAGAGGCATACTTCTCCGCGTTCTCTGCGGCCTTTCTCAGCGAACTCTGCGATAAAAAAAGCTCTTGACGCAGAGAACGCTGAGAAAGGCCGCAGAGAACGCAGAGGGAGAACCGGGCAGTCGGCCACTCATACGTGCTCCCGCTGTCTTATCATTTGCGCTGAGCCGCCCGTTCGGGCTAACTTGCCATATTCATGAAAGTAGCCATCCAGGGCGAACTGGGCTCGTTCAGCCATGAGGCGGCGGAGAAGATGCTGCCTCGGTGTGCGGTCGTGCCCTGTGCGCGATCGGCGGAAGTCTTTGACCGCGTCGAGTCGGGATCGGTGGACGCTGCGGTCATTCCCATCGAGAACACGCTGGCCGGCACCGTCGCGGAGCACGCCGATCTACTGGTCACGCGCAATGTTTTCATCCAGGCGGAATTCCTGCTGCGCATTGTGCACAACCTGATGGCTGCCCCGGGCGTGAAGCTCGGGACGGTGCGCCGGGTGCTGTCCCATCCGGTGGCGCTCGATCAGTGCCGGGATTTTTTTCGCCGCCATCCGAAGATCGAACCGGTGCAGTTCTACGACACGGCCGGGAGCGTGAAGCATGTCATCGCTGACGGGTTGAAGGACGCTGCCGGCATCGCAGGCCGGCAGGCGGCCCGGGAATACTCGGCGAAGATTCTGCAGGCGGGGATCGAGGATGACAAAAGCAATTTCACCCGCTTCTTTCTGATTCGCAAGGTCAACAAGAGCCAGAAAAAGGGATTGGCCGGGTATCAGCAGATGATTCCCCGCGGCGCCGACAAGACCTCCATAGCCTATCAAGTCAAACATCTGCCGCCGGGGACACTTTTTAAATCTCTCAGCGTCTTCGCCCTGCGCGACATCAGTCTGAGCAAAATCGAATCGCGCCCCATGCGAGGCACGCCCTGGCAGTACGTGTTCTACGTCGATTTTCTGCGCGGTGACGACGAGTCGGCCCGGAACGCACTGCAGCACCTGCGCGAGTTTGCAGATGTGGTGAAAGTGCTGGGAATTTACCGGTCCGCGAAGTAGCCCACAAACCCTACATGGGCGAATGAGTCAAAGATCGGTGAGTCAAAAAGAACATGCCAGCAAGGAGGATCCCATGTCGAACACTCGCCGCGCGTTCCTGCGCCACAGCGGAGTTGCCGCAGCCAGCATGCTGACGCCAGCTCTGGCCGTCGCGCAAGGAAAGACTGCTCCCGAGACGGAAAAGCCTAAGGGCGACGAAGGCATTTCTCCGGCCGAGGATCTGATGCGCGAGCACGGCGTACTCAATCGCATCCTGCTGATCTACGACGAACACCTGCGTCTGCTGGCGGCGAAGCGCACGTTTGACGGATCGATTCTTGTCAGCGCCGCCGACATCGTCCGCCATTTTGTCGAGGAATACCACGAGAAGCTCGAGGAAGACTTCCTGTTTCCGCGCTTCCGCAAAGCCGGGAAACTCATCGCCCTGGTGGATACCTTGCAAGCCCAGCACAAAGCTGGCCGCGATCTGACCGCACAAATCAAAGAATTGGCCGGGGTCGCAACTTTGAAACTGGTTTCGACCGACAGCGAGAAGCTATCTGACGCACTCCGCGAGTTTCTGCGCATGTATCGTCCGCATGAGGCGCGCGAAGATACGGTGCTTTTCCCCGCATTCCGCACCATAGTCTCTACGCACGAATACGACGCGCTAGGCGATGACTTCGAAAAGAAAGAAGACGAGTTGTTCGGCGACGACGGCTTCTTTAAGGTCGTCGACAAGGTTGCCGACCTCGAGAAGAGGCTCGGCATCTACGAACTGGCGCAGTTCACACCCCGCTGAGGTAGCCAGCGTGCGAGATCGGTTGCCCCGAATCCCACGATCCCAATTTAGTCCTTGGCAAGCCGCGCTTTCCGCGATAGCCTCTGCACCTTAGACACGTGCCCCGGGGAAGCAAGAAGAATACAATTCAGCAACTTGCCCGAATCCTCACCGGAGGGGTCTGAAACCTTTCCCGGATGAGCAACATCTAAACTTGAGCGAGTTACACTCAAGGAGAATCATGAGCCAGCAGCCGCCCGTCGAGCGCACTCCTAAGCCTAAGGAAACAAGCGATCAAAGAGCTCTGCCCGTGCTGCCTGTACGGGACACGGTGCTGTTCCCCCATGCGGTTTTGCCGCTGACGGTGGGCCGGGAAAGCTCGGTTCAGCTCATTAATTCGCTCGGCGAGGACAAGACCATCATCGTGGTCGCGCAGCGCGAGGCGCGCGTCGATTCGCCCCAGCCCACCGATCTTTACACGGTTGGCACCTCCGCAGTTGTGCATAAAGTTGTCAAAATGCCCAACCAGAGCCTGTTTGTTTTTGCCGAGGGCCTGGAGCGGGTTCGCCTCGGCGAGTTCACGCAGCTCGCGCCATTCATGCGTGCGCACTATGCTGTGGTTCCCGAGGGAGCGGCGCCGGCCGTCACGTCTGAAATTGAAGCCCTGCAGCGCAACGTTCTGACGCTGTTCCAGCAGATCGTCGCCGGTTCGCCCACACTTTCCGACGAACTTTCGACCGTGGCCATGAACATCGACGAGCCTGGCCGACTGGTGGATTTTATTGCCTCGTCGCTGCCGTCGCTCTCCACACCCGACAAGCAGGACACGCTCGAGACCACGGACGTTTTGACGCGGCTGACCAAGATCAATCAGCATCTGGCCAAAGAGTTGGAAGTCCAACAACTGCGCAACAAGATTCAGACCGAAGTGCAGGACCGGGTGCAGCAGACGCAGCGCGAGTACTACCTGCGCGAGCAGATGAAGGCTATTCAGAAAGAGCTGGGTGAGCAGGATGAAGGCCAACGCGACGTCGAAGATCTGAAAAAGAAAATCGAAGAAGCCGGCATGCCCGACGACGTGAAGAAAGAGGCCCTGAAAGAATTGGGCCGCCTGTCGCGCATGTCGCCCATGGCCGCTGACTACTCGCTGACCCGCAACTACATCGAGTGGCTTGCGGTGCTCCCATGGGCGAAGACTTCCGGCGCCGAAGTCGACATCCCTAAGGCCAAATCGGTCCTGGATGAAGATCACTACGATCTGGAGAAGGTCAAAGACCGCATTCTTGACTATCTGTCCGTTCGCCGGCTGAAACCGAACATGAAGGGGCCGATCCTTTGCTTCGTCGGGCCTCCGGGGGTGGGGAAAACTTCGCTGGGCAAGTCCATCGCCCGCGCGCTGGGCCGCAAGTTCGTGCGCCTGTCGCTGGGCGGCGTGCACGATGAGGCCGAGATTCGTGGCCATCGCCGCACTTATATCGGTGCGTTGCCGGGACAGATTATTCAGGGCATTCGCCGCGCGGAGACGAAGGATCCGGTTTTCATGCTCGACGAAATCGACAAGGTCGGGCGCGATTTCCGCGGCGATCCCGGTTCGGCGCTGCTCGAAGCGCTTGATCCGGAGCAGAACTCGAGCTTCCGCGACAACTATCTCGATGTGACCTTCGACCTGTCGAAGGTGCTCTTCATCACCACCGCGAACATGCTCGACCCCATCGCTGAGCCGCTGCGCGACCGCATGGAGATCATCGAACTGCAGGGCTATACCGAAGAAGAAAAAGTTCACATCGCGTTTCAATATCTGATTCCGCGGCAGATCGACGAGAACGGCATCACCGCCGAGCAGATTGAGTTCCCTGAGGAATCGGTGCGTTACGTGATCCGCCACTACACGCGCGAGGCGGGTGTGCGCAGCCTGGAGCGGACCTTCGGCACCATCTGCCGCAAACAGGCGCGTCGGCTGGCCGAGGGCAAAACCGAGAAACTGGTCGTGACCAAAGAGACGATTCAGGAATTCCTGGGCGGCATCAAGATTCGCAGCGAAGGCGAAATCGCCGAGCGCACCGAACGCCCGGGCGTGGCCGTAGGCCTGGCGTGGACGCCGTCCGGCGGCGACGTGCTGTTCGTCGAAGCCACCCGCATGCGCGGCAAGGGCGGCTTCACCATCACCGGACAAATTCAGGATGTGATGCGCGAATCAATGCAGGCAGCGCACAGCTGGGTGCGCTCCAACGCGCAGGAGCTGGGGCTGGACGAGGATTTCTTCGCCAACCACGACATTCACGTGCACGTTCCGGCAGGAGCGATTCCCAAAGACGGGCCGTCGGCGGGCGTGACCATCGCAACCGCGCTGGTGTCGCTGCTGTCAGGCCGGCAGGTGCGGCCACTGGTGGCGATGACGGGAGAAATCACGCTGAGCGGAAACGTGCTTCCGGTCGGAGGCATCAAGGAAAAAATGCTGGCCGCCAAGCGCGCCGGCGTGACCGACGTGATTCTGCCCGCAGACAACAAGATGAACGTGGACGAGGATCTGACCCCGGAACAGCAGCAGAACCTCACGTTCCACTATGTGAAGACCATCGAGGAGGCGCTGCGCGTCTCCTTGCCGGTTCAGTCCGAGGTTGTCGCAAAGACGCCGCTGCCGACGCCAGTGAAAAGCAGCAAGCCCGATTACCCGCCCGCGCCGCCGGATCAGGCTCCGGTGGTGGCGCACGACAAAGTCGTCACAACAAGGGCGTGAGCCAGGCCGCCGCCTCCTGAAACTTGCCCGGAACTGTTCAACAGTTCCGGGCGTTTTGTTTTTGCGCGGCTTAGGTCTGGTTGCGCGGGGAAAAAGAAAAGGCCGGCCCCAAGGCCGGCCCTGAAGCGATGCTAGCGAGCCCTAGAAGTCCAGTCGCAGGGAGAACTGCATCTGGCGTGCTGATGCGGATGTCGAAATCACGCCAAAATTGCCACCAGTGGCGTATGGGAGGCTGATATCAGCCGTTCCAGAAGCTCCCGGAAGGGCGAAGTTTGTGTGATTGAAGACGTTGAAAGCATCAGCGCGGAACTGCAATTGGAGCCGTTCCTTGATCGGGAACGTTTTCCCCAACCCCATGTTGAAGTTGGAAAAATGCGGTCCCCTCAGATTGTTGCGGCTGCCTGCTTGTAGCCCGGTTGGGAAGCTGAAGGCTGAAACGGCCGCAGTGGGATCCTTAAATAGCTGGACCTGACCAGTGGCGGGATCAAAGTGCGGACTTGTGCGAATCGCGGCATTGTTACCATCGAATATCGCCGGGACATTGTTGGCGAAGCTGATGGGGAATGAGTTCGCGACAGTCGTGAAGGCAAACCCTGTCCGCCATCGGCTGAGGCCGGAGATCTGCCACCCGCCAATGATCTCGTCGGCCCACCGGGGCATGCCACTGCCGAAAGCCTTGCCCTTGCCTACTGGCAAGTCGTAGATCCAGTCACCTGAGATGTTATGGGTAACGTCGAAGTCGGAGTTTGCACGGCACACGCCCAGATTTAGCGAGTCGCACAGGATTCCTCCCGCGCCATTGGCGCCTCCATCGTTGTTGGCGGCCGCCGAGATGTTATCGAAGGAGTGAGAATAGGTGTAGTTCACATCGAACTGCAGGCCATGCGAGTACTTCTTGTGCAAGGTGACGAGCAGGCCGTTGTAATTCGAATACCCCTTGTTAGTCATATATGTGTCGTTAGCAAACTGGGGAGCCAGACCTACGCCGGGCAAGAGCTGGCCAAAAAAGTCCAGAGCCTGGACACTGTCTCCCAGATCGCCCCTCGACACGAGGCCGCGGCCGGCGATGACTCTCGCGACGGAAGTACAACTAGGCTCGTTGATAGCGCCCCCAGTAATGATGGACAAGAACTGAGTGCATGACACACCAAAGTTCGATTGTGATGACGCGTTCATCTGGTTCTCAAAGAACGGCTGCGGCGTCAGATTGGGCGTCGTGATGCCATTCCTAACCTCGACCGCCATTTTCCCGAATGCATCCGCCAAAAATTGACCCGATGGAAATGGAGCGCCGCTAGTCGTGTCCAGGAAATCAACTGTTTGTCCGGCGTCCGATTGAGCCAGCAGGCGTCGGCCGTCGCGATTAAAGTAACTGACATCGAGAAGGAAGCTGCCGGGAAGGTCGCGCTGAATGCCCAGAGTAAACAGCTCTGAGTAGGGAGTTTTCAGATGCGGGTCGATGGCGTAGTTGAAGAGACCCTGGTTGGAAGCCGTGCCGAACGGGCCGTTAACTGGGTCCACGAAAGGTGCGAATGGAACCGTGATAGGTGCCGGTGGGACTGGAGTGCCCGCGGGCAAGGTTCCCAACGCAGTGAACCGCGGGTCATTTTGCAAGGCCGTTGTCGCGCTTTCATTGGCACCGTAGGTCGCAGCCGAACTATTCTGGAGCACATATGTACTTTGGTCCTGGAAGAAATTCAGAGCGTTGATGCCAGGGTGATCATAGACGAGGCTGGCTCCCCCGCGGATCACGGTCTTGCGATCACCCAAGAGCCGTCCGAGGACACCTTCTGTGGCGGAGGGGTTGTACGCAAAACTGAAACGCGGAGCGAAATCGCGGTACTCCGGAGAATAGAACCCGCGGGCGTGGTTGGCCTTGCCGCCAAGGATATAGAACGTGTTGGGCGCCGTGGGATTCGCACCCGTCCCAGCGATTCCCTGGAGGCCATTCGTAACCCGCGGGTTGATGATGTCGCTGAAGCCGGTTGTCGGGATCGCTTCAAGACCGTTGATTTCATAGGGTACCGAATAGAACTGGTACCGCAATCCGTAGGTCAGGGTAAGGTCGCTTCGTACGCGCCAAGAGTCCTGCCCATAAATTTCCGTCTCGTAGTAACGGTAGTTGCGAGTGTGCCCATGCCCCTGGGGAAAGGGTTGCAGCTGAGCGTTATTGTTGAAGTTGCTTGACACGCTGGCGAATCTTCCCAGAAGGAACGTGAACGCAGTATCCCAAAGATTCAACGATGCGGTGTCGGTCGCAATGTCGCCGGGCTCGCGAGAAGGATCGAGGCTGGTTAAGCCTCCGCCTAGTCCCACGTCTACGGCGTTGAAATCACTGATCAGCGTTTCGGTGGTTTTGATGTTCTTGAAGGTGCCGCCGAACTGAATGTTGTGCTTACCCCGGACCCAGGTAAAGTCGTCGCGATAAATCGGAATTGGCACAGTGCGGGCCTGTGAAGCTCCACTGGAGAATGGAGCTGAAAGAAACGCTCCGCCGACGCCGTTATCCCCGAACAAGCTATATTGAGTTGTGCCGGTCGGGTTGAATGACGTTGGGAAACCCAGAACCTGGCGAGTTTCGCCGTATTCAAACTGGTTCACCATGTTGTTGTTGATCGTCCACGTATGTCCGACCACATAGGCCCAGCTCTTGTCGGTGATCGAGTGGGTCAAGGGGTCGCCTGGGAAATAGATTGGAGCTGCGAAATTAACGTCATCTCCGGCGATCGAGCGAACGATAGAAAATCGTCCCCATATCTTCATCTTGCTGGACAAGTTATAGTCAACCCGGCTCACGTAATTGTTTTCAGTGAAGTGGACGGGCGCGTTGAAGCGGAAGCCGCCTGAGTTAAGGGTGTCGGAACCGGGCGACGCTGTGTTCGCAATCGGATAACGGGTGCTGATCAAGGCCAGTAGAGCGGAATTTCCCCCCGGCAAGCCAGTATTCGGGTCCACTCCTGGATCTAAAGCAGCTACAGCAGCGGCATTTGCAGTCGAAACTCCACCGCTGTTGTTGGGGTACATAATAGTGCCCGCCCGCAAGGAGTTGGATGGTACTGTGCGCGTCGGCGTAGCTTGCTGCGCCCGCCGCTCTCCCTCGTAGTTGAAGAAAAAGAACAATTTGTCTTTCTTAATGGGCCCACCGAGAGAGGCATCGAACTGGTTGCGAATGAGTTGCGGTCTCG
>Ga0210384_10006284_pt1 | contig 12706 bp, 9 predicted proteins | sample IncBWH2MmetaG_FD_160574 | JGI IMG/M metagenome (GOLD analysis project Ga0210384, IMG submission 160574) | Forest soil microbial communities from Barre Woods Harvard Forest LTER site, Petersham, Massachusetts, United States - Inc-BW-H-2-M | ecosystem: Environmental > Terrestrial > Soil >... | reverse complement strand
GGTTTAACTTCTACAACTGGATGAACCATCCGCTGTGGTCGTTCAACGGAAGCAATCTTGGCCTCGGCTTCACTCAAGACGCTTCAGGCGCTATAACGCAGTCTAACTCGACCTTCGGTTACGTCCAGAATAAACAAGGTCACCGAATCATCGAGATGGGCGTGAAGTACTACTTCTAGACTAAACACAATCGTTTCGACTAAAAATGGGATGGCTTCGGCCATCCCATTTTTCTTGTATACTTCCTTGGAACCCCTTCCCGGTATGTGGAAAACCGCACTTTTGTTCGCTGTAAGCCTCGGCGTGATTGCACAGGCACAAACTCCGCAGGAGTTTCAGAAACTTGTCCAGGACGCAATCCAGAAGCAGAAGGTGGGCGATCTCGAAGGCGCCGTCCCCGAATACCGGAAATTTCTGAAAGTGCACCCTGAGGCCACCGCCATTCACTCCAATCTCGGAGCGGCGCTGGCTGGACTGGGCCGCTTTGAAGAAGCCGTCCCCGAATACAAGATTGCTCTAAAACAATCGCCGGCTTTGGACAGCGCCCGGCTGAATCTGGCGATAGCCTATTACAAGATGGGAAGAATCCCCAAAGCGGCCACCGAGTTGGAGAAGATCCACGCCAAGGACCCTGCGAACCATCAAGCGGTGTTGCTTCTGAGCGACTGCTATTTGCGGATGGGGCAGGAAAAGGATGTAATTCGCGTTCTGGTGCCGCAAGAAAAGAAACATCCGGACGACCTGGCGATCGCCTACATGTTGGGTACAGCTTTAATTCGTGAGAAGCGAGTGGGCGAGGGCCAGGTTTTAGTCGATCAGATCCTGCGCAACGGCGATTCGGCAGAGGCGCATCTGATGCTGGGCAGCGCGAAAATGAGTGTCCTGGACTACGCCGGTGCCCGGGACGAATTTGCCAAGGCGGTCAAATTGAATCCGGACCTTCCGGAAGTCCATGGTCTTTACGCGCAGGCGTTGGTATTTACAGGCGACTCGGACTTGTCATCGAAAGAGTTCAAGGCGGAATTGGCGGTCGATCCATTCAATTTTGACGCCAATCTGCAATTAGGCGCCGCAGCCCGAATCGACCAGAACTACGAGGAGGCGCACAAATACCTAGCTAGGGCGCTTGAGACCAGGCCCGGCGATCCCGGCGTGCGCTATCAGTTGGCGCTGATAGCCGTGGATGAAGGCAAGCTAGACGAGGCGCGGCAGATCCTGGAGGGTCTGGTCAAACAGTCGCCGCAATTCACCGAAGCACATGTTTCCTTGTCGCTGGTTTATTTCCGGCTGAAACGCCCCGAAGACGGCAAGCGAGAGCGAGAGATCGTCCAGAGACTTACAGCCGAAGCGCAAGCCAAGCAGCCCGGAGCGCAGCCGCAGTGAATTTGCCGGCCCCCACTGAATTCGTGGAAGGACGGCAGCGCCAAGTCCAGGCGGCCGAGCTATGAAGTGGCAGTGGCAACTTTTGTTTTTGGCGCTCCCCACAATCGCTGCCGCGCAGACCGACTCGCGAGCAACTTCTGTATGCGCTCCCTGCCACAAACAGGCTCGAACACAACCGGCTACTTCGATGGCGCATGCGCTGGAAACCGTTGAGGAATGCAAAAGTCTCATCGAACATCCTTTACTAACCGTAAAAGTGGGCGGGTATTCCTACCGGATCGAACGCCAGGGCGACCACAGCAATTACAGCGTTTCCGATGGAGTGAACACCATCACCATGCCCATCCGCTGGGCCATGGGAGCGAGTTCCGCAATCGGGCAAACGTATGTTTTGGAAAAAGACGGCAAGCTCTATGAGAGCCGCGTCAGTTATTTCAGCGATTTGAACGGTCTCGCGCCTACATTGGGTTCTGAGGGCCACCCTCCAGCCGACATCGATGAGGCTGCCGGACGCCAAATGTCTTCCGACGACAAATTGCGCTGCTTCGGCTGTCACGCCACCAACGCGGCTTCGGGAAAACAGGTGACTCTGGACAAGATGACTCCGGGAGTGCAATGCGCTCGGTGTCATGCAGGTATCGAAGCGCATCTGGCGGCCGCGGTTTTGAATAGTTACGAACTGCAAGTGTCGAAGGAATTGTCAAACCTGCGCGGTATGTCCGCGGAGCAAACTTCTCACTTTTGCGGGCAGTGCCACCGGACCTGGGAAGAAATTGCCGTGCAGGGTAACCCCAGCATCGCGAACATTCGCTTCCAGCCTTATCGCCTGACGGGAAGCAAGTGCTACGATTCCGAAGACGCGCGGATCGGTTGTCTGGCCTGTCATGACCCGCACCACGAGTTGAACAGCAAATCGAACGATTACGACGCAAAATGCAACGCCTGTCACGGTGGCGGGAAGCCCGGCGCCAGCAAATGCAAGGTGGCCACCGACAACTGCGTGACGTGTCACATGCCCAAGCTCGAACTGCCCGGGGCGCATTATAAATTTTCGGATCATCGCATCCGTATCGTGAGGTCAAAGGAAAAGTATCCTGGGTAGAGGTGAAGCGTTTGTGGCGGCGTTTTTGTATGTCTTTAGATGAAATCGAAGGGATAGAGAATCACGAATGAATCTCTCGCGGCGCGGATTTTTGGGATCGGGGATGGCTCTTGGAGCCGCGAAAGCGTTGCGTATTCCGGGCTTGCCTCCGTTGGCCGCCAGCAACGCTCCGCTATTTCTGGAGATCGCTCCATCGTCCAGCGGTATCGCTTGGGTCCATGAAAATGCCATGTCGGACAGCCGCTTCTTGCCGGAAGCGTTGGGGCCCGGATGCGCTTTTCTGGACTTCGACAACGATGGATGGATGGACATTTTTCTCGTGAACAGCGGTCCCAGCGATTTCTGGAAGCCGCTCAAGCCAGTGCGTAACGCCTTGTACAAGAACAATCGCGATGGAACCTTCACCGATGTCACCGAGAAGGCCGGAGTAGCCGGCGCATATTTCGGAATGGGCATGGCCGTCGGCGACTACGACAATGATGGATGGCCGGACATTTTCGTCACCGCCTACGGAAAGACCATCCTGTACAAAAATAATCACGATGGAACGTTCACGGATGTCAGCGAAAAAGCCGGGCTTTCCGTTCCCGGCTTCACCACCAGTGCGGTGTGGTTCGACTACGACAATGACGGCAAGCTCGATCTTTTCGTTTGCAGCTTCGTCGATTACTCCGGCGTGCGCAAGTTGGAATGCGGCAATAACCAGATCGGCAGAAACTACTACTGCGTTCCGCGCGTTTTCAAGCCTACCGCAAGTTTTCTTTATCACAACAACGGCGACGGTACATTCACGGAAGTGAGTAAAGGGACTGCTATCGCCAAAGCGCTGGGAAAAGGCCTCGGAGTAGTCGCGACCGACATCAATAACGATGGCTGGATGGATCTTTTCGTTGCCAACGATACAGTGCAGAACTTTTTGTTTGTGAATCGCGGTCCGGGCGCCAATGGCCGCTGGAATTGGGACGAAATTGCTTTGCAGGCGGGCGTTGGATTCAGCGAGAGCGGGCGGCCTCGCTCCGGTATGGGAGTTGATGCCGCCGATCTCGGAGGAGATGGTTGGCAGGACCTGTTTGTCGCCAACGTGGATCATGAGATGTATTCGGTTTACGAGAACAATAAGGATGAGACGTTCAAGGACACTGCTCAAACGCATGGTGTCGCGCGCGGTACGCGATTGCTGAGCGGATGGGGACTGAAGTATTTCGATTACGACAACGACGGCGCTGTCGATCTAGTTTTGGCCAATGGCCATCCGGACGACATGATCGATAGCTACTCGATGCAAGTGAAGTACAAAGAGCCGCTGCTGTTGTTCCACCAGAATGAGGATCACAAGCTGCATGACGTGAGCGAGATTGCCGGTCCGGCATTTCAAAAGTATTTCGCGGCGCGTGGCCTAGCTGTCGGCGATTACGATAACGATGGCGCGTTGGACGTTTTGGTGGGCATAAACGGTGGTGCTCCGCTGTTGTTGAAGAACAACGCAGCCGCCGGGAACAATTGGTTGGGGCTGAAATTGGAAGGCGTCACATGCAACCGCGACTCCATCGGTGCCCGCATCGTTTGGAAAGCAGGAGGCAAACTGCGCCAGCGCCTCAAAAACAATGGCGGCAGTTATCTTTCCTCACACGATCCCCGCGAAATTCTCGGCCTGGGTAGCGCAGTTAAGGTGGACGAGTTGGAGATACACTGGCCTGGCCCGAGCAAAAGTGTCGAGAAGTTAGCGGATGTTGCCGCAAACCGGTATATCCATATCGTCGAGGGCAAGGGCATCGTATGACGGGTTTTTCTTATAAGACGTTTATGCCGCTTCAAAGGGCACTACTTGTTTTTTTCGTTTGCCTGGGAGCAATGTCTGCTGCGCGAACGTCAACGGCCGCACAGCAACCGAAGACGCAGGAGAAGATCATCATCGATACGGACATCGGTGACGACATTGACGACGCCTTCGCCGTCGCTCTGGCCTTGCACAGCCCGGAACTGCAAATCCTGGGCATCACAACGACGTTTCGCGACACAGAGGCAAGGGCCAAGCTGCTGGATCGGTTACTTGGAGAACTTGGTCGAGAAGATATTCCCGTGGCCGCGGGGGTCGCGACACCATACGAGAAACCAATGTCCCAGGAGCGCTATGGGGAAGGCGGGCATTTCGCTAAAACCTCACACCGGGACGCGGTCGATTTCATTCTTGAGCAGATTCGCCGCTATCCAAACGAGATCACGTTGGTCGCCATCGGGCCGCTTATGAACGTCGGCGCATTGCTGGAAAAAGATTCCGCAGCCTTTCACCAGCTCAAGCGCGTGGTCATTATGGGCGGGTCGGTCGAGCGTGGATTTGGCGATCTAGGCTATTTGCCTCCGCATGGCCCGGACGCGGAATGGAATATCGTGAATGATATTCCTTCTGCAAAGAAGCTGTTTCTCTCCGGCGTGCCGCTCTTCGTCATGCCCTTGGACTCCACGCAGCTTCACCTCGACGAAGTCAAGCGAGCGTTTTTGTTTGCGCAAGGCACACCCACTACCGATGCTTTAACAATTCTGTATCACCAGTGGGGCGGACAAACTCCAACTCTGTTCGATCCCATGACCATTGCCTATATCGTCGAACCAACCCTTTGTCCGGTCGTACCGCTACATATTCGAGTGGACGACAAAGGGTTCACCCGGTCCGAGCCCGGCACGCCCAACGCTCAAGTCTGTCTCCATTCCGATCCCGAGGCCTTTTTTCGCTTTTACATCCCGCGTGTAGTCGCGCGATAGGGCGGTTCTCTCACTAGCCCTGAGTGTAGGAATGCCTTCTGTGTCTATCTGCGCCGTTTCTGGGCGCAGGTTTTCTGATGCTTTCTCGCGCTTCGAGTTTGCGCTCCGATCATCTGACGGTGCACTGCCCTCAGCACTTTTCCGGTACTGTGCACATCAACACCTGCGTTTCCGGTGCGCCGGTCCGGGCGGTCACCGTCGGCGATCAGGGACTGGGAAAGACCGCACTCTGCCCTGGTGTCGACCACACTATCGAAATTCAAGCGACAGGAACGATCGCCCAATACAGACTCGCACCCGCGGATGTCCATATCGAGCGGTCCGGCGACAGCGTTGCCACCAGCATTGCGGCGCTGCTCCCGCAATAGACATCGCCACTCACGAATTTCGGTCGAACTCCTTCGCGGCTCGGATACCAAGTCCTTGAAAACAGTCCACTTCTGGTACAGCCCTCCAAAACACAGCCCGCACGTTGCATAGCGGACCTGTCCCGAAGTACAGTATTGGTTTACTGGAGAGTTAAAATCGGCAGTTTCGGCACATGCGCAAGGTTGCTTTCCTGCCCCTGCTAACTGAGCGCTAATTCCCAACGCGGTCCCCGGCGACTTCGCGCTGCTGTAAGACCCGCTTTGGATGGCCGGCGGGATTGCATTCGCGTTGCGGTAGCGTTGGAGGTAACGTTACATGTTTCTTAACTTTTTTCACCTACGTGAAGATCCCTTCGGCGTCACACCCGATCCCGCTTACCTCTATCCGAGCCGCACGCATTGCGAGGCACTGGACGCCTTGACCGAGGGAATTCTGGGCGGCCGGGGATTTTTGGCTCTGATCGCGGAGCCAGGGATGGGCAAGACGACGCTCCTCTATCAAGTTCTTGAGGGCATGGGTGACACCGCGCGCGCAGCTTTTCTCTTCCAGACACAATGTAATTCCCGCGAATTCTTTCAGTACCTCCTAAGCGAATTAGGCGTTGATTCCACGGGCATGGAACTCGTGGCCATGCACAACAAGCTGAATGAAATGCTGTTCAACGAAATGTTGGCGGGAAAGCGGTTTGTGCTCATCGTCGACGAGGCACAAAACCTTGATGATTCCGTGCTCGAAACCATTCGGCTGCTTTCCAACTTCGAAACCTCGAACACCAAGCTGCTGCAAATCGTTTTGGCTGGACAGCCGCAACTCGGAGAGAAGTTGCAGCAGAAACCGTTGGCGCAATTGTTGCAGCGCATCACCGTGGTGAAGCATCTGGACGCGCTGTCCGTCGAGGAAACAGCAGGTTACGTCCGGCACCGGCTCAAGGTTGCAGGTTATTCCGGCGAAGACCTCTTCGAGCCCGCGGCGGCCAAACTGGTTGCCGAACAAAGCGAAGGGATACCGAGAATCATCAACAAGATCTGCTACCGCGCACTGTCCGAAGCCTATCTGGAAGGCAGCACTACCGTGTCGCCGGAGATCGTCGCGAAAGCGAGCCGCGAACTGGGTTTCGCGGTTCCGTCGCGCATCGCGCCGAGAATAGTAGCGTCGCCAGAACCTGTTGCCTCGGTGCCTCCCTGGGCCATGCCGGTTCCTGAACCGTTGGTGATGCCTTCTCTTGCTGCTGGTCCGCCATCTGCTAGTTCACCCGTAACCGAACCCAAGCCTTCCATTCCGGTTGTTCCGCGCCTGACCTACACGCCCGCGGTGCAGCGTGACAAGCGTCGCTGGCCGCTGTGGGCGATCGCACTCACGATTCTTCTGTTGGCGGCGGGAGCGGCCATGCCCTCCAACGCGTTGCGCAAGATAATTCGCACGATGCACGGCACCGTCCAGCCCAGTATGGGCGTGACACAACCCGGAGACGCGCAAAATGACAGGCAAAGCTCTGTTGCCAAGGACTCGTCAAAGAACGAACAAGGGAACTCCGGTCAACCACAAGCACCAAATGGACAGACCTCTGCTGATCAAACGCGCGCCAGCCAACAGGTCTCCCTGGCACGCGCGCTGGGGCTGAAAATAAATCGCATCGCCATCGATCCGGGCCATGGCGGCAACGATACCGGCACGACCGGTCCGCAGGGCCTGCTCGAAAAGGATTTGTGCCTGGATGTTGCGTTGCGGCTGGGGCGGCTTATCGAAGGAAATATTCCTGAAGCCCAGGTCGTTTATACGCGCACTGACGATAGGTACGTTTCGCTGGAAGAGCGAACGCAAATTGCCAACGATGCCGACGCCGATTTGTTCATATCTATCCATGCCAATTCCAGCGATATCCGCGCGGTGCGCGGCGCCGAGACGTACTATTTGAGCCTGACGACCTCGGAACGATCCAAGGCGCTCGCAACGCGTGAAAATGCCGCCGCACAATCTTCGCTTCACAACCTTCAGGAGTTGGTGAAGGAAATCACCAGCAACGACAAAATCGTCGAATCGAAACTGCTGGCGATGGATATCCAGAATGAACTTTCCGAGAGTCTGCAGCTCGTGAACCAGGCCGAAAGGAACCGCGGCGTGAAGCGGGCGCCCTTCCTCGTTTTGACCGGCGCTCACATGCCAGCGGTCCTTTCGGAGATTTCCTTCGTCAGTAATTCCAGCGATGAAAGCATGCTCCTCGAAAGTGCTCAGCGGCAGCGTTTGGCCGAGGGACTGTATCGCGGAGTAGCCACCTATCTGGGGGGACTTCGCAGCGTGCCAAATGGCGACCAAAAGGTCGTCAGCGAGAACCATCCGGCTTCGCCTTCAGGGCTCGCAACACCAAACGCGGAACTCGGGCGCAATTCTCGCTAGTTGAAAACTCCAGCTGTCGCCCGCACAGTACATAGCCGCCCGAGAATTTTGGTTTCGGCCCCTATTACCCGATAAGAAAAAATCCACAGAACTGTTGCCTGCCGAACCGCCGCGGAACTATCATTAATTTTCGAGTGTTCGGTATAAGGCCGCCATTGCGCCCCAGCCCTCGCGAGACGGTCAACGACGACACGCTACCGTCCGGTAGCAATAGGAAGCTCAGCGCATCAAACAAACTGACGAAGCTTGCCTGGCGTCAAACAAGCAGGGATTCGTCGTTCATGGTGCTGCTGCTTCACCAGTAGTCTGGTCGCGATTTTCCGCTTTGGGGGGAGCCGGTCGACGCAATGTCTGGCAGAAATTTCATTTCCGGTGCCAATGCTGGTATGCAAACTCTGGTTCGCTGCCTGACTTTGTTCGCAGCATTTCTAGCGGTTTCCGCTTCCGCGCGCGCCGACAACAATTCCTTCGATTTATTGGGGCCTCGGCTGGAGATAAAGGTCACGCGCGACGGCAAACCGCTGCCCATCTCGGAAGTCGCCAATCTCCAACCGGGAGATCGCCTGTGGATTCATCCAGATTTCCCGGACGATCAATCGGCGCGCTATTTGTTGATCGTTGCCTTCCTGCGCGGTGCCACCAATCCTCCCCCGGACAATTGGTTGATCAAAGCCGAAACCTGGACCAAGAAGATGCGTGAAGAGGGAATCGTCGTCACCGTTCCTCAAGAGGCGGAGCAAGCTTTGTTGTTTCTGGCGCCGGAGACCGGGGGAGATTTCGGTTCGCTTCGCGCCGCAGTACGTGGCCGGCCCGGCGTTTTCGTTCGCGCTTCTCAGGATTTGAACCAAGCCAGTCTCGATCGCTCGCGGCTGGAGAAATATCTCGCGGATGTTAGAGCGATCTCCGACAACGACCCTAAAGCGCTTCACGATCATTCCGTTTTGATGGCGCGCACACTGGGCATTCGCTTGGAGCAGCAGTGCTTCGATAAGCCTGTCGAAGAGCAAAGCTCCTGCCTGACGCGAAACACCGACAACCTTGTGCTCGATGATGGCCATAGCCAGTCGATCGTGACCGCGCTGGCTTCCGGTCCAAATTCTGATTTGGTCGGTGCGGTCAGCGCCACGCCACTCGCCGGAGGGGGATTTTATAGCGCGTATGTTGGCGCGGTGGTGGATCTGGCGCGTATCCTGGGTAATTTGCACACTGCGTCCTATGTTTATATTCCCGCTCTCGCGCTGCCCAAGGGCGAGCAAATGAATTTGCGGCTGAACAATCCGCCCTCCTTTCGAAAACCTATGTCTGTGATCGTCGTGGGCTTGCCGGCAATCGAAGCCGGGCAGTTGCCGCCTTTACGCGCCGTCACCGCCGATCAGGTCTATTGCCTGCAAAAAGCCTCGCTGGTTCTGCCCGTCGAAGGCGCGCCTCTGGTGTTTTCCTCGGACATTGGCCACGATTTCGTGCTGTACGTTCCCGACAAGGATGGCAAGGAGATTAAGCTCCCCGCGAATGCGGACGCTGCCCGGGGAGGATTTGTCATCGACACGCACGCCGTCGAAAACGCGAAACTGGACGCTCGCCTCGTCGGAACATTGCACGGATTTTGGGGCTTCGAGCCGTACGAAGGCCCGAGCTTCCATCTGCGAACTTCGCAGCCCACCCAGTGGACGCTTCCTTCGGCCGAACAGACCGCGCTTATCGTCGGCCGCGACGATACCTTGCACCTGCAGTCGAATTCCGCAGTTTGCGTGGATGACGTAAAGATTCAGGATGCTCTGGGTAAAGAAATCAAGACTACCTGGAAAATCAGCAAGCCCGACGAACTCGAACTGAAAGTTGCGCTAAAAGATCAGTCTGCCGGTTCGGTTAGCATCAAGGTATCGCAATTCGGTTTAGCCAAGCCCGACCTGCTCTCTCTGCAGGCGTATTTCGAAGCCGCGCATTTGGAAGGGTTCAGCATCAACGCCGGCGATCAAGAAGGTGTTTTGAAGGGAACTCGCCTCGACGAAGTGGCACTCTTTGAGTTGAACGGAGTTCACTTTGTGCCCGCCAAGCTGGTTCGCGCGAATGAAAAGGACGAGTTGCATTTGTCCGCCGCGCAAAGTGAATCGGCCACGTTTCGTCCCGAACAAAAATTGATCGCGCACGTGGCTCTGAAGGACGGCCGAACATTCGACCTGCCGACTAAGGTGGAGACGCCGCGGCCGAAGGTCACGCTGGTAAGCAAAAACATTCAGCGCGGCGATACTCCTTCGACCATCGTGCTCGGCAGTCAGGAAGAGTTGCCCTTCGACGGACAAATTTCGTTCCTTCTGAAAGCAGAAATCCCTGAAAAGTTTTCGCGATCAGAACGTATCGAGGTGGCAACGCTGGATGAATCGTTCAGCGTGCTGCTCAGCGTGGCCGATGGCACCTTGGTGATGCGCGATTCGGAAAACCTGCTCGGCTTTGTTGATCCTCGCAAGGCTCTCGGGCCGTCTGCATTCGGTCAATTGCGATTTCGCCCGGTGCTAGCCGATGGCAGCAAGGGAGACTGGCAACCGTTGGCGACCTTGGTACGCGTTCCGGTGCTGAAAGAATTGCGTTGCCCGAAGAGCCTCGATAAACCCTGCCAACTGAGCGGCTCGAATCTGTTTCTCATCGATTCTATCGCGTCCGATCAGCAATTTACGCACACGGCGCCGGTGCCCACGAGCTTCATTGACTCCACGTTAAGCGTGCCGCGTCCGGTCGAATCCAGCCTGTACGTGAAGCTGCGCGACGATCCCTCCGCGACAAACACCGTAGTCCTTCCTATCCTGCCAGAGGAGTAGAGATTTCTTTGCAATTGCGATCTCAATTGTCTAGACAGTGCACGCTTTGGCGCGATCCAGCATCAGTTCGCGTTCGCGTGCGTTGCGTGTGAGAGTCGCTGCCCGCTCAAATTCGGCTTGGGCTTCATCGAAACGGCCGAGTTTATAAAGCAAGTCGCCGCGAACGCTGTGCAGAAGATGGTAGGACTTGAGCGAAGGCTCCGCCATCAGCGCGTCAATCAGTTCCAGCCCCTTCGCCGGCCCGTAGGCCATGGCCAGCGCCACGGCGCGATTCAGTTCCACGATTGGTGATGGTGTCCGTTGCGCAAGCTCCTCGTAGAGCGAAACGATACGCGGCCAATCCGTCTCTTCCGGCGCACGCGCACGCGCGTGGCACGCGGCGATCGCTCCTTGCACGGTGTAAGAGCCGCGTTCCTTGCCAAGTTTTTCGGCGCGCTCCAGTGCAGCCATGCCGCGGCCGATCAGCAGCTGATCCCACCGCGAGCGGTCCTGATCCAATAACAGAATGGGTTCTCCGGACAGACTCACGCGAGCACCGATGCGCGATGCCTGGATTTCCATCAGCGCGACAAGTCCGTGAACCTCCGGCTCGTCCGGAGCAAGTTCGGCCAATATTCGTCCGAGGCGCAAAGCATCCTCGCACAGTGTGGGCCGCAGCCAGTCATCGCCTGCAGTAGCGGTGTAGCCCTCGTTAAATACCAGGTAGATGACCTCAAGCACCGACGACAAGCGGGCGGCTCGCTCGTTCCCGCGCGGCACCTCGAATGGGACCTGTGCTTCGGAGAGTGTGCGTTTTGCACGCACGATACGCTGGGCGACGGTCGGCTCGGGCACTAGGAAAGCGCGAGCAATTTCATCGGTGGTCAAACCGCCCAATAATCGTAGGGTGAGCGCGGTGCGCGCCTCGGAATTGAGCACCGGGTGACACGCCGTAAAGATCAGGCGCAAGCGATCGTCGCCAATGTCATCGTCAATCGCGGCTTCTAAATCTGCCACGGCTCTCTCCTGCCGCGCCTCAAGCTCGCGGCTAAGCTCTCCGTGCTTACGCTCCAGAAGTTTCCTGCGACGAAGGCGGTCAATGGCGCGATGTTTCGCCGCAGCCATCAACCACGCGCCCGGATTGTCCGGGATGCCTGAGTCTGGCCATTGCTCCAGCGCGGCCACCAGCGCATCCTGTGCAAGTTCCTCGGCAAGGCCCACGTCCCGCACGATACGCGCAAGCCCCGCGATGATCCTGGCGGATTCGATCCTCCAGAGCGCGTCGATCGCGCGATGTGTATCGGTAGCCGTCATGGCTACCGATAACACCACGTTCGTTTCGCTCGCGCAAGCCGGAGAATTTAAGACTGGGCCGGCATTATTGTGTGCAGCCGTCGTTGTTTGGGGGGAAGTCGTCGGGGCCAAACAACTGGCGAACTTCGGTTTCACCTTCCCAGCCCGGCCAGTGCTTCCTGTGAAGCTCCATGAACCTCTTCGCGCCTTCGATAGCCTCTTGCTTGGACTTCAGCTCGAAAATCGCAAAGCCTCCGACGACCTCTTTGGCTTCGGTAAAAGGGCCGTCAATTGCGGCAACCTGCCCTTTCGAGACTCGCACCTTCGTGCTCATCGCCGTCGGCGCCAGGCCTCCACTCAAAACCATGTTCCCGGCTTTGGCCGCCTCTTCGGCAAGCTTTCCTATGGCTTCCATAAGTTCCTTGGGTGGCTGGCCCTGGTTTTCAGCGTGTTTCACCAGCATCATGAATCGCATCGTTATTCTCCATTCTGAATTTGAATTTGCGAGCCGTTCCGTCTGTCTGTGACGAACGAAATTTGGCTCTAACTACGCGTCGAACGACGAAGAACAAAATCGACAGGCCGGGACATTTTTATCGGACAAAATCTGCAA